>Ga0172371_10012412_pt1 | contig 11222 bp, 2 predicted proteins | sample Lak12m_FD_114543 | JGI IMG/M metagenome (GOLD analysis project Ga0172371, IMG submission 114543) | Freshwater microbial communities from Kabuno Bay, South-Kivu, Congo - kab_022012_12m | ecosystem: Environmental > Aquatic > Freshwater > Lake | place: Democratic Republic of the Congo: South-Kivu...
GAGGTCTTTTGGATTGAAACAGGTGACGAGATGGCGTTGCTCCATCTGCCGCAGAATGAACCAGACATCGCGCAACTGGATGCGTGGAGCGATAACTTGTGCCGCGCGCAAGATCTCCGACGGCGTCATCGGTCTTCGCAATACTTGGGCGACCGCCGATCTTTGCCGCCCGCGTTTCAACCAATTGCTGTCACTCTCTAGTTGCACCATGCAACTGGTGTCACTAGAGAGTTAATAAAGCTTTCGGTCACTCAGAAGGAGGGCGTGTTTGCGCCTTCTGAACTGCTACGGTAGCACCAGCTTGATCTTGTAGAAGCGGGAGGGAAGATTCGTGGCACCACCGAGGTCCAAGTAGTTGGTGATTATTTCGCTTGAACCGGGCAGGATAATCCACGGGCTGATATTCGTATAGATGCCACCGGGGCTTGTTGCAGCTTGAACGACATTCGTCCGGCCACCGACAGCCTGCCAGACAATGTTGACATCATTAAGCTCTTGCGTGATTGAGAGTATGCGGAACGTTGAAGCACTGTTCGTCGGATTGGTGCCTAGAAAATACTCATTTAGGTTGGGCTGGCCATCACCATCGGGATCTGCGATTGCAGCGGACATGCTATTGGTATTCTTACCGTCGCCACCGAAGTACAGAGCACGCCACCAGTCTGGAATACCGTCACCAACGGTATCGGCGGGGATGTTGATTTGATAAACAACACTTGGCGACCAATCACCTCTAAGGGTGACGTCACGCGCACAGGCGTGAAGCAGAACGTTGCTGCTGAAGCCAGCCGGCAAGTTAGCGCCAGCATTCCAAGTCAGCACGTGTATGGTGCCGCTTGGCATAGCTGTAACTGCAGCGTCGGGTGCCCCACCGTCCAGAGCGGATACCGTTGCATTGCTCCAACAGCTTCCGCCATCGGTTGAGTACTGGAGCGCGAGAGTACTGGCGTTACCCTCGGCGTCCGAAACACGGATATTGACCAGCGATTGAGCACCGCCGGAATTCGGTGTGGGCATGATCTCCGTCTGAGGCGCTGTCTGCGGAACATCAGGCAGTGTCGGCATGTTTGGTCGTGGCGGCCAGAGAATCAAAGAGATGCGGTCAGGAGTCACTGGATCAACGAGCAATCCGGCCAAGCCTTCGCCAAGATCGAAGCTGCGATAGGCACTGAGTTGATGCCAAGCCTTGCCCTGATGATGACCATCAAATAACTGTCGGGTTAGTGCTGTAAGCTGGTTACTGCCCGTTGGCAACGTCCACGAGTACACGTTGCCGTCTGGTTCTGCCGTGAAGAACACCTTGTTACTGGAGTTAAGGATGTTTGCGCAGGCAAGACCGTAACTTTGTGCCAACTGTGAGCCCGTCAGTGATACTCGATTGCTTGTCACCACAGTATAGTTGGTGTTAATGAGATATTCAGTCGTTACAAAATCATCCCCGGCATCCACAACGCCGTTTGTGTTCTTGTCGTCCACGAAGCTGTAGAAAGCCGAACCCCCGTTGATTTGACGAATGAAGCCGGGACTCAAAGACTGGCCGCGCCAGTTGTTGGTGCGGGTCGCAAGCGGTTCGGGGATCGTAATTGGTATCTGGAAAAGCTTCGCTTCATCAGTCTCAAACACGCCGAAACGCGCGACCGCGTTGCTGGAAGCCTCCCATGTTCCATCCGTCCGCATGAAAGAGTACAGATCGTTGCCAGTTGGCGCGCCGCCGTTCCAGTTCGTATAAGTAGCCGAACCTCCGGCGAGCCAGTGCCACGGCATTAAGGATGTATCGCGGCATAGGCCGATTGAGAACTCGCCAGAGAACTTGCCCCGAACCCAAGAGTTGTCCGTCGCATCTCGAATGGCTACGAGATTACCACCGTGCCCCCGCGCATAATTCAATGAATCTAACCATGAACCCGCCGCCGGAGTCTTGAAGTACCAGCGACCAACTGCGGAACGGTAGAACGCATCGCTGCCGTTGTAGTCACCGCTCGCCTGCGTGCCCTGGGCCGACAAATAGCCAAGCGGCACGTATCGGACCGATCCACTCATCGTAGTATGGCCATTGTCGCCATCGACACGCCCTTCGTTAGCGCTAACCTCAAAACGGAGAGCACCGCTTGGATCAATCCGTGTCCAAGCGCTCCACTGATTCGTGCCGTTCTGAACACGATAGAAAACGTCGTTGGGGACTCTCACCAATTGGACCTTCCAAGCATACTCTCTATCCAGATCTTCGTTGCTAGCCTGGAGGATAGTTGTGGCACCGTATAACACGCGGGCGACGCCTTCAAAATACCGGTTTTCGCTAACATAGCCTCCAACCGCAAGTTCACAACCATAGAAACCTTGCGACCATAACTGACTAGACTGCGCCCACGCATTAGCAAGCTCTTGATACGGTGTCCCCGGGTTTACCCATGCAGCAAGGCTGATATTACCATCGCTAACAGTTGCCGAATGAGTGCTCCCAGGGGTCTGGTCACCTCCCGTACCGAAGAGTTGAGCAGGAACACCTATGAAGTCGGTTGCGACACCAGCGCCAGCCTGAATGCCCCCGCTGTCCAACAGGCGAAGCGTCGTAGCCAGCTTACCAGCGGCGTTAGTAGTCGCAGAACTCACTGCCAGACATCTTGAGGCTGAATTAGTATCGGTGAGCGAGATCTTCCATCCACCGTTGGTCGCGACGAGTGCGTAGAGTGAATTGGTCGGGCCATGAATTGGCGATATCGTGGCGAGGAGTTGGCCTGATGAATCAAAGCCAGACAGATAGGCCGGGGATGCCGATACGGTAAGAAGATTTGTACTCCATATATTCCCGGCCGACTTAACTTCCACAACAGACCCCGAACCCGACAGCTCGCGCAACCCAAGATAGATTGCCGGCGTAGAACTGCCTGTCAGTTGCCCCACCGCAATCGAGGTGACTCCCACTGATCCTATGAACACCTTATTGGTGGACCAATTGCCGTCTCCCAGTTGAGTGAGGATGAGGATCGAGTTTGTGACGCTACCGGGATTACCGTCGGCACCGATCACAATTTCGTCAGCACTGCCGCTGTCAAGCTGACCGATGCCCATGACGAAATTGGAGGGGGCGAAACCGGGAGAGAAACTGACGATGTTGCTGCCCGTGGCACCGAGCATTAGATCCGCAATGCTATTCGGCCCGGTCAAATCGGCACCAGACTTCCAATATTGCCATGCTGTCCAACCTGCTCCGTTCGGATCGGTGTATGCAATGGGGTTCGTTACAGACAGGCCGTGCAGGAATTTCCAAATATCAGGAAGGCGGTCGCCACTTCGATTCCGCTGGAGATACACCTGACGCAAGATGTTCCCGTTGCCATCATAGACGTAGGCGATTGCGAACCCGTTGGAGCCACGGTTGTAATCCACCCCAACGAGCCGATCCAGCTTGTCATAGTAGTACTGAGCTGCTTTCTTCCCGTACAACCGTTCGTAGTCGCTCTTGTCGTCTCCAAGTTCAGGATGTGAATTAGCCTTCGTCGGGTCGTAGCCGCTAAGGCGATTCTGGTATTCTTGAAGGTTGGTAACTCCATCAAGGTCGTAGTCGTCATTGGCATCATTGAATAGGGCGTTGAGCTTGTAAGTCACTTCCCAGCCATCGGGTATCCCGTCACCATCGGTGTCCGCAGAAGCGGGATTCGTGCGATAGATGTAATACTCGTTGAAATCGCTGAGACCGTCACCATCGCCATCAAAATTGGCATCTACCTCATAAGCTCCAATGTCCACTCCCAGCATTTGTGGGCGGGCCAAACTCAGAATGTCGAAGGCGGGCGCGCCAGTGTTGGTGGCTTTGTCGATGCACGGACTAAGAGCGGCGAAATGCCCATCGAGTTGTAATCCGTCATCCAATGTGATGAACAGGCCGTCCGCCCCTGCAGGATTCAGTGGATTCACAAACCTCGGATTTACCGCGAGATTACCTCCCCCATCGGTCGAGGATGATCCCCCACATTTCGCCCCATTAAGCGCGCCATCAATATCGCAAGTGGTAAAGGTAACCACACTGTTTGTGTTGAAGATTTCACTCCCCACTCCCACGGCCACATTGCTCCATAGAATGGAGTTCTTCACGACCAAGTTGACGATGTTACCGTTGTAGATCCCACCCCCATTGCCCCCTTCACTACGATTGTCATAGAACGTGCAGTTAATGATGCTCGATGTTGCGTTGTGGTTGAAAAGTCCCCCGCCGTGACCCATCGGCGAACGATTTCCGACGAATACACAATTAAGTACGCTCCCAGACGACCCGACCTGACGCATTCCAGCGCCGTTCCATTCCGACGCCGAGTTGGCATGGAACACACAGTTTAGGATTGTTGGGGAACAATTTCGATTGTTGATTCCGCCGCCATCAGCCCCGTTGCCGACGAAGACGCAGTTTCCGACGATGGCCGCGCAGTTCTCGTTGTTGATGCCACCACCGAAATCCGCATTGTTGCTTGTGAACAAGCAGTTGCCGATCATCGGCGAGCCGCCGTTCAAGTTACAGATAGCGCCACCCCAGTAGCCGCTGTTTCCCACAAACGTGCAGTTAGTGATCGTAGGCGAGGAAGTGAGGTTGAAGATAGCACCGCCACTGCCAGCGTTCGCAGTCGAATTGCTGGCGAAAACACAATTGACGATTGTGGGTGAAGCATTGCTGTTGTACAAGCCCGCTCCATTCAAGTGAGGAAATGGACCATCGGCAAATCCACCTGTCACTGTGAAGCCATCCAAGACGGCACCTGTCGCGCCTGTCAGAACATGATAGCAGTTGTCTGTGGAAACCCCGCTCGCACCGATGTCACCACTCAGGATGGCAACCTGTGAGGTCGGGCTGCGGCTGCTGCGCATCGTTTCAGTTCCATTGAACCCGCCGTATAATGCGACATCGGCTTTTAGTTGGAAGCTGGCGGTTCGATTTGTGCCGGGATAGTAGGTGCCTTGAGCAACCCAGATTTCCGTTCCCGAACCGGCGGCGGTGAGAGCTGTCTGTAAATTTGTGTAGGCATTGGCCCAAGAGGAGCCATTATTGCCACCGGTAGCATTGGCATCGACATAAATCACGCTCGCTACCGATAGGCCGGTCATCAGAAACCAACCGACGGTCACATACACACTCAATGTGTACAGTCGTGCTTTCACAGTTTGACGCTACTTAACCCTCATGATCCAAACCACCTCATAGTAGGGAGGAAGATGATTAGCCCCACCGGGTGCACTTGCCTGAACTACCCCCTGACCGTCGAGTCCAACGGTGCCATGATCATGCTCTTCACTCCCACCGGTGGTTCCGCTGGTCGTTGACCCTCGGAGAAATCTCTTCTTCTGCCCTCCTCCGCTGGCATTCAGGTCAGGCACAGCTTGGCCATTGTACGGACTGGCCGCGTCGTCGACCGTTTGGCCATTGCATTCCACCCATCCTGACGGAAGATTTGCTGGAGTATTGGGAAGGCTTTTCAGCCATGCAATGACTGCCCCGACTGGCGGCATCGTGTTCTGCACATAATCGGCTCGCGCAACGGTATTGCTACTGCCAGGCCCAGCAAACGCCACACTGACGGTTACCGTCCTGTTGGAGCCGCCGCCTGTCAATCCGGGCCCCGCTACGACTGTGGTGGTGTCATCGTGGGCCGGTCGCCATTGACTCCCATCCCATTTGGGGATTTCGCCCTGGGCCGACAGCGGGCCCAAGTCGCGCAATTTATCGTCGTCGGCACGGCTCGCTTGCGATGCCACAACCAACATGACAGCGACGGTTAAGAGTATTAGATGCCTGTTCATGGTGCCTGTCTCCTTACTGTTGAATATGATTTCTTGATCCATTGTCTTCAGCCCCTTCCGCTGCGTTGTGAGTCGCAAGGTCATTACGCCTTCCATTTGCTGAACCAAGACTTCACGGTGCTCCAAACTTTGCTCACCCGAGAGCCAGTGGTGGCGGTTTTCTTCTCTTCTGTGACGACAGGTTTCTGACCGGTGTCAGATGTGGTCGTGCTGGTAATCGTGGAATTACCGCTGGAGCCGTTGCCCTGAGCGGAGTTCAGCGTGTCAGCATAGTTACCCGCGTTAACTGTGCTCCCCTGCTTCACGTCGTCAGCGACCTTGGTATCGACGGTTTTGGAGGTTAAATCAACGGCGGGAAAATCCTCCCAACCCGTTGGCGGCTTCCAGTCTCCAGAGGACGTGTAATTGGGGTCGGTACCCTTCTGCTCTATCAAGGACGGAAGTGGTTTACACTCAGTATTTCTTTTCACCCAACCCGGAATGCCCGTGCCAGCCTGCCAGTCCTCGTAGATTCCATAAGCGACTAACCCGACTGTAACAACGTCACCTAAAACGGGCGTCGCCTCCGCAGCTAATCTTGCCAAACCCTCCTCCTCAGCTGTTTCTTCGGTAACCTCCGCCCAAGTGGTTTCCCCAGCTTTCAGCTTATAGAGAGTATTTAACCAGTCGTAAGTCTCCGCAATCGCGGTTATAAGGTACTCGCCTTTTGGATCTGCAAACCCAAGTGGATTTCCCCCGGCGTACGCATATGCTACCGGTCTCCACGTTGGCCCGATATGCTTGATGGGGTCAGTGGAAAGGAACGCGCCGGTCTCGGCGCTGTAGTAGCGAGCACGCATGAAGTAGAGGCCGGGTACGCCTTGCTCTTCCATCACGCCTTGGCTGCCAACGAACCGATACGGGTTGCTGTCAGCCGTGCTGCTGGGCAGGCTCCGCCCGTACGGGGTGTAGGCGTACTGCGCGGTATTCGCGCCGCCACCATCGGTCAGCGCGATGATGTTGGCTTGCGCATCGGCATGGTAGCATGTGACAGTCTCGGGTGGACCGGGGTTGACTTTGTAGCAGAGGTCCGGGCCGTGGATGTAATAGGCGGTAATCTGGCCGCTGGAATCGAAGTCGCAGAGGATGCGTTCCGTCTTGCCTTGCAGACCAAGTGCATACCGGGTTTCACCGTCTTTGGTGGTTCGGGAAATCCGTCGCCCCAACGCATCGTACCGATTGGTAATTGTCTTTGTCGCCATCGCAAAGGCGTCGTATTGCAACGCAAGAACACGGTTGTCCTCGTCGTATGTGAACGCGAAGGATTCGCCGCCCGTCGAAACCGCGTTGGTCATGTTGCCGCTGGCGTCGTAGATGTACGTCCAGTTGTTGCTGGTTTGGGCGGCATCAAGCTTGTCAATCAGCCGGCCACTGGGTGTGTACTGGGCTGTCTCATCATGCTGCGATGGCTGCGGCCAGTCGAACGTGCCTTGTTCCGTGGAGGAGGTCTTATTGCCATTCCGGTCATAGGCGTATGTTAGGGCTATCACTGGATTCAGATTTGTGATGCTCACACCGCCTAGATAAACCTGATACACTTCGGCCGGAGAAAGCGCGCGATTGTGCACTCGCAATTCATCAATGATGCCCTCAAACCTCTCTGCCCCCGTATCGGCATCGAAAACGCCAATCCGAAGTGGCTGGTTTTGGGTGTTGGGAGTGGCTGCGAAGGTGTTGCTGCCACGTTGCACACCATCAATGAAAACAGCCAACTGCCCCGTTGCCGCGTCACGGGTTGCCGCGATGTGGTACCAAGTATTTGTCGTTAGTAGCGGGGAGCTTTCGGTCTTGTACACAGTCCCAGCTTGGTCCTTGTAATAAACTACTACCCGATTGCCGTCGGCGATGTAGAAGACATAATTATGGTACTCGGCAGTGGTGTTGCCTCGCGGAGCCCCTTTGTTCAACACCGTCTGCCACGAGGCTACACTTGTGAATTTCACCCACGCCGATAACGTGAAATTGGTTAAGTCTAAGCTGGCGGCATCGGATACGGTCACGTAATTGTCTGTACCGTTGAACTCTAAAGCCCCCAACACATGTCCATTCGTCCAAGTTGCCCCCGACACTGTCCCAGCGTTCCCGTTATTGCTGGAATCGCTTGCCGTGCTGCCGGAAGTTTCGTCAAACTTCCAAAAGCCGACCAAGCCGTTGGTCAAGGATGTTCCCTGCTGAGTGTTCTTGTACGCAAGGGACGTCAAGCGACCTGCTTCATCAAAGGCATTAGTTTGGATGATGCTATTTGGATACATGCGGCGGATGAGCCGATCCGCCTTATCGTAACCGTATGTGAGTTGTCGGCCTGCCCAGTCTTGCTGGAACACCAGTCGGCTGAGTTGGTCATAACCATTGGTGAGAACCTTCCCGTCGGGATAGGTCAAGGTGTTGACACGACCCAGAGAATCGTAGGAGTAGAGGATGTCTTTGCCGAAGGTGTCGCGGGATTTGGTCACACGATCCATCGCGTCATATTCCAAATGTGTGGTGGTGGATGACGACGGCGGCATAAAACGTGTGACATCCGTTGGGTTACTGTTGTTATCGTAGCTGAGACTGTCAGATCGCCCGGTGCTGTAGACTTTTGTGGTGACGCGGCCGACATCGTCGTACGTCAACGTAATGACGAGCCCATTGGGATCAGTTTGGGTTTTCAGGCGTAGCAGTTCGTCGTAGGTGTACCGCCATTCCTTGTTGTCCTGGTTGCGCTCCAAGACACGCTCGTTCCGATTGCTGTAGGTCATCACATAATGGCCGTGTAACGCATCCTCGATGTCGAGAATATTGCCGTTCCCATCGTACATGTACTTCCACTGAAAACCCTCGGCATCCACCCACTTCGTGAGTCGCCCCCGAGGGTCGTATTCATGACTTGAGGGATACCCGTTGGGGGTGGTGATGGTCTTGATGCGCCCAACAACGTCGTAGGAAGTAAGCTTGGTGTCCCCACGCGGATTCGATTCAGCGATGACACGATTAAGATGGTCGTAGGTCTTATCCCATCGCCGGCCAAGCTTGTCGATTGTGGCAATCTTGTTTCCATTCGCGTCGTACTCGGTCTGCGTAGAGTTACCGAGCGGGTCGAAGACTTGTTTCAGCCGATTGGCATTGTCATAGACATTACTGGCGATATTACTGAGCGGGTCGGTGACTGTCTCAATCTCACCGCGCAAGGTGTAGGTGTAGGACCACCGAGAGTTGGCTCGATCCACCATCTGCGTTTTTTGATTGGCTGCGTCATAGAAATAGTAAGTGTACTTTGGAGGAGTCTGAGCGTCGGATTGGCGCGTCACATTGCCATTGGCATCGTAGGTCTTGGTTAAGACGCGGAGCAGTGGATCAACGGTCTGGACAACGTTGCCGTTGATATCATAGGAATACGCAGTGACCTTGTTCAGCGCATTGGTCTCAGCCATCACCCAGCCAAATTCGTTGCGGCCATAACTGGTGATGTTGTTTGCCGGATCAGTCTTTGAGGCAAGGAAACCATCAGCGTTGTAAGCAAAGCGACTGATATTGCCATTGGCGTCGGTGGAGGCTTCCACAAGACCGTTTGTCTTGTAGGTGTAAAGCGCCATGTCGCCGAGCGCGTCATACTGACGACGCAAGTTGCCCGCAGCATCATATTCGTACGTAGTCGTGTTACGGAGCGCATCGGTCTGGGTGAGCGGTTTATTGAAGACACTGTGGTAGGTCCAAGTTGTTACCTGTCCCATCGCATTTGTTTTTGCGAGGACATTGGCCCGCGAGTCGTAGCCGAAGAATGTCTTCCAACCAAGTGGTTCTGTGATTGATGTGCGGTTGCCATAATCATCGTAGGTGTAACTGGTGATGCTGCTGCACGGGTCAGTTTGGGCAAGCAGACGGCCCTTGCGGTCGTATTCCTCGATCCATGGCTTGTCAGCGGCATCCGTGCGGGTGATCTTGCGCAAAGACGGTACCCCGTATGCAGTCAACCTATACCTCCACAACGCATCCCGTTGTTCTGTGACCCGTCCGTACTTATCGTAGACGTTAAAAACATTCGTATTACCGCGAGGGTCGCGAATGAGAGTCAACAGATCGTCCGTGTAAGAGAATGTCCAACTGGTATTCTGGTTCGTATAAGCCTGTGGACCCGAGAAATATTTGTTTGTCAGGATTTTTTTCGACGTGTCGTATTCGAAATTTGCAGACCACCCTAGAAACGACACATTGGTGAGCAAATACTGTGCGTTGTAGTGAAAATCGTATCGTCCACCCGCGCTATCCACGACTTGGGTAATGATGCCGATTGACTCATTCCAGAGAACCTTCACGGTGTTCGTGTTGTAGTCGCTGATTTCCAGCAAGCGACCACGCATGATAGTCGAACCACTGAAAGGATGCCGAAACTTATAAATCACGCGGTCCGGCGTGACCCACTGGCAAATGGTCCCAATGAGGGACAGCTCACCCCGGTATTCGTTGTGCCGTGTCGTGTACTCGAAACTCTCGTAATCCAAGTCCCAAGTCTCGATTGCACCATCCCAAGACATTAAGCCGATTGTGTCAATGCCTGCAATGGGTGCAAAGTACTGGCCGGGTATTGCCCTTGCCTCGAACGTATGACGCCATCCTTTACCCAACGGACCAGAAGCGTAGGGATCATAACCGCCCAACTTATAGCCGCCTCCTGCATTGCCGCTGCTGTAACCAATGCGAAAGTCAAACGCTACCCCTGGGGTCGGACGAGAGAATACAGCCTGCTGCCATGCAAAGCTGCCCGACAACGGCGCAATCGCATTTCGTCCCCCGTTCTTCTTCGAATCGAATGCGGATTGTTCACCTGCTTCATTGACCTCTTCAAATTTGACATTCCCTGATGCAGTGGCGGTTCCCGTGCCTGTAGGCGGAACCGGAGCAAAGTTCTTCAGGTTGTCGCTGGAGTTCGAGGAGTACGCCAGTTTGTAGTAGCCGACCAACTCAGAGATCTGGGGTTGGTCTCTCAACATGTACTCGGTAATAAACTCCTGACTCAGTGCTGCTTGGTAGATGGCCACTTCTTGGACTTCTCCGAACAAGTAATTGCCGTTTCCTACAGTCGCCCAGCCTCCGACCGAAACTCCGTCGGTATTCGATGCGTCGCCAAGGCTTGTAGAACTGCTGAAGACCTGCCGACCGTCCAGATAACCCGTTACGGTCTCCGAATCTCGCACAATGGCTACATGGTACCAACGATCAAGGTAGGGTCGCTCTACAAGAGCATGTGAGAAAGCACCACTTGTACCCCTCGCTAGAAACTCAACGTCATTACTGACAATGTTGTAACGAATCAGATACGAGTAATTGGTCGACTCGTCACCCGTTTGACGGTTGACGAGGATGGTCATGTTCTCGGTAATCGCTTGAGTGCTGGGAATTGAAATCTTGAACCAGCA
>Ga0172371_10012418_pt1 | contig 11216 bp, 8 predicted proteins | sample Lak12m_FD_114543 | JGI IMG/M metagenome (GOLD analysis project Ga0172371, IMG submission 114543) | Freshwater microbial communities from Kabuno Bay, South-Kivu, Congo - kab_022012_12m | ecosystem: Environmental > Aquatic > Freshwater > Lake | place: Democratic Republic of the Congo: South-Kivu...
GAATCCATTAAGTTGGCGCAGCAGGATAAATATCCCGAAACCAAAGCGCTGCGCACCCATGTCTTTTATGAATAAACTTATCACTTACCGTCAGGCGATCAACGAAGCAATGCGTGCCGGCATGGAAAAAAAACCGGAAGTTTTCGTGTTTGGTTTGGACGTGGCCGATCACGTAAAAATCTTCGGCAGCACTGCCGGCCTGGTGGAAAAGTTCGGCAGCCGGCGCTGTTTCGGTACGCCATTATCCGAAGAGGCGATGACCGGTTTGGCGCTTGGGGCGGCGATTAATGGTTTACATCCGATCCATATTCATATCAGGGCCGACTTCCTTTTGTTAGCTATGAATCAAATCGTCAACATGATTTCGTCGCTTCATTATTTAACATCGGGTAAATTAAAAGTGCCGCTCACTATCAGGGCTCTAATCGGACGCGGATGGGGTCAGGGTGCCCAACACAGTAAAACCGCCCAATCGCTCCTTGCCCATATCCCCGGACTTAAAATAATTATGCCGACGACTCCGGCCGATGCGAAGGGACTGCTTACCCGTGCAATTGGCGATCGCAGTCCGGTAATTTGTTTGGAACATCGCTGGCTTTATGACATTCAAGGTTATGTTCCCGATGATAATGATTTTTCTATTCCCATAGGAGAACCTAATATCCTGAGGAGGGGAAAAGATATCACTATTGTCGCCGTCCAATGGATGAATATTGAAGCAATGAAAGCGGCGGAAATCCTAAAAAGCCGGCACGGAATCGAAGCGGAGATTGTCGACCCCAGAACGATCAAACCCCTAAATTATTCTAAAATATTCAAATCGGTTATGAAAACCGGCCATTGTCTTATTGTCGATTACGACTGGTTTTATTGCGGATTTAGCGCCGAACTGGCCGCCCAAATTTCATCGGCCTGTTTTGGTAAATTAAAATCTCCGATTGAGCGGCTCGCTTTTGCCGAAACACCATGTCCGACTACCAAACCGCTTGAAGATGTTTTTTACCCGAATGCCATCGACATAATCCGCTCGGTTGAAGAAAAATTCAATTTGAGCAAAAGCGATCTATCCAAAGAATCGTTTTATAATTATGAAAACAAATTCAAAGGCCCGTTCTAAACTCATTATGATAAAAACCAAAACCGGTACAAAAAACTTTAGCTGGAAACTACAGGAAAACATTGTCGACAAGGAAAATATCGATACCTTGATCGATTTTATTAAAAGCACCGAAAGATATACCCAATTCACCAAAGTTAAGGAATTCGAGCAAGCATGGTCCGAGTGGCAAAAATGCAAATACAGTGTTTTTGTCAACTCCGGCAGTTCGGCCAACTTAATCATCCTCGACCTGTTGAAAGACATCTATCATTGGCAAATCAACGACGAAATCATCGTGCCGGCAATTACCTGGATTACCGATATTTCCTCCGTCCTTCAGTTCGGACTGAAGCCCGTATTCGTGGATATCAATATCAAGGATTTCTCTTTTGATTACGACACCTTGGCGGCAAAAATTACTCCCAATACCAGGGCGATTTTTCTCAGCCACCTTATCGGGTTTCCTGCCGATACTAAAAGAGTGAAAAAAATAATCGGTAAAAGAAAAATTTTGCTGATTGAAGATTGCTGCGAATCCCATGGCGCAAAAACCGGCAACGAAAAAGTCGGCAATACCGGCATTTGCAGTTCCTTCAGCTTTTATTGGGGCCATCACATGACGACGGTCGAAGGAGGAGTAGTCTGTACCAATAACGAAAAAATATATAAACATGCCTTGCTTAAAAGGTCCCACGGATTAGCCCGTGAATTACCCGTAAAATATCACGAATATTACAAGAAAAAATATAAAGGCGTCGATTTCAATTTCCTTTTCCTGACCACAGGATTCAATGTCCGCAATACGGAATTAAGTGCGGTTTTGGGCCTAACCCAGTTAAAAAAAATTGACGGCTATATCGATATCCGCAACCGTAATTATGGCGAATTCATCAGCATTTTACGGGAATTCAAAGAATATTTTTTGATTCCCGACAAAAAAGGCATTTCTTCTTTTTGCTTACCCCTTATTCTGAAAAAAACTTCCTTCAGGAAACCCTTGCAGGAATTTTTGCTCGCCAAAGGAATCGAATCGAGACCTTTTATCAGCGGAAACCTGCTCAAACAACCTTTTTTGCATAAATATCTGGAACGGGGCAAATTTCCCAATGCCGATTTTATCCACAAAAACGCTTTTTACATCGGCAACAACCAGTTTGTCGACGCTTCCCGCCTTAATTATTTAAAAGCCGTTCTTAAGGATTTTTTTCAAAAATATGGATAAGCATGCCAAAATATATCTTGCCGGCCGCACGGGACTGGTCGGTTCGGCTATCCTAAAAAAGCTTAAGGAACAAGGCTATAACAATCTTCTTGCGCCGACTCACAGGCAACTGGATCTTCGGCGACAGTCTGCCGTCGAAAGATTTTTCAGGAAAGAAAAGCCCGGATATGTTATTTTAGCGGCCGCCCGGGTAGGCGGCATCAGAGCCAACATGACATATCCCACCGAATTTATTTATGATAATCTGATGATCCAGAATAACGTCATTTATTCCGCTTTCAAAAACAACGTAAAAAAACTGCTTTTCATTGCCTGCGGGTGTGCTTATCCAACAAACGCCCCGCAGCCGATGAAAGAAGAATATCTGTTAACCGGCGCTCCGGAGCCGACCAACGAAGGATTTGCCGTTGCCAAACTGGCCGGTATAAAACTTTGCGAAAAAATCAACACCCAATACAAACGCAATTTTATCGCCTGTATTCCCGCCAACACTTACGGCCCGAATGATCATTTTGACGAAAACAGATCCCATGTCATTTCCTCATTGATAAAAAAATTTCATTCGGCCGAAAAAGAACAACTGGCGCAGGTAACGATATGGGGAACAGGCAAAGCCAAAAGGGAATTCGTTTATGTCGACGATTTAGCCGGGGCGGTAATTTTTCTAATGCAAAATTATAATGCAAAAGATGCCGTCAACATAGGCGGCGGAAATGAAATCAGGATTGACGATCTCGCGTTTATGATTAAAGAGGTTGTCGGGTACCGGGGAAAAATAATTTTTGACAAAAGCAAGCCGGACGGAATGAAACAACGGTTACTTGACCCGTCAAAATTATTTCAGCTCGGATTTTCTTCCAAAACCGTTCTAAAAGACGGACTGAAAAAAGCTTTTGACTATTATCTTCAAAATCCGAAATAATGAAAAGAAGCCTCTTATATATCGTTAATTTTTATGGCACTCCTCCTTTAAATTATCTTGAAAAATATTTGAAAACAGATGCAAAAGTTAACCTGACCATCCTTAAACTGCCGGCAGTCAGATCGATCAAAAACCGGCTGGTTGTCGATGCCTTCATCAAGGAAGAAAACGATGCGGTGCATTCGGGCAAACTGGACATATTTTTTCCCATCCCTTATTTTTTCGTTTTTTTCATCCAATATTTCGTGAACTTTTTTCTGCTTTTTTATTTGCTGGGAAAAGTCAAAAGAAAAAAGTTCGATATTGTGATTGGCGAAACGAACTTTGGCAGTGCGGTTGCCTATTTGCTGAAGAAAATCGGCAGAGCAAAGTTTTCCGTTTTCTTCTGCGGCGATATTCTGCCCGACCCGGATTCTTCCAAAAATTGTTTTTTTCTTGTCAATTCGAATAACCCGCCTAAAAAATTCATTAAATTCATAGACTCGTTGCTTATACGCGCCCAAATCATATTAAGAAAAATCGGTTACCGTAACGATCTTATTTGGTATGGAAACAGGAAAATAGAGCAGTGGGATAAAGACAGAAAATTGCTCTGTCAACAAAAAATAATTTATGATCCGATATTGATCGATTATCATGAATATTTAAAATATAAGACCGGGATAAAAAATATGAACTATATCGGTTATATCGGACGGCTGGATGATTATGTAGGACTCGAAATTATCATTCCGGCCTTAGCCCAAATCAAAAAAACGATACCCGGCATCAAATTCCACGTCATCGGCGGAAACGAAATCAGCATAAAAAAATATAAACGATTGGCCCATGACTTCGCTGTCTTTGAGAATGTAATTTTCTATGGATATATTCCCGAAATGAAAAACGCATATGACATCCTTTCTTCCTGTGCTTTGGGAATTGCTCTTTATAAACCGACGATGGATAATGTCTCCATGATTGCCCAACCGGCAAAACCAAAAGAATACATTAAAGTCGGCACCCCGGTTCTTGTCACCGTCAACGGGCCGGCAATCGGTTCGGAAATCGTCAGAACCGGAGCCGGCATCGGTTCCCGCTACGATATTGGGGCGGTGACCGAAAAGATAATCACGGTTTTGACCGACCGACGGCTTTTTGGCAATCTGCAAACAGGTGTCGACAAATTTGCGCAAGCCCATCATTTCGGCAAAACCCTCTCGCGTGTCTGGAAGGAAGTTGAAAAAACATATCGAAAATATAGGTGACGTTTGCTTTTCCATACCGATTATGATATTTTAAAGTCTGTATTATGGGTATTAGGGTAAAAACCATCACTACTGACCGGTTCAAAAAGAAATTCGCGCTCAAAGAACTTGATCCTTTTACGACCGGTTATTTTGCGCAAAAAGATCTGGATAAGATTCGTGAAGATTTCGGAATTATCAGTATCGGCAAAAAGTTAACGACTTTACCTGACATTCTTTCGATCATCATAAAAGAACCACTCCGAATAATTCTCCATTTACCGAATATTTTAGCCACGCACATTAAGGGATTGAGCCAATACTACAAGATAAAAAACCAACCCGTTAAAGAAATTTATCCGTTTTGCGATTACGCCATTAAAGCAAGCGTTATCGGTTTGTTTAAACCGAAAAAACTGTTGGAAATAGGCACGGCTCGCGGTTGGGGAATCTTGGCATTCAAATCGGTATTACCCAAAACCGAATGTTTTACGATGAGCCCCAAAAATACTTTCGGAGCCAATAACGAGTTGCCGACTAAGGAAATCGGCCGCGCTTTCAAGAAAAAGAAAATCGATATCAGGCAAATTTGGAGCGATAGCTTAACTTTCGATTATCAATCCATCAAACCTGTCGATGTCAGCTACATTGACGGAAATCATAAGTATGAATACGTTTATTCCGACCTTATCAATTGCAATAAGATTACGAGAAAAGCAATTATCGTCGATGATTACATTCCGACCGCCAATTCACCCCGCGGGTCAGTCCTTAAGTGGGGATGGTGGAATGAAGATGTCGTCCGCGCTGTCCATGCATTCCTGAAAAAATACCCCAAAGCGGTCAAAGAAGCATATTGGCTGGAAAACACACCTGTTTGCGTCCTTATCAAGCAAACTCCATGAAATACAACAATATCTTATTATTTTCCATTCCGTCCACATTAAAAACCGGACACTTTATCGATTATTTCATTAATAATTCATCCGATCTTTATTTAATAATGTTACCGCTTTCAACCCAACCGCCCCTTTTGGTCCTAAACCATTACCGAAAAAATGAACTGGTCGGCACGAAAAACTTCCACGTGTATAAAGGGAATAATAAAATATTAAGAAATTTGTTTTTTTATTTTTACTATCTGTATATAATTTTTTTTATTTTACCGCGCAAAACAATAATTCTTGCTACTACACCCCAATATTGCTTTTTTTATTGTTTTTTCGATTTCATCAAATCGATAAAAATCGTATATCATGTCGGTGATTATTACGCCAACCAGAAAGGGCTCATGAAAATCTATCAGTTCCTTATCCATACCTTCAACAAGCAAATGCCTTATGTCGTCTACTGCAGCCCCGTCATCAAATCATTATTGGCGGGGAATAAGAAACCGGTTGACGGAAACAGGGACTGCTGGGTTTTCGGTATAGAAAATAAAAACATCAAAAAAAACGTAATTGAAAACCTTATGGGATATATCGGGGTTTTAAGGAGCGGCCAAGGTTTGGATATTATCTTAAACGCATTAAAGACAAATGAAAATCTGACACTGGAGGTAATCGGTGACGGCCCCAGCTTCAATTATCTGAAAAATGAAATCGAAAAATTGAATCTGACAAATAGGGTTAAACTTTTTGGTTTGGTTAAAGACGAAAAACAAATATCGGATATCGTCGGCCGCTGGCAGATCGGCCTGGCCCCGTACGATCCCGGCAAAACGAACATGACATATTATGCCGAACCTAGTAAAATTAAATTCTATTTGGAATACCAATTACCGGTAATTATGACACGTGTCACTTACATCCATAAAGAGTTGGAAAAATTTCAAGCCGGTATTAATATTGATTTCAATTCCGACTCCCTCCTTAAAGCCATCGACCATATCCAAAAACATTACGGCAAATTTTCCGCCGGAGCAAAACGTTTGGCGAAAAATTATGAATTCGGCCCGCTATACGATAGACAGTTTAAATTCATGACTAACATATGGCATTTTTAAAAAAATATTTCGTGGTTTTCTTTTTTTTGCTGCTTTCGGTAATTATTCCCTTTATATGGTTAAGGGGGGATTATGTTTATTTACCCGAAGAAGACCAATTCGCCAATTATCAAAATACTGTTTTTAAGAGTACTCATGCATGGGACTATACCATCAATGGCGGAGGACCGACTTCAGCCGGCCATCATTCGAATATCATTCCAAACGGCATATTTTATTACTTATTATCTTTCATCGGTTTACCCAATTTTCTTATTCAAAGAATTTTTATGGCCTGCGTGCTCTTTTTGACTTTTATGTCGACTGCTTATTTTTTAAAATTATTCACCAACAATTTACTTGTCATTATCACGGCTACGTTATTTTATTACTTTAATTTTTATGTCAAATCGACTCCCTTTTATTCGGCAAAAATGTACCAATTGTTTTTGATGCCGCTTTTTTTTACCTGGACTTATAAATATATCAAAACATTGGATTTTCGCTATGCTATCTATAATTTCGTTTGTTTATTTTGTTTTCAGGCTATTTTTGTTAACCTGGCGAATGCTTCCATAACGTTTCTTGCTTATCCCTTAGCCATTATCTATGGATATGTCAAAAATCCAATCAATTTTGTCCAATTTATAAAAAAATTTTATTTAAGATTGTCATTATTTTTTCTATTGATAATTCCGCTATTTTCATATCATTTATTAATTTATTATTTTTTTTTACTCAGCAATCCTTTAAGTATTTTAAAATCAGGTGATCAGTTTACGGCATTTACCGCCCCCTTAAACTTAATTCTGCAGTTAAGGGGCGCCTGGTGGGAATTCCAAAATTTTTCCGGAGCGTCATATAATCCTTGGTTATGGTTTTATAATAATTTCCTGATCATTATCATTTCTTTAGGGCTTCTCGGTTTCTCCTTTTACATTTTTACCCTTAAAAAAGCTAATAAATCAGCTTTATTTTTTTTGTTTTTATTTTTATTGGGCACTGCATTATCAAGCGGAACTTCTTTCGATCCTAACATTTATCTTTGGCTTTTTAATAATGTTCCGTTTTTTTACATATTCAGGGAACCTTGGGCAAAATTCATGCCTTTGACCATTTTTTCCTTATCCGCTCTCCTGACAATCAGCCTTAATGCGCTTCACAACAAATTTCACAAATCTTACCTGCTGATAACAATCCTATTATTAGTACTCATTAGAGGTTTTCCGTTTTTTTCTCCGGATTTTTTTCCCTATAACCAGCCGCGCTGGTATTCGCCTTTTGCCAGATTGCCGGCTTATTGGAACGAATGGGTAAAATGGAGTAAGGAAAATCAGGAGAAAACCGTCCTTTTGGTACCGATGAATTATTTTAAGAGAAACTGGTATAGACAAGATTTGGGCAATGCCAACCACGCAATCGCCCATACATTTGGTTTCAGCAATATTATTTTTAAGGCCAATCTTTATAACGAATTGGGCACGATAATCGATTATTTCATTTCGCAAAACAACAGCAATTTTGTCAAAGTCATGCCTGTAGATTATCTTTTGATGCAGGATGACATAGACAAATCGCCGCAAAATTACGACAATCAAACAAAAAAATTCAACAACGAAATCGTCGGCAATTTTGCGGAAAAACCGGTAATGAAATTCGGTGACAAACTAACACTGTATTCCGTTAAGCCGGAAAGATATGTTCCCCTTATTTATATTACCGATAATATTTATAAAGCCAAAAACCTTAACGAAATGGCTTCGATTATCGCTAATAGCGATTATAAGAATAATTCACCAGTCTTTTTAGAAAATGACACATATCAGATACAACAAGACATAAATTTAATTAAAAACGATAAGTCCACCGACAACACTGTCTTAAATATTAATAAAATCACCGACACCAAATATGAAATTACTATCCATAAAATAAACAAACCGATGATTCTTGTTTTTAATACTATTTTTAACAGTGGATGGACACTTCACGCAAACGAACGAGGTTATATTGAAGAAAAAAAATATCACATTCAGGCGAACGGTTATTCAAACTCCTGGCTAATAAATCCCGATGAAATTTGCCGGCCGGACAAATGCATTAAAAATGCCGACGGTTCTTACGATCTGAATTTCACGCTGGATTATTGGCCGCAGCTGGTTTTTACCGTTGGCGCCACAATAAATATTTTCATCTTGCTCGGCTGCCTGTCTTATTTGGTTTTATACTTTTTGCGAAGCCGTTCAAAATGAGCGTCAAAAATAAATTCGCCATCATTCTTTTTCTCACCGGCGGTTTGCTCATTTCCATCTTTGCGTATCAATCCTTAATCGATAAAATCAGTCCCAGCCAAAAAAGCAGCGCCGATAAATTCTATAAAATCCAACCGAAAACCAAAGCCAATATTTTAACCTATTTCAATACTCAGGTTTATTATCCTGATATCGGCCCGCCGCCATATGCAAATTTTTACTATCTGAGCGAAATAATAGAAAAGATGAATATTGTAAATAACGACCAAAACAGTCTCTATTATGCCAACAAGAGAATTGCGGAAATAATTAATTGGAGGAACGAACTTAAAATTATCGGGAACTCCGGCGTTAACGATCCGTTCAGTTGGGAATCGCGGCTTAAAGAATACGGTGATTTGATCGATAAGGAAATTGGCGCGATAAAAAAAGGAGAAAACCCTGAGGAAAACCTGATGGAATTGAGAAAATACTTAATGGACCATCGTTATCGCTTATCTTTTGTTCTTTATGATTCGAATATGGCCCGGGAAGAGAAAAACTATTTGTTTCAATTGTTGGATAATGTATTTTCCAATCTCGGAAAAAAAATCAGCGATGCTTCTTCAGGCTATAACCCTGTCTTGCTTAAATATCCCTTGAGAGCAATAGCCGATGATAAAAAGTCCGGTATTTATACCGCCGTTTTCAATATATTCGATATGCCGGCCAAACTCAAAAATAATATCTATGTCAAAATTCAAGACAGATTGATACCGGCCGAAAAAGGCACGGATAATGACGGCGATTTTGTGTTTAAAAATATTCCCATAGATGAGAAAACAAATTATTTGGAATTGATGATCCGCGATTTTCACTATCCTATACAAAACAAGAGTTGGCTTGCCGGCTATGATCCGGCCAAGAAATTGTACGAATATTCCGCCCGAATACCAAAAATCCCGGCAAATACCGACTATGTTTTGAACTTTGCTTATACGTTGAACCAAAAGGCAATCCTTCAAATGGAAAATAATACCAATAACAATCGATCCGTTATTCTTGAGGAAGGGTTGCTGCCGATAAACAGGAAAGTTACTTTGACCAGACTGGTGACTTTCCCGCCAGGTCCCGATGCGAATTATCAGGTAAACCTGATTTCCGACGAACCGTTAACCGATAGAACAATGACCGGTATACGCCTGGAATTCGAGCCGACGATCGAACCGGAAATTTTATTGGTGAAAACCGGTCGTTTGACGGATCGATTACCCGTCCGTCACCATGAAAAAACCGTGAACCCGAGTAAAATTTATTTGCCGATGGCGTTTTGCTGGTTCTTTTTACTGGTTTGTTTTACTTTTAAAAAAAAATTTGGCAAACCGATAGGCTGGTTGATAAATATTTTTCGTTATGCCGTTTTACGCTTACGGCTCTTTATTTCGATTATTGCCATAATATCGCTCGCCGCCAGTCTGCTTTTATTTATCCGGCTTTCTTTTTTTTCGATCATGCTTACCCTGGTTTTTTGGATATTGACGGTTATCGGTTACCGTTTGGGTGAACAAATCAGTTTTTTAAGCGCCTTGTTCTTTCTGGCGCTTTCGGCTGTTTTCGTGGTTTTCAACAATCAAAACGCCGGAGAAACCCTGTCGGTTTATTTTTTCCTTCTACTGATTGTCGGCGGGATGCAAAAAGCCATAAAACCGATTTATTCCGATAATCCGATTATTGATAATCATCGGTCAATTGCTTATAATCACAAAGGTATATGCAAGTAATAATTCTGGCCGCCGGAATGGGGAACAGGCTAAAACCGATAACCAATACCGTTCCTAAAGTGATGGTAAAAGCCGCCGGAAAAGAAATCATCATTCATCAATTGGAATTGCTTTCGCGCTTGAGTGATATTTCGGAAATCATCATCGTCGTCGGTTACAAAAAAAATCTCATTAAATCGCTTATCGGCCAAACCTACAAAGGCATAAAAATATTGTATGTCGATAACGACGACTACGAAAAAACAAACAATATTTATTCTCTGTATTTGGCCTTAAAACAAGTCAGGGAAGATATCCTGCTGATAGAAGGTGATGTTTTATTTAAACCTGATTTGTTGTGTAAAATTGCCGGCTGCAAAAAAGAATTAATATTCGTTGAGAAATTCAAGCCGTATATGGATGGGGGAGTGGTCGAAATCGATGAGAAGACCAAAAGGGTCAAAAGGCTGATACCGAAAAAAGATCAGGATGAAAACTTTGACCATAACCGCTATTACAAAACCGTCAATATTTATTATTTCACTTACCGTTTTATCGAAAAAATATATAAGCCTTCGCTTGAGCTTTATATCAATTCATACGGCAAAAAAAATTATTACGAATTGATTATCGGCTCTTTAGTCTACCTTAACCTTGGCAATATTTATGCCCATGTCGTTGACCAGGAACTGCAATGGTTTGAGATCGACGACTTCATCGATCTGAATTTTGCGGAAAATATTTTTCTTAAAAAAGACATCAATTTCATCAA
>Ga0172371_10012419_pt1 | contig 11215 bp, 11 predicted proteins | sample Lak12m_FD_114543 | JGI IMG/M metagenome (GOLD analysis project Ga0172371, IMG submission 114543) | Freshwater microbial communities from Kabuno Bay, South-Kivu, Congo - kab_022012_12m | ecosystem: Environmental > Aquatic > Freshwater > Lake | place: Democratic Republic of the Congo: South-Kivu...
ATGACGAAGGAGTTCCACAACGACCCGGACTACTGGGCCGAGGCGCTGAAGCTGGACTTCGCCGAGGAAGTCGGCCGGCTGATGGAGGAACAGAATGTCAGTCGGGCTGAGCTGGCCCGCAGGCTCGGCACATCGCCCGCCTACGTCACGAAGATTCTGCACTGGATGGCGAACCTGACGCTGGTGAGCATGTCCAAGATTGCTCTCGCGTTCGATTCCCGGGTCGTGCTTGCGCTAGCGCCGAAGGATAGACTGGCAGGAGCGCGTCGGGTCCCGGCCAAGGCACGTCAAAGACGCGAGCGGCAGCGCGAGTTTGTGGCAGCCGACAGGACAACGAACCCGGCCAGCGACTTCGTCGCCTCCGATAAGCCGGCTGCGCATCGCGGGCGCAAGGCGTGAAGCACCGATCACCCTCACCCTTCCCTCTCCCGCGCAAGGGAGAGGGGAGGGCGCAGGTGAAAATGATAATTCAGGTGACACAATAGAAGATTCCTGAGTCGCGGGGTCGTGCGGCTCGGCTGATTCCGAAGCGCGGCAGGGCATCGCGAATTCAGTGCCGCCCGTCCATTTGACCCGACCGCCCGCGCATTCTGACCGGCCAACCGTCGGGCTCCTGGTCCCTGGTTCCCGCCCCCTCGCTCTTCGTTCCTCTCTCCTAACTCCCGACTCCTCATTCCTCCTTCCTCTCAGTAGGAACACCAGACCACGCGGTTCATTTCAATGAACCGCGTGTCCCGGCTGCGGATCCCACTCTGTGTTGACCGGCCCACGCCGTTCACTGGAATGAACCCGAGTCCATCATGAAGCTGCTCTCTACCCGAAAGCGCCGACCGGATTCGAGCAAGCTGTTCGTCGCATCGCTGGAGCAGGCGGTGCTCGCGTTCCTTCTGGAGCACGGTGGGAAAGGCTATTACAGCGTCGAGTTGTCAGACGACGCCGGTCTGTCGCGGGGCGGCGTGAACCAGGCTCTGCACGTCCTCGACAAGGAAGGGCTGGTCCTGTCCGAGGAGGTCGGCGTGAAGCGGCTCTACCTCGCCAACCTTGCCGACCCACGCGTGCGGGCCTTCAAGGCGCTGCTCGACGCCTCTACGGGCAGTCGCGGCAAGCGCTAGGCGGCAGGACCCCGCGGTTCATTTAAATGAACCGCGACTTTGCGCCGACGAGTGTCCCGCCTGGCCCATTTGACCCGTCACGCCCGCCCATTCTGAGCGGCCAACCGAATCGTCTATCGTTGTTGGCCTCAGCGGCCCCTGTCCGACGGCATGCTCATCCTTTGTGCCGCACGGCAGTCAATGCGCCGCAGGTAGACTGCAGAGATAGACCCAAGCCCCGGCTTCGCGCCGGGGTTTTGTTCTGTAAGTCCAAGCAAGATCCGCGTATCTGATAAATGAAGGGGCTTGAACGAGTTCAGGCCTCACGAACCCAAAAGGTCCGCACGGGGGAGGAAGGTCTTATGATAGACCCCAGCAAACGGATCGCGAATTGGGATGCGAAGTACGACACGACTCGCATCAAGGCGACCCTCGACCAGAAGCGGCCGGGGATGATCGCAAGCGTCACCGCGCTGTACCCGATGATCGCGGCGATGGAGCTGCAGGTGAAGCAGGTCTGCGATGGTTCGGGAGTGCCGACCATTCAGTATCCGTTCTACCTGTGCTTCGGCCGGGAGATGTGGGCGCGTTCGCGCAAGGACATCTCCGGCGAGTCGCTGGCGATTGAAGCGGCCACGCTCATCGCGAAATGGGTGGCGCGCGGGCTGACCCAGTCCGTGCTCCAGGCCATCCGAACCGACGTTTTCAACGTCAGCGCTCCGATCGCGCCGTAAGGGACCAGCGAACCGCCAAGGACGCCAAGAGCGCCAAGGGTGGGAAGGAGGAGGCCGGCGGGCGAATCTGCCCGCCGGCCCTTTCGTCACGAGATGCACCTCGTCGGTTTGACTTCGCCTATGTCACGAGCACTGAGGCCGCAGAGCCGGCCCAAGGTCATGCCGGTCGTACTTCCAGCGCGGGTGCTAGCCGCGGCGACCGAGAAGTCGCCTGAGCCAGGCTATGACCCCGTCCGCAAGTGGTTCAAAGTAGGCTGCGCCGGGATAGCGGTCGGCCGACGCCAGGATCACGCCGACCGCTGCCGCCTGCGTCTCAAGTTCGGGCCCGGCGTCGCGGGCCAGCGACGCCAGTATGTACCGGTCGTCCGTGGCCGCTCTGGCCAGCGATTCGTGCAGTCGGTCGAGCGCCAGGTATGTCATTGTCCAGTTCACCCACTCCGTTCGGCTTCTCGCCTCGGCCACCGCAGCCGGAACTGCGTCCGGCACCAGTGAGTATCCGCTGGGCGAACGTCGCACCACGCCGGCGGCACTCCATCGTTCAAGGACGTTGTAGACTCGTTTCTGGTCTACATACAGCGCCCGCGCGATTGATGACGAGTTGCCGCTTTTGTTGAACAAGAGATAGCCGAAGACGTCAGCACGGGCGTCCATGCCAAAGAGGGCCCTAAGCTGAAGCTGCAGCAGCACCGGTTGAGTGACGACCGGCCCTGTGACCCTGGTACGGCCACGAGTTGCCCTCTCCAACGCCGGCACGTCCGAGCCGACGGTCTGGCCGAACGCGTGCCCGATGCGCCTCAGCCGCGGGGTGCTTACCCAATCACGGTTCAGCGCCAGCCACTCTCTCGTTCGCTGGAGCAACCTTGCGTCCGCCGACGCGAGCCATGATGTCGAGACGGCCAGCGCCTCGAGGTCAATTACCCACCGCCGCTCGGGTTCTATCTGTCCGGCGACCCCCAGTGCGCACCACTGCCGCCAGTGCAGCTCCAGCAGTGATTCGTGGAGTTCGGCCTTGAATCTCTTGGGCGACATCGCAGTGGCCATGGGTGCGCAGGAAGCCCTTCAGGCTTTCCCGAAACGTGCCGGACACGTCCTGCGTGAGAGTCCAACGCGCGGCCGCAAGCAGCTCGGCTCCGGTCGGCTTGAGCAGCGCAAGGTCCTGAACGTGGTAGCTGTTCTGGTCGACTGCAGCGTACAGCTTGAAGTGAATCTGGTCGCAGCGGCCAGCGTGTAGACTGTGAGGCGACTGCCGTATCGCCGCTGTTCAACGCGGGTGCCGAACCCAACGGGGAGGCCCATGCCGACTTGGGGAGCGGGCCCCAGGTTCAGCCAGTCAGCAGGCAGGTTGAAGTCGCGCGCGACCTTCAACGCAGCCGAGGCAAGCGGCTCCGGCAGCTCTGCCAGCCGCTCAACAACGACGCCGCTGGAGGTGGTTCGTGCCAGTCCGAGCACATCGACATCTCGCGTTGTTCTGACCACGAGCCCGATAGCGGCAAGCGCCGAGCCGCCGCAGACGACGATGGCGAACTCACCGTTGCCGGCGAGAGCTAGCTGCCGGTCCAGGGCGGACAGCAGCTCATCGAGGCGGGTTGAACCGAATCTCACGTTAGTATTTTAACTACTGATTAATAGGCTGTAAAGACCTACCATAACTCGCAACAACAACAACCCGAAGCGCGGGGTCTGTCGGTCCGGGTGCAGCCCGCTGTCCTACGTTTCTCCTGTCTGTGAGGAGGGCGGGTTCCTTCGGGTGCGTCGCAGGCAGTCCCTTCCGGAATCACCTGGGGCGTTTGTGGTTGATCGAATCTGTGTGCATCTGCGCGGATACTTGGTTGGCTCTGCCGCATCTGTAGTTCTGCATTCTGGTTTCTGGGCTCTGAATTCTGGATTCTCCGCGGTCTCCATGTCTCCCTCACTCGTTTGACTTCGCCTCTGCCACCGATATAGTCTTGCCCGATGCAAGAGAACCACGACAAGGGTTCTGGGGTCCACGGGTTCAAGGGTTCTGGTTCAGAGACCCGAACCCCTGAACCCCAGACCCCCGGAATCCCATCCGTCCAGACCAGCGGCCATGACCGGGAAATCCGGCTGGCCAAGCTCGCCAAGCTCCGCGAGGCCGGCGTCAATCCCTACGCCTACAAGTGGGACCGTACCCATACGAACGCGAAGGCGATAGCAGAGTTTGAGGCGCTGAGCGGGCAGGGACAGTCCCCGGCGCCAGGAGCGCCGCAATCCGGCACAGTCCCTTCGCCCGCTCCAGTCCCCGTTTTCGCTGTCAGCGTCGCGGGCAGGTTGATGTCGCGGCGGGAGCACGGGAAGACCCAGTTCGGCCACATCCAGGATGAGACCGGCAAGCTTCAGCTCTACCTGCGCAAGGATACGCTGGGCGAGGAGGCGTTCGCGAACCTGAGCCTGCTCGACCTCGGCGACTTCGTCGGGGCGCGGGGCGAGATGTTTCGCACCAAGACCGGCGAGGCCACAGTGAACGTGAAGGAGCTGGTCCTCTTGACCAAGTCGCTCCACCCGCTGCCGGAGAAGTTCCACGGCCTGACCGATGTCGAGATGCGCTATCGGCAACGTTACGTTGATCTGATTGTCAATCAGGAGTCGCGGCAGGTGCTCTTGAATCGAACCAAGGTGACCGGGCTCGTGCGCCGGTTCCTTTCCGAGCGCGGATTTGCCGAGGTCGAGACGCCGATCCTGCAGCCGATTTACGGCGGGGCCGCGGCCCGGCCGTTTGAGACGTTCTACAACGTGCTCGAACAGAAGATGTTCATGCGTATATCGGATGAACTCTACCTGAAGCGGCTGATTGTCGGCGGGCTGGAGAAGGTCTTCGAAATCGGCAAGGACTTCCGCAACGAGGGTCTGGACCGGACCCACAATCCCGAGTTCACGCAGATGGAGCTCTACTGGGCGTATGCCGACTACAATGATGTCATGGCCCTGGTTGAGGAGCTGTTCAGGTTCCTTGCGTTGGCGGTATGCGGGAAGACGGAGATTCCGTTCGGCGACCACATAGTGGATTTCGGCAAGCCGTGGCAGCGGATGAAGTTCGTGGACACGCTTGAGCAGCGGATTGAGGCGGACCCGATGAAGCTCTCAATGCCGATGCTTGCGAAGGTCGCGGCGCGGTTCAATGTCCAGACGACTGGGGACATCTCGCGCGCCAAGCTGCTGGACAAGCTGTTCTCCGAGTTGATCCAGGACCATATCATTGACCCGACGTTCGTGATGGACCATCCGAAGGTGACGACGCCGCTGGCCAAGAGCCACCGCGACAATCCGGAGCTGGTCGAGCGATTCGAACCGGTGGTGTGCGGCATGGAGCTGGGCAATGCCTTCTCCGAGTTGAACGACCCGGCCGAGCAGCGGCAGCGGTTCGAGGAAGGCGTGGCTTTGAACGAGGAGTTCGCGACGGTCGACGACGACTACTGCAACGCACTCGAGTTCGGCATGCCGCCGACCGGTGGCCTCGGGCTCGGGGTTGACCGCATCGCCATGCTGCTGACGAACTCGCAGGCCATCAGGGACGTAATCCTATTCCCGCAACTGCGGCCGCAGAAAGAGTAGCAGGGGATTCGGATAATCCAGAATCCAGAGTCCAGAGATTCGAATCCAGAATTGACGGACGGGGTGAGAATGAGGGACTATCGGAAGGAACTGGGCGAACGACTTCTAGACTTCGCTGTCAGCATAGTGGCACTTGCGCCACGGCTGCAGCGCTCGGCAACCGGTAGGTTCATGGTGGGGCAACTGGTGCGATCTGCTTCCTCAGCTGGCGCGAACTTCCAGGAGGCGCGCGGCGCCGAGAGCCGGGCCGACTTTGTGCACAAGCTGCAAGTTGTCCTGAAGGAGCTGCGCGAGGCCGAGTATTGGATGAAGCTGGTTGTGCGGGCAAGGCTGGTTCCGGCTGACCTGTTGTCAAAGCCTCTTGCGGAAGTGGATGAGCTGGTCAGAATCGTCGTGAAGTCTGTGGTCACTACGAAGTCGAGGCCACAACTCTGAACTCTAGTATCTGCACTCTGAATTCTGGATTGTCCGGGGCTGCCCATGCGATTTGAACTGTTCATGGCCCGGCGGTATCTGCGCGGGCGGGGCAGGCGCGTGGTCTCCGGCATAACCGCTATTGCCATCGGCGGTGTTTTCGTCGGGGTGGCGGCAATCCTCATCGTCCTATCGGTCGAGAACGGTTTTCACCAGGAACTGAAAGACCGGATTCTGGGCGCGACGCCACACGTCGTTGTCGCCCAGTACTCCTACGCTCCGATTCCCTACCCGACTGGCGGCGATTCGCTGCAGGAGGAGATTGCCCGGGTTCCGGGTGTCGTGTCGGTTGCGCCGTTCATCTACGCCAAGACGCTGGTTCGGACCGACAATGGCGTCGAAGGTGTTGTGATTCGCGGCGTCGACCCCGAGCACGAGGGCGAAGTCACCGGCATATCGGGAACCATCGTCCAGGGTCAGTTCGCCTTTGACTCAAGTGGCGTGGTCATCGGCGTGGAGTTGGCGCGGATGCTCGGCCTTTCGGTCGGCGACCGGCTGAACCTCGCCTCGCCGTTCGGCGGGACTCAGACGGCGTTCGGCTTCCTGCCCCGCACGAAGTACTTCCGTGTGAACGGCATCTTCGATTGCGGCATGTACGAGTACAATTCGAGCTTCATCTACCTATCTCTGGCCGGAATCCAGCAGTTTCTCGGTATGGAGGACATGATTACCGGCTTTGAGGTCCGGGTTCGTGACGTCTACGCCGCGGGTCGTATCGGGCGGCGCATCACGCGGCAGCTCGGCTACCCCTACCGGGCCACCGACTGGATTATGCAGAACCGCAATCTCTTCGCCGCGCTGCGATTGGAGAAGGTCGTGACGTTCATCGTGCTGGTGCTGATTGTGCTGGTTGCCGCGTTCAACATCATCGGCATGCTGACGATGATGGTCATCCGCAAGACCCGCGAAATCGGCATCCTGAAGGCGATGGGCACCAGGTCCTCGACCGTGACGCGCATCTTCGTTCTGGCCGGTGGGTTCATCGGCATCATCGGCACCGTCGCGGGCGCGGGCTTCGGTCTGGTCGCGTGCTGGCTCTTGAACAAGTACCGGTTCGTATCGCTGCCGGGCGACGTGTACTTCATCAAGAATCTGCCGGTGCAGGTGATGGCGCAGGACATCGTGTTCGTCTGCGTCGCGGCCATCGTCATTACTTTTGCGGCTACGGTCTACCCGGCGCTGAAAGCGGCAAGGCTGGTACCGCTGGAGGCAATCCGATATGAATGAAGGGACTAGGGACGAGGGACTAGGGACGAGGGTCCGGACTCCGGACTCCAACCCCCAATCCCTGACCCCTGACCCCTCGGTCGTGCTGCGGGCCGAGGGCGTCTGGCGCGTGTTTGAGACCGGGGCCGAGCGGCTGGAAATCCTGCGGGGCGTGGACCTGGAAGTGGAGCGGGGCGAGTTGCTGGCGATTCTCGGGCCGTCCGGCACCGGCAAGTCAACGCTGCTGCACGTGCTCGGTGCGCTCGACCGGCCCACCAGGGGCCGGGTGTTCCTTGATTCGGTTGACGTTTTCAGCTACCCTGAATCCAAGCTCCATGAACTGAGAAATCGGAAAGTGGGGTTCGTGTTCCAATTCCATCACCTGCTGTCCGAGTTCACGGTTCTGGAGAATGTGGCTATGCCCCTGTTGGTCGCCGGCGTGGCCCGGGCTGAAGCGCTGGACCGGGCGCGGTGCGTGCTCGAGGAAATCGGGTTTGTCACCCGACTCACTCACCGTCCGTCCGAGCTTTCGGGCGGCGAGCAGGCGCGGGCGGCGGTGGCGCGGGCGCTGGTGAATGAGCCGGCGGTGATACTGACGGATGAACCCACCGGCAACCTTGACGCGACGTCGGCGGGGGCACTGGTTGAATTGATGGTGCGGTTGAGCGGCGAAAGGAAGATGACGATTTTGGTAGTGACTCACAACCAGGCAGTGGCGGACCGGGCGACGCGCCGGCTCCACCTCGCCGACGGGAGGCTGCACGATGAGGCCATGTGACCTCTGCGGCAAGGGCGAGGCGACCATGAGGGTCAGCCAGCTCGACAAGGACGGCAAGGTCACCGAGATTTCGGTCTGCGCCGAGTGCGCCCGCCAGCGCGGGTTCACCGACGTCGGCAAGCTCAAGGCTGGAGCCGCGGAGATCATCGCCGAGCTGAAAACCCGCGTTGACGAGGGCGATGCGAAGCTGATCTGCCGGAACTGCGGCCTGTCGTACGCCGAGTTCAAGCAGCAGGGCCGGCTGGGCTGCGCTGACTGCTACGTTTCCTTCCACGACGAACTCGTGCCCCTGGTGCGTCGGATTCACGGCGCGGTGCAGCACGTCGGTCGGACCGCGAGCGGCGGTCGGAAGCAGGCGCAGGCCAGGATGAACGTCCAGAAACTGCGCGATGCCCTGTCCGGCGCAATCCAGGACGAAGACTACGAGAAAGCCGCCGCCCTGCGCGATCAGTTGAGGCGGACAGAAGAAGAATGAGGATTTCAACCACCAAGACACCAAGGCACGAAGAGGGCTCGGAATCCGGACACTTCGTGTCTTCGTGTCTTTGTGACAACTCTCTGCTTCGATGAACCCGAACGACGGCGTGGTCGGCAAGTGGCTGGCGGCCACCGGGCCGGAAGCCGATGTCGTGCTTTCGACCCGCGTCCGTCTGGCCCGAAATCTAGTCGACGTGCCGTTCCCGCACCGGGCAAGGCCGAGCGACCATGAGCGTACAGTTGAAGGCGTACGCTGGGCGCTTTCCGACGCCGGCTACCTGACCCAGGGTCAGTTCCTCGACAACGAGCAGCTCTCCGAACCGCACGGCCAGTACCTGGTAGAGAGGCATCTGGTGTCACCGGACTTTGTCGCCTCCAAGGCGAAGCGCGGGCTGTACGTCAGCAAGGATGAGACCGTCAGTCTGATGGTTAACGAGGAGGACCACCTCCGGTTCCAGGTGATGGCTTCCGGCCTCGACTTCCCGGAGGCATTCACTGCTGCAGCGGCGCTCGACGAGAAGCTGGAAGGACAGCTTCAGTACGCGTTCTCGCCGGAGTTCGGGTTCCTGACCGCGTGCCCGACCAACCTCGGAACGGCAATGCGGGCATCGGTGCTCGTACACCTCCCCGCGCTCGTCATTACCCGCGAAATCGAAAAGGTGCTGCGCGGGGCAATGCACATCGGGCTCGCGGTGCGCGGCCTGTACGGCGAGGGCAGCGAAACCAAGGGCAACTTCTTCCAGATCTCCAACCAGCGGACGGTCGGTCAGACCGAATGGGAGATCATCGAGACCATCGCCGACATCAGCCGACAGGTGATTCTGTACGAGCGCAAGGCGCGCGAGTACCTGATGAAGAAGTTGCGCGTCGAGGTCGAGGACAAAGTCTTTCGGTCGCTTGGGCTGCTGCGGGGCGCGCGCGTCCTGTCGTCGGACGAGGCGATAAACCTGATTGCGAGCCTCCGGCTCGGGGTGGCTCTCGGCATTGTGAACGAGATCAGCCTGGAGCAGGTGACGCGGCTCCTGATTCTCGTGCGGCCTGCGAACCTGCAGGTAATGCTGGGCGAGAGCCTGACTGCGGCGGAGCGGGACGAGCGCCGCGCCACGTTCGTCCGGGAGACACTGGTGCATCAGTGAGAGAAAAGGGAACAGGGGATCGAGGGGCCAAGGGGTCAGGCACCCGCGAAGCCAAAAGCCACAAGCCAGAAGCCAAAAGCCAAAGCGAGGCGTCCGGTCTCCGCTCACTGCCGTCGGTAGACAAGCTTCTCAACGATGAGAAGCTGGCGCCAGTGCTTGGACAAGTGCACCATCGTATGGCGGTGCCGGTTATCAGGGCGTATCTGGATGAGCTGCGACAGAAGATCCAGGCGGGCGAGGCTGCGGCCTATGACCGGGCCGAACTGGTGCGGCGGCTGGAACGCGAGCGCAAACCGGGACTGACGCGGGCCATCAATGGCCTCGGCGTTATCCTGCACACCGGGCTCGGCCGCGCACCTCTGTCCAAAGCCGCGCAGGAAGCGCTGGCCGACGTAAGCGAGCATTTCTCCAGCCTCGAAATCGACATTGAGACCGGCCGGCGGGGCAGCCGCTACCGCCACATCGAGCCGCTGCTATGCGAGCTGACGGGCGCTGAAGCAGCGATGGTCGTGAACAACAATTGCGCGGCCACGTTGCTCATCCTTTCGGGGCTGGCCAAGGGCAAGGAGGCGATTGTCTCACGAGGCCAGCTCATCGAAATCGGCGGGGCGTTCCGGATTCCCGATGTCATGATGCAGAGTGGCTGCCGGATGGTCGAGGTCGGAACCACCAACCGGACACACCTGCGCGACTACAAGAATGCCATCACGCCTGAGACTGCCCTGTTGCTCAGGGTGCACACCTCGAACTACAAGATCACCGGGTTCACCAAGGAAGTGAGCCTTGATGAGCTGGTCGCGCTCGGGCGCGAGTCAAAGGTCCTCGTCGTTGACGACCTCGGGTCGGGCGCGCTTGTGGACCTTTCGAAGTACGGGCTCCCCAAGGAACCGCTTGTGCAGGAGTCGGTCAAGGCCGGGGCGGATGTCATCTGTTTCTCCGGGGACAAACTGATATCCGCGTCGCAGGCGGGCATCATCGTCGGCAAGAAGAAGCACATCGACCTCTTGAAGAAGCACCCGCTAACCCGCGCCATGCGCTGCGGCAAGCTGACCTACGCTGTCCTAGAGCGGACTCTCGAGCTCTTCCTCGATGAAGAGCGAGTTGTCAGAGAGCATGCTCTTTACCAGTTGCTGCTTAAGACGCCGGAACAGATGCAGTCCGAGGCCGAAGAACTCGTCCGCGAAATCGCGGCGAAAACGGGGGCTGTACCGCGCGCTGAGCGCTCCGAGGGACTGTCCCCAGTTTTCGCCCAGTTCACCGTGAGACCCGCCCTCTCCGAAATCGGCGGCGGATCGCTCGCCACCGAGAGCCTCGAATCGCGCGTGGTCGCGATCCAGCCCAAGACGATACACGTGGACGAACTCGCACGCCGGATGCGACTCAACCGACCGCCGGTGTTCGGCCGGGTCGAGAAGGGTGAGTACCTGTTGGACTTCCGTACCCTCCGCCGCGACGAAATCCCCATCATCGCCACAGCCCTCCTCGCTGCGTTCCAGCGTTAGCCCATCCCGCCGGCCGATTCGGATTCCTGCCACCAAGACACCAAGGCACGAAGAGGATGCCAGAGCTTGGCCCCAGAACCGATATTGCGCCACGAAGGACGCGAAACGGGCAGGCTGAACCACAGATGGACAGGGTTGGCAGTCAATGTGTGCGTTAACTATCTCCCCTCCTGCCGCGTCGGCGGCGGCTGGTAGCGCGGATGGACAAGGCCTGCGGTCCTGCCAGTGGGCTCCCCACTCTTGGGCG
>Ga0172371_10012422_pt1 | contig 11214 bp, 8 predicted proteins | sample Lak12m_FD_114543 | JGI IMG/M metagenome (GOLD analysis project Ga0172371, IMG submission 114543) | Freshwater microbial communities from Kabuno Bay, South-Kivu, Congo - kab_022012_12m | ecosystem: Environmental > Aquatic > Freshwater > Lake | place: Democratic Republic of the Congo: South-Kivu...
GAGGCGGTGCGCTGGGAAGGCGCCGGCCCGGGGCACGGGCGGATCACCCGCCGGTGGCTGACCCTGCGCGCCGCCGGGCGAGGGGTGGGCGGCGTCGATCAGATCCTCGAGGTGGTGGATGACGGCACGGACGCTCTGCGTGTGGTTCCCCGACTGGCGGTTGCGCCGGCCGGACGCGCCGCCGGGTGAGCCCTGCCAGGTGGTGGGCGATGGGGTGGTCCTCGCCGCCAACCACCTCGCCGCCGCCGCCGGGGTGGCGGCGGGCATGCGGCGGCGCCAGGCGGAGACCCTCTGCCCGGCGGTGGTCACCCTGGCCGCCGACCCCGGGGCCGAGGCCGCCGCTTTCGAGGCAGTGGCCGCCGCGGTGGAGGGCCTGGTGCCCCGGGTGGAGGTGGCCGGCCCCGGCCTGCTCTTCGTCCCCGTCGCCGGCGCTGTCGGCTACTACGGCGGGGAAGGGCCTCTGGTGGCCCGGGTGGAGACGGCGGTGGTGGCAATCGGAGGCCCGGGCGCTCGCCTCGGCCTGGCCGACGGCCCCTTCGCCGCCCGCCTGGCGGCGGCCGCGGCCGCCGGCGCCCCGGTGATCGTCGCCGACACCCGGGCCTTCCTCGCCGGCCTCGAGGTGGCGGTGCTGGGCATGGAGGAGATGGCGGCCACCCTGCGCTGGCTGGGGATCACCACCCTGGGGGCCCTCGGCGCCCTGCCCCGGGAGGCGGTGGCCTCCCGCTTCGGTCCCCCCGGCCTGGAGGCCCACCGCCTGGCCGGCGGGGAGGACCGCTGGGTGCAGCCCCGGCCCGTCCCTGCGGATCTGGTGGTGGAGGAGCGCTTCGACCCGCCCCTCGACGACCTGGAGCAGGCGGCCTTCGCCACCCGCTCCCTGGCCCACCGCCTGATCGCCGGCCTGGGCCCCTGGGGAGGAGCGCCGCACCGGGTGGTGGTCGAGGCCGAGTCGGCTTCCGGAGTGGTGCGCTCCCGCACCTGGCGCAGCGCAGACCCCTTCGGGGAGGCCGAGGTGGCCGAACGGGTGCGCTGGCAGTTGCGCGCCTGGGTGGAGTCGGGCGGAGTGCCCGGGGGTCTGGCGGTGCTCCGCCTGGCGCCCGCCGACCGCTCCGACCTGGGCCGCCAACTGCACCTGGGCGAGGACGCCGCCTCGGAACTGGAGGCCACCCGCGCCCTGGCCCGGGCCCAGGCCCTGGTCGGGCCGGAGGCGGTGCTCCAGGCACGGCCCCAGGGGGGCCGCCGCCCGGGGGAGCGGGTGCTGTGGCATCGCTGGGGGGAGCCGGCCCCCGCCCCCGAGCGCGACCCGCGGGCCCCCTGGCCGGGGCGCCTGCCGGGGCCCTCGCCGGCCCTGGTGCCCCCTGAGCCGCGGCCGCTGGAGGTGGAGTGGGACGGCGGCTCACCGGATCGAGTCCGCCTGGGCAGCCGCTGGGAGCCGGTGCTGGCCTGGGCCGGGCCCTGGCGGCACACCGGGCGCTGGTGGGCGGGGGAGGGGGCCGCCGACCGCTATCAGGTGGTCACCTCGGCCGGGGCTTTCCTGTTCGAGGTCCGGGGAGAGGCCTGCTACCTGGCCGGGGTGTACGACTGAGCCGCAGACGCCCCGGCAGCCCGCTCTCGCCGCGCCTACCCTGCTCTCCATGGACCGCGACGCCTGGAACCGCCGTCATCGGGAGAAGGACTTGGTCTGGCATCTCGACCCCAACCGTTTCCTGGTGCCCGAGGTGGAGGGCCTCGCCCCCGGCCGCGCCCTGGACCTGGCCGCCGGCGCCGGGCGCAACGCGGTCTGGCTGGCGACCCGGGGATGGGCGGTCACGGCGGTGGACTGGTCCGACGTCGCCCTGGACAAGGGCCGGCGCCTCGCCGAGCAGCAGGCCGTCGAGGTCGACTGGGTGCCGGCCGACCTCCGGGAGTGGGAGCCCCCGGAGGGCGCCTTCGACCTGGTGGTGGTCGCCTACTTGCAGCCCGCGGCCGAGGAGAGGGCCCTGGTCTGGCGCAAGGCGGCCGGGGCGGTGGCCGACGGCGGCCGCCTGGTCGTCATCGGCCACGACGCCGCCAACCTCACCGAGGGCTGGGGCGGGCCCCAGGATCCGGCACACCTGTACACGGCGCAGGAGGTGGCCGACGTCGTCGGCGCCGACCTCGATGTGGTGCGGGCCGAGCGGGTGGTGCGCCGCGAGGAGGCCGAGGACGGAGTGCACCACGCCGTGGACAACGTGGTGGTGGCGGTGCGGCGGTAGCGGGCCGGGTGGCGCCCTACGGCAGAGGGACCGTCCCCCGGGCCCCGATCCCGGCCCGGCGGAAGGAAGCCGCTATTTCGGAACCGTCGGGCGCCAGTTCGGTGACGATGTTCCCCAGCCAATGGAGGTCGTCCCGGTAGGGATGGTCGATGCGGAAGTGGTCGCCGCGGCTCTCGGTGCGCAGGCCCGCCGATCGGGCCAGGGCGGTGGCGACCAGGGCGGCCCGGCCCACCCAGTTCTTGAGGCCGCCGGCCTCCTGCTGTTCGGCCCGGATCGCGTCGAGGGCGCTCAGCGTCGGGGCGAGACGCTCGGCGTGCCGCATCACCCCGCACCCCTCCTCCAGGGCGCCCCGGATCGTGTCGAGGTGCCGCGCCGCGGGGTCCTCCGCCGCCGGCTCGAGCAACTCGGGCCGGGCCTCGCGGGGCTCCGGCGCTGAGGCGGCCTTCGCTCCTTGGGCATAGGCCGCCGCCGCCTCGCCGGCGATGGCCCCCATGGCGATGACCTCCGTGCCCCCGCAGGTGGCCAGGCGGTGGGCGCCGTGGGCGCCTCCGGCCACCTCGCCGACGGCGTAGAGGCCGGGCACCCGGGTAGCCGCCTGTTCGTCGACCTGGACCCCGCCCATCAGGTAGTGCTGGGTGGGGAACACCTCGATCCGCGCCTCGGCAGGCGTGGCGTCGAGCGCTCGCAGCACCCGCCGGATCTGGGAGTAGTGGAGGGCGGCTTCCTCGGTCATGCCGCTCAAGTCGAAGTAGGCGCCTCCGCTCGGCGTGCCCCGCCCCTCCTGCACCTCGCGCACTATGGCCCGGGACATGACGTCCTTGCTGGGGGGCGGCATGGTGGGGAGGAACTCCTCGCCGTTCCCGTTGCGCAGCCGGGCCCCTTCCGAGAATGCCATGGTGGGCAGTTCCATCTCGGCGATCTTCTCGGGGGCCATGGCCACCGTCGGCTCGAAGGACACGAACTCCATGTCGACCAGGGCGGCGCCGGCCTCCAGGGCCAGGGCGTAGCCCGTGCCGTTGGTGCCGGGGAAGTTGGTCGTGCGGCGGTACAGCCGGCCGGCGCCCCCGGTGGCCAGCACCACCGCGGGGGCGACGATGTGGGCCCAATCCTTGGTAGAGCGGATGTAGGCGAGCCCACCTTGAATCGTCCCGTCGCGGACGTCGAGGTCGACGAGCATCCCGCGATCGAGCACCCAGACGGGCGGGGCCCCGGCCTGGCGCAGGCGCTCGATGAGCAGCTTTCCGGCGTCGAGGCCCACCATCCCCGAGGTGAACACGGCCCGCGGCCAGGTGATCCCGGCCGCCTGGCGGCGCGCCAGCCGGCCCTCCTTCCGATCGAAGGGAGTGCCCAGTTCTTCCAGGAAGCGGGTCTCGGGACCGATCCGGGCCGCGACGGCCGCCAGGACCCGGGGGTCGCTCAGGAAGCCCCCGGCGATGAACATGTCGTTGAAGAGACGCTCCGGACGGTCCTCGGCAGAGTCGAGCAGGGCCGTGGCGAATCCTGCCATGCGCACCGAAGCTCCCGGGAGGCCGGTGAGGAACACCACCCGCGCCCCGGCGAGGTGGGCCCGGGTGGCGGCCATCAGGCCACCCATGCCGCCCCCGGCCACCAGGACGTCCGCCTCGATCCGCTCGACCATCACGCCTCCTTGGAGAGAACCGGCGGAGTCACACTAGAGCACGCGCAGTTGCGCTCAACCCGGGGCCACGATCCGCCTGCGTCCGAGCCGAGGGGCGGCGAAGCCCACGATCCCGGAGGGCTCGTCTCGCGATCGGAGCTACAGCCTGCCAGTGGTGGTGACCAGGTACAGATGGAGCAGGCCTCCCCACAGGTGGATGGCCAGGAGGCCCCAGGTTGCCCAGCGCCACCACCGCGAGCGGATCTCGACGATGAGCCGGAAGAGGACGGGCAGCGCCAGCACGTAGGCGGCTTGCACCGGCCATCGGAAGTTTCCGGTGCTCTCTGTCTGCTCCACGACCAGGAAGGCGATGGCCACCGCGACGGCGAGGGACGCCGCCAGAGCGACCGACAACTCCTTGGGGCCCTCGTACACGGCCGGGAGCCCTCCACCACCGCGCCAGCGGCGAAGGGCCCGTCCGATCCATGAGCAGACGGGGATGGCCCATGCCGCAAACGAGAGGGTCAGTATCGCCGCAGCCAGGACCCACTTGGAGGAGACCACCCAATCGGGGAAGCGCTCGGCGGCATGGGTCATGTAGCCGGCGAGCAGGTCGATGCTGGGGCCCCGGTTGTAGAGGCTCTTCCCCACGATGGTGGGGTACACGAGCACCCCGAGGACGGGAAGGGCGAGTATTGCGGCGCCGGTCAGGGACGCGGCCGGATGGCGCCGCATCTTCGTGAGAGCGAGCACGCCCATGACCGGACCGAGGACGAGGAACAGATTCGGCTTGAACCAGGCCGACATGGCGAGGAGGCCGGTCCCGAAGGCGAACGCCCCGGTCTTCATAGCCTGTCCCTGCAGGGACGACCCGATGAGGGCGATCGCCCCGATTCCCAGCGCGACGGCATGGAGTTCGGTGGTGTTGTGGTACATCCCGCCCGAGGCGTTGACCAGGCCCATGTAGGAACTCATCGACACCTGGAAGAGAGGGGCATTGACCGGTGCGAACAGAGCCAGGCTGGCCGTCCCCAGCCCCGCCACCCGAGGCGACAGGGCGAAGAGGTGCCCGAGCACGAAGCGGCCGAGGGAGAGCAGAGCGAACCAGACCGCCGGGGCGAGGACCTTCGCCGCCCGGAGTGGGTCGAGCGCATCGCTTTCGGAGGTGAACGGGAGCGATGCCGACAGCGTCCAGACCTGCACCCCGCGGTGGGCCACCTGGCGGCCCGCCGGCAGCCCCTGATCGACGATGTCGGAAGGGACTCGCACGAGGTGGACCAGGTAGTCCCCCGGCCTTCCCCAGTTGGGCCCGTCGACCTCGCTGATGGGGTAGTCCTCGGGCAACAGATTCCTCAGTTTCGGGGTTGACCCGTTGGCAATCCCGTGAAGGGTCAAGGCACTCATGATTAGCGCACCTACGGCGAGGCCGACCCAGGCCGCGACCGACGCCTGCCCCGCGGCCTCTGGTCTGGCCCGGCGCCGGGTGAGGATCCAGAGCAGGCCGCCCCCGGCGGCGACCAGGGCCAGGGATACCCGCGCTGCCGCCGCAGAAGACCCCAATCCGATCAGGTTGCCGACCCGTGTGTGGAAGAGCACGGTGGAAACTGCGGTGAGGATCGAGAGCCCGGCGAGGAAGGCCAGGCCGATCCGCGCCGGCTGATCGCCGATCGGCCCCAGGACCCCCCTGATCACCACCCAGCCCACCCAGCCGGCCAGGGCGCCGACCGACAACACGCCGAGTTGGAACGGGACCGCGATTCCGAGGAACCGAAGCCAGCCGATCTGCAGCACCAGCACCGACGCCACCACGGCCCACGCCGACCACTTTGGGGTTGATCGCATCGGGTAGCCTTATCCCTCCGCCCGGATCCGCTGGTAGGTCTCGCCGATGACGCGGCGCGCCTCCGCCTGCAGAGCATCGATGTCGGCGTCGCCGAGGTCCGCGGTAGGGATGGGGGGGTGGAAGACCATCCTCGTCTGGCCGCCGCGCCACCACCTCTCGCCGGGGGGCCACACCCGGTTGGTGCCGGCGATGGTGATCGGGAGGAGCGGCATGTCGTTCTGCACGGCGATGCGGAACGCCCCCTTCTTGAAGTAGTGCAGCTCCCCGTCGCGAGAGCGCGTCCCCTCGGGGTAGATCATCAGCGACCGCCCCATGGCGATGACCCGGGCCACGCGCTCGTTGATCGCCCGGTGGGCTTCCACCGAGTGCGCCTGCCGGTCGGTCTCCACCATCCCGACGGCGCGCAGGGTGGAGCCGAACAGGGGGATCTTGTACAGCTCCTTCTTTGCGAGGAAGCGAACTCCCACCGGCACGAGGGCCAGGTGGAAGGGGGCGTCGAGGTTGGACAGGTGGTTCGAGACGAACACGTACGACTTGCTGCGGTCGATGTTCTCCATGCCTTCGATGGTCACCCGGGCCCCGGAGAAGAAATTGAAGAGCCGGCCCCACCCGCGGGCGAGGACCTCGGTGTGGCGCGTCGCCGGCCGGAAGCGGGTGATCACCATGAGCCAGGAGCAGACCGCGAGGGTGTAGAGCACGATCACGATCCAGCCGAAGATGGTGCGGATGGCGTTCCGGGTCGTCTGGATCACGCCGGTAGGCTACCCGTGCCCAGAGCCGGAGGCCCCCTTGTCTGATGTCGTGTACGAAGTGGCCGGCCACGTGGCCACCATCACCCTGGATCGCCCGGAGCGCCGCAACGCCCTGACCCTCGGCATGCTCGATGAGCTGGCCGAGGTGGTGCGGGCCGCCGACGCCGACCCGGAGGTCCGGGCCATCGTGCTGACCGGGGCGGGGGAGGGCTTCTGCGCCGGTCTCGACCTGGTCGAGGCGGCGGCCCAGGGCCTCGGGGCGGTGGACGCCGTCGCCACCTCCTACCACCCGGAGCGCATCCCGGTGTTGGCCATGCACCGCGCCGACACCCCCATCGTGGCGGCGGTGAACGGGGCGGCGGCGGGCTACGGCGTGGGCCTGGCCCTCAACGCCGATCTGCGGGTGATGGCCCGGGGGGCGCGCTTTGTTCCCCCTACCCGCCGGGCACTGGTGCCCGAGAGTGGGGACACGTTCCTGCTGCCCCGCCTCGCCGGCTGGGAGCGGGCCGCCCGCTTCTACTTCCTGGGGGAGGATCTGTCGGCCGAAGCGGCCCTGGCCGCCGGGGTCGTGTCGGAGTTGGTCGAAGACGCCGCCGCCTGCCGGGTTCGGGGAGCCGAACTGGCCGGGCAGATCGCCACCCTGCCTCCGCTGGCGGTGCAGGCAGCCAAGCGGATGATGCGGGCCGCCCTGACCGAGGGCTACGAGGAGCATGTCTCGCGAGTGCTGCTCCAGTTGCTGCCCCTGTTCCGCACCGACGACTTCGCCGAGGCGACTGCCGCCTTCTTGCAGAAGCGCCCGCCTGCCTTCACCGGCCGGTGAGGCGACTCTCCCTCGCCACCGCCCGCCGGATGGCCCTGGCCGCCCAGGGCCTGGCCGAGGCGCGCCCCGAGGGCCGCGTCGACCTGCGGCACCTGCGGCGGGTGTTCGACCGGGTGGGGGCGATCCAGATCGACCCGATCAACGTCGTGGAGCGGGCCCCCCATCTGACGCTGTTCGCCCGCCTCGGCCCCCACGACCGCGACTTGCTCTGGCGGGCCTACAACGAGCGGCACGAGTTGATGGAGTACTGGGCTCACGCCGCCTGCTTCCTGCCGGTGGACGCCTACCCCCTGTTCCGCCATCGGATGGAGGCGGAGCATCCCTGGGGGGCGGTCCGCCTCCTCGAGGAGAAGCGCCCCGGCTACGTGGAGGCGGTGCTGGAGGAGGTCCGCCGACGGGGACCGGTGGCCGCCACCGACCTGGAGGATCCCGGCGAGCGGGAGACCCCTTACTGGGGGACGGGGTGGACGGCAGGGAAACTGGCGCTGGAGTGGCTGTTCGTCAGCGGGCGCCTGGTGGTGGGCGAGCGGCGCGGCCTGGTGCGCCGCTACGACCTTCCCGAGCGGGCGATCCCGCGGCAGTACCTGGAGGCGCCGGCCCCGCCCCGGGCCGAGGCGCAGCGCGCCCTGCTGCTGCGAGCGGCGCGGTCGCTGGGAGTGGGGACCGCCGCCGACCTGGCGGCGTACTACATGATCCGCATGCCGGCGGCCCGCCCCGCGGTGGAGGCCCTGGCCGCCGAAGGCGCCCTGGAGCGGGTGGCGGTCGAGGGCTGGCGGGACCCCGCCTTCCGGCACCCCGAGGCCGAGGCGCCCCGGCGAGTGACGGCCACCACGTTGCTGTGCCCCTTCGACTCGCTGATCTGGGACCGGCGCCGCACCGAGAGCCTCTTCGGTTTCCACTACCGCATCGGGATCTACACCCCGGCGGCGCAGCGCACCCACGGCTACTACGTGTTCCCCTTCCTCCTGGGCGACCGCCTTGTGGCCCGGGTGGACCTCAAGGCCGACCGGGGGCGCGGCGTGCTGGTGGTGCCGGGCGCCTTCCTGGAGCCGGGAGAGGACGCCGCGGTGGTGGTCCCGCCCCTGGCGGAGGAGGTCACCACCCTGGCCGGATGGCTCGGCCTCGGGGGATTCGAGGTCGGCGCGCGAGGGGATCTGACCGGTCCTCTCCGCCGCGCTCTCACCACCCGCCCGGCATTCGGCTAGTTTGTAAGCCGTCGTTAACCAACGGCCGCGCCGGGCTGCCGGCGAGGGGCCGCCGCAATGCCGAAGGAGGCAGCGAGATGATCTCGTTCGAGAATCGGGTAGCCATCGTCACCGGGGCGGGGCGGGGCCTGGGGGCGATCCACGCCAAGCTGCTGGCGTCGCGGGGCGCCGCGGTGGTGGTCAACGATCCCGGCGTGGCCGCCGACGGCACCGCCCTCGAGGCCACTCCGGCCGATGAGGTCGTGGCCGAGATCAAGGCGGCGGGCGGGGCGGCAGTGGCGGAGCGTTCATCGGTCTCAACCCCGGAGGGTGGCGCCGCCATCGTGCAGAAGGCCATCGACGAGTTCGGCCGGGTGGACATCCTCATCAACAACGCCGGCATCCTGCGGGACAAGGCGTTCCACAACCTGGAGTGGGCCAACCTCGACGCGGTGCTCGACACCCACCTCAGGGGCTCGTTCTACGTCACCCAGCCCGCTTTCCGGGCCATGCGGGCCCAGGGCTACGGCCGCATCGTGATGACCACCTCCAACGCCGGGGTCATCGGCAACTTCGGTCAGGCCAACTACGGCGCCGCCAAGATGGGCGTTGTCGGCCTCATGAACGTGCTCAAGCACGAAGGGGCCAAGGCCAACATCAAGGTGAACACGGTGGCCCCGGTGGCCCGCACCCGGATGACCGAAGAGCTCTTCGGGCCGCTGGTCGCCAAGTTCGAGCCGACCCTCGTGGCTCCCGTGGTGGCCTACTTCTGCTCCGAGGAGTGCACGCTCACCGGCGAGATCTGGACGGTGGCCGGCGGGAACGTGAGCCGCTTCTTCATCGGGCGCACCGAGGGCTACTTCAAGCACCCGGACAGGGAAGGGCCCCTCAGCATCGAGGACGTCGCGGCCAATGTGGCGACGATCCGCAACGAGGCCGGCTACACCGTCCCACTGAACATCCAGGAGGAGTTCAACCTGCTTCTGCCCAAGCTGGGCTAGGGGCGCGCATCAATAGGCCGAGGGTCGTCGGCCTTCCGGCCTGTGCATAGGCCGGAAGGCCGCCTGCGGCGAGCCTATTGATGTGCACCCTAAGACCCGAGCCCGACGGCGGCAGGCCGGGTATCGTCCCGGCCATGCCCATCGCCGCCGCCCTCCGCCGGGCCACCGAAGATTGGATCGCCGCCGACCCCGATCCGGAGACCCGGGCCGAACTCCGGGGTCTGCTCGATGCCGGGGATGAAGCCGGCCTGGCCGACCGCATGGCGGGAGCCCTCGCCTTCGGCACGGCCGGCATCCGCGGTGTGGTGGAGGCGGGGTCGAACCGCATGAACCGGGCGGTGGTGATCCGCACCACCCGCGGCCTGGCCGACTACCTGTCGGCTACCCGGCCGGGTTCGGGTCCGGTGGTGGTGGGCTACGACGGGCGTCTCAGCAGCCGCACCTTCGCCGCCGACACGGTGGGGGTGCTGGCCGCCGCCGGCCTCCCGGTGCGCTACTTCCCGGAGGTGGCTCCCACCCCGCTGGTGGCCTACGCCGCCCGGGTCCTCGGAGCGACCGCGGCGGTGGTGGTGACCGCCAGCCACAACCCGCCCCGGGACAACGGCTACAAGGCCTACGACGCCAACGCCGCCCAGATCATCCCCCCGGTCGACGCGGGGATCGCCGCCGCCATCGAGCGGGTGGGGCCGGCGGTGGAGGTGCCTCGGGTCGACGGCGCCCTGGACGGGGCGAGCGAACTGGCGCGGCCGATCGCCCCGGCGCTGGCCGCTAGGTACGTCGAAGAGGTGCTGGCCCTCCGCCCGGCCGTCGCCGCCGACCGCGGCCTGCGGATCGTCTACACCCCGATGCACGGCGTGGGCCGCCTGCTGGCGGAGCGGGTGCTGCGCCCGGCCGGCTTCGCCGATCTCCACGTGGTCGCCGAGCAGGCCGAGCCCGACGGCCGCTTCCCCACGGTGGCCTTCCCCAACCCTGAGGAGCCGGGGGCCCTCGACCTGGCCCAGGCCCTGGCGGTCCGGGTGGGGGCCGACCTGATCCTGGCCAACGACCCCGATGCCGACCGCCTGGCCGTCTGCCTGCCGCGCGACGGCAAGTGGGTGATGCTCACCGGCAACCAGGTGGGCCTGCTGCTGGCCGACTTCCTGCTCGAGCACGCCGGGCCGGGACCGACCCCGCTGGTGGTGAACAGCATCGTGTCCTCACCGATGCTGGCCTCGATCGCCGCCCACTACGGGGCTCGCTTCGAGGCCACCCTGACGGGCTTCAAGTGGATCGCCAACGCCGCCCTGGACCTCGCCGCCACCGAGGGAACCCGCTTCGTCTTCGGGTACGAGGAGGCCCTGGGCTACACCGCCGGGCCGGTGGTGCGCGACAAAGACGGCATCTCGGCGGCACTGCTCTTCGCCGAGATGGCGGCCCACTGCCGCGCCCTGGGGGAGACGGTGTGGGATCGCCTGGCGCGCCTCTACCGGCGCCACGGCCTGTGGGTGAGCACCCAGCGCAGCGTGGTCCGCCCCGGCCCGCAGGGCGCCGCCGAGATCGCCGCCGCCATGGAGTTGCTGCGGCACCGCCTGCCGGAGCGCCTGGGGGGTTCCGCGGTGACCGCGAGCACCGACTTCCGCGATGGGGCGGAGGGCCGTCCCCGCTGGCTGGCCGCCACCGCCCTGGTGGCGCTCGACCTGGGGGACTCCGGCCGGGCCCTGGTGCGCCCGAGCGGCACCGAGCCCAAGCTGAAGATCTACGTGGATCGGCGGGCCGCCCTCGGAGC
>Ga0172371_10012423_pt1 | contig 11214 bp, 16 predicted proteins | sample Lak12m_FD_114543 | JGI IMG/M metagenome (GOLD analysis project Ga0172371, IMG submission 114543) | Freshwater microbial communities from Kabuno Bay, South-Kivu, Congo - kab_022012_12m | ecosystem: Environmental > Aquatic > Freshwater > Lake | place: Democratic Republic of the Congo: South-Kivu...
AGAATAAATATGTTTGTATGATTTAAACACGATTATAATATTTAGGTTGCGTATAACTGTTATGAGTGTTCTATCAGGATCGGGACTTCAATGATTGTACCTGCTTGAATGATAAAAGCATTTCCTTTCCAAGTTTGGCTTTCTTTTGAAAAAAGTAAATGGATCGCATCGGGATAATTTGATTTTTCGATATCTGTTTGTGATAGGGTGTTTGGTCCTTTTGGGTGTGAATGATAGATCGCAACCAAGTCCATTTGTTTTTCTTCCATAAGATTGAATACATGAAGTAGCTCAACTGGTTCAATTTGGTAGCGAGTGGCGCTGTGAAATTGGTTTGTGGTTGGATATATTTCTTCAGCTTGATAATTCTCTGCTTCTATCAATCCGATAAGTAAACCGCATGCTTCCTCAGGGTATTTTTCTTGAACATTCGATAGCATCTTATTCCATTGTTGTGATTTTATCAGTATGTTTTTGGGGGGAATTGTCATGATCTAATATCTAATTCTATCTTAACCAAAAAGCTACTAACCATATGATGATCAATATCACTACAGATTCAACTATGATAACAGGTATGGATTCTTCTGTTTGCTTTAGATTAATAAACAGATTGGTTAATACATAAACTGGTGCAAGTGTGGTTAATCCAAAGGTGATTGGTGATAATGGAAGATAATGAAGTCCAGCCGCGATCTGAGCGGTAATTAATGAGACAATAAAGGATTCGGATAAAAGCCAACGATCATGAGAACGTAACCGAAACACACGTAGACTAACCAAAAAACCAGACAGCATAAGTGCAGGAAAAAGCCAAATTAATCTAGTTTCAGCATAACTAATTGCTGTCGCTAAAATCAAGAATAGCACAAAAGCAATGGAGGTGATGGCGCCTGCTGCATAGGAAAACCGCTGATCTTGGGGATTAATGGATATATACTCGGCGATGATAATAAATATGATCAGACTTCCACCAGCCGCGAAACCAATCCACCAAATAAGACGTTGGGGTACTTGAAATAATGGGATAGCAATTACTAGGGCAGTCATGGCTGGTAATAACCAATGTTCGACTGTATTCTTTTTCTTATTGGTGGGATGAGATCGAAGTAACCAGTTTGTCCCGCTGGCTGTTAATCCGGCGATGAGGAGCGCTACTAGGGTTTGAATATTAAGCGTTATATTGATGTAAATCCCTGGTAATTGCGTTGATAATTCTCTATTAGGGAAACTAAAAAAGCGTTCTAAGGTGTATGCGAGCAGGATTGTGGCACTGATTGTGCTAATTTGATCAATATTGGGAAGATACCCTTTGATAGATTCTTCTTGCATGATTGCATTTTACTCTTCAGTTAAAGAAATGCCAAGTAGATGCCTTTCTCATAGCGTTGCTTGACGTTTTTTATGCTTTGGCGTAGCATATGAATATTCTTTTGGATGGGAGAGGTCTGATCGTAGATGCGAATCGGGATGTTAGCGGATGTTTATAAACCCGTTATTAGTGGGGTAACGAACTATATTTCCTTGAACAAGGAAATGCTCGAGGCTTTGGGACATGAAGTTTATGTTTTCACATTTGGGCATGAGGATTATGATGATGAAGAACAAGGTATCATTCGTTCTCCAGGTTTACCGATCCTTGATACAGGATTTTATCTAAGTATTCGATATACAAAAAAGGCATATCGACTTCTAAAAACGATGGATGTTGCACATGTTCACCATCCTTTTGTGAGTGGATCATTGGCTATGAGGTATTTACGTCCTGCGGGAGTCCCCATCGTGTTTACTAACCATACACGTTATGATCTTTATTCACAAGCCTATCTACCTGCTATGCCAGACACCTTTAGCACTGCCGCCTTACAAACATATTTACCCTCCTTCTGTCGTTCATGTGATGTGGTCATCGCGCCTTCGCCTGGCATGAAGGATGTGCTCAGAAAGTTAGCGGTAGATACAGAGATTGAAGTTGTGCCCAATGGGGTGGATTTGAAGCCTTACAGTAAAAATGTTGTTCCCATCGAGCGAGAATATTTGGGTTTTACATCGGATGATATCCTTTTGAACTTTACAGGTCGATTAGGACCTGAGAAGAATATTCCTTTTTTATTGCGCAGTTTCGCAGGTGTTGCTCAAGCTTATGATCATATTGGTTTGTTAATCGTTGGAGATGGGCAAGAGAGAGATAATCTTGAAGATCGAGTTAATTATATGGGGATCAAAGATCGAGTTCGTTTTACTGGGATGGTGCCTTATGACCAAATTCCACGTTATCTAGCTGCTAGTGATATTTTTGTCACAGCTTCTATCAGCGAGGTGCATCCTTTATCAATCATTGAGGCGATGGCTTCTGGATTACCAGTCATCGGGATAAATTCACCTGGGATTGGTGACACCATTACCGATGGTGAAACGGGTTTTTTAGTTGCAGGTGAGGAATTAGCGGGCTTTACTGCGAAGATGGTACGCATGATTATCGATCATGAATACCGTAAGGTTATGGGTGAGAATGCGCGTAAGAAATCTCAAAACTATGCGATCGAGAAGACAACTGATTTGATGCTTTCGCAATATCGGACAGCAATAGTTCGATCTGCTACCCGAAAATTAGGAATCGGAAATCGCTTCAGACGCTGGTTGGATGGTTTCAATTTATGACCAACTACCGCCAATCTTTTGGGAAATGGGGCGAAAAGATTGCAGAGAATTATCTGATCGAAAAAGGATATTGGATTTTAGAGAGGAATGTGCGCACACCGTATGGGGAATTGGATATTATCGCAAGTCAGAACGGAATCAATCCATCAGGAAAATCGGTAGAACGAGAGACTATAATTGTTTTTGTTGAAGTCAAGACACGCAGTTCGGATAGATATGGTTTGCCCGAACAGGCGATTACGGCGCGTAAACAGGAACATCTTCTTAGCGCTGCAAAATTTTACTTGATGGAGAATCCACATTTAGCTGAGGATTGGCGGGTGGATGTGATCTCTGTTCAAAGCTCAAAAGAGAGCAAGCAACCATGGGTAACACATTTCGAGAATATCCTTGCAGATGAATCATAAACTTCCCATAACCAAAGAAAACCTTGTGCCAAGAAAGCCATTGATTGTCATCCTTGGACCTACTGCTGTTGGCAAGACAGAAATTTCAATTCAGTTAGCAGAATTGTTGGGAGGAGAAATCATTTCCGCGGATTCGCGTTTGTTTTTTAAAGGTATGGATATTGGTACTGCAAAACCAACGATTGAGGAGAGATCGCGGGTTGCTCATCATTTAATCGATGTGGCTTTCCCAGATCAGATATGGAGTTTGGGGAAGTATAAGCGTGAAGCGCAAAAAGCGATTGAAGTTGTCTATTCTCATGGTAGCTTACCGTTCTTAGTGGGAGGTACTGGTCAATACGTTCGAGCAGTTACTGAGGGGTGGACAATTCCAAACGTACAACCAAGTCCGGCGCTACGAAAAGCTTTGGAAGATTGGGTCAATCAAATTGGAAAACAAGGCTTATATCAGCGTTTAGCTTATTTAGACCCAATAGCTGCTGAGAAGATCGATTATCGCAATCTCCGTCGTACAGTACGAGCATTGGAGGTCATACTTTTAACTGGAAAACGTTTTTCTGAACAACGCAGAAAGGACGCTTCGAAATATGATGTCCTGCAATTGGGGGTAATACGACCACGAGATGAGCTTTATGAACGAGTTGATGCTCGAATTGACGCCATGATTAATAACGGTTTAGTTTCAGAAGTAGAAGGTTTGCTTAAGTTAGGATATGAATCTGGCTTACCAACACTTTCCGCAATTGGTTATCGCGAGATTGTTTCACATCTTACTGGGGAGATCGAATTGGATGAGGCAATCCGAGACATTAAGCGAAATACACGGATTCTTGTGCGAAAGCAGGCAAATTGGTTCAAGGCTGATGATCCAGATATCCATTGGTTTGATGTAGGAGAGGATACTGTACTTGAGATGAGTACATTTATTGACCATTGGCTATCAAAACCATCAAAATAATGCGAGTGTTGAATTATTGGATTAAGATAATTCCAAGATTCATCACCAAAATAATTGACATTTCAAGGAAAAATATCTATACTATAAGTATTGTCGCTATTCATTCATTATGTTTCCATTCAAATTGGAGGAGGAAATGGACCAAAAACCTTGGTTAAAGCAGTACGATGAAGGTGTGCCGCATTCTATTGATTATCCTGAAGTTCCCTTATACAATCTCTTAGAGGAATCCGCCAAAAAGTATCCCGATTCAGCCTGTACGATTTTTAAGGGGGCAAAAATCACTTATACGGAAATGGACGCAATTACAGACCAGCTTGCTGCTGGATTAAGCGCGTTAGGGGTGAAGAAGGGTGACCGGGTTGGGATCTTTATGCCAAACACGCCTCAGTTTGTGATGGCTTATTTCGCGATTCTGAAAGCAGGCGGGGTGGTTGTGGCGACCAATCCGCTTTATAGTGAGCGTGAGATTAAACATCAGGTAAATGATGCCGGCATCGAGATTATGTTGGTGATGAGCAACTTCTACAACACGATGAAGAAAGTTCAACCAGATACGAAAATCAGAAAGTTGATTGTTACGAATATAAAAGAGACGTTGCCGCCGCTTCTCTCAATTTTGTTTGGTTTGCTCAAAGAGAAGAAAGATGGTTTTCGAGTCGAGTTGCAATCGGGTGATATCTGGATGAAGGACCTCATAAAACAATATAAACCCGAGGATCGTCAAAAGATCGATGTTGGACCGGATGATATCGCGCTATTTCAATACTCGGGTGGTACAACCGGTGTCCCCAAAGGCGCTGTAGCGTTACATCGAAATCTAGTAGCGGATGCGCTCGATATTCACGCTTGGATTCCAACCGCGGAAGATGGTAAAGAAGTGGTGATGATGGCAATACCCTTATTCCATGTTTATGGAATGGTGGCAGGGATGTGCTTTGCTGTAAAGGCTGGCGCCGCGATGGTTATGGTAGCAAATCCACGTGACTTACAAGACGTGTTGGAAAGTCTACAAAAATATCGAGTTTCGATCTATCCCGGTGTACCGACGATGTATAACGCGATCAATAATAATCCGGAAGTGTTAGCCGGGAAGTATGATCTCAGCAGCATTAAAGCATGTATTTCTGGTTCGGCGCCGCTAATGAGGGAGACAAAAGAGAAGTTCGAAGAACTTACCGGTGGTAAGCTGGTTGAAGGATATGGTTTATCAGAAGCGCCAACAGCTACCCACTGTAATCCGCTTTATGGAAAGAATCCTCCTGGTTCGATTGGACTACCGTTACCAGACACGGTTTGCCGAATCATCAGTTTGGATGATGAAGTAACACCGCTTCCGCCCGGAGAAATCGGGGAATTGGTGATTCAAGGTCCGATGGTGATGAAGGGTTATCATAATATGCCCACTGAGACAGAGAATTCCCTGCGCGATGGCTGGCTGTATACCGGAGATATTGCTCGGATGGATGAGGATGGTTTCTTCTATATTGTTGACCGCAAGAAAGAACTCATCAAACCCGGTGGCTATCAGGTTTGGCCACGCGAGGTTGAAGAGGTGATCGCAGAGCACCCTAAAGTTTTGGAAGTAGGTGTAGCTGGGGTGCCTGACGCTTATCGTGGTGAGACGGTGAAAGCCTGGGTGGTGGTAAAACCTGGCGAGAGCTTGACGGAGGATGAGGTGCGTGAGTATTGTAAAGAGAATTTAGCGAAATATAAAGTACCCACGCATGTTGAGTTCCGCGATGAGCTGCCTAAGACGATGGTTGGTAAGATCTTGCGTCGAGAGCTGGTACGACAGCACAAAGAAGAAGAGCAAGAAACGCCAGCCGCATAAAGTGATTGTTGACGTGAAATGGGGCGCGTGGTAGAATTTTCTCGCTTGAAAAGCCGTTGCGCCCCCATCGTCTAGCGGCCTAGGACGTGGCCCTCTCAAGGCCAAAACCGGGGTTCGAGTCCCCGTGGGGGCATGATGATTAGCCAAACTCCTCCATTGTATAACTGGAGGAGTTTTTGTTATGTATTATATATCTATCCTTCCCTTAGTGAGTTGAGCGTCTTTTTGGATTGGATTTATAATATCAACGTCAAGATATACTCCTTTTTGTTTCATAGCAGATCGTTTTTTATATTTGGAATATGACAATTTTTTTGAGATAACTTACCATAGGAAGGAATGATATGCGTATGTTCTCTTGGAAACGTGTTCTATATATGGCGATTGTGATACTCGTGGCAAGTGTCTCTGCGCTGGCAGTCCAGCCGCTCAAGCCGGTTTGCGACCGCACGATATCATCACGCATATCGGCGAGACCGCGATTGATGAGTCCCATTCCTGTCTGAATAGTTTATTCAAGTATCAACCTGGTGAAACGATTGGGGTCACTTTTGTGCGCGGCGGCGAGCCTATGCAGGTCGAGGTCACGTTAGGAGAATCGATGGGGGATTGACACCTTTAATCCAATTCTACCTGCTGCCAGAACTGCTTGAAATTCTCGACTCTCTTGATGTTATTTTGGTTAATTAGAAAGGGAGCGACATCGTCAGAAAGTATTTTAAAATCTATATACGCGATTCTTTTAGAAATTTCATCTCTCAAATGCTCAACTGAATCTATCTCCATTTTCTGGTAGAGAAATCCCATGTCAGGTTTTGTTAGGTTGGTCAAGAATGTGATGTCGTAGAAGTCTCTTCCCTTGGGTCTTTTCCGGTTTACTGCAGTGAAAATCTTTTGGGATAAAAGGATATTTAGAGGGGTAACTCTAATCTGAGTGAAGACATCAAATTTATTAAGAAGGAGTATTTCGGGTTCATACGGATATCCTTGGGCGGTTGTATCAATTTGGATGAGGATTTTTTCACTAGACAAGGGAGATATTCCTTGCTCGTAGAGAAGTGTGGGGAAGCGTAGATAACAGCGATAGGCATCTTTTGCAACGGACTTGCTTTCAATTTCAAATCCCTCGAGTTTCATGGCTTGCTCTATGAGTTGGATCAGTAATTCGAACTCTTCCCATGCAAGCTCAAAATTATCCAGATCAATATCCTCGGAAAAACGATTGTTCTGATAGATCATTCGCAAGGCAGTTCCTCCGATGAAAGATAATTTATGAGCGAAATTGCTTTCAAAGATCACCTGTAGAATTTTTGCTTGTAAGTACTCACGCAGAATGGAACGTTCATATTTCTGGAGGTTAGAGGGATATTGATTTTTTATATATTGGAAATCAATCATGGATATACTCCATTAACAAATCGACTCTGTGTTTAAGAGCTTTGTTATTAAAGATGTTTAGATATTTCTTGAAAACTGAAGATTCATTCAGCGCTGATAATTCCTGTTTATTCCAGCGCAGTTCTATCAAGTCGTCTAACGAGTCGATCTGTGGATTCAAATAGAGATAATCCAAGATGGTTTTCTCTAGATTGGCGATTGTGTATTTGATCGGCTTCCCTTGTCCAATGATCTGATAGCCAAACATCAATTGTGGTTTGATGCTGCGGTAGCTAAAGCGTCCGAATTGACTCTCGAACAGCTTGGTCTTGCGGGAACTGACACTGGTTATCGTAAGCGCTGTCTCGGGGATGATATGGTAAATTGCTAGCGCTGACTCAAGGCTGATATAAGATGGTTGATAGATGCGGTTAGCGAGCATGAACAAAAAGCTCTCATTGATATTCGTGTCAGCCATAAGATAGTATCCATTTACCAAAGGACGTATATAATCTCTTTTCAGCCAATCGGTTAATTGTTGCCTGTGGAAACCAGGATCGATTTTGCGGATATCATTAAGATTGAAAGCTGGTAAATCCTTGATTTTGGTTTGAAGATCTCTAAATCTCATAATACGTTTCCAGAAGTAAATGAAAGTATTTACATATAGAAATATATTATTGTCTTTTGATGGTTTTGTCAAGCTCGAATCGAGCTTTGTGCGCTCGGTAACTAATTGGAAATAGTCAAAGCTCAATTTGTTAATGGTAGTTTTTTAAAAAGAAGTATGTATTTATGTTAAAATAGGTGCAGATTTAGTGCAATAGCGTTTTCAAGTTAATTATGGTTTTTTTATGTGGTTTGAGATACTTAGTCAAATCGAGCAAGTTAAAGAGAATCTTATGAAAAAGTATGTAATTTGTCTTGATAATCGGTCGAACCCTGAGTCGCTGATCGTAGGTAAAGTGTATAATATATTAACCGATGATCAGGCTTCCAAAGTAGGTTTGATTCGGGTGCTCGATGAGACTTACGGAGAAACAGGTTCACAAGAAGGTTACTTATATCCACAGAAATTGTTTGCAGAGATCAAGTTGCCAAAGGAAGCAGAAAGAGCGTTTGAGCAGGTCAATTTTTAAAGATTATCTAAGCTCTAGGGTACATAAAGTATATTGAATTAAGGTGATCTTAAAATAGGTAAAAATATTAATGAAAGTGCATTATGCATGGGCATTTTCTTGATAATGTGTGCAGTTTTCAATTGACCTAAGAAGACAAATGCGAAGTTGTATAGGAATGAATCAGACGCCAGCAATTCTATTAGTGAAGCAATTCCATCAGATTCTTGAGGAGGTATTAGGGGATCAGGTTCAAGTGATTCTTTATGGTTCACATGCGCGAGGGGATGCCAACGAGGAATCAGATGTCGATGTTTTAGTGATTGTAGAGGAACTGAATAAGATCACTTTGGACACTTTGCTGGATGTTGCCTGGCAAGTAGGTTTTGAGGCTGGAAAAGTGATTTCCGTCGTGCCTGCCACGCGACAAGAAATGCGGTCATTATCTGCATCCCCTTTCTTCCAAGCTGTTAAAAAAGAAGGTATCCCAGCATGAGTGAGGAATTTTTCGAGCGACAACAACTCATTGATTATCGCAATCGTTCTCCTTTTCTTATTTCAGGGCTTGAAATAAAGTTAACACCTGGTTTGTTTCCGTGAAAATATCTGAATCATGCATCTAAGGGGGGATGCTAAATTGTAAAACCCAAAGCCGTTTGATTCTCAAAACGCGCAACTGCGCGTTTTGAACCCGTGTATGTTGATGTTGTGAGTGTTTAATAATAATAAATATATTATTTAAACAATTAACACCATCATCACAGTCTCTAGATGCGCAGACGCGCATCTGCGCGTTTTGTGATTGTATTGGGGTTTGTAAATGGCTTAGAAATGCATTTCTTTTTGCGTATTTTCGGTGTAGTAGGGCAAAGGATTTCGCTTCATTCTGGCGCAAATCGATCTTATGGGCGCGATGCTTGGGCGATCGCATTGTTATGCGGTCTTTCTCGCACATTGAACAGGCGCGTAAAGACCGCTTGCCAGATCTCGCCTGGCGCAGCAAGCGAACGATCGGAGATATAAGCATGTGACATAGACGCGTCTTCAGATTATCCACGCAGGCTCTCCTTTTCATGGATCGTTGTTTGATTTGTGATATCACATTTGTCGTCCGACATTCGATGTCGAATACACCCAAATCCCGCCGGACGAGTATTCATATTATAGCAAGAACAAGTGTTCTAGTCAAGAATTTCTAATCAAATATTAATAAATAGATTCTGTGGAGGGCTTGGTTTCCAGCTCTTCTCATGAAGCTTCAAGTATCCTATCTACATCAATATACCCACCATGCCGTTTTTCAATCTGGCTGGAAAAATTGCGCGTCTCCTTCAGCCACTGGTTGATATTCGTAACTCGACTTTGGCTATTCTTCAAGCGCTGGTAGTCCTCCATGCTGATCAATGCCGCCCTGGGTTTTCCTTGAGATGTAAGAATGATGCGTTCGCCAGCATAGCAGACTCGATTGATCAAATTAGAAAGCTTGCGCTTCGCTTGAGCAATACTCACTAGGGAAATCATCTATTTACTCCGCTTATCAAAATCTGTTATTGATATTATACATAACAAGAAATAAAAAGGTAGCTCATTTTGGATATAATATTTTTATATTAATGGACTCTTTTTTTCTGGGAGCAGTCTTATGGAAGTTGGCGCCCGCGAATTGAAACAAAAAACAAGTCAACTTTTACGCTTGGTGCGTGAAGAGGGAAGAGTGATCTCGATCACCGAACATGGCAAAGTTGTGGCGGAGTTGGCTCCTCCAATATTACAATCATTATCAAAAGAATCTGAAGAAGCTTGGGCGGCTATGCAGCAGCTAGCACAGGATTATTGCGGAGAATATCCTCTGTTTCGTTTACCTTCTTGATTTCGATAATTTCCAAGCAGTGATCTTCTAGTTGCTTTAATTATGGTTTTTCAACAGTTTTCCGCTAATTTATTTATTTAGATTTTAATCTTTTTTATCATTCTAGAAGGTCAAACTAGCCTTTCCTATTCAAATCTACCGGCACAACATATCGATGACTTTCTGATGATGGCTCTTTAATGTATCCAAGTTCCATTTGTCTTTTTGCATGACCCTGACTGAATTTGGAAATACTTCCACATTGTTTTTGAAGTATTTTTGTTTCTTTTCAGCAAAATCTCGTCGCCCTTGAGCACTATTCTTTCTACGGCTGATCAAAACAAGATTTCCGATTCTATGCGTCCAAATTTCCCTTTCTTCTTCAGTAAAATCTTTGACCCATTGACTCGCACTGTCAGGATTTTGGGGTAAGATATGCTCAACAGACATAGTAGCTGGTACTTGCAACCTAGTATCAGGACCAGCAAATAGCACATCTAGCTTAAATAAAAGATAACGGGCAAATCTCCTGCTATAGACTCCATCATTATCTAACGTTTGAAAGAAACGAGTGGTATCGTATTTAAAAAATTCTGAAGATAGCAATTCCTGTATTTGTTCATCCTGACATAAATCTATATTTTTTAGATTATTGCATCAATAGCAGTGGTTATCTGGTTCATAGCTTTAATGCGATCTGTGGGAGTCTTATACGTAATCCAATCACCGCAAAATTTTGCCTCCAGTTTTTCGACGAATTTTAATAGATGATTCTCTCCAAAAACATCAAAGTAGCGCAAGAGAGGCGGTATCCAAAAATCAGCTAGGCTGGCATCCTTGAGTAAGGTTATCAAATTATCCAATTGCCAAGAATTATTGATGTGATAATTATCACCCAAAATCAACTTTTGATAATGCTTATAATAATGGTTAACAAATTCAAAGGTGTTCAGACACATCCGCAGCAATGGTTCACGGTCGTGATAGGTTTTTGTTGTTCGATTAAATAC
>Ga0172371_10012427_pt1 | contig 11212 bp, 7 predicted proteins | sample Lak12m_FD_114543 | JGI IMG/M metagenome (GOLD analysis project Ga0172371, IMG submission 114543) | Freshwater microbial communities from Kabuno Bay, South-Kivu, Congo - kab_022012_12m | ecosystem: Environmental > Aquatic > Freshwater > Lake | place: Democratic Republic of the Congo: South-Kivu...
GAGGAATGCCGCTACACGTGCTGGCTCTGGCCAGGGGACTCGTAGAACGCGGCCATGAAGTGCATGTACTCAGTCTCAGTGACGGACCGCTGGTCTCTGGTTACAGGGATGCCGGCCTCAAAGTGACGGTGGCTCCGATGTTGGGACGCCGGGTTCACCGTGACCCCCTCATAGCTTTTAAAACTGTTCGTTTCATTCGTTCGGTAATCTCCGGATTTGAGCCCGATGTTGTTCACACCCACGGTCCGAGGGCAAGTTGTTTCACCGGCGCGTCGTTACTTTTTCGCCGCCAGCCGGCGATGGTTGCCACGGCCCACGGATCTTTTTCCCAGTTTTCCGCAGGTGATGCTGGCGAATTCAGCAAATTTCAGTGCTGGCTACGGGACCATCAATATCGAAGTTTTGACAAATTTATGGGCCATGCGGCAAACCGTGTTATCGCAGTCAGCGAATCAACACGCAACGATCTTGTTGAAGTCCTGGGCCTGCCTGACCGGAAGGTAACAATTGTCAGGAACGGCATTGAAGAGCACCTGACCGACGCGAAAACAAAAGCTTCTCTTCGCCAGGAGTTCAATTGCGGGCCTGGCGATAAATTGGTTGTCTATGTGGGTCGAGTCGCTTTTCACAAAGGGGCAGTGTTCCTTGCCCAAGCAGCCGGGTCCGTCCTTTCCGCCATGCCTCAGGCCCGATTCGTCATTGTGGGAGAAGGCCCGATGGAGGCGGAATTATACCGCCTGGCTAAAACCGACCCGTATAAGGACAGATTCATGCTGACGGGCCGAAGAAATGATGCCCGGGAGATAATTGCCGCAGCGGACCTTTTGGTTCTGCCGTCTCTTTCTGAGGGATTACCGCTGACATTGCTCGAAGCGGCAATGACCGGGACTCCGATGATTGCCAGCCGTGTCGGTGGGGTTCCTGAAGTAGTGATCGATAATCAAACTGGGCTGTTGACGCCGGTTCGCGATAGCAAGGCCCTGGCTGATGCTGTCACAAGTTTGCTGCTGGATGATAGCAGGAGGGAGAGCATGGGAGTCGCGGCCAGAAAGCTTTGGGGGCAGAGATTTACCATTTCGCAAATGCTCGACAAAATTGAGGATATTTATACCGAAGTCGCGCAGGGCCGATAACCTGCAAGAATCGGACCCACTGGTTAAACGATAAGCGGCAATTGTGCTCCCGGATTATTATGGAGATATCGGGTCGCGGACCAGCAGCATCTCTCCGGTGTCGCGGTTATACGAGAACACATAACCGTCTGCCGGTGGGCCTCCGTAAACAGCAGCATAGTTGACGCGAAACTGTGGCTCCGGATCGACATAAAACACCTGAATGTCAGGCCGGTTGTAAATCATCGTGATTGTCCCCGGGAGACCGTTCGCGTAGAAATGTGCCCCTTCGCCGATCGGGACATTCTGAAAATAGATGATTGCATTCTCCGGCGGATCAGGAAGTTGCCTGGGAACATCGGTGGTAATGGAATAACTGATCGCAGCAGTATGTTCCCAGACACGATTGTTGCCGTTTAGCCCCCAGAAATAGATAGGCAGCAGTAGTGCCAGCGCTACCGTAACTGCAATCCTCCAGTTTCTCGAATGCCAGCCAAATTCATAAAGAGCCAGAACCAGGATGGTGATAAACGCTACGTTGGGCACGTAGAAAAAACGGCTGTTGGTCAAGTAACTGTTCATACCAACCATGAAGAATGCGTTGTATACCGGCAGCAGTGAAACGATAAAGAAAATCGTGAAGAAACCAATCATGCGGCGCGCCAACCCGGTTGCCTGATTCCATCTGATGATGACAAGCCCGGCGCCAATCAGGTAAAGGATGCCGACACAGGTTGCCATGATGACAATAGTGGCTCGAGAGAATTCAAGGCGATCCAACGGCGCCATCAGCGTTAGCAGGGTGCGTGCTGGAGCTCCCAGATTCGGCATGCCGAACTGGCGCACGTTCTTGTAGCCGCCGATGCCTCCGAGTACCGGAAAACGCAACACGAAGAAGAAGCCGATCGCGATGAAAAAAGGAACTAGCCGGAGAACGCTTTTTTTTATGCGCGTAATTATCTCCGGTCGCGTCGGACGGAACCCAGTTTCATGCACGGGGAATATGGAAAACAGGATTTCCTGGGCCGGAAGCAGCACCAGCAGGATGATGCCGGATTCCTTGCTTAAGAAGGCGGTGATAGCGGCAATCAGGGCGGCTGAATAAACCCAGCGGGACCTTGTGCGCAGGTTAAGCGCATAAAGGACCAGGGTCAGCATGAGGAAGAAAAGCACTGCAGCGTCAAAACGTCCGTCTGACCAGGTAACCGCCTCCGGAGCCAGCGGTGTGAGCACAAACAGAGATGCAGCCATGAAAGCCGCCAGCCTGGCGATGCCATTACGGGCCAGGAACCAGAAAAGCAGGAAAGAGCTGCCGGTATGCAGGCAGACGCTAAGTAGGTGTGAGGGCAGGGCTTCGAGACCGAAGAAGCGATACTGCAACCAGAACATCAGGTATGGAACAGGTCTGAGGAACGCGGGTGCGTTTACGGAAAAAAGACGCCAGAGCTCACTGACCGGCAGATGATAAAGGCGGGCGATTTCGGAAAAATCATCGCCAAGAAGAGTGTTGTTCAGTATCGACCAATAGGCGGCGATTGCAGCCAGCAGCAGGGCCGCTAAAACAGGAAGACCGATGGTTGTGAATCTGATGGCGGAAGATTTTGCAGGATCAGTTTTCATTCCAGTTTCAATATCCTAACCTATCTTGAAATATGGTGCATGGCATCATCGACGACAAAGGATTTTCTGGACGGGGAACGGGCCTGCTGTTACCATTGAAATGTGATCAATAGTGAAACTTTAGCAGGTGCAGGAAGGGACTCGCCACTTACTCCGGATGTCAGCGTTATCATGGTTAACTGGAATCCGCGGGATATTCTGAGCCGCTTTCTGGAGAGTTCCAGATCGCAGGGCAAAGCCTGATCGTGGAGACAATCATCGTCCTATAGACTGGTGCTATCGAATGAAAAGAGCGGGTTGGCGGACAATTTACACAAATCAGGACCATGTGCTTCACTTTGGCGGTCAAAGCATGCTTAAGCAGCAAGAGGCTATCATGGGTTCGCATGCCTCCGGAATGATTGCCTTTTATTCCGGGTATCATGGTGCGGTTACATCGACCCCAGGGAGCAAGAAATGAAAATAGCGCTTTACTATCCATGGATATATGTGCGATCGGGTGTTGAGCGCATGATCATGGAGTTAGCACAGCGCAGCCGGCACGAATGGGTTATCTATACCAGCCACTATTATCCCGAGCAGACCTTTCCGGGGTTTAAGGATCTGAACATAGTTGAGCTGTCAAAGGTATCGGTGAGTCGGGGGTACACGTCCGTGGTCAACGCAGCGGGTGTAATTCTCAGGCAGAAAATCGATCTGAGCAGCTTCGATGCGCTGGTGGTTTCTTCCGAAGGCCTGGGAGATTTAATCACTTTCCGGAACCACGGCATTCCGGTGATCTGTTACTGCCACACGCCGCTCAAGATCATTCACGATCGTTTTATTCGCCATCGCTATCTGGTGGAGAACCCGAAAATGAAACTGCCGTTTCTCTTTTTTGCCGGCGTGTTTCAGATGGTTGACCACCTGGCGTGGAGATACTATACCCACGTTTTCTGTAACAGCCGGGAGGTACGCCGGCGCATTCTCGATGGCCATTTGGCATCTGCGGACAAGATCGAGGTTTTATCACCTGGGTTGGATGTTTCGAAAATGACGCCATCGTGGGAGTGCCAGGAATATTTCCTGGTTCTGGGAAGGATCAAATGGTGGAAGAACGTGGAACTGGCCATCAAGGCGTTTCTGGAATTTAAAAAGAGGTATCCGGAATATGATCATTACGGGTTGCTCGTTACCGGCCAGGTGGAACCGGGCAGTGAGGAATATTTTCAGATGCTCAATAAACTTACCGGTGACGTGGAGGATATCGTCTTTAAGCGGGATCCGACAGAAGAAGAGCTTTTACAGGCATACCGTTGCACCTATGCCTTGCTTTATCCCAGTCTCAATGAGGATTGGGGTATGACGCCCCTGGAAGCAATGGCATTTGGTAAACCGGTGATCGCTGTCAATCAGGGAGGCCCTACCGAAAGCATTATTGATGGGGAGACCGGATTTCTGGTCGCACCCGATCCCGGCGCTTTTGCCGACGCGATGGCAAAATTGGCGGCTGACCCGGGGATGGTAAGAAAGATGGGTGAAGCTGGTGTTGACCACGTGAGGCAGTATGACTGGAATGGTTTTGTGCAGCGTTTCGATGACTACATGGAAACGCTGCACAGCTAATTGATACCGTATAACAAAATTAGCCGTTCCCAGAGTCTTTCCTGACGTAGAGTTCAATATCGTCGCGATCGAAGACTTTAACGAAATCAGGCGAATTGGCAACCAGCGATTTTACCTGCTCCATGTTATCGTAATATTTATTGTCAGCCGCCAAGCGTGTCGGAACGCGTAGATCCAGAAATACATAATCTTCGGTCAGGTCGAAACGCCCCTCGAAATCCTCCTGGTATTTCACCTGATGAAAGCCGCGGACCGTTTGGTTTGGAGCGGAATACATGAGCATAAACTCCGGCATCATCAATCTCGCATCCGCAGGCAACTGCTCGAACGCCTGAAGCGCCGCGTCATAATTGTAACGGGGACGATAGAGGTCCGGGTTGAACCAGGCATGAAAAGATGAAGCGGTGACAAACAGAACGAAAACGGCAACCAGGGCCGCCATTGCACCGGTACGCATGCGGTAGCGCCGCTGGCAAAATCGATCGATACGAGAAATGGCGAGAATGATAGCCACTGTCAGGGTCGGTGCCAGCGGTACCGCCATGAAATTTACGAAAGTGGTCGTCTGCTGCAGCATCAGCTCGGCAACTGCGGGAATCGCAAAGATGATTGCGCCGGAGAACAAGGCTATCCCCAAACCGGATATCAGAAATATTCCATATGCCGCGCCAATGTGGGAGGGTGTGGCCAGGGCCGCCTGTAAGGTTTTGACTGGATGAAAAAGAATGGTTCTGGCTATCTCACCGCCACTGTTGCCCAGATTCGAGTAACGCAGGGATGCCCTGACCGCGCTACCGCCCGGGCCCAGGTGCGCCAACAAAATAGCTCCGAAGGCAACAAACCACCCCAAACCTGCCACGAAGGGCCCGAGAATCCACTTCAATGATCGCCGCTGCATTAGCCCATAGATTCCAAAGAACATGACGAACAGGCTTATATCTTCCCTAATGGTCATCATCGCCAGGGAAGTAAGTGCGAACATCCAGAATCGCTTCTTCTCGAAAAGATAGAAGGCGGTCAGAAACAAAACGGGCATGAAGCGGATCTCGGAGAAATCACCGCGGCCAGGCTGGGCGGTAATGACCGGGTTCAGCACGACCATCGCCGCGAAGACAAGGCTGATCGCTGCAGTAAAATGTCTGCGGGCAATCAGGTATGCCGGCCAGGCGCTCAAGGCGAGCGCCAGGTCTCCCATGAAAAGGAGGAATCTGTAATCCGGCCAGATCCTGAATATCGGGAAAATAAAAATGAAAATCGCGTTTATATGCACGGTGAAAATCGATGCACCGCTGCCATAGAGGAAGTTACTGAACATGAAGCCGCGATCGTCGAGCACATGCAGCATGGCTTCACGGAACAGGGCGCTGTTAACAGTAGTGACCTGCATGTACTGATCCTTGAGGATATCGAGCGGCAGGAAAACCGCCATCCAAATTACAATCATGGCGGCGAGTGTAAAGGCGGGGCGACGCGTAATTTTCGCAAACAGAGTGCTTTCGGAACTTCCCAGATTCAAGCGTAGCAACGTTGACAGCAACAGCATCGACCACAAGAACAGGATGATCACCGATGTGCTGGAAGCCAGCGGCGGCAATTCGAGCGATTCGCCCTCAAGACTGGAACGGTAGATGAGATAAGGAAAATAGGAAATAAGAGGTATCAGGCTGGCGGCGAAAATGAAACCGGTGCGACGCATGCTATTGTCTGTTGATTGATTCAGACGTGGCGCCAGAAGTGTGTTTATGATCCACCACGCAAGCAGGTAAAAAAGAGCGCCGGCCATTCCAGTGGCGATGAGAGTAACCGGGTTTCGTGCTTGAGAAGGCGCGAGCAACGCCGTAACGAAAACAGCACCGCCCGCAAAGCCGGAAGCGGCCACTAGAGCTGCGGCTATTGCGCGGCTACTGGAATTGTTTAACTTATTCATCCCGTGTATGAATAAGTTGTGGTGAAAGCTTTCGGCTGGCCTTCATCCTCGAGGAATGGTTTTCCATCAAGTACGAGCCAGCTATGGCCCGTTATAGCCGAGCTTTTATAATCGGTTTTGCGTACGCCGAAGTGTATCTCGACCGGCCAACCCTGACGCCGGAGGAAATGGAACAAAACCAGTGAGCGCAACAGGCACTTTCCATAACGCTGGAAGACTCGATAGCGCAGTAAGGAGTCGATGAATCCTGTCGTTTTGATCAAAAGTGTTTCATCGCGGGGGCCTGAATTGATGCCCGGATCCAGGCGCTGAATCAGCCCCGGCATGCTCAGGCGCCGGATCTGCCGGGGAAGCAGGGTGAGCAATGTCAGGATCTGCAGGAAGAGCCAGAGGTCGCGCGGATGCTTAAGTCGATTGATCGTTCTGAGGAGTTTCAACAACCTTCACCAAGCCCTCTTTTTCCAGCTGCTCAGCCAGCTCGACGATGTCTTGTTCTGCCTGCTCCAGGGAAATATCGAATTCCTCGATAATCAGCCCGGCAAGCTCTTCGATGGTTTTGCTGCCGTCAGTAAGGACCCAAAGCCGCGCTCCTACCTTGTTAAGGCTATAGTAATCACCTCGTTGCGCATGCAAGAGCACCGCATCTTCCCCCATCGAGGTGAACAGCACTTCGTGATCCTTCACTAGGTAATGACCTTTCTGAATCATTCTTTCCTCTCGCCGGAAGTTTGATCTTGCTCAAGAAAATTATTTAGCAACTTGTCAACGATACTTCCCAGATCCTTTTGATCGTTGCCGGAGTACATATGATAACCCTGTGTCTGTTTTACCAACAGGGATAATATCTCGAAATGCCTGCCGGTTGTAGAAGGGTCAAGAAAAAAGTACCCGTAACGCATCGCCTGGGCCAGGGCTTCGGTTCGCGTCATCGGCAAAACCTGCGTGGATTTGACCTCGGCAATCTGCGGGAACACCATTAGCGCCGGAACCGAAGTTTCCGCCACCGCCCCTGGATAAAGTTCTTCGATAGAAAACGATGACTTCTGTCTCAATTCATTCTCCGTGAATTTTTGCACCCGGGAAAGTTCCGGTAATAGCTTAATGGTTTGCTCGCTGACATTGATTTCTTCTGGAAACGACAGGGCTTTGACTGTACCCTCTTCTTCCTGAAGAAAAACAGTATCATCACTAAGCAGTCTGTAGCCTTCCCGCACCAGGTTGAGGGTCAACGTCGATTTACCCGAACCGCTCCGGCCCAGAAAAAGGCAGGATTGGCCATTTCTTTCCAGTCCCGCGGCATGTAATGGAAATAAACCAGACTCCTTCAGCAACTGTCCCCACAGTGGATAAAAAAACAGGTTCGTGATCAGCCAGTCGGAGTATAAAAGCTCTTCCTCGGCAAAACCCACCAGGCGACGCTGTTCCACATCCGCTACGACTCTGGCTCTCGTATCGACCTCGAGGTAGCGAAGCGGCCCCTGGTGGTAGATCTTCACCTTGTCCCAATCATAAAGCAGGGGAGCCTCTTCAGGCACAGGCGCCATCGCTTCGTCCAGGGACTCGGTCGTATACAGGTGAACCCGAATATCCGGCGCCTCAGACTCAGAGCCGGGAAAGGCGCTCAGGAAACCGGTCAGTGCTGCCGCTACAGCAATCGAGTTCGTCGCCGCTCTGGTCTTCACTCCATGAACATTGAAATCTGCCGTCTCAAGATGGACGTTTGGGCTTTTTTGGCCAAGCCTAACGAGCTCAGTAATGACCGTGGATTCGTGTTCAGATTTCAAGAGTTTTACCAGAAAACCAGAGTATATGGGCACGTGAGTCGAGCCTGTTGCCATAATACCATATCCAGCGAATTCCAGACCAGATATAGGGCTTTTTACCGCTGTGGGGTATCCTGTTAGCATGGAGCATCTTTATGCCCATTTTCCTTTTTGTGCTGCTCGTTGCGACTACTGTGACTTTTTTTCACAGGAGGATCACCTCGATCTCGCGACTGGGTACATTGAAGCAATGCTGGCAGAGCTGGCAGCATTGGAACGTGTCGGTGCCGGCGCGAATAATGACGGGCACGTTATCGGCGTCGATGATATTGAAACACTCTACCTTGGCGGTGGTACGCCGACACTGGTTGGATTGGAGCTGCTGAAAAAGTTTTTATCGGGGGTTGGAAAATACCTCAAGGATGGAGCCGAAGTCACTATCGAGGCTAATCCGGCAACGATATTTCCGGAGCTGGTGTCAGGATTGCTCGAGCATGGCGTGAATCGATTTTCACTGGGAGTTCAGAGCTTCGATCCAGGTTTAAGGCGCAATCTCGGCCGGCTCGGGTCGGTGGCGGCGGTAGCCAGGTCGGTAGAGGCTCTGCGAGCAGCGGGTTGCGAAAATATAAGCCTGGACATGATATTTTCAATTCCGGGTCAGACTGAGGCGCAACTTGCCCGGGACCTTCACCAGGTGTTGGCGTTGGCGCCTGAGCATATCTCCTATTATGAGCTGACGGTCAAACCGGGAAGCGAATACGACAGGCGGTGGCGGCGGGAGTTGGGTATAGTCGCTGCCCAAGGCGGCGTTTTTTATGAAAATGTGGTTGACTGCTTGGAGGGCGCCGGTTACCGCTGGTATGAGACGAGCAACTTCGCATTACCGGGGAGAGAATGCCGTCACAATCTGGCTTACTGGAGCGGATCCGATTTTATTGGCATCGGCGCCGGGGCCTGGAGCAGTGTTGGTGGAAGCCGCTGGCATAATGTCGAGGATCTCATCGCCTACAGCGAAGCCGCAACCAGATCCAAATGGGAAGGAATCCGTGTTTACGAGCAAATCACCGGACGGGAGCGGCTGGCCGAGATCCTAATATTGGGCTTGAGGCGGGATGAGGGTGTTGAGCGCGACGCGGTCGATGGCGTCATCGATGCCGGACAGGAAAACATCCTGCTACGAAATGGATTCCTCGTAAACAAAGGTGGTAGAATATGCCTGACGCGCGCGGGCCGTTTTGTGGCAAATGAAGTTTGTGCGCGTCTTTTGCGGGATTAATCCGGATCAATGAGAAGAATTCCTGAGCAATGAAAAACCGTAATATAAACATGCCGAGCGAATTGACGCCCAGACTGGCTCAGATACTGACCACGGTCATCGAGTACCATGTGGCCACCGGTAAACCGGTAGGTTCGCGGTATTTATGCCAGGAAGGCGGTTTTTCAATATCGGCGTCGACCGTGCGCGGGGAACTGGCACGGCTGGAGAAGCTCGGGTTTCTCACCCATCCGCACACTTCGGCCGGACGGGTTCCCACTGACATGGGTTATCGCTTTTATGTGGACACCGCGGCGCGGGAGAAACACAAACGGTGGAATAGCGCCCTGGCGGTTTCTAAAAGTGGCGTCGATGGACTCGAGGGAGAAATTGAGGACGTGCTTCGGCGTTCCGCGGTGATGTTGGCCAGGGCTACGGGACTATTGGCTTTGGTATCGGCGCCATCTCAAGACAGCTCGGCAATCCGCCATATAGAAGTTTTACAACTGCACCCAGAGACGGTGGTCGTGGTTGTGATCACGGCATCGGGCGGGCTTGGCAAGAAGGTGGTCATTTTTGAGGAAGAAGTGGATCCGGGTCTGGTCAATTGGGCTCGAAGCTATATGAACGAAGCTCTTATCGGCCTGGAACTGGGCAGCAGAAGACTGATGATGCGCCTGGAAGACCCCGTTTTTTCACCATTGGAACAATCGTTTATTGACGCCTTGGCATCGGCTTTCGCCGGCACGTCGCGTAATTCGAGAAATTTATATGTTGATGGAGTTTCCAGTTTCTTTTCAAGGCTGGAAGCAGATGGCAGTTCATCAGTCCGGGGCCTGATGAGTCTGCTGGATCGGCAGGATGAGATTATCAAGTTATTGGGGGCGGCGATTTCCGAGCATCAGGTTTACTTGCGCATTGGCAAGGAAATGCCCGCCGTGGCCATGCGTACTTGCAGCCTGGTTGCCGCAAACTATGGGGTTGCTAACCGCAACCTGGGAACTGTTGGTGTATTGGGACCGACCCGCATGGACTATCCATCGGTAATCGGCAGTGTTGAACGTACCGCGCACTCGCTGAGCCGGCTCGTGGAAGAGATTTACAATTGAAAAGAGATTATTACGAAGTGCTGGGTGTTTCGTCCACGGCGGACGAGAAGGAAATCAAGAAAGCCTTCCGGGCTCTGGCGCGACAGCTGCATCCCGACGTCAATAAGAGCGATCCAGAAACGGAGAGTAAATTCAAGGAAGCGGCAGAGGCCTACGAGGTGCTCGGCAATCGCGAAACGCGGGCAACATACGACCGCTACGGCTTCGAGGGGCTCAAACGCGGCGGCTTCTCGGATTTCTCACAGGTTTCCGTTGAGGAAATATTCCGGTCATTCTTCGGCGGCGGTATTTTTGGCGAGGATATCTTCGGCGGCTTCCGCGGACCGGCGCGTGGCGACGATGTGGCCACGGCGGTAGAAATCACGCTGGCTGAAGCGGCTTCAGGCACGAAGCGGGAAGTTGAGTATGAAGCTGTTGATCGCTGTTCTGGCTGTGATGGGTCAGGCGCCGCTCCAGGAACAGAAAGGGAGACCTGTAAAACCTGCAATGGCGCCGGTCAGGTCAGGACCATGGCCCGCACGGCTTTTGGGCAGTTCATTCGAACCGGAGCCTGCCGTGATTGCGGAGGTACCGGCACGACTGTATCTACACCATGTCCGGATTGCCGCGGTAAGGGGCTGACCATGGCAACAAAAAAAATGGAAGTTGAAATTCCGCCGGGGATTTCAAACGGGCAGAGTATTCGACTAACTGGACGTGGAAGCGCCGGTGAGGCAGGTGCTCCGGCCGGTGACTTATATGTGCAGGTCGCGGTTAAGCCCCACGAGCAATTAATCAGAGACGGCAATGACCTCGTCTACAGATTGCCGCTGACCATGACA
>Ga0172371_10012430_pt1 | contig 11211 bp, 7 predicted proteins | sample Lak12m_FD_114543 | JGI IMG/M metagenome (GOLD analysis project Ga0172371, IMG submission 114543) | Freshwater microbial communities from Kabuno Bay, South-Kivu, Congo - kab_022012_12m | ecosystem: Environmental > Aquatic > Freshwater > Lake | place: Democratic Republic of the Congo: South-Kivu...
ATGCTGCTGCAGATGGGGCCGTCCCATCCAGCGATGCACGGTACGGTGAAGATCGATCTGACGCTTGACGGCGAGACCGTGGTCGACGCTGACGTGGACATCGGCTACCTCCACAGGGGCTTCGAGAAGGAGTGCGAGGTCGTCACGTACAACCAGTGCTTCCCCTACGCGGACAGGCTCAACTACGTCTCCCCCGCGATCAACACCGTCGGATATGCAATGACGGTGGAAAAGCTGCTGGGAATCGAGGTTCCGATCCGCACGAAGTACATCCGCACGATCATTTCCGAGATCGCCCGCGTAATGGACCACCTCACCGCCATCGGCGCCAGCGCCCTGGAGCTCGGCGGCTTCACGGCCCTGCTCTGGGCCATCGAGGCCAGGGACCACTACTACTACCTGTTCGAGGAGCTGACCGGCGCCCGCGTCACGTTGTCATATTGCAGGGTAGGGGGGCTGGCAAAAGACATGCTTCCCGGCTTCGGCGAGCGCTTCGAGAAGTGCGCAAAACGCACCGAGGAGCTGATGGTCGATATAGACCGCCTGCTCACCCGCAACCGCATCTTCATCGACCGCATGCGCGGCGTGGGCGTGGTGTCCGCAACGGATGCCGTCGCCTGGGGGTTCACGGGCCCCTGCCTCCGCGCCAGCGGCGTGCCTTACGACGTCCGCAAGGACCACCCGTATCTCATCTATCGTGACCTCGATTTCGAAGTCCCCATCGGATCCAACGGCGACAACTACGACCGGTACCTCGTCAGAATGGAGGAGATCAGGCAGTCGCTTCGTATCCTGCGGCAGTGCTTCAAAACCCTTCCCGAAGGCCCAATCAATGTGCCTGACTGGAAGGTCGTGATGCCGCCCAAGCACGAAGTCTACGACACCATCGAAGGCATGATCGCTCAGTTCAAGCTCGTGTTCGAAGGCGTGTGCGTGCTTCCCGGCGAGGTCTACGGCTATGTCGAGGGCGGCAACGGAGAGTTGGGGTTCTATCTCGTCTCCGACGGCACGGGCCGCGCTTACAGGCTTCACGTGAGGGCCCCGTGCTTCGCTCTGATGCAGGCACTCAAAGACATGATCAAGGGCGGGATGGTCGCCGACATCATCCCCACCTTCGACTCAATCAACATGATCGGCGGCGAGATCGACCGGTGAGGTAGACGATGCCCGTGCTGACAATAGACGGCCGCAAGGTCGAAGCATCCGCGGACATGACGATCCTCATGGCCGCGCGCAAGGCAGGGATCGAGATTCCCGTGTTCTGCTTCCACGATGGTCTTCCGGTTGCGGCCAATTGCCGCATCTGCCTCGTGGAGCTCACCGGCGGCCGCAAGCCGGTCCCCGCCTGCGAGGTCAAGGTACGCGACGGCATGGAAGTGTTCACTCACTCTCCCATGGCCGAGCAGGCCCGCAAGTCGGTGCTCGAGTTCATCCTCCTGAACCACCCGGTCGACTGCCCGATCTGCGACTGTGCAGGCGAGTGTGTCCTCCAGGACCACTACCGCAAGCACAGCGCACGGCCCTCTCGGATAAACGTTCGCAAGGTGCACAAGGTAAAGGCCACGCCGATTGGGCCAAACGTGATCTTCGATGGCGAGCGCTGCATCAACTGCACCCGCTGCGTCCGCTTCCTCTCGGAAATCACGGGATCGCAACAGCTTGTCCAGACGTGGCGCGGCAACCGCACCGAGATAGCGTTGTTCCATGACCGCCCGCTGGACGACCCGTACTCGCTTTGCACCGTGGATCTCTGCCCCGTCGGTGCGCTCACCTCACGGGACTTTCGATTCAGGAAGCGTGCATGGTTCCTCAAGTTCGCGGATTCGGTCTGCCCCGAATGCTCCCGTGGGTGCCGCGTTCGGGTCGATCATCACGACGGCCGCATCTGGCGGCTCCAGCCCAGGGTGGATCCCAGGGTCAACAAGTGGTGGGCCTGCGACCACGGGCGCCTGGCATTCCATCGGTTCGAGAGCAACCGCGTGCTGCAGCCGCACGTCCGCCTGGCTACCGGCAGCGAACGGGGAGATACCGTCGAGGGCGCTGCGACAGAGGCTGCCGCAGCGCTTTCTGCCACTCTTGCCGCGGGGCGCAGGGCCGCGGTGGTCGTGTCCGCGTTCGCTTCGCTGGAAGACGCCATGGCCGCGTTCCTGTTCGCCAAGGAGGCGCTTGCAGAGAACACCGTCTATCTTGGAACCAGGCCCGACGGCCCGGCAGACAAGTTGCTGGTAACGTCAGACAGGAACCCGAACCGCAGGGGGATTGCGGCCCTCGCCGAAAAACGCGGCATCAGGCTGCTGCCTGTCGCTGAAATGTTCACCGGCCCGGACGCTTTGCGCATCGGCGCAATCGTGTCCGTCGGCACCGAGTACCCTCTCCCGCCTCTGCCCGATGGGGTCCAGCTCAACACCGCGGTGGTGCTGGCAGTGACCGAGGACGACGTAGCCGGGCACGCAACCGTGCTGTTCCCGATTCCGTCCCACTACGAGAGGGCCGGCGTGTACGTCAATATCGACGGCATGGCCTCGCTGACTCAGCGGGCGGTTCCCCGTCCTGTCGCGGCACGCCTGCCCGGAAGCATCCTCAAGATGATCGCGGGCAGGATGCCCAGGCAGGTCTCCTGGCAGCTCGCAGCGGACTTGAGGCGCAAGGCTGTGGAGACTGCGGGCATCCAGCTTGAAGATGGAATTGACGCATCGGCAGACGCTGCTCAGGGCACTGGAGGTTGAGATGCTGTACGTAGTGTTGTGGGCCTTTGTGAAGGCAGCGGTCCTGATGCTCGGGGTCGTGCTTCCTGCCGCTGCCGTGCTCTCGTGGGTGGAGCGCAAGATGAGCGCGGTCATCCAGGATCGCATCGGACCCAACAGGGCAAACATCGGGCCGATCACTGCCTGGGGCCTCTTTCACCCCATAGCGGACGGCATCAAGATGCTCTTCAAGGAGGACTTCGTCCCCAAGAGCGCAGACCGTCTCCTCTTCACCCTCGCACCCATGATCTCGTTCACTCCCCCACTCCTTGTCTTCGCAGCGATCCCGTTCGGCCCGCCGATCGGAGGCGAGACCTGGCTGTCCGTCTCCGACACGCAGATGGGAGTGCTGTTCATCCTCGCCATCGGCTCGATGGGTATCTATGGCCACACGCTTGCCGGATGGTCGTCGGGGAACAAGTTCTCGCTGCTTGGGGGGCTTCGCACTTCGGCGCAGCTCTTCTCCTACGAAGTGGCCCTCACATTCAGCCTGCTCGGCGTGTTCATGGTCTACGGCACGATCGCCCCGGTGCGCATGGTGGAGCTGCAAAGCCACATGTGGGGCGGCTGGTTCCCGAATTGGGGAGTTTTCACGCAGCCGCTCGCGTTCATCCTGTTCTTGGCCGCCTCCATTGCGGAGACGAAGCGGGCACCGTTCGACCTCCCGGAAGCGGACTCGGAGATCATTGCCGGGTACTCGACTGAGTACTCCTCCATGCGGTTTGCGATGTTTTTTCTTTCCGAGTTTACCGCGATTGTCGTCGTCGCTGCCTTCGGCGCAATACTATTCCTCGGCGGTTGGCACGTCCCGTTCCTCAAGAGCGACGCATGGTGGGCATACGCTCTCCAGGTGGCAGCATTCCTGGGCAAGGTGGGCTTCCTCGTCTATGTCCAGATGCTGCTCAGGTGGACCGTGCCGCGCATGCGCTATGACCAGGTCATGCATCTGGGCTGGAAGATCCTGCTTCCCTTCGGCCTGACAAACCTGGTTGTTACCGCGATCGTCGTTGCGTGGGTGAGGTGAGAAACATGGCCGCAACCGTGAAAAAGCTTGACAGCCCGGAGATGAACATCGGCGAACGGCTGTTCCTCTTCGAGATCATCAAGGGAATGCTTACCACCAACCGCCACTTCTGGCGCAACTGGTTCAGGCGCAAGGACACCGTCACCCTCGAATACCCTGAGGTCAAGAGGCCGTACCCCGCACGCTGGCGCGGCCTGCACCGCCTGATGAAGCGGGAAGACGGCTCGGTGCGCTGCGTCGCTTGCATGATGTGCTCCACCAACTGCCCGGCAAACTGCATCACGATCGTGGCCGGTGAGCATCCCGATCCCAAGATCGAGAAGTACCCTGTTTCCTTCGACATCGATCTGCTGAAGTGCATCTACTGCGGCTACTGTGAGGAAGCGTGCCCCTGCGACGCCATCCGCCTTGACTCCGGGACCCACACCGCACCCGATTACACCCGCCGCTCCCTCATCGCACACAAAGATGAGATGCTTGCACGGGGCGGCCCGTCCATCGCCAAGCAGGGCGGAAGATCTCTCTAGTCAACCCGGCTTTTACCCCGATGCCTGCCGCAACACCCTGCTTGGCTCGAACCGCCACCTTTGCTGGCCGAAGGGCGGTGCCGCAGCAGCGCTACCACCCCTTCTTCTTTTCTTCTTCCTTGGGCGGCTCGGCCGTCTTGGGCTTTGAGAACCTTGTCATGATGCCCTTGATGTAGTCTCCGATCGACTGCTGCTTCGGCCCCTGTCCCTTGCGCATCTCCAGCAGCCGCTTCTCCCTGAGCGACGGCACGTGCCCTTTGTTCAGCTCCAGCGCCTTGTCCAGGCACTTGCCGACCGCGTCGTAGTCGCCTTTCTCCTTGTGATAAAGAGAAAGGTAGTAGTGCGCGTCAGGGTTGTTCTCGTCGATCTTGATCGCACGCTGGAATGATGCCTTCGCTTCTTCCAGCCTCACGTTGAGATCCTTCGTCTGGTTCTGGAACAGGCACCAACCCAGGAGCAGATGGCCAATCGCGGAGTCGGCCTTCAACCTGGTGTAGTCGCGGAAGCACTGCTCGGCTTGTGCAAATGCCCGCCGGTTGAGGTACATCTTCCCCTGGTGAAGAGCGATCTTCGCTGCTTCCTCCCCTGTCCCGGCCTTGTCCCCTGCCGCGGCCGCTGCCGCGGGTGCTCCGCCTTCCCCGGCGGGCGCTGCCCGCGATGCCAGGTACGCCTTCCTTCGGTTCGGGTCGGAGAGAACGTGGTATGCTTCGGTCACCTTCTCGAAGATGAAGGCAGCGTCATCCTTCCTGTCCTGCATCGACTGCTTGCGCAACGAGTCCGGATGCACCAGCCGCGCCGAGCGGAAGTACGCGTCCTTGACCTGCTTCTCGTCAGCGGATTCCGTGATGTCCAGCAACGCGAAGTAGTCGCCAGCCTTTGCCTGCTCCACCTTCACCGACAGGATGTCGCGTAGCTTGGTTGTGCTGTCCGACGCCATACACACCTCCCATCCGCACTGTAGGAAAGTAGCGCATCCGCTGCCGGAAAGCAACCACGCGGGAAGGGCGCAACATCGCCGCACCTTGCCCCGCCATGGGAGCCTCGTGATGGCCCTCCCACGCGTGTGCCGATTCGCGATTGACTGCGGCCGCACGTTGGGTATAGTCCGCCCCAGTTGATAACGCGTGCGCGGGGGCAAAACCATGCGGAAGATCATCGTCGCCGTCCTGTCTCTCAGCCTGCTGGCGTCCTGCCAGGAAAGCACGGAAATGAGATCCTCAGGCATCACGAAGCCCCCCGTCGAAATAGGCGAGATGGCCGCCGATCCCGATGCGAAACCCATGCTCCCCAAGTACAAGACCCTCTCCGAGCGCTTCCCCAACAAGGCCGACCAGTACGGCGACTTCAAGAACGCTCACCCCGAGTGGTTCGGCATCACTACCGCACCGTCCGCGGCTGTCCGGCCCGCTGCCGAATGGGAAACCGCTCAGCGCCTCATGATCACATATTCCTCGACCACCCTTCCCGCGGGCATTAAGCAGAACCTCGTGGACATCGTCAAGTACGGCAAGCCCGTCGTCTCCATCTACGTCATCCACGGCACCGCAAACGCCAAGAGCAACTTCCAGACCCTCCTACAGAACGCCGGGGTCTCCGCTACGGGCGTCAACTTCGTCCAGATGGACAATGACTCCATCTGGGTCCGGGACTGCGGCCCCGTGTCCATCCTGACCCAGACCGGAAGCAAAGTGGCATTCGCAGACTTCCGATATTACCACGAACGCATCTACGACGACGCAATCCCCGCCAAGCTCGCCACACAGTGGAACGTCAGCGACTACAGGGTTCCCCTCGACTTCGAGGGCGGCAACTTCATGTCCGACACCAAGGGCAACTGCTTCGCAAGCCAGGGCATCCTCTGGTACAACGGCGTCGGCGAGGCAACCGTCAAGCAGTACCTCAAGGATTACCTCGGCTGCACCAACTCCTACTTCACCACCCCGCTGGACGGCGAGGGTACCACCCACATCGACATGGCCCACAAGCTGGTCAGCGACTCCGGTGTCGTCGTCGGCAAGTACACCGCAGCCCAGGACGCCGCAAACAAGACCATCCTCGACAACAACGCAGCGTTCTTCGAGTCCCTGGGTTACACAGTCTACAGAATGCCCATGGCCAACAACAAGGACGGCAACTTCCGCACCTACATCAACTCCCTCTTCGTAAACGGCGTCAACATGGTGCCCACCTACTCCGTCGACAAGAGCCTCGAGACCGAAGCCATGGCCGTCTGGAAGCAGGCCATGCCCACCTGGTCCCACGTCGCAATGAACAGCGACGACGTGATCAAATGGGCCGGCGCAATCCACTGCATCACCATGACCGTCGTCTCCGGCGCCCTCCAGAAGATCGACGCCAACCCCGGCTACGTCTGCCCCGGCAACGGCTGGGACTGCTATCCCGGCCAGGCTTCCGGCTGCGGCGGCGTCTCCTTCGAGGGCTGCTGCGACGGCCAGACCCTCAAGTACTGCGAAAACAACCAACTCAAAACAATGAACTGCGGAAACCAGCCCCAGTGCGGCTGGGACGCCCAGGGCAAGTTCTACAACTGCGGCACCGCAGGCGGCGCAGACCCCTCCGGCCAGTTCCCAAAGGCTTGCTCGGGCACCTGCACCCCAAGCTGCGCAGGCAAGCAGTGCGGCGACGACGGCTGCGGCGGAAGCTGCGGTACCTGCCCCGCAGGCCAGACCTGCAACGCAGGCCAGTGCAAGCCGCAGAGCTGCACCCCCGTCTGCACCGGCAAACAGTGCGGCGACGACGGCTGCGGCGGAAGCTGCGGCACTTGCCCCGCAGGCCAGCAGTGCCAGGCCGGCAAGTGCGTCCAGGGCCAGGATCCCTGCCAGGGGGTGTCTTGGGAAGGGTGCTGCGACGGCCAGACCCTGAAATACTGCGAGGAAAATCAGCTCAAGACGATCAACTGCGGCAACCAACCACAGTGCGGCTGGGACGCCCAGGGCAAGTTCTACAACTGCGGGACCGCGGGCGCCGCAGACCCAAGCGGTCTCAGCCCCAAGGAGTGCAAAGGCTCGTGTGCCCCCAACTGCACAGGTAAGCAGTGCGGAAGCGATGGCTGCGGCGGAAGCTGCGGCATCTGCCAGGCAGGGCTGTCGTGCTCCCCGCAGGGCAAGTGCGTGCAGTCGTGCGTGCCCAACTGCACCGGCAAGCAGTGCGGAGACGACGGCTGCGGCGGAAGCTGCGGAAGCTGCCCGGTCGGCCAGCAGTGCCAGGCCGGCAAGTGCCAGGCAGTTCAGGACCCCTGCCTGGGCATCTCGTGGGAAGGCTGCTGCGAAGGCACGATCCTCCACTATTGCGAAAACGGCCAGCTCGTCTCAGGCGAGTGTGGGCCCGCCGGCTGCGGCTGGAACCCCGGCAAACTCTACTACGACTGCCAGTTCCAGGGAGCGGACCCGACCGGCGCACATCCCCTCGCTTGCCCAGGCTCCTCCTGTATCCCCAATTGCGGCGGCAAACAGTGCGGCGACGACGGCTGCGGCGGAAGCTGCGGCACGTGCGCTGCCGGCCAGTTCTGCTACCAGGGCAAGTGCCAGGCGCAGGACCCGTGCGGTAACCTGACATACCAGGGCGTCTGCGAAGGCAACACCCTCAAGTGGTGCCAGGACAACAAGCCCATGTCTTTCGATTGCACGCTCCTGGGCCCAACGTTTATCTGCGCATTCGAGAACGACCAGGTCGGAAACAACTGCATCGAGAAGTCCGCCTGTACCCCATCCTGCAACGGCAAGGAATGCGGCGACGACGGCTGCGGCGGGACCTGCGGTAAGTGCGCTGACGGCTTTACCTGCCAGGCGGGCAAGTGCTCGCAGGACCCCTGCACCCCAAGCTGCACCAACAAGGAATGCGGAGACAACGGCTGCGGCGGAAGCTGCGGAAGCTGCCCAGGCGGCTGGTTCTGCGAGAACGGACACTGCAACACCTCCTGCGTGCCCGCGTGCGCCGACAAACAATGCGGTGACGACGGCTGCGGCGGAAAGTGCGGCACCTGCGCCGCCGGCCAGTCGTGCGTGGCTGGCGTCTGCAAGCAGGGCACCTGCACCCCCGACTGCACAGGAAATGTGTGCGGGGACGACGGTTGCGGTGGAAGCTGCGGAAGCTGCGGAAACGCGGAAAAATGCGAGAACGGCAAGTGCGTTGCCGTCTGCCAGCCGGCTTGTGCCGGCAAGGACTGCGGCCCCGACGGCTGCGGCTCTTCCTGCGGAGTCTGCCCCGCAGGGTTCTCATGCGACAACGCGGGCAAGTGCAAGACCGGCTGCACCGCGGACTGCACGGGCAAGCTTTGCGGGGACGACGGTTGCGGCGGCCTCTGCGGCTCCTGCCCCGAAGGGCAGGTCTGCGTTGACGGCAAGTGCTCCGATACCTGTCTCCCCAATTGCGTTGGCAAGAACTGCGGCCCCGACGGCTGCGGCGGAAGCTGCGGCAATTGTCCCAAGGATTTCACTTGCGACGGCGGTGTCTGCGTCGCGAACCCCGCGGGTTGCGGCGACGTGACGACCGCGGGCCTGTGCGTGGGCAGCGTCCTCAAGAAGTGCGCATCCGGCACTGTCGTCGAGGTCGATTGCGCAGGCACCGGGAAAGTGTGCAGCTTCATTCCGACCAGCGGGATGTACGACTGCGTGGACACGTGCCAGCCACTGTGCGCAGGCAAGCAGTGCGGCGACGACGGCTGCGGCGGGACATGCGGCACGTGCGCCAAGGGGTTCGAGTGCGACTACTCATTCAAGTGCGTCGCAATCGAGCAGCCTTGCGTCCCGCAGTGCACTGGCAAGGCGTGCGGCGACGACGGCTGCGGCGGGACCTGCGGCGAATGCGCCGATGGCCTCGATTGCAGCAACGGCGCATGCGTGGAAGGTCCAGGCCCGGGAAGCTGCGCGGACGGCTACACGTGGGAAGCCGACGCGTGTGTGGCTGCCGAACAGCCCGGCGACGGCGGATCTTCCGATTCGAGCTGCACCCTCTCCGGGCCCGGTTCTCCGACTTCCGCCATACTCCTGGCGGCCCTGCTTCTGGGGCTCTTTTCTGCGTCACGCACGGCTGTGTCCCGCAAGCGCGGTTGAGAGATGACCGGCGCCCCTGCCTACAGCATCGCCCCTGACGTGGCTTGGCGCATTGTCGGCGGGGAGGTGTTCGCTGTCACCATCGACGGCCTCTCGCACGATATCGACCGGCCCTCCGGAGTTGCGATCTGGCAGCTCCTTGACGCCGGCCCCGCCACGCTTGACCAGGTAGTCGCCATGCTCGTGGAGCAGTTCAAAGTCGATTCCGCCACCGCCCGCACAGACGCCGCGGAGTTCCTCTCAGACCTGCAGAAGAAGAGCCTGGTGTCCGTGTCCGCTGAGTAGTATACGTCTGCGGAACCGGCCGGTATCACGATACTTGACGCGCACCGCCAACTTACTTAGAGTCCGCTTCGCTTTGGGTTTGGGGTGGGGGTGAATCCATGGGCGTTATCGGAATCCGCAAGGAAGACAAGAGCGAATTCGAACGGCGAGCTCCCTTGGACCCATCCACTCTCGCAGAGGCCGCTGCCGGGCTCGGGATCGAGTTCCTCGTGGAGACGTCCAACGTCAGGGCCTTCCCCGACCACGAATACGCTCGCACGGGCGTTAAAGTAGTTAAGGATCTAAGAGCGGCCGACGTCATTCTCGGCATCAAGGAAGTCCCGCTGAAGAAGCTGCTTCCCGACAAGACATACGTCTTCTTCTCCCACACCATCAAGGCCCAGAAGCACAACATGCCCATGCTCAAGCGCCTGATGGATCTGAAATGCACGCTCATCGACTACGAGCGCATCGTCGACAGCCGCGGCAAGCGGCTCGTCTTTTTCGGCTTTCACGCGGGGCTAGCAGGCATGATCGACAGCCTCTGGGCCGTCGGCCATCGCCTGGCGCTGGAAGGCCACAGCACTCCGTTCTCAGCGTTGAAGCCCGCTTTCCACTACGAGGATCTCAGCCACGCAAAGCAGGAAATCGGCAAGGCGGGCGAGGCAATCAAGCGCGGCGGGCTGCCTGCGCCACTGCTCCCCTTCGTCGTCGGTTTGTCCGGCTCCGGTAACGTGTCCAAGGGCGCACAGGACGTGCTCGACCGGCTTCCCGTGACCGAGGTCGCACCGGCCGATCTTCCCGCCCTCTTCGCGGGCCCGAAGGCACAAAGGTCCGTCTACAAGGTGGTCTTCGATGAGCCGGACCTCGTGCGCAGGGCCGACCACGGAGCGTTCAACCTCCAGGACTACTACGCACACCCCGAGGAATACGTCTCCACGTTCGACCGGCACCTGCCGTTCCTGTCCGCATTCGTGAACGGCATCTACTGGACGCCGAAGTACCCGAGGCTGGTCACGCGGAGAACAATTGCAGACTTGGCCAAGACAGGCGCACTCCGTCTTCGGGTCATCGCAGACATCTCGTGCGACATCGACGGCTCCATCGAGCTCACAACGCAGGCAACGACGCAGAAGACTCCGCTGCTTGCGTTCGACCCCGCGACCGGCACTACGCAGCTCTCAAACGACGCCCCGGGAATCGCAGTGCTTGCTGTGGACAACCTGCCGTGCGAGCTGCCCGTGGACTCGACCCGCCACTTCGGTGCAAGTCTCAAGCCTTTCCTGGTCGCGCTCGCAACTCTGGACAGGAGGGTGCCTTTCGATGCAGTCGCGATCCCGCCCGAGCTCAGGCCCGCGGTCATCGTCTGGAACGGCGAGCTGACTCCGGAATATCAATACCTCGAAAAGCATTTATAGCAACCGGGAGGTTTGTCATGGGCAACAGAGTCTTAGTGCTTGGCGCCGGGCTCGTTTCGAGACCGCTGGTGCGCCACCTCATGGACAATGGCGTGGAGGTGACCGTCGTCAACCGCGACGCACAGAAGTCCGCAGCGCTCATAGCCGGGCACCCCAACGGCA
>Ga0172371_10012432_pt1 | contig 11211 bp, 10 predicted proteins | sample Lak12m_FD_114543 | JGI IMG/M metagenome (GOLD analysis project Ga0172371, IMG submission 114543) | Freshwater microbial communities from Kabuno Bay, South-Kivu, Congo - kab_022012_12m | ecosystem: Environmental > Aquatic > Freshwater > Lake | place: Democratic Republic of the Congo: South-Kivu...
ATTGCGAGGTGCAGGACCACAACCTCGGCGGCGCGCTCGACCATCAGCTGATCGCGCAGGCCCGGCCGGCCCTCGAACAGGGTCGCCAGGTGGTCATCGACCAGCCGGTGAAAAACCGCAACCGCACGGTCGGCACGATGCTGTCCTACGAGGTGGCGCGCCGCCACGGTCTCGCCGGCCTGCCCGACGACAGCATCCACATCCGCATGAACGGCACCGCGGGGCAGAGTTTCGGCGCCTTCCTGGCGCACGGCATCACGCTCGAACTGACCGGCGACGCCAACGACTACGTCGGCAAGGGCCTGTGCGGCGGCCGGATCATTGTCAAGCCGCCGGCCGGTTTCCGCGGCAAACCCGAGGACAACATCGTCGTCGGCAACACGGTGCTGTATGGCGCGGTGAGCGGCGAGGTGTTCTTCCGCGGTGTGGCCGGCGAGCGCTTCTGCGTGCGCAACTCGGGCGCCACCGCGGTGATCGAGGGCGCCGGCGACCACTGCTGCGAGTATATGACCGGCGGCACGGTGGTCGTGCTCGGCCGGACCGGGCGCAACTTTGCCGCCGGCATGTCGGGCGGCATCGCTTATGTCTATGACCCTGACGGCAGCTTTGTCACCCGCTGCAACCCGACGATGGTCAAGCTCGAACCGGTGCTGCCCGCCGCCGAGCAGCCCGACGATGGCACCCGGCACCACGAGACGGCCGACGAGACGCAGCTGCAGGCGCTGATTGTCCGCCACGCCGAGGTCACCGGCAGCACGGTGGCGCGGGCACTGCTTGCCGACTGGCCGGCCACCCGCGCCCGCTTTGTCAAGGTGTTCCCGAACGAGTATCGCCGCGCCCTGCATGAAATCGCTGCGGCCAAGCTGCAAAAGGAGGCTGCATGATGTTCTCCTTTCCCCCAGCCCCCTTCCAGAGGAAGGGGGCGACTGCGAGCTCGCTGCGCTCGTATTTTGTTGAATGGCTGCCTCCTTGGGGCGGCCCTGCGGAGGCAGCATAATGGGCAAGCCGACCGGATTCCTCGAGTTTCAGCGCCAGTCCGAAAGTTACCTGCCGGTTGAAGCCAGGCTGCGCAACTATGCCGAGTTCGTTGCTCGCCTGACCGCCGAGCAGGCCAATGTCCAGGGTGCGCGCTGCATGGACTGCGGCATCCCGTTCTGCAATAACGGTTGCCCGGTCAACAACAGCATTCCGGATTTCAACGATGCGGTGTACAAGGGCCACTGGCGGCGCGCCATCGAAATCCTGCATTCGACCAACAACTTTCCCGAGGTGACCGGACGCATCTGCCCGGCGCCCTGTGAAGCCGCCTGCACGCTCGGTATCAACGCCGACCCGGTCGGCATCAAGTCGCTTGAACGGGCTATCATCGACACCGCCGGCGAGCAGGGCTGGGTCGTGCCGCAGCCCGCCAAGAAAAAGACCGGCAAGCGGGTCGCCATCGTCGGCTCCGGCCCGGCGGGCTTGGCCGCTGCCCAGCAGCTGGCCCGCGTTGGCCATGCCGTGACCGTCTTCGAAAAAAATGAGGCGATCGGCGGCCTGCTGCGCTATGGCATTCCGGACTTCAAGCTCGACAAGCGTCTGATCGACTGGCGTATTGCCCAGCTCAAGGCCGAGGGCGTCAAGTTCCAGACCCGGACGCTGGTCGGCACCGACATGCCTGGTGGTGTTGCCAATGGAGCGAGCCGGGCAATCGCGCCCGCGCAGCTCCTCGCGGACTTCGACGCGGTGGTCCTCGCCGGCGGTGCCGAAACACCGCGCGACCTGCCGGTTCCCGGTCGTGACCTGGCGGGTGTGCATTTCGCGCTCGAGTTCCTGATCCCGCAAAACAAGGAAGTGGCCGGTGGCAGAAAGAATCCCATCTCGGCGCGCGGCAAGCATGTCGTCGTCATCGGTGGTGGCGATACCGGCTCCGACTGCGTCGGCACGGCCAACCGCCACGGCGCCGCATCGGTGACCCAGATCGAGCTGCTGCCACGCCCGCCCGAGCAGGAAAACAAGCCGCTCACCTGGCCCGACTGGCCGAACAAGCTGCGCAGCTCGACCTCCCATGCCGAAGGCTGCACGCGCGACTGGTCGATTGCCACCAAGGAATTCCGCGGCGACGATGGCAGGCTCAAGGCCTTGCGTTGCGTGCGGCTCGACTGGTCGGGCGGCAAGATGAAGGAGATTGCGGGTTCGGAGTTCGAGCTGCCGGCTGATCTCGCCCTGCTGGCGACGGGCTTTACGCAGCCGGTGGCCAGCGTGCTGGAGGGCTTCGGCATCGCTCGCGACCCTCGTGGCAACGCCGCAGCGACCACCGAGGGTACCGGCTGCTACGCCACCAGCGTGGCGAAGGTGTTCGCCGCTGGCGACATGCGGCGCGGCCAGTCGCTCGTGGTGTGGGCGATCCGCGAAGGCCGCCAGTGTGCGCGCGCCGTCGACGAGTTCCTGATGGGAGCCAGCACGCTCCCGCGTTAGGTTGATGACTTTTTATTATTCACCGCGACTTGAACCGGTTTTTGTCCCAATCCAAAAGAGGCCCTTATGACGCAGAACAAGTTTGTCGTGCTCGCCGCGGTCGCTGCATCTATCCTTCCGCTGGCGGCCGCCGCCAATCCCATTCTCGATGGGCTGACCGCGCAAGCCAAGCAGGAAAACGCTGGTTTCAAGGGCTTCTCGGCTGACGCTGGCCGTAAGGTTTACACCACTATTGGCCCGAACCAGCTCTCCTGTGCTTCGTGCCACACCGACAACCCCAAGGCAGCGGGCAAGCACACCAAAACCAACAAGCCCATCGACCCGCTGGCACCTGCGGCCAACGCCAAGCGTTTTACCGATCAGGCCCAAGTGGATAAGTGGTTCAAGCGCAACTGCAACGACGTGCTGACCCGCGCCTGTACGACGCAGGAAAAGGGCGACTTCATGACTTACCTCATGTCGGTCAAGTGAGGCATGATGCGGCTATCTCGCTTATTGATTGCGCTGGCACTCGCGGCGCTGGCGCCAGGAGCGCAAGCCAAGTACAACGGTGAAAACCGCGGCAAGCCAGTGATGCCCGCGGCGACCAATGCCAAGTGGCAGGCTGAATGCAGCAGCTGTCACATGGCCTATCCGCCCGGCTTGATGTCGGCGGCGTCGTGGCAGAAGGTCATGGCCGGTCTGGACAAGCATTTCGGTACCGACGCCTCGCTCGACGCGGCGACGACGCGCGAGATCACCGACTATCTGACCGCGCACCCGTCGAACCGCTGGACTGCCGCGACCGCGCCGATTCGCATCACCGAGGCCGAATGGTTCAAAGTCAAGCATGGCAAGATTGGCTCCGGCATCTTCCAGCGGGCTTCGATCAAGAGCCCGGCCAACTGCAACGCCTGTCATCAGCACGCCGAGGGCGGCGTCTTTGATGAGCACGGGGTGCAGATTCCCAAGTAATTGAGTCGTATCAGACTCCGCCATGCGCGGGCCAGTTAATTGGTGTTGTACGTCGGCGCTGCCGCGGGCGGTGGGTAATCGGCGCGGAGAAGTTGCATGAAGCGCACCCTCGTCTGGGACGTCCCCACCCGGCTGTTTCATTGGTCGCTGGTGGCTTGTTTTGTCATCGCCTGGCTCACCGATGAGGGCGACCGCTGGCGCGCCATTCACGTCTTTGTCGGCTACCTGATGCTGGGACTGGTCGCGTTCCGCGTCATTTGGGGCGTCGCCGGCTCGCCGTTTTCACGGTTTTCGAGCTTCTGGTTTGGTCCGCGCGCCGCACTGGACTATGCCTTGAAGGTGTTGGGCGGTCATGCGCCGCGCTACGTCGGCCACAACCCGGCGGGCAGCGTTGCGATCTACATCCTGCTGGTGATGGCGGTAATTGTCGGCATCACCGGCGTGTTCGTGCTCGGCGGTGACGAACGTCATGGACTGGCCACTGCCGTGCTGACGTTTGATCAGGCGCGCTGGGCCAAAAAGCTGCACGAAGCCGGCGCCATGCTCATGCTGCTGGTGGTCCTTGCCCACGTTACCGGCGTCGTCGTCGAGAGCCGTCTGCACAAAGAAAATTTGGCCAAATCCATGGTTGTTGGCTACAAGGATACGCCCGACGATACACCGGGGGCGCAGCCGCGCTGGCGGGTGGCGGGCGTGCTGGCGCTGGCGATGTCGGGATTTGGCGGCTGGTGGTTCCATTACGCCTTCGACCGCGTGGTGGACGGCCAGGGGTGGCTCGTCAAGCTCGAATCGGATGCGGGTCAGGATCCGCATGTGCGCTTCGTCGGCGAACATCTGCCCGACCACAAGATCTGGCGCGACGAGTGTGGCAGTTGTCACGGCGTCTTTCATCCCACGCTGCTGCCGCGTCGCTCGTGGGAAAAGTTGATGGCCACGCAAGACCAGCACTTTGGCTCCGACCTCGGGCTGGATGCGGCAACGATTGCGACGGTGCTCAAGTTCATGGTCGATAACGCTGCCGAGTCTCACTTGACCGAGGCGGCGTTCAAGATTGGTAATTCGATCGCCGTTGACCAGACGCCGCTGCGCATCACCGAAACGCCGTACTGGGTGAAGAAGCACCGCGACATCACCGCTGCCGACTGGGCCAATCCCAAGGTGCACAGCAAGAGCAACTGCGCGGCTTGCCACGCCGACGCAGATGCCGGCACGTTCGAGGACGGCGCCATGCACCTGCCGCAATAGGGCGCCGGCCTTGAAGTCAGATGCAAGTCGCGGTGGCCAACGGTTCAAGCGGCTATCTGCAATGCATCGTGCGGCTGACTGAAGGGGCGGGTGACAGAAGGGGCGGGTAACAGAAGGCCGAGCCGCACTTCCTTGCGAAAGCGGTGGTCGAGAATTTCGTCACTCCATGATCCGGCGTTTTCCTGTTACCCGGTCGCGCAGCGGCGGGGCGGCTCCAGTTCGGCCATCAGGAAACCCCATCAACTTGGACGGCAACGGCTTTCACGATAGACTGGATGCCATGCTGAATGTCGTCATTCTTGCCGCCGGGCAGGGCAAGCGAATGCATTCCGCGCTGCCCAAGGTGCTGCACCCCCTGGCCGGCAAGCCGCTCCTTGCCCATGTCATCAATACGGCCCGCCGCCTCGCGCCAGCCACCGTTTGTGTCGTGTATGGCCACGGCGGCGAGCAGGTGCCCGCCGCCTTTGCCGAGGCCGATCTGCGTTGGGTCCGCCAGGAACCGCAGCTCGGCACGGGCCATGCGGTATTGCAGGCGCTGCCGCATCTGAAAGTCGGCGCGGGCGGGACGGCGCTGGTGCTGGTGCTCTACGGCGACGTGCCGCTGATTCGCCCGGAAACCCTGCAACGCCTGATCGTATCTGCCGGTGCTCACACGCTGGCGCTGCTCACTGCCCATCTCGACGATCCCAGGGGTTACGGCCGCATCGTTCGCGAACATGGCCGTGTCGTGCGGATCGTCGAGGAAAAGGATGCCGACGATGCCGAACGTGCGATCCACGAAATCAACACCGGGATTCTCGTCGCACCGGGTGACGCCCTGGCGCGCTGGTTGCCCGCCTTGGGCAATCGCAATGCGCAGGGCGAGTACTACCTGACCGACATCGTCGCGCTGGCCGTCGCCGAAGGCATGGCGATCGCTACGACCCAGCCGGCCGACGGCTGGGAAACCGACGGCATCAACAGCAAGAACCAGCTGGCACGGCTCGAACGCATCCACCAGCGCAACCTCGCCGAGGCGCTGATGAGCCAAGGCGTGACGCTCGCCGACCCGGCGCGCATCGACATCCGCGGCGAACTGGTCTGCGGCCGCGATGTGTTCATCGACGTGAATTGCGTCTTCGAAGGCCGCGTCGAACTACAGGACGGCGTGCGCATCAACGCGAATTGCGTGATCCAGGACGCCGTCGTCGGGCCGGGCTCAATCATCGGGCCGTTCGCGCGCCTGCGCCCCGGCACCGTGCTGGCCGAGGACGTGCATATCGGCAACTTCGTCGAGGTGAAGAACTCGACGATTGCCGCGCACTCGAAGGCCAACCACCTCGCCTATGTCGGCGACACCACGATGGGCAGCCGCGTCAACGTCGGTGCCGGCACGATTACCTGCAACTACGACGGCGCCAACAAATTCCGCACGGTGATCGAGGATGACGTCTTCATCGGCTCCGACACGCAACTGGTCGCGCCGGTGACGGTGGGCAAGGGTGCCACGCTCGGCGCCGGCACCACGCTGACGCGTGATGCGCCGGCGGACCAGCTGACGCTCTCGCGCGCCAACCAGGTCTCGATTCCTGGCTGGCAGCGGCCGCAAAAGACCAAGAAGCCACAGAAGAAGGGGTAGTCCATGTGCGGTATCGTCGCCGCCGTTGCCAGCGGCAACATTGTCCCGGTCCTCATCGAGGGCTTGCGCAAGCTCGAATATCGCGGCTATGACTCGGCCGGCATCGCCTTCCTCAATCCACAGCTCGAACGCCTGCGCAGCGTTGGCCGCGTCGCCGAACTCGCGGCGCAGGCGGAAGGCCGCCGCGCTTCGATCGGTATCGCCCACACCCGCTGGGCGACGCATGGTGTGCCGAGCGAACGCAATGCCCACCCGCACGTTTCGGGCGGGCTGGCCGTAGTGCATAACGGCATCATCGAGAACTACGCCGCGATCAAGCAGGAACTGATGGCTGCCGGCTATGAGTTCACCTCCGATACCGACACCGAGGTCATCGCCCATCTGGTACGCGACACGCTGAAATCCGCCCCCGACCTGCTGAGCGCGGTGCACCGCGCGACGCGGCGACTGGCCGGTGCCTATGCCATCGCCGTGCTGTGCGAAGACTGCGAATCCGTCATCGTCGCGCGCCAGGGCGCGCCGCTGTTGCTCGGTATCGGCGCGGACGGCAACTATGCCGCTTCGGACGCCGCGGCCCTGCTGCAGGTGACGCGCCGCATTGTCTATCTGGAGGAAGGCGACGTCGCCGAGCTGACGCGCGGCGGCGTTCGCATAGTCGGCGCCGACGGGACGGCGGTCGAGCGCTCGGCGGTGGAAAGCTCCCTGTCCGCCGACGCCGTCGAGCTGGGCGAATATCGCCACTACATGCAGAAGGAGATCTTCGAGCAACCGCAGGCGCTCGCCGCGACGCTCGAACTGATCGGCGGCGCCCAGAACTTTTCCGCCCACCTGTTCGGCGCCACGGCGCCTGAACTGCTGCGGGAGGTGCGCAGCGTGCTGATCGTCGCCTGCGGCACGAGCTTCCACGCCGGCCTGGTGGCGCGCTACTGGATCGAGCAGCTCGCCGGTCTGCCCTGCACCGTGGAAGTTGCCAGCGAATACCGCTATCGTGCCTCGGTGCCGCACCCCGACCAACTGGTGGTGGCGATCTCGCAATCGGGCGAGACGGCCGACACGCTGGCTTCGGTCCGCCACGCCAAGGCCCTCGGCATGGCGCGCACGCTGGCGATCTGCAACGTGCCCGAGTCGGCGATCGTGCGCGAATGCGCACTGCGTTTCCTGACGCGCGCCGGTCCCGAGATCGGCGTCGCCTCGACCAAGGCCTTCACCACGCAGCTGGCGACGTTGTTCCTGCTTGCCGCGACACTGGCCAAGCAGACGGGCCGGCTCGCGCCCGCGGACGAGGCGGCGCACCTCGACGCCTTGCGGCATCTGCCGGTCGCCGTGCAGAAGGTGCTCGCGCTGGAGCCGGGCATCGCCGCCTGGGCGCGCCACTTCGCCGACAAGCGCCATGCGCTGTTCCTCGGCCGCGGACACCACTACCCGATCGCCCTTGAGGGCGCCCTCAAGCTCAAGGAAATCTCCTATATCCACGCCGAGGCCTATCCGGCCGGCGAGCTCAAGCATGGTCCGTTGGCGCTGGTCGACCGCGAGATGCCGGTCGTCAGCGTCGCGCCCAACGACGCGCTGCTCGAGAAGCTCAAGTCGAATCTGAAGGAAGTCGCCGCGCGCGGCGGCGAGCTCTACGTGTTCGCCGACGCCGATTCGCAGGTCGAGGCCGAGGACGGGCTGCACATCCTGCGCCTGCCCGAGCATTACGGCCTGCTCTCGCCGGTGCTGCATGTCGTGCCGCTGCAGCTGCTGGCCTATCACGCCGCCCTGGTCAAGGGCACGGATGTCGATAAACCGCGTAATCTGGCGAAATCAGTTACTGTCGAATAACACCAGGGAGTCAGCGATGCCAAAATTCCATACCGCCGCGATCCGCGCCGTGGCCCTCGTCGGGCATGGCGGCGCCGGCAAGACCACCCTCGCCGAGGCGCTACTCGCCCGCGCCGGCGCGATTCCCGCCGCCGGCAGTGTCGAGAAGGGCAGCACCGTCTGCGATTTCGATGCGCAGGAAAAGACCGCCGGTCATTCGCTGCAATCCGCGCTGGTGAATTTCGCCTGGAATGATGTGCATGTCCACCTCATCGACACCCCGGGCTATCCCGATTTCGCCGGCCAGGCGCTCGCCGCGCTGGCCGGCGTCGATACCGCGCTGTGTGTGATCAACGCGCAGACCGGCGTCGAGCTGATGACCGAACGCATGATGCGCGCTGCCGCCCAACGCGGCCTGGCGCGCATGATCGTCATCAACAAGATCGACGCCGAGAACCTCGATCTCGGCGGCCTGATGGCCGATATCCGCGAGCGCTTCGGCCCGGCCTGCAAGTTCCTCGACCTGCCGGCGCCCGACCATCGCCAGGTCGTCGAGGTGATGGAGCACGATGCCGGCGAAGCGGAGATCGACAGCGTTGCCCATGCCCATCGCGAACTCATCGACCAGCTCGTCGAGGAAGACGAGAGTCTCATGGCGCGCTATCTCGAGGACGGTCAGGAGCCGCAGGGTGGCGAATTGCATGCGCCGTTCGAGAAGGCGCTGCGCGAGGGCCATCTGATTCCCGTGCTGTTCGTTTCCGCCAAGACCGGTGCCGGTCTCGACGAACTGCTGCACGTGCTGGCGTCGCTGGCCCCCAATCCCGCCGAGGCTAACGTGCCGCCGTTCTACAAGGGCGCCGCTGCCGTCCCGTTCGCCCGCGAAGCCGATGCCGGCAAGCATGTCCTCGCGCACGTCTTCAAGATCGTCAGCGATCCCTACATGGGCAAGGTGAGTGTCTTTCGCGTGCATCAGGGCACGCTGCGCAAGGACGCGCAGCTGTTCGTCGGCGACGGCAAGCGGGCGATCAAGGCCGGCCACCTCTATCAGCTGCAGGGCAAGGAGTACGTCGAAGTTCCCGAACTGCTGCCGGGCGACCTCGGGGCGATTGCCAAGGTGGACGAGATCGAGTTCGACAGCGTGCTGCACGACTCCCACGACGAAGACAGCATCCATCTGCAGCCGCTCGAGTTTCCGCGTCCGATGCAGGGGCGGGCGGTCGAGACACAGAAGAAGGGCGACGAGCAGCGCCTCTTCGAGATCCTCCACAAGCTGGAGCTCGAAGATCCCTGCTTCCGCATGGAACGGCACCCGACCACGCACGAAACGGTCATTTTCGGGCTCGGCGAGATGCACCTCAAGACCAAGCTTGAGCGCATGGCGACGCAATACAAGCTGGAGCTCACCACGCGGCCGCCGCAGATTCCCTATCGCGAAACCATCACCCGCAACGCCGAAGGCCATTGCCGCCACAAGAAGCAGTCGGGCGGTGCCGGGCAGTTCGGCGAGGTCTATCTGAAGGTCGAGCCGCGCGAGTCCGGGGCCGGCTTCGAGTTCGTCGATCAGGTCAAGGGCGGCGTGATTCCGGGCGTCTTCCTGCCGGCGGTCGAGAAGGGCGTGCTGCAGGCACTCGCCGGCGGCGTGGTGGCCGGCTTCCCGATCGAGGACGTGCGGGTGATCGTCTATGACGGCAAGACCCATCCGGTCGATGGCAAGGAAGTGGCGTTCGTGCAGGCCGGCAAGAAGGCCACCATCGCGGCCGTCCAGGCGGCGGCGCCGGTGGTGCTGGAGCCGATCGTTGCCATCGAGGTGCTGGCCGACGACGCGCAGATGGGCGACATCGCCGGCGACCTGTCGTCGCGCCGCGGTCACATCACCAGCACCACGCCGCGTGGCGCGGGACGCGTCGCCATTACCGGCGAGGTGCCGCTGGCCGAAATCGGCGACTATGCCTCGCGCCTCAAGTCGATGACCGGCGGGCGCGGCATCTATACCATCGAGTTCGCGCGCTATGCGCAGGTGCCGCCGCAGGTGCAGCAGAAGCTCGGTGCCTCCTTCAAACTCAAGGAGGATGAGGAGTGAACGAAATCCGGAGTTTTCTGTATACAATAATAGCCTGACCATGCGGCGACTGAAAAGCGTTCTGGCGATCTTCCTGGTGCTGTGGCTGCCCATCCAGGCGGCTGCGGCCTGGACCATGCCGTTCGCCCTCGCCGCCGCCGTGCCGCCGGCCGCGACGGACTTGCCGCCTTGTCACCACGCCGCCGACGGCGTGGCTGCGGCCGACGATCCCAGCGCGATCAACGATAGCGACTGCACCAGCTGCAATACTTGCAATACCTGCGCGATCTGTCACCTCGCCAGCGCCGGCTTCCTGCCGGTGGTGCTGCCGGCGCTCGCCGCCGACAACCTCAGCGTGATGGTCTCCCGACCCGATGCCGCGACCGCCAGCTTCATCGGCGATCCGCCGCAACAACCTCCCCGACGTTCGAACTGAAAGCCGGGCCGGACACGCCGTCCCGCCCACGCCGACTTTTGGGCACTGCCGCAGTACCCGCTTGGGCTTGGCCATGCGCTAGCCCATTGCGTTCGCATCCATTGGAGGTTGTCATGAAATTTCTTTCACGTCTGTTCGTACTCGTCAGTCTGTTGTTCCCGCTCGTCACCCTGGCCGCCGCGCCGCTTTCCGAAGGCACGGTGAAGAAGGTCGATGCGTCCAGCCAGCGCATCACGGTGGACCATGGCCCGCTGGAGAATCTCGGCATGGGGCCGATGACCATGATGTTCAAGGTCAAGGACCCGGCGATGCTCAAGCAGGTCAAGACGGGCGACAAGGTGCGTTTCCGCGTCGAGGTGATCGACGGCACCTACACCGTCGTCCATATCGAAGCGGCGCGCTAGCCATGCGCCCGCGGATCCTGCTTGCGGTGGCTTGGCTGGCCGCCGCCGGCGGGCTGGCGCATGCCGCGCAGGACGGTCTCGGCGCCGAAGTCGAGTCGCTGCTGGCCTTTGCCCGCGAACGCCATCCCGAGTTCGCCGCCATGCGTCACGCAGCCGAGGCGGCGCGGGCCGGCCTGCCCGCTGCCAGCGCGCTGCCGGACCCGATGTTCGGCATCGAGCTGCGCGACTTCGCCACGCC
>Ga0172371_10012434_pt1 | contig 11211 bp, 7 predicted proteins | sample Lak12m_FD_114543 | JGI IMG/M metagenome (GOLD analysis project Ga0172371, IMG submission 114543) | Freshwater microbial communities from Kabuno Bay, South-Kivu, Congo - kab_022012_12m | ecosystem: Environmental > Aquatic > Freshwater > Lake | place: Democratic Republic of the Congo: South-Kivu...
AAGGACTGTTGAGGGGGGTTGCGCTGGCTCACCGCACGAGAGTGTCCTCGGGAAGCCCGCTGATTGGAATAGGCTGGAAAACGCGGCGTCCGCCCCCTGGTTACGCGAACATCCGTGCCTTTTCAGGGCACCACGAACAATGGAAGTTCTCGGCTCCATCCAGCACTCCGTGGCTTCGCCTCGGAAAGGGCCGCGATGTCTCGACAATCGGCGGAAATGACAGTTCTCGCGTTTTCCTGGCTGGCTTTCTGGTGTCTGCTGGTGCCGGGGATGGTCCTTGCCGAGCCTCAAGCTCATGTTTTGCTGACTTCTGAGGAGAAGGCGTGGCTGCGCGAGTGTCCTAAAATCCGTTTGGGCGTCGACCCCGATGCGTCGCCCACGGAATTCGTCAGCAGAGACGGTGCCTATCTAGGCATAGCTTCCGACATGGTCCGCTTTGTAAGCGATCGACTGGGGATCAATTTTGAGGTGCAAAAAGGACTGACGTGGGCTCAGGTAATAGAGAAAGCCAAAGAGCGCGAGATCGACGTGCTGCCCTGTGTCGCGCGGACCAGGGACCGAGAAAAATACCTGCTCTTCACGAGCCCATACCTCAATGTCCCGGTGGTCATCGTCACCAGAAACGACTCGCCATACATTGGGGGTACGGATGACCTGCGCGGCAGGACTCTGGCCGTGGTCAAAGGCTATCAACTTCATGAGCGATTGGCCCGGGATCATCCGGACATAGGCCTGCTTGTAGTCAATTCCACCAAAGAGGCGCTTCACGCGGTGTCCGGTGGAAAGGCTTTCGCTTTCCCCGGTAATCTGGCTCATACCTTCTACTTAATTCCCAAGCTTGGTATCTCCAATCTCAAAGTGGCAGCGCCCACCGTCTATTCCTTTGCTCCCTGCTTCGGCGTTAGAAACGATTGGCCGGAACTTCAATCTATTCTTGACAAGGCGTTGAAAACCCTGAGCGCTGAGGAACGGACCGGCATTGCTCAAAAGTGGATTTCTCTGAATCGATTCTACGGCCTTGATTACTCATTGGTGCTGAAATGGCTGGGAGCCGCTGCTGTGCTCGTCGCATTTCTAGTGCTCTGGAATCTGCAAATAAGAAGGCAGAAAAGAATTGTCAAAGAGAGCGAGCAACGCCTGCAGACTATCATGGACAGCGTTCCCAATGTGGTGTTCGTCACTGACAAGAAAGGGCGAAAAGTACTGGTCAACCGCGAATGGGAGCGCATCACAAAGCGGGCGAGGAGCGACGCAGTAGGCAAGACCTATGATGAACTCTATCCCAAACGTCTTGCCGATAAGCTGAATTCTTACGACCGGAAAGTGGTCGAAACCCTGCGGCCCGTGGCCTCGGAGGAAACGCTTTGGACTGCCGACGGGCGCCGGACTTTCGTTCAGACTCTGGTGCCCCTGCTGGATTCTTCCGGACAGCTCTATGCCGTGTGCGGGAGCACCACGGACATCTCCGAGCGGAAGCGCGCTGAGGAACTGCTGCAGCAAGCATTTGACGAATCCAACCGGCTCCTTGCGGATGCTGCTCATTACGTAAAGGCACTTCTCCCGGAACCCATGAGCAAAGACGGAATTGCAGTGGACTGGCGATTCGACCCCTCAGCGGCTCTGGGAGGTGATTGCTTCGGGTATCACTGGCTCGACAACGATCACTTTGCCTTGTACTTGCTTGATGTCTCAGGCCACGGTGTGAGTGCGTCGCTGCTTGCCGTTGCAATACTAACCCTGCTCCGGTCTCAGACTCTCAAGGACACTGACTTTTACATGCCGGAAAGCGTGCTCACTTCCCTTAACAACGCCTTCCCCATGGAAGAGCACAACGGGATGTACTTTACGAGTTGGTACGGCGTTTACCAACGGTCGTCGAGGACTTTGTGTTATTCGAGTGCGGGGCATCCACCGGCTCTTTTGTTCCAGGGTCCTTCCGGCGTCGATAGCGGAACGAGACGTCTTTGCACTCCCAATCTGTTCATCGGCGGTTGCGCGGACACGGAGTACGAGGCCGCTTCCATCACTTTAGAAAAACCTTGTAGCTTATATTTGTTTAGTGACGGTGTCTTTGAGGTTGAGGACAGCGACGGAACAATGTGGGGGTTCGACAAGTTTCGGGAGTTTGTTGCCCGCTGTAGAGGCGCCGAGGAGCCTGTCCTGGAACGGCTTGTCAGTCACGTCAAAAGCCTGAGACAAGCTGAAACGCTGGAAGACGACTTCTCCATAGTAGAAGTTCACTTCCAATAGGGATGTCCCGCGGCCATCGGGGGAGGAGAACCGGACATGAAGGTTTTTATTACAGGCGGCAGCGGTTTTGTGGGAACTGGCCTGAGTCGGATCCTGCTCACCGGGGGGCATGAGGTCACCGTCCTGACGCGGAGCAAGAAGAAGGCAGCCGCTCTGCAGCCAGGCCTGTCTGCGGTCACGGGCGATCCCACCAGACCGGGAAAGTGGCAGGAAGCTGTTCCCGGCCATGACTTGCTTATCAACCTGGCTGGCGCATCCATCTTCAAGCGTTGGACCGAACCTTACAAACAGATGGTCCGCGACAGCCGCATACTCACGACCCGCAATCTTGTCGACGCCATCACCGAAGGCTCTGCGGTGACGTTGCTCAGCACATCTGCAGTCGGCTATTACGGATTCACCGGAGATGAGGACTTGGACGAGGGTTCACCCGCTGGCAAGGATTTCCTTGCGGTTCTTGCGAGAGATTGGGAAGCGGAGGCTGAGAAGGCCCGGGACAAGCGGACCCGGGTGGTGACCACACGCTTTGGCGTCGTCCTGGGAAAGGGCGGAGGAGCCTTGTCCCAGATGACTCTTCCCTTCAAGCTCTTCGCAGGTGGTCCCCTGGGTAGAGGTGAACAGTGGTTTTCGTGGATTCACCTGGAAGACTTGTGCCGTGCAGCAGCCTTTGTTGCATCACACCGCGAAATCGAAGGTCCCGTTAATTTCACCGCGCCCGGTCCCCTCAGGAACAAGGATCTCGCCCGGGCCATAGGCAGAGCACTCAAGCGGCCGTCGTTCATGCCTGCGCCTGGGTTCATGATCAGTTTGATCATGGGGGAATTCGGTTCAGTGATACTCAAGGGGCAGAAGGTACTCCCCAAAGTGCTCCTGGAGAAGGGTTTTTCTTTTAATTATCCTGACATAGATGCGGCCCTGAAAAACATTCTAGCTTGAGACCGATGGGCGGCCTGCGAAGCGAACATTTTTTGCTGGGAGCACGCGAGCGATAGGCGTCCCGATGGCCGACCAACTTTTGGTGTCGCAGGCATCTTGGCTGCGCACGAATGGCGGGCAAGATGCCCGCCTCACCAAGGCATGTCCAATATGGGACATTATTTTGGCAAATCGTATATTCGGCGGAGTTTGAACAACAAGCCTTTGTGTGAAAAACGAGAGAGATTGGCTTCCCCTCGGCCGTCTCGCCCCTGCAATAAGAATTATGCGGTCGGCTCCTAGTAATCGCCCACGAACGGGTAACGATTCGGCCCGCTGCCGTTCGGGTGATCCAGCGGAAGCCATACGGTGAAGACGGTACTGTCGTGATCGGATTTGACCGATATTGAGCCCTCGTGATCTTCGACAATCTTCTTACTCACAGCCAAGCCGAGGCCTGTGCCATGCTCCTTGGTGGTGAAGAACGGGCTGAATAGGTTTTGAAGGGCTTCCGGGTCAATCGCCGGCCCGCGGTTTCGCACCTTCATCTCGAAGAAGCCCACAGATGCCAGATCGCCCGCCTTGAGGGCCTTGTCGCTGGGAATGGAGACGCCTGTCTCCAATTCTATCACTCCCCCCACTGGGGAGGCATCAATGGCGTTAAACATCAAGTTCAATACAAGCTGTTGAAATCGGCCTGGATCTAGCATTATTTCACCAACTTCTAGTCCTAAGTTGATGTTGAGAGTCAACCTTTTTTCGTTTAGGCGCCCTCGGGAAACACCTATGATGTATTCGATCAATTCGTTGGGACTAACCCTCTGCAGAGATACGCGCTCGCGCTTGGTAAACTCTATGAGCCCGTCAAGGATCCTCTCCAATCGCTGTATTTCATTAACAATGATGTCCAGATACTGCTTCTGGCGCTCCACGTCCACGGGTGTTCCCAAGTCGAGTTGTTTGGCCAGCCTGCGAGCGAACCCCCCCACTATGGCCAGAGGCTGCCGCAGTTCGTGTGCGACCTCAGCGGTATGCTCTTCAATGGCCCTGCATTTGTTGGTATGGACAATGTGCTCGTATAGCTCGTCAATGATCCTTATTTTCTCGACCAGCTTTTCTTTCGAGTTCTCCAGCGCCTCTTTCGAGGCTTTCAGATCCTCTTCGAGCTTCCTTCGAACCGTTCTATCCCGCATGACTCCTTCAAAACCGAGGAGATTGCCGAACGACCCGAAAGATGCCTTGCACCTGATTCTGGCGAACTTCCGCTCACCTCGCACATCAAGAATTGCGAGTTCCTCGTCCCATATGGCTTCGGGCAGCAGATTTCTCATCGTGTGAACCCGATCCCTGTCTTCGGGCGCCACGTAGTCGCTCAGATGCTTCTCCAGCAGGTCTTGTACAGGATAGCCGAGAAACCTCTCTACCTGCGTGTTCACGAAACTGAATCTACCGGCTTGATCCAGTGAAAAGATGACGTCTGGCACTTGTTCCACCAGGTTCCGGTAGAGACGCTCGGAATCGGTGAGCCATTCTTCAGTTTGCTTTCGTTGTGTAGTGTCTATGATCAACTCACTAGCCCCAGTTACTCCCCCGCCCTCGTTTTTCACAGGAGTCGCCGTATGTTGAAGCCAGATAGCCCGTCCCTCTTTGTCGCATCTCCGGCTTTCATGAGTTGCTCTCTCGGCTCCGTCAAATACTCTTTTCACCGGGCATTCGGGACAGACATCCCTGCTCCCTGCCATGAACTCATGGCACAACTTGCCCTCCGGGTCTCCGAATACCCGTTTCATCAAATCATTGGCAAAAACTACCCGATAGTCTCGGTCCACCTCCCAAAAAAACTGGCCGGCGCTTCCCACGAGTTTGCCAAATCTGTCTCTCTCCATGTGGACCAACCGCTGCCCGTTTCCGGTGTTCGCGTCGCAGATAGACGCTTGCACGTCACTGCTCGTACAAGTATCGTTGCCTCCGTGCTGATTGTCCGGAGGCTTCACTAATAGCACGCTTTGTGCATATCCTCAAACCGTTTGACTCTCCTAACGGTGCCTGGGTTGCGTATGCTTCGCGAAAATAGTTTCGAGCCATTGTGAGACTGAGTTCCGTTTCAGGGCATCTGTGACCCGCGGATCATCCCTGAGCGTGTAGAGCAAGCTTTTCTTATCACCGAAGTCATGTTTGAGACGGCTGGCGAAGCGAGTTGGATTGGCCTTCAAGGCCCGTTCCAGGTACTGCAGAACCTTGTCCTCGTTGTTCAGAGACAGGTACGAGTAGGCCATGAGATAGTGTCCAAGCCCGCGATCCTCGTCTTTCTCGAATTTATCAAGGTTCTTTTGGTTTGCTTCAGCTTCAGCCAGCACCTTTCGGGCTCTTTCATCCTCATTCAAAAGGGCAAACGTCCTGGCTATGAGTATCAGGTAGAGGGGATTCTCTTTGAATTCTGCCGCTGCCTCTTTGTAGAAGCCGAGAGCCACCTGAGGCTTGTTGGCCAGCAAGTAAAGGCTCCCGATATTGGCAAGGATTTTTGCCCTTTCCTCGTTCAAGTCCGCAAATTCCAGGGACCTGTCGAAATTTTTCATGGCACTGGCATGGTCGCCCATATTCTTGAGGCAGACCGCCATCGCGTTGAACCCGAAGAAGCTTTCCGGTTCGTCCACCACAAGGCTCTTGAAGACGTCCACCGCCTGTTCGTAATTCTTTTCCTGGACCAGCCGTAGTCCTTTTTCTTTCAGCCCCTCAGTCAATGTGGATTGTGGCTCGGCCTTCGCTACAAAGATCTTGTCCATGTCGAACGGTACCGCCTGGCGGATTGCCTTCTTGGCACAGCCCGTCGCTGAAACCACCGTGCACAGTCCTATCAGCGCACCGCTCACCAAGAGCCGGACGGGAGGTTGTCTTTGCAGGATCATTGCTCGCCCAGTATTGATGGTACCACGCTGCTGTGCATGAAGAATGGAATACCTGGAACAGCGGAGTTGTCAGTCAGGTTGTCTCCGGAAAGCGGTCAAGCTTGCCGTCCGAAACAGCGGAGATACCCGGCAGACTGTTGAGCGTGATGTCCGTCTTCAATGCGCAGCAGCATAACGCTATGACGACGTGAACCAGGGGCTCCCCCCTTTGGCCGGGAGACACCATACTCAATATACGCTCCGGACGCAAGCTCCAGGATGTTCTGCAATCTTGACAAATTAGCCGTTAACCCCTAAGATTGGGCTGAGAAACTCACCCTTATTTCTCGATCGGCAAGTGAAGCGTAACGGATGGCAGGTTCGGAAAAAAGAGTTGTGTCCGTAGGGTCACGTCTGGCCAAGTTCATTGGCACTAAGGCCACACGGGAAAAAAGGTTGCAGGCTGCTTCTATGCAGGCTGAGTTCACGCTTCACGACACACTGATTATTTTATGCTACCTGGGCAGAGATCCTGACCATGAAATAGCCTTACAAGCCCGCAAGAATCTCATTCCCGCAGCTCGGACCTGGTATTCCCGTCCAGACCGGCCGAAGCTCCCCGATCCCATCTACGAGATAGTGATGAAGGTCATCGACAAGGTGGGTCTGGGAGAAAAGGAAGAAGCACTCTCACCCGAGGACGAAATAGTACATGGCAACATAGGTCTGTTAGGCCTTGCCGAGATCATCCAGGCCATCGATCACAACAGCCGTACCGTGTGCATAACCCTCCAAAGAAACGGTGACACCGTCGACGTTTACACTGAAAACGGCAAAGTCGTGGGAGCAGTTACGCGGGAGCACGACGGCCTGGAAGCCCTTTACCACGCATTTTCCTGGGTCTACGCTTCCTTCCGGTACACACATGTGCCTCCCGGCCCGTTCAGGAATATGATCAAGGCGAACACGCTTACCCTGGTCATGGACGGTCTGGAACATACCCCAGATGAAGACCCTTTTCAGAATGATGTCAGTTGGACATGGAAAATAGAGGGCCATCTACGAATAATGAACATCTTCGAGATCGCCGAGATCTTCGAAATGAATTCGAAACAGGCAATTTGCGTTTTGTCCAGAGAAGGAGAAGAAGGCTGCCTCTATTTCAAGAACGGCAGGATCTGCAATGCGTCGCTCAGAGACATGGCCGGGATGGATGCAGCGTGTCATCTCTTGGCCTGGCCCAATGCTCGTTTTCGTATCACCCGTGGCGGGGAAGAGGCAACGGAAGTCATACATGTTGGGATGCAAAACCTGATTATCGAGGCCATGCGTCTGCTGGACGAAGGTGTCACCGTTACCGACAAGATCGCGTCCGAGATCGGGATGATCAACGAGCTGTTCGAAGGCCGGGATCTGGTAACACTGCCGGTTCTGGAAAAGGTGAGACTGGTCTTCAGTGAGGACGAACGAGCCCGGGAAACGCTGGAGACGGACGCCAATCCACTCGTTCGCAAGGCGATCAAGGTCAAGATATCCAAGACGGTTCACAAGTATCTCAGCCCCAGCACCGATCGCGACATACGCCTGAAGGCAGCGCAAGGAAAGGTCCCGCTGTCTACCACGGAAAAACTTGTGGTTCTCAGCTACTTGTCGCACGACGAAGTCCCTGAAATTAAAGACACGGCAAGGCGCACCCTCGAGGCCCTTGACATGCCGACCTATCGCAAGGGATTCGACGCGGACCTGCATCCTTCGGTGATGGACTTTCTCGTCCGTGAGACCATCCGCGACCCGTCGCTTCTGAGGGTGGCTTGCTCTGCGGACAACGTGATGGAAGAAACAGCATTGTACATCCTCGAGAATTTCCCTAGCACCGACACACTTCAGGCTGTAATGGATAACAAGAAGCTGCTAGAGAGAGGGCCGGTAGTTTCGGCCCGGTTAGCTGAACTGGTTCGGAACGATCCTGCCCGGAAGCAGCAAATCGATGCCTTCGAGGAGTCCATGCTCCAGGGGCAGACAGACCTGAAAGTTGAGGGTACGCTCAGCCTGTGCGGCCTCGCGGGCCTGGCACGGGCCGCCCGGCAGGGAGCACGGTCCGGAACGATAGTGGTAGAAGCGCTAGGCAGATCCGGCCGCCTTTTTTTTAGTCGAGGCAAAGTGATCGGCGCAGTCGCTGGAGAACTCGAGGGTCTCCAGGCTTTGGAAGGAATCCTTAGATGGCCTGAGTCCAAATTCCGGTACGTTCTACGCACCCATTACCACACTGAAAACATCGACCCCGCTGCCGCCGAAGACCTGTTAAACACCATAGCCGCGCAGCCGTCCGCACAGGAAGCCGAGTCCGGACGTTTGAGACTGATCTCGGGTAGTCTGGATGCTATGGATATCTTTGAATCCCTGACCGCACTGGAAGGTACGCCGGTGCCGGTGATAATAAGCATCATAGCAGAGGAAGGCTCCGGCGAAATATACCGGAACCGCGCACACGTGCTTCACGCTCACGTAGACGGGAAAGAGAGCCCCATGGAGGCGATGGCGGCAATGCTCTCCTGGAACTGCAAGAGGATCATTATCCGTCTAGCGCCGGCGGAATTCCCCACGACCATGAACAAACCCCTCTCGGACTTTTTCACCGAAGCCATGCATCTCCTCCCCGACGAGATCATGCGCGCCACCAGGCCAGGCGAGCTACCTGAATGGGAGCTTTCCGAAGCGGAGTACGAGAGCCTCTTTCACCAGATCGCTCAGATGGGAGTTGCGGAAAAGGTCAAGCTTGCCTTCATGGGAGGCAAGGAGGCCCGCGGCATCTTGGTTCGAGACCCTATAAGAATGGTTGCAGTTGCGGTCGTCAAATCTCCGAAGATCAGGGAAGACGAGATTGAAGCCATCTCCAAGTCCCGCAATGTGTGCGACGAGGTACTGCGCCAGATAGCCCAGACAAAGGAATGGGTAAAGAACTACAAGATCAAGCTCAACCTGGCGGAAAATTCAAAGACTCCCGTTCCCTTGGCGATGCGGTTTCTGTCACATTTGAGGGAACAAGACTTGCGGAAGATAGCCAGGAGCAAGAACGTTGCATCCATGATAGCGACGCAGGCCAGGAGGATGGCTGACCAGAAAACAGGACACTGAAGCCTTTGCGGATCGTGATCAATCCGGGTGCCTTCTCCGGAAACACGAGGCGCGCATTCAGAAAAAACCTGTGAAAAGGGTCTGATGATGCTCCCCAAAAAGCGCTTTGTATGCTAAGGTCCATTTGTGACATAGGTTACACGGGATATTTCGAGTCGGGTGGCTGCCAGCGCGCTCGAGAAGAGTATACCCATTTGGAACGTGGCACATGGAACGAGCTATACTATATCCTGACTTAATGGATCGGGTCGAAGGCTCCGATTAAGTTGCGCTCTCCTGGTCGGGCTCTCGCCCTTCAGAGGACTGGAAGGAAATGACGCCAGCAAACCGAGGTATTGAGGACATCTTCAAAGGCGCTGAAAAGATCGAGATCTTTGGCAAACTTCCTACGCTTATTTGGGCTTACATAGAGTCTGCCCACAAGCTGATCGACGATCTGAAGATCGGAAAAGAGGGTTCCTACGCCACCGCCGACGAGATGGGCAAGATACTCGAAATCCTCGCATCCGCGGCGGACCATCTGGGCAACCAGGACCTGAAGAGCCGCTTGGAGGTCCACTTGGGAGTCCTCAACTCCCTGGAATTGGAAGATTCTGCCTCTCGCTCGGACTTCGTCAACTCATTGACTTCCGCACTCCCCAAGCTTGAGCAGATAGCAGGGCCTCGCCCCGAATCCGGGGGAGAAGAAACCCTGTACCGAAAATTTGTCGCTGAAGAGCTTGCCAGAGCAGAGAAGATAAAAACCGGCCGAAGCGCCGATATCGTCGTGAGCATCGACATACTCGAGGACGTCAGAAGCTACCTAGCAAAGGAGGTTATGGTAGAGGGTATCTCTTCCATGTTAGTCATCGACAATGCCGGATCCCTCATAGTGAACATAGGCTCTAAGGTCAATCTGGACGCGATCTCCCTGGCCGCCGTGGCAGCTGCAAACTTCGCTGCAACCGAGCAAATAGCCCGCTTGATAGGCGAAACCGATTTTGTGTTGCTATTTTACAAGGGGCACGCTGAATCGTTTCATTTCACGCGAGCAGGAACGGAATACATAATCGTTACCATCTTTGACAATTCGCTGTCCCTGGGGCTGCTCAGGCTGAAGATTGCTGAGGTCGCCAAGGTGCTTCAGGCGAAGCTCCCAAAGAGGGAGGGATAGCATGGCCTTCATAAATAAAAGTGCAAAAGAAATACAGGTTAAGGTCGTTTACTACGGCCCGGGGAGATGCGGCAAGACCACCAACCTGCTGTACGTGAATCAGCGCATGAACGCCAAGTTCATGGGGAAGATGATCTCCATAGACACCCGGGGTGACAAGACGCTTTTCTTTGACTTTCTCCCCCTTTCCCTCGGCAAGATCAGAGGCTTCAACATCCGGGTTCAGCTGTACACCGTTCCAGGCCAGGTTCTCTACAATGAGAGCAGGAAAATGGTCCTCAAGGGCGTTGACGGAGTGGTCTTTGTCGCGGACTCGATGGAAGTCCAGCAGGAACCCAATAAAGAAAGCCTGCAGAACTTGAGGGAGAACCTCGCGGACGACAACCTCGATCTGGATGAGATACCCCTCGTTTTCCAGTTCAACAAACGGGACCTGGAAGGTAGCGTCATCCCGATCCTGAGCAGCGAGACCATGGAGAACGACCTCAATTCCATGCTGAAGAATGCCGCTCCCATAGTGATGGCAAGCGCAATTCAAGGGCCCGGAGTATTCGAGACCCTGCGCGAAATTAGCAAGATCACCATCAAGTCGGTCCATCACAAACTCAGGACCTGAGGAACCCTACAGGAAGGCCTATGGCTAATCCAGTAGACGACACCGAGGAAATTGACGCACTTATCGACAGAGCCGTGGACACCTTTTTCGTGGAGGCGCCCACCCCTGAAGAGCTGCATCCTCCGTCCGATCCCGCCAGCTTTGAAGAGCCATCACGGCCTCCAAAGCCAAAAGCAGCGCCTCGTCCGCCTGCAGGCTCCCCGTCACTGGACGAAGCTGTGGATTCACTGTTTACCGGTTCGTACGAGCCACGACTG
>Ga0172371_10012435_pt1 | contig 11210 bp, 7 predicted proteins | sample Lak12m_FD_114543 | JGI IMG/M metagenome (GOLD analysis project Ga0172371, IMG submission 114543) | Freshwater microbial communities from Kabuno Bay, South-Kivu, Congo - kab_022012_12m | ecosystem: Environmental > Aquatic > Freshwater > Lake | place: Democratic Republic of the Congo: South-Kivu...
ATGACTTCCAACATCGGCTCCGCGGAGATCAGAGAGTTCGCGGGCCGAGATGAGGAGGCCATGAAACGGAGAGTAATGGAAGCCCTGAGAATGCATTTCCGGCCGGAGTTCCTCAATCGGCTGGACGACATCATCATCTTCCATGCGCTCGACAGGGAGCAGATCAAGCAGATAGTGGACATCCAGATAGATCGCGTGAACAAACGGTTGGCCGACGCAAAATTGACCCTGATTCTGAGCCCGGGGGCAAGGGACATGCTGGCCGCGGAAGGATTCGACCCCGCGTATGGCGCCAGACCTCTGAAACGATCCATTCAAAGGCTCATCGAAAACCCACTGGCCCTCGAGATACTGAAAGCCGGGTTCCATCCGGGTTCAACTATCGAAGCCTACCCCGATGGAGACCATTTGAAGTTCAAAGAGGAGTGAGGCCTGTCGGCCGAGCCGGGGGAGCAGAGAAATTGGGGGGAGAACGTTTCGAGACCCCTGAGCGTGCAAAAGAAATCCGAGTTTCCCGCAAGACACCATTGTCGGCCACGACGACAATGGTGCAAAATTATGGGAGTTTTTGGGGAGGGGTCGGGGGAGGCCCTTTTTGTTCGGCCTCCCCGGAAACTCTTCCAAAAACTCGCAGGTTTTGAAGCCATATCTACTCCGTCTTTACCGCGTGACCGCCGAATTCGTGCCTGAGCGCGGCAAGGACTTTATCACCGAAAGAATCCTCCTGACGCGATCTGAACCTTGAGAACAGAGACAAAGCAATGACCGGGGCTGCAACACTCATATCCACCGCCTGATGCACTGTCCATCGCCCTTCCCCTGAATCTTCCACGTATCCTTTGATTTGAGAAAGCCTGGCGTCTTTGGAAAAGGCTTCTTCAGCCAGCTCCAGCAGCCACGAGCGAATGACGCTTCCGCTATTCCACAGATGACACAAGCTGCCGTAGTCCAGCGCCTTGGAGTAAGGCGATCGGTCCAGAATATCGAACCCCTCGGCATAGGCCTGCATCATTCCGTACTCGATGCCGTTGTGCACCATTTTGACGAAATGCCCGGCTCCGCTGGGGCCGCAATATAGATATCCCCCATCGGGAGCCAGGCTTTTGAAAATCGGTTCGATGGCGCTGTAGGCTGACTCCTTTCCGCCTATCATGAGGCAGTACCCGATCTTGAGACCCCATATGCCGCCGCTTACACCGGCGTCCATGTACACGATGCCTTTCTCGGCCAGAAAGGGCTCGCGGCGTATGTCATCCTTGTAGTAGCTGTTGCCGCCGTCTATCACCATGTCCCCCTCAGAGAGTATGAGCGAGAGCTGATGGACGGTTTGATCCACAGGGTCCCCGGCAGGTAGCATCATCCAGACTATTCTGGGCGGGTCAACCTTTTGGACGAGTTCAGACAGGGCGTACACGCCAGTTGCGCCTTCCTTAACAATTTCATCGACTTTCCCTTGTGTCCGGTTATACGCCGCAACCGCATGGCCTTTCTGTAAGAGCCGTCGCGCCATATTCATTCCCATCTTTCCAAGTCCTACCATAGCCAGTTTCATGTCAGTCCCCCTTTTTTACGGCATATTAGAAATTCTCTAGAGCAATGACCGATTGACTTGTGGGTGCCACTGCTGAAACTGTCTCAAAACCCGCGGACAGGGAGGAATCGTAGCACGAATGCCCCCTCACCCTGTCCTTCTCCCTCAGGCAGAGGGGAACCTAAAGCGGCTCCCGATAGGCTCCCTCTCCCTATGGGAGAGGGTTGGGGTGAGGGCAACTAAATACATGCCAGTCTCAATCGTGGCACGATTTGGACCTCGCCCCGAGTTTTGAGACAGTTTCTGCTGGTTCGCCCAGCAGTGCGATCCCATTCGGTGACTCACCATATGCTGGGCACACTTATATCCTACACATGCCGTAGATCGAATCACAAGCATCGGCGTACAATTTCGCAATCCAGTCCTCCCTTGGCGCTTCAGTCAACACCGAACCGCACTGGGGACAGACTTTGATCTTTTCCAACCTCCTGAGAACCCTTTGGGTGGTTGATACGAACGCAGCGTGGCTCCATGTGAGGGGAGACACTGACAACGGCTCTCCGGTGAACGGTTGCACCTGCTCGGCAAGCACACCGGATGGAAGCGCGTGGTCAGCCACCCAGCCGATGATTTCGAGGGCCTGGTTCAAATCAGTCTCTTGCTTCGCGGTTTCAGAGAAAAAGTCAGCCAACCAAAGGGTACAAACAAACCAGGGATTACCGGGAACTTCGCTGGCTGCACGGTAGTAGTAATCGTTCTCGTAACGCGCCATTCCTCCGACGCTGGTTTTTACCCACAGATTCTCCCGCAGGTCGGCCATGGTGGCTACTATCTTTGGATCATGCGGAGCGTAAAGACCGAACGCGAATAGTCCCCACAGACTGGAATCGCGTGTGGCATCAATTTCAATTTCACCCATCGAGTTGCGATGAATCATCCTACAGAACCGGTTCAGGTCATCCCGCCAAAGATGGACCGAGGCCGCATCACGGATTTCCGCCGCGACCCTGCGGTAGCGATCTGCCGTTTCGGTTTCGCCGAACACCGTGCAAAAGAGTGACGCGGCAGTGATCCCGGCGAATACTGTTGAAACAGTGAAGCTGAGGATGCCGCGGCGCTCTTCCCAAAGGTCGTACGAGGGGGCCGGAAGACCGGTCTCCTTGTCCCTGTACTCACACATGAAGTCCGCGGCCCTTTTTATGAGGCTTTTGTAAAGCGGCTTGATGAATTCAACGTCACGATGGTGTACGAAATGGTGCCATAAGGCCCAGATGACGAGAGCCGTCTCGTCCTCCTGGATGGGCAACTGAGGTCGGCCATCGGCCATCCACGGATGCCACGAGGATGCGAGCGTTCCGTCCGGGTTATATTTGTGAAGAAGATATCCCCCTTGCTCAATCAGCCTTGCCACAAATACGTAGAAATTTTGCGCCAGTGTAGAATACCCGGCCTGATCCAAGGCGTTGGCCACCAAAGCCCCGTCTCTCGGCCAAACGTACGAGTACGTATCACGATTGAAACGGATCACGTCCGAGTCGTTCGCCGCCACTATTCCGCCCTCCCAATCAATCTGAGTTCTCAGAATGAGAAGGCTCCTCATGTACAGCTGCGAGATCTTCTCCGGGAGCAGGTCCAGTCGCGGATTTTGTTTGTGGATCCACAAACGCCAGTAATCTGCGGTTCTAGTTATCATTGTCTCCGGGTGCTTTTTTCGCACAACAGCGTCTACGGTTTGCACATCATCCCAATTTTGCCCTGCAGCGACCCAGAAATAAGCTTTGCCACGGGAGGTCCCTTCAATTTCGAGGGTCAAGGAAATCACGGAATCGACGGCCCCCTGAGCAATGGGGTTGCCGGAGAGTTTGCCGTCTTCCGCGTCGCGATATGCCCCTTCCAGGTCGCCGATGCCCTTCTGACCCACGGCAAAACCGGATATTCCTTCGGAGTTCTCCGTCATGCCATTGGCGAGGAAGTATCTCGCGGCTTTGTAATGAATGATCCCCCCGGTTCCCGGGTCGAGAGCGGCCGTGTCTCCTATGTTATTTCCATATATGCGGAAATCATTGCTAAAAAACAGGCGAATCTCCCTCTTGAGCCCCACCAGGTTTTCTACGGTAACGCCTTTAATGAAAACGTTTTCATGAAAGTCCACTACGTCGTTGCAGGAGAAGAGCAGCCCCAGTTCCGCATTGTACAGGCTTACGTCCGTGACCAAAGTGTTTGAAACGTAGCCTAGTGATATTGTCCAATCGTTTCCGATCCATGAGAACTTCCCGTCTACCCACACACCGAGGCGGGAAAATCCGCCCGTCAGGTGGTTCTCTTGTCCTACATGAGGGAAGTACAGATCACGGATTGCGTACGAACTGTCAAAGCATATGAGGAGCTTTCCGTTCCCCACCGGTATGTCTCTAGGCATTTTCCCTCCGCCTGGTTCACGATCCGGTAATCGTTCAGCGGGGCTTGAGGCGGCTCTGGGCCCCTGCTGACCACAGAGGGGGAGACCATCTCCCCCTCCATGCCTCCCCAACGTGATTTCATAGGGTTGCGCTGTCCCGGTGAACGGTAACACGATCACAGTCACATTCGGGACAGATTCGACAGTTATGGAAAACGATTGATGCCCGCGCGCGAAAATGTATAGAATGGTTCATTATAATTGGTACCGGAGGTAATTCAATGACTCATATTCTAGTTAGCTGGATTGTCACGACTCTTGCGATATTAGTTGTTACCCATTTAATTCCCGGCGTCCATGTAAGGAGTCTCGGAACAGCCATAGTCGCGGCCGCGATTCTCGGCATCCTCAATGCATTGGTGCGGCCCATCCTTGTGATCTTGACGCTTCCGCTGACCATACTTACGTTGGGGCTTTTTCTGTTTGTTATAAACGCATTAATGTTTCAGCTGGCCGGAGCATTGGTACCCGGTTTCCATGTTGATTCATTCTGGTCCGCGTTGCTTGGGTCCGTGATAGTGAGCATTATTTCGTACATTGTTCTTTCCTTGCGGATCTGAAGAAGGAGTCACCCCTACAGCTTGGCGCTGACATCAATGTGTCTTGTGTAGGGGCACGGCGTGCCGTACCCAAAAAGATTCATGGCATCAGGCGGTGATTTCACATAACCGCAATTGTTAACTGGCGGCGCTATAAGTCTAGTATTTCGCGTTAATTAAAACAACGGGCAGGACTACCTTTGCCCGGCGGGGGAAGAGGATGAAAGAAGAATCCAAGCCAACACTATGCAATTGCGCGCAGGGGGTAACTCGCAGGGGCTTTCTTGCCTCGGTCGGAGCCGGCGCTGTGGCTGTTGCGGCCGCGGGCAAGATCGCCGCAGAATCCTCTACCGTGCCGGCAAGCCCTGAGGAAATGGCGCGGACTGCCCTGCTCATCAACGGGCGTAAATATCATCTGCTTGTCGAACCTCGATGGTCCCTGCTTTTTGTACTCAGGGAAAAACTGGGACTTACCGCAACTAAAGTCGGATGCGATCGCGGAGAGTGCGGGGCCTGCACCGTGCTTGTGAATGATATGCCGCAGTACGCGTGTATGATTTTGGCTGTGGAGGCCGAAGGAGCCCCAATTACCACTCTGGAAGGCCTGATGAACGCAGAAGAACTCGGGCCTGTCCAGCAGGCTTTTCTGGAACATGACGCGTTTCAGTGCGGCTATTGCACCCCAGGACAGATCATGGCCGTCGAAGGCCTCTTGAGGCGAAATCCTGACCCATCGCCGGAAGAGATCAAGCGGAGTGTCAGCGGCAATCTGTGCCGTTGCGGCGCATACGCTCACATTTTCAAGGCGGTTCGCCGCGCGGCTGAGCTAAAGAGCGCCAAAGGGGGCGGGCAATGAAAGAGCGAGACGAGAGCCTGTACTACGTCAGGGACATCCCCGTGCCGGAAACCCCAGATCCGGGGACGGAGCCTAAGCCCTGGAATAAAACCGAGATAGTGGGCAAACCCATGCCGCGAGTGGACGCGTACGAGCGGGTCAGCGGGTCCGCGGTTTATCCATCTGACACTCTGCTTCCGGGAATGCTCTATGGTGTCATATTGCGATGCCCGCATCCCAATGCAGTGGTGCGAAACGTGGACACCTCCGGCGCGGAGCGGATGCCAGGGGTCTATGCGGTCATAAGTGGGTCGAATGCTGGTTCGGAATTGAAGTGGCCGTACGCGCCGGGCATAAGGCCAAAGTTTTTCGACGCCCACTGTCATTTTGAAGGTGAAGTGGTCGCCGCGGTTGCAGCGGAAACTCCATACCGGGCCTGGGATGCGGGCCGAGCCATAAAGGTGAAGTACGACGTTCTCCCATTTGTGTCCGACCCCAGGGACGCATTGCGACCGGACTCACCCGCGGTCCATCAAAAGGGTAATCTCGCGGGCGACGTTCAGAAGTACGAAAGAGGAGACGTGAATAAAGGATTCGCGGCGGCGGATGTCGTTTTGGAATCGGAGTACCGTACATCCGTTGAGATTCACACTCCCATGGAACTCCACGGATGCGTTGCAAGGTGGGACGGTGACCTGCTTACCATTTGGGAATCCACGCAAGGTGTGTACGCGGTGCAATCAAGAGTGGCTGAGGTGCTGGGCCTCCCGCTGGCCAAGGTCAGAGTGATCGGACACTACCTGGGCGGAGGGTTCGGCTCCAAGTTGCAGACCGGCAAATATTCGGTCATAGCGGCTCTGATGGCCAAGAAGACCGGTCGGCCGGTGAAGCTCTTCCTGAGCCGGGAGGAAACATTCCTGGTTACCGGGAATCGGCCGCCCAGCTACATGAAATTGAAGGCAGGGGTCAAGAGCGACGGTACTCTCACGGCCTTGGAGTTTCAATGCCTTGGCGCAGGCGGTGCGTACCCGTCCGGAGGCGTTCAATTGGTTGACTGGCAAGTGAGGGATCTCTACACGTGTCCCAACGTCCGCACCGAGGGCACTGACGCTTACATTAACGCGGGCCTCGCCAGGCCTTTTCGTGCCCCTGGACATCCCCAGGGGTCCTGGGCGCTCGAACAGATGATGGACTCCCTCGCAGAAGCCATCAAAATGGACCCCGTGGACTTGCGATTGAAAAACATTCCCAACTACAGCCAGGCTAGGCCCGGAAATCCTCCTTACACGACCACAGGACTCAGGGAATGTCTGGAAGCGGGGGCGAAGGCCTTCGGATGGAAAGAGGCCCGCAATAGGAAATCCAAGCCAGAAAAGACGGAGAAGATCCACCTTCGCAGAGGCATCGGGATGGCCGGCTGTCTCTGGGTGGCCGGAAGTGGACAGCCGCCTTCCACCATTATTCTGAAACTTTTTTCCGACGGCAGCGCCAATCTCAACATGGGGGCAAGTGACATAGGCACGGGAACAAAGACGATCATGGCAATGGTCGTGGCAGAGGAGCTTGGCCTGAAGCCTGACAAAATACAGATTGAAAACGCGGACACGGGCGCCACGCAATACGCCACCCCCAGTGGCGGAAGCAAGACCGTGCCGACCGAGGGGCCGGCTGTTCGAGCCGCGGCCATTGATGTCAAACAGCAGCTCCTGAAATTGGCGGCCGAGGAGCTGAAAATCGGTTCTGCCGATCTCACCATTCAGGACGGCGAAATAATTTCAGCGGGCGATCAGTCAAAAAAAATCAAGATCACAGGGATTTCCGGCCTGAAGAAGAGGGGGGTAATAGTCGGAGTCGGGTATCGCGGCCCCAATCCCAAAGGCAAAGCCGTCAACCCTTTTGGCGCCCAGTTCTGTGAAGTGGAAGTCAACACAAAAACAGGTGAAATTGAGATCTTGAGGTTCGTCGCGGCGCATGACAGCGGCCGCGTCATGAATCGCCTGACCTATGACAACCAAGTAATAGGCGGTATCACCATGGGGATAGGCTTCGCCATGACTGAGGCAAGGGTGCTGGACCGCAGCGAAACGGGCAAACTCTGCAATAAGAACTGGCATGATTACAAGCTGCCAACGGCTCTGGATGTTCCCGCTGAGATCGTTTCCATCCCGATCGAGCTGGATGATTCCGAGGCCAATTCTATCGGTGCCAAGGGGCACGGAGAGCCTGTGACAATACCTACGGCAGCGGCCATAGCCAATGCAGTCTACGATGCCACGGGCATTCGTGTGACAGACACCCTCATTAATCCTGTTCAATTGAGCCGACTGCTCTCTGAGTCAAAGGAGAGGAAGTGAACGATGTTGCCCAACTTCACATACGTGCGTTCCCGGTCCCTGAATGAAGCGATTGAACGCCTGTCTTCGAGTGGCACCAGACTACTGGCAGGAGGCACCGACCTCTTGGGATGCCTCAGGGACGCGGTGTTTGGGGCGACCCAACTCGTGAGCATCAGCCGCCTCGACAAGCTTCGCGGGATCGTGGAAACCCCGGACGGGGGGCTGCGTATAGGTGCTTTGACCACCATAACCCAAGTTGCGGAAAACCCAATCATCAGGAAGCGTTATCGCGCCCTGTCACAAGGCGCCTCAGAGGTGGCAAGCCCCCAGTTGCGAAATCAGGGGACCGTAGGAGGCAATATCTGTCAGAAACCCCGCTGTTGGTACTATCGCGGGGAATTCCACTGCCTGCGCAAGGGGGGGCGGCTTTGCTACGCGTTCGGAGGGGAAAATCAGTACCATGGGATCTTTGGATCCGACGGCAAGTGCTGCATCGTTCATCCTTCAGATACCGCGCCGGCCCTCGTGGCGTACGAATCTCAGGTGCGCATTGCCGGGCCGAAGGGCAACAGGCTGGTTCCTGTGGAGCACTTCCACGTGCTCCCTCGCGAGAACGTGGAGAAAGAAACCGTGCTCGAACAGGGCGAAGTCGTCACCGAGATCCTGCTGCCCCCGCCTCCCAGGGGGGTCCGTAGCTCTTATCGGAAGGTGAGAGCGAGGCGATCATGGGATTTTGCCCTTGCGGGTGTCGCGCTGGCGCTGCTCTTCCAAGGCGATCGGGTCCAGCGCGCGAGAGTGGTATTGAGCGGCGCGGCTCCAGTTCCGTGGCGCTCTGGAGAGGTTGAAAAGCTGATTGTCGGAAAGAGGCTGGACGCTGCCACCGTGGCTGAGGCAGCCCAGGTCGTGGTAAAAAATGCGCAGCCTCTGGCACACAATCACTACAAAATTGATCTGTTTAAGGCTATAATAGAAGAGGAACTTACCGCGATCGGCCGCGGGTAAAATTCACATCTTTCGAGAAAAATGGAGGGCTCGCGACATGCAGGCTCTCTCGTCAGTTAAGCTTGAACCTGTCGTTACACGGACAAACCGGCATCCTGGGAGTGGTACGGCATGATGAGCATGTCGCGGCCGGTTGACAAGACGATCCGTCAGCGGCCCACCTCAATACCCCAAACCCATAGCTCGATTAATTTTCTACGTTGCCTTGTCCAAGCGGCGTCTCAATTTCGCGGGATCGTGGTGAACAGCGCGTTAGAGTGTCTGCAATGAGATTCTCGTTCAAGAAAATCTGTATTTTCAGTGTATTTATCCTGGTCATTTTCATGTCGATAGCGGGCTACCGGTTTCACGCGGCTTTGTCGTCCGCCGCTGAAGAGGTTGATAAACCGTTCAAGGTGGATTCGGCAGGGCGCAGCTTTATCGTGACCGGTGCCATTGGTGATGCATCTGTGCTCCTGCCGGTACTGGCCTCGGACGCGCCGAGCCTCGACATCACCAGGCTAATTTTCAATGGCCTGGTCAAATACGACAAGAACGCCCGACTTGTGGGCGATCTGGCCGAGAGTTGGGAGGTATCCGAGGACAACCGGAGGATCCGATTCCACTTGCGTAAAGGCATAAAGTGGCACGACGGAGAGCCTTTTGATGCACGTGACGTAGAGTTTACATACAAAGTTTACGTCGATCCGAAAACCCCCACCTCCTGGGCCACGGATTTCATGAAAATCAGGGATTTGCAGGTTCTCGACGGTCATACGGTGGAGGTGACCTACGGCGAACCCTATGCCCCGGCTCTGGAGTCCTGGGATCAAGGGATTCTCCCACGACATCTTCTTGAAGGACAGGAAATCACAAAAAGCCCCCTGCAAAGGAGCCCCATCGGGACCGGTCCCTACAGATTCTTGTCATGGGACACAGGCGAAAAGATATGCCTCATTGCAAATCAGGATTACTTTGAAGGCTGTCCCCCTGTCGAAAAAGTGATAATCAGAGTCATTCCTGATCCGGGAACAATGTTTCTGCTCTTGAAGGCGGGTGAAATCGACCGCATGGATCTAACGCCCGTCCAATTCCGCCGGCAGACGCACACCGAATGGTTCCTGAAGAATTTCAGGAAATACCGCTACCTTCATTTCGGGTACACCTATATTGGGTACAACCTGCAGGACTGGAAGTTCAAGGATCGCAGAGTGCGACAGGCTCTGACCCACGCGATTGACAGAGGGCGCATAGTGAAGTGTGCGCTCATGGGACTGGGACAGGTTGCTCACTCTCCCTACAAGCCGGATACTTATTGGCACAACCCTGATGTGACAAAGTTTTCCTACGATCCTGAAAAAGCCAAGAAGCTCCTCGCCGAAGCAGGCTGGAAGGACATGGATGGTGATGGGATTCTGGAGAATGACGGACATCCATTTGAATTCACGATCATAACTAATCAGGGGAACGACCAACGAAAGAATGCAGCCACCCTTGTTCAACGAGACCTAAAAAAAATCGGCATAAAGGTCGATATCCGCATCTTGGAATGGGCTGCTTTGTTAAAGAATTTTATTCATAAGAGGCGCTACGAGGCGTGTCTGATAGGGTTGAGAATACCGGTAGATCCCAATCAGATAGACATCTGGGGCTCTAGCAAGACGTCTGAGCGAGGCTTGAATTTTATTAACTATCAGAACCCTGAGGTGGACAAACTGCTCAATATCGGGGCAGCGACCTTTGATCCGAAGGAACGGAAGAAACATTATGATAGATTTCAGGAGATAATTTCAGAGGACCAGCCTTACACCTTCCTGTGGGTCCAGGAAGATCTTCCCATAGTTAATTCACGATTTCACGGAGTAGAGCCCGCGACGATGGGCATTGACCACAATTTCGCCCAATGGTTCGTATCCGATGTTACATGGAGGCATTGCATGTGGCCGTAAGGGAGGACCTTATACCAACGCGCTTTCATCTGATTAACATTGAGAAGCCGGTTCAATGCAGGCTCTGCCAGATCTCCTCCGCTGCTAACGGCACAGTGTGACTTCGCTGCGGAAAGCCGCAGGAAGCGCCATTCGGCCTCGCTGCATGGTCAAATGCCAGCCGGCATGATCCCCGCAATGAGCGGGATACCTACCAGAGGTCCCCGCTTTCAACCATTTGCATACCGATTCGCGAAAAAACCCGTAAGCCTCATAGGCCGGGGGCACACCTCCTCCGCTTCGGAGGCACACCGTCGGTCTTACCGAAATAATTGCGAAACGGTATCATATTTCATTTTCGGCCTCTGGGCGACAGAGGCTGGTATCAGTACCTGTCTCCCCGGCTCGGGCGCTCCTCTCTCGGTCGGGCTTCATTCACCTTCAGGGCGCGGCCTAGGAAATCTTTGGAATCCAGTTCCTTGATCGCTTTCAGGCCCTCTTCCCTTTCAGTCATCTCCACAAAGCCGAAGCCTCTGGATCGACCTGTGAAGCGGTCCGATACAATCTTCGCGGAATCGACCTTACCGAAAGCCTCAAACAGA
>Ga0172371_10012436_pt1 | contig 11210 bp, 6 predicted proteins | sample Lak12m_FD_114543 | JGI IMG/M metagenome (GOLD analysis project Ga0172371, IMG submission 114543) | Freshwater microbial communities from Kabuno Bay, South-Kivu, Congo - kab_022012_12m | ecosystem: Environmental > Aquatic > Freshwater > Lake | place: Democratic Republic of the Congo: South-Kivu...
CTTCTTATCCAGAGGGGAAGAGATGGAAACCCGCCGTATATCCATTGACGTTCCAAAAGATATGTTCGATAGACTGGGCCGCGCTATCCCCCATGGACAGCGTGGCTTCGTCTTTCGCTACCTCGTCACCCTCATCGACCGTGCCATAGAGGAGGACAAGGAGGGCACCCTCACCCAGCTCTACTCTGCTCGCCTGGAGTTGGGCAACCTCCTGCCCGAACCCGCGGTGATTGAGGAGGAAGAAAAAGATGGCGCGCCTTGAAAACCTCAAGCCTTCCATCTCTGAGTTGGAGGAGAAGGAAGCCCGAGAATTGGTAGCTAGTGTCCGCCTTAACAGACGGACGGTGGTGCAAACCATGAAGACCCCCGTAACTCCCACGAAGCGTGTCGCCCTCGTGAACAAGATGGACGCACCTGCCCTTGAGGCCCTTCTCGCCGCCCTGGAGGAACTGGAATGAGTACCACCCGAATGGAGGACATCGCCCTCGACACCATCGACCTGGGGGACCGTGCTCGTGTCCATTACGATGGCATCGGCGAGTTATGGAAGACTATCGAAGAGCAGGGCCTCATCCACCCCATCGCAGTGTGGGACAAGGGAGATGGCACCTTTCTTCTGTTGGCGGGCGGGCGCCGTTACATGGCACACGTCTTCGGGAAGGCGGCCACCATCGCTGCCCGCATTTACGAAGGCGAACTAGACGAACTCGACCAGAAGATAATTGAGCAGGTTGAGAATCTCCAACGCTCTAACCTGGGGTGGATGGAGGAGGCCGCCCTCAAGGAGAAGATCCATCACCTCATGCAGGAGAAGCACGGTGTGGCCCTGCCCGGCAGCACTAGCGGCCACACCCTCACCGATACAGCCCGCCTCCTGGGGGAGAGCCGCGCCCTTGTGAGCGAGGACATCAAGCTAGCGAAGGCTGCCCGTGAGCGTCCTGAGATCGCGAAGGTAGCAGACAAGAGCGCCGCGAAGCGCCTCCTCAAGCGCACCCTTCAGCAGGAACTAAGTGCGGCAGCGATGAAGAAACACAAGGAGGAGCTAGCGAAGGGCGGAGGAGATCCCGCAAGGGAGGCCCTCCTGAACTCCTACATCGTCGGCGACTTCTTCGAGCACGCCAAACAAATACCAGACAACTCCTTCAACATGGTCGAATGCGATCCGCCCTATGCAATCGACCTACACGCGACAAGGGCGAGGACGCAGGACAGCGCAACCCTCGACGACTACAACGAAGTCGAGAGCGAGGACTACCCGGCCTTCATAGATCGCCTCACGCACGAATGCTACCGGGTGCTGGTGCCCGGCGGCTGGTGTGTCTTCTGGTATGCCATGATCTACTGGCACCAGCTCGTCCTGGATAAGTTGCGGGAGGCTGGCTTCACCACCTTCGGCGTGCCAGCAATCTGGTACAAGCCGAATGGGCCCGGCCAGACCCAACGGCCAGACCTCATCCTCGGCAGCTGTTGGGAACCCTTCTTCTACGCGAGGAAGGGAATGGGCACCCTCTACTCACCAGGCCAGTCCAACCTCTTCCCCTTCAACGTCATTGCTTCGGAGAATAAGATCCACCCCACAGAGCGCCCCATCGAACTAATGGCCGCCTTGTTGGACATCTTCTCCCCGCCCGGTGGGCGCGTCCTAGTGCCCTTTGCTGGAAGTGGCAACACATTGTTGGCGTGTAGTAACACGGGGCGGAAGTGCCTCGGCTACGACCTCAGCGAGTCCTACAAGACCAACTTCGCAGGACGGGTTCTGAAGGGGAAGGTTGGCCAGTTCCTATCCTATCGAATCAAAGGAGCCTAGCAATGGACGCAGTGTATAAGGAGGGCCCACACGGCGCGAGGATTGCCTTGGTGGGGGAGGCGCCGGGCGCTGACGAGGTCGCACAGGGGCGTCCCTTCGTAGGACGCTCTGGCCGTCTGCTCGACCAAACTATGGCGCGGGTAGGCATCCTCCGCCCATACTGCTACCTAGACAACGTGTTCCAACGAAGGCCACCCGACAACGACGCGGCTATCTGGATCTCCACGAATAATCGTGGCGACGTGACGACCAGCGACTTCTGGAAGGAGAGCCAAGCCGCGCTTGTAGAACGCCTCTGCGACGTCCACCCTAACATCATCGTGGCCCTTGGCAACATCCCCATGTATACGTTGGTGGAAAAGTGGGGCATCACGAAGCGCCGCGGCTCGATCTATTGGAGTGAGGCCGTCGGTGCCAAGGTAATCTGCTGCCTCCATCCAAGCGCCGCCCTACGCCAATACCTCTACACCTACCTCCTCACCTTCGACCTGATGCGTGCGAAGGCGCATTCCTCCACCCCACTCTACACCCCATTGGAGCGCAACCTTCTCCTCAACCCCTCCCGTGAGGAGGTCTTCTCCTTCCTGGAACGGTGCAAGGGGGCCCTGAGTGTGGGGGTGGACATCGAGGTGTCGCGGGAAGAGGTAAGCCATATTGCCTTCGCCCTTTCCCCAACGGAGGCCATCTGCATTCCCTTCTACCAGAAAGGCCACGACTACTGGGATCCCCCTACGGAGACTGCCATCTGGCAGGAGATCGCCGTCGTCCTGGAGGATGCCAGGATTGAGAAGATTACGCAGAATGGTACCTTCGACGTCACCTTCCTCTTTCGCCGCTTTGGGATTCGAACCTGCCCCGTCCACGACACCATGATCGGCCAGGGCATCCTCTGGCCTGACTTCCCCAAGGGCCTCGACTTTATCACGAGCCTGTATTGCAACGGGGAACCTTACTACAAGGACGATGGGAAGAAGTGGATTAAGAATCCCTTCGGCGCCGATGAACTCGCCTTCCAACGCTACAATGCCATGGACGCGGCCGTCCTTATGGAGGCATGGCCCATCATAGCGGCGGACTTGGAACGTGCGGGTAATGCCGAGGCGTATGAGGAACAGCGGGCCCTCATCGAACCCCTCGTCTTCATCGGGGAGCACGGCCTCCACATCGACCACGGAAAGAGGGAAGCCCTATCGGCCGCAAACGAAGAGGAGATCAAGACGAAGGAGGCGGAACTAGCCGCTCTCTGTGGCACTCCCCTCAACTACAACTCGCCCAAGCAAGTCAAGGAATACTTCTACATAACGAAGGGAGCGAAGCCATACACGAAGGATGGGAAGATCACCACAGACGACAAAGCCCTGAAGCGCCTGGCGAGTAAGGGCTACCGGGAGGCCCAACTCATCCTCGACTTGCGCCATGCAAGGAAGATGCAGGGCACCTACTACGAAATGGTCTTCGATGCAGACGGTCGCCTCCGCTGCTCCTACAATCCCATAGGCACGAAGAGCGGAAGAATAAGCAGCAGCAAGACCATCTTCGGGACAGGTGGGAACTTGCAGAACCAGCCGCCCGAGATGCAAGCCTGCATGGGCCCCGATGAAGGCTACCTTGCCATAAGTATGGACCTCGGCCAGGCGGAGAATCGGGTGGTGGCCTTCGTTGCCCGTGAGACAAGGATGATCCAGGCGTTCGAGCAAGGCCTAGACATCCACCGCTATACGGCCGCTATGCTCCACAACATCCCCTATGAATCCGTAACGAATGAGCAGAGGCAGGACGGGAAGAAGGCGAATCATGGCCTGAACTACGACCTCGGTTACCTCTCCTTCGCGATGCACTATCAGTTGGAGAATGCGCGGGCGAAGCAGATTGTAGAGGCCTACCACCAGATCTACCCGCGCGTCCGCGAATGGCACGCCCAAGTCCGTGCCGCCCTTGGGAAGGATCGCACGATCAGCAACTGCTTTGGGCGAAAGCGTGTATTCCGGGATAGGTGGGAAGATGCCCTATTCAAGGAGGCCTACTCCTTCTGCCCACAGTCCACTGTAGCGGCGAAGACCAATCGTGATGGCGTGTGCTTCCTCTATTACTCCAGTGATCCCCTTCTGAAAAGGGCAATGCTCCTCAACACCGTCCACGACTCCATCAAGTTCCAAGTCCCTATCACCATGTCCCCCGAAGACATCACCGAAATTATCCTACGCCTCAAGGCCCAACTAGAAACCCCCATCCAATGGCAAGACCTCTCCTTCTCTATCCCAGTCGATACCAAGATAGGATTTACCCTGGGGGAGGAGGACATGATGGGATTGAAGGCCCCCCTTGTGAACAAGATCGGGCGGGAAGGGGTAGTCGAAAAGGTGAGGGAACTTCTAGGGGGGCGGTAGGATGGAAAGGCATACAACGGACTGGGTGGAGGACTTCCTCCAGTATTCGGAGAACAGTGAGCCCCCCGTCATATTCCGCCGGTGGGTGGCCATTGGCTGCCTAGCTGCCGTTCTCCAGCGGAAGTGCTGGGTGGAACTCGGAGTGGAAGTCTTCTACCCCAACTTCTACATAATTCTCGTCGGCCCTCCCGCAAGTAGGAAGGGAACGGCGCTTCGCTTCGGTACCTCTATACTGGACAGGATCGGCCTGCCCGTAGCAGCAGACGCCGGTAGCCGCCAGAAGTTGATAGATCGCCTCGTCCACTCCAACGTAACGGAGGGTGCCGGGAATCTCACCCTTAACCACAGCTCCCTTACCATCATCTCCACTGAGCTAACGGTCTTCCTCGGTTACCAAAACTTGGAACTCCTCTCTGACCTATGCAAGTGGTTCGACTGTGAACCACGCTACTTGTATGAGACGCATTCGCGGGGGGAGGAGGAAGTAATCAATGTGTGGGTGAACCTACTCGGAGCAACCACCCCGATGCTCCTCCAAACCTCGCTGCCAGAGGGGGCCATTGGAAGCGGGTTCACAAGCCGTGCCATCTTCGTCTACGCCCCGGACAAGGGGAAGGTCGTGCCCGTTCCCTTCCTCTCCACGGAGCAGAAGGAGTTGAAGGAACGCCTCTTCCTCGACCTCGCTCATATCAGGGGGCTCGCAGGAGAGTTCAAGCTATCGAAGGCTGCCCTCGACTTGTATTGCGATTGGCGCCTAGAGACGGAGGAACACCCTCCCTTCTCGGACCCAAAACTCGACTTCTACAACCAAAGGAGGCCCTGTCACATCCTCAAGCTCGCCATGATCTGTAGCATAGCGAAAGGGGACAGCCAGATCATAGAGGAGAATGACATGGCGAAGGCGATCTGGACCTTGGAAGAGACGGAGAAGGACATGCCTAAAGTCTTCCAAGGTGTCGGAAACAACCGCCTTGCGGCAATCCAGATCCGCCTAGAACGAATGCTCGAAGTAAGGAGGAAGCTCTCCCTCCAGGAGATCCACAACACCTTCTACAGTGACGCAAACAATGCTGAACTTGGGGACATCCTTGCCTCCTTAGAATCGCGGGGCATCTGTCGCATCTCCGCGAGGCAGGGCCTCGTGTTCTTCCGTAATCAGGCTATGTCAGATTCTGACCTAGCCTTAGAATAGGAGAAAGAAATGGACGCCGCGAAAATCCTAGAGGAGTTGAAGAAGGCAGGGAAGATCAGCGAATCGGACATCCTCGAAGTGCAGGAAGCTACGCCTGAGTTGAAGGAACTCGTGGACGCCTTCCACCTCCTGCTAGCCCTTGGGGACCAACAGCAAGTTTACCACAAGGAGTCCTTAACGGCGGAAGGATGGAATGAGGCCGCACATATCTATTGGCGGAAGATAACCGCGAAGATCATCAATGAGTTCGGGAGCCTGGATACAACGAGAAAGGCGCTAGCCCGTGCCATTGAGACACAGAAGCGCCTTTCCCGGGAGGAATTACTCCTCCTCGACTGTATCAGGGACCGCTCGAAACTATTCGATTGGATCGGTATTCGCCCCTAAGCACGCGGCGTAGACGGGCCGCCGCTCCCCTTCGGGCGCGGGCGACGGCCTTCTCTAACATCTCCTTCTTCCTTCCGTCCGACATCCCCCGATAGCCCGGCCTCCGCATCGCCGCAACTAGGGCCTTCTTCGTTACCGCCCCATAGAGCGCGGCATATTCGTAGAAGATATCCCCGCCTATATCCACCTTCTGCCCCATAAACTGGATGTGGCGATCTGGATAATCTGGGTAGGGCATCCCAACCGTGCGGTGAAGGCGCGCCAACTCCAACTCCGTGTAGTCCCAACTAGCAGGGCTTGTTTTAAAGGGCAGCCACTGAAGAAGGGCGCCATCCGTCACCTCTATCGTCTCCCCAAAACGATCCAACTTAAAGCGCCCTGGCGATTCATCGTAGAGGAAGGCACCGAAGGGAATGACCTGTGCCCACTGATCCAGCCAATCCATCGACTCCCGAAGGGTGCGGCTACCGTAGAAGGCGGAGGCGATCCCTTCCTCCCGAATAGGCTCCATGACGTGGCGTAGGGAGCGCCACAACGCGGCCCCGGGCACCATGTTCGTAGGAATCCGCTTCACCTCCTCCCGCCACCATCCCTTCTGCCGGGTCGCAGAATCCACGAAGTCCAGGTAAGAACTCTCAAGGACACTGCTAACAACCGTAGTAGCGACCGTCCCAAAGTCATCAAGGATGGAGTTTACCCTCCTATTCAACACCTCCCCATCGTTCTCATTGGGAGGCATGAGGACCATCTCCCTGTCTTGCCGGCGGAACTTCTCCCGAAGATTGGCGATCATAGCGAGTGGGAGGGAGAAGGGCTCCGCCCTCTGATACGACACCCACCGATCCCCGAAGCGGACAGCGAAGGGAATCTTCCCCTGTGCGTAGAAGGCCGCACGTTCCGCGGGATTCGTTGGCTGCGAGCCCGTTATCCTATCATCCTCCTCATCCCCGCCGAAGAACATGGCCGATATGATGAGGGTAATGAACGCCCCCTCAATCTGCTTCGCTATGACTTCGGCAGGACTGCGCCCACCCGTCGTCACCAACCCAACTCCGGGCGTCATCTCAATGCCACGCTTCAGCAAGTTCGAGATGGTGATGATGAAGGGCATGACTGGCCACGCGCCCTTGTTCCTAATGTGGACCATCGCCCGGGTGATCGCATCGGGTCGGTCCATGAAGGTTGCATACCGGGCGAATTCCGCGGCCTCCGCCTCCTGCGCCACCGTGGGATTCTGCATTGTTTGGTCGTGTGGGATCTTGTGCAAGCGGAACTCCCTCTCCGCAATCACCTCCATCTGCGCCGAATACGCGAGGCTCTTGAAGTAAAGATCCACCGTCTTCATGATCTTCAGGGGGAGCGTTAGGACGCGCCCGACGGAGCGGACGAAGGGGTTCGGTGCATGTTCCCAGGCGCTCCACGCCTTCCCCAGCTCATCCTCGATGAGGGTAATATCATGGCCGAAAACATCGGGGTTCATGATTCCCCTCTCCTTGATAGCCTTCCAGATGATGGAGTTCCTATTCTTCATTCCTGCGAACATAGGAACGATCTCACTCATGAACACCTGCTGATGCTTCCCCATGAGTTGGGGGAAGAGCTTGGTCATGAAATGAGAACGAAGGCCCTTATCGACGGCGCCAACAAGAGCGCGGTGCGGGAATTGCCACCCAAGCCAGAGGGTCTGGCTCCCAAAGTTTACGGACTGCGTCTTCGGGGAGAATAGAAGGTTCGCCGCATACAACTCGCGAATGTAGTCCTGAAGGGAAGGCACCTTCAGTTTGGCCTCCGCCTCCTTAATCTTCCCCTCCTCAAGAAGGCGCACCACCTCCTCGCGGACGCGCTTGGGTAGCTTCTTATCCAGCACGTCGGCATACTTCATCAAGGTTTCGGGGGTGAGGGCAATGCGCCGGGAATTGAGGAGACGCCCCGCATCCGCGGAGAGGTTGGAGGCGGCGTCAAAGAGCATGTTCCTTTCCTGCTCCAGGAAGTCCCGGACCGTCTTATCAGTCTGCTTTGCCGCCTGCCCGAGGGAGCGAAGGAGTTGTGCATCCGTGTAGATCCTCATCGCGTGGGCGCTGACTAAGGAAAACTCGCCGCGCCCTGCGGGCTTGGAGACATAGTTCGAGATCATCCTCATCATGCCCACCGGCCCCTCCTCCTTAATGAGGGCCTCTGCGCGGGCATTAAGGTCGGCCGCGGTGATTGGGTCAAGCGCCCGGCTCTCCGCGTGCTCCTCCAACAACCTGCGGGCCGCTTCGTCCAGGATGAATTGGTTCTTCTCCAAGTTAACATTCCCGAGGTGGGAGCGATCCTCCTGATCCTGCTCCTGATACCGAAGCGCATCCTCCGGTGCCTGATACTTCGTCCCAGTGTAGGAGGAGGTTCCCGTCGGAAGGGACTTCAGCTGGATATTCGCGGCCCTCACCAACTCCTCCCTCGTCAGGGAGAGACCGAAGTCCGCCTTTGCAGCCACCCACATATCCCGCAGCCACTCGGCGAGGCGGCGGAGCATAGGCGGCGCTGCAAACCCTCTCTCATCCCCCGTCGTCTGCAGGCGCCGCTGGAAGTAATATAGACCAACAGCCTCTGCTGCCCCCTCCTCTCCTCCGAACTCCTTGAACAATCCCTTCACGACAGGATGTTCTTTGCCGAGTAGGGCGACGAGCCGGTGGAAGCCCTCGTGTCCTACGGTAGCTAGGTTAACGTCCGCGGAGAGATACATCGTCCCCGTTGCCACATCAATCGCGGCATTGACGGCCTTCCCCTCGGGCGAGTAGAGTTGCGTGTCGGTTTGGATCACGCGCCCTACCACGCCGGATAATTGGAGCGGGGCGACAAGCCGGGCCCTCACTTCAAGGGGCATCTTCGGGTGAATGTCGGAGGCCCTCACTTGATACCGCGTGTCGGAGAAGCCATTGGGATCGGGAATGTCTCCTAACTCCTCCAGGGAGATCATATCCTCCTCCAGCGCCACCCCACCGTCCACCAGCATCTCCGCGGCAATCTCACTCTCCCCAAGCTCTGTCTCTATCTCGGCCTTATACAGCACCAGCGCCTCTGCCACAGCATTGCGGATTTCCTCTATGTTCTTAAAGACCTTAATGAGGGAGCGCCGTGTCGCGGCCTTCGCTTGCGCTCCACCCCAACGGATTTCTAGGAACCGCCTTATCTTAGCTAGCGCCTCTGAGAAGTAGTAGTGGAGGTGCTTCAACAGGCCAGGCTCGTCCTTACCTACTGCTACCCAAAACTCCTTATCGTGCATGAAGGCAGCTATCATATCTGCGGGCGCCTCATCATTCGCCATCATTTCGAAGCCCACAGGGGTATCAAGCCCGAAGAACTTCTTAGCCCACTTCGCATACTTCTGCCTAAAGTCCGGCTCCGCTGCCTGTATCCTCTCCAGTAGACGCTCGTGAATGGCAGGATAAGTGATGGCTAGCCTATGATACAACTCATGTATTAGGACGTCTAGACCGCCTTCGTGGTTTAGCACGTAGTCGGCGTTTAGAAGTAGGAACTCATCCCCGGCCAACCCGGCAAATTTGACACGCTGGTCGTCCTTACCCCGAACAAACAAGACGTCCTGGTTGAATATATGTGCGATAGCCCTAAGGGCCCGCATAGTATCCATATACTCATCGGCGATAGGGGCTAATTCCAGGCCGGGGGTGAGAGAGCCATCCATAGATATCGTGCCGGCGCTATGCGTCTCCTCAAGCCATCGCGCCCCATTCCTCTCCCTTTGCGACGGCTCCTCCATGCGCTTGAGCTGCCTACCTAATAGCCCTTCCGGCACCACACGAGCCTTCTTCTCTGCCCCAGCCTCCTGTTGCGCCTCCCCGGATTCTTGGCCCTTCCTTGCCTCTTCCTCAAAAGCAAGACGCCGCCTCTCCACCTCCGCCAGGATCTCCGCCTCCGTCCTCTCCCCCCGCGAAACAACCTCCTCCACCGAAGGCACCCCTGGATGCTTCCTACTGAACGCCAACATTTTCTGCTGATACGCCACTTGAAGGCGCTTATTTCCCGGATCTGCGTCCAATGCAGCCTTGGCACGCGCGACCTCTTCCCGATCTCTACCTAGGTCAGATTCTGACCTAGGTTGAGTAGAACGGGCCCGGCGCTCCCTAACCTTCCTCACCCGTTCCTGCTTGGGCGTCGTCGGCTCCTGCGCCGTGCCAGGCTCCGCTGGAGTAGGTCCCCCTGGCAGGCCCCACCGTCCAACCGTCTCCGTCTCCTCCCCCGTCAGCGGGTTGCGCCCGCCCCAGTCCACCGTAACGGGCTCGCCCTCGACGCGGGGTGTCCGCGCTCTCCGCTTCTTCTGCTCCACGACCGGAGGCTCAGTAGCGGGCCCTATCCTCTCCGGTGCCTCCGTCTCCTGCAAACCACGGCCCGGCTCTCCGGTCACCTCCGCCGCCGTATACTTCCCGGGGTAGACGGCGTCGAGGAAGCGCATCATCCTCTCCCCCGTAACATCATCGGGGTTGTCCTGGAACCAGGAGCGCACGAACTCCGCTTGTGCCTCCTCCAACGCAGCGCGCGCCTTCGTCGTGACAACCGCGCCCCTCTTCGTCACCCTCGTCGGGGACTTCACGGCCTTCGCCGCGGTGTGGGAGGCAACAAGTGCGAGCTTCGTTCGGTCGGAGATAGTAAATACCTCTCCCCCTACCTGAATGGGCTCCACACGATCCGAGATGGGGACATTAGGTTCCTGCCCCTTCGCCGCATTCGCTAGGGCTATTGCATCAAGGGGCTCGAGAATGGGCACGTCCTCCGGGTCCACCCCCGCGGCCAAGCGCGCAAGGCGCTGCGCGATCTTCACCTCAAGGGAGGAGGCCTCCGACAAAACACCAGCGCGGCGTAGCATCTCCTCCCTCGCCAGCGACAACTCTAAGGCATCCTGCGCTCCTACTTGTGGCGTTAGGCCTTGAACGGCGGCCTTCCCCTTATAGACAAACCCTCCCGGTTGCCCCGTGAGGGTCCGCTCCGGTAGGAGCCCCGCTAGCTGCGCCTCTCTCCCCTTAATCTCCCGGAGCGTGGCGCCCGCCATCATTCCATACGTTCCAGGGCGGAGGAACTTCGCAGTCTTCGTCTCCTGAATCCCCGTCGCCCTCCTCTTCCGCAACATCGCGAGGGGAGCGAACGCGAGGCCCCCGCCAATTACCCCTCCTCCAAAGGACTCCAACAAGCCCTCCGAAAGAGCCTGCTTCCCATTGATGTTCAACTTCACGAGGGCGTTCTGAATGGCCTGCTCCCCTACCTCCTCCGCTCCCTCAATCAGGGCATTCTTCGCGATAATCCGCGCTGCCTCCGGGATGTTATTCCTAATGAGGCTCTTTCCGAGGGCCTGGAGCGCCAGGGGGCTCTTGTTCAATAGGTTGCGTGTCACGCCTCCCATGCCCAACCTCTCTAGGAGGAGCGCACTTGCCCCAAAGCC
>Ga0172371_10012437_pt1 | contig 11210 bp, 14 predicted proteins | sample Lak12m_FD_114543 | JGI IMG/M metagenome (GOLD analysis project Ga0172371, IMG submission 114543) | Freshwater microbial communities from Kabuno Bay, South-Kivu, Congo - kab_022012_12m | ecosystem: Environmental > Aquatic > Freshwater > Lake | place: Democratic Republic of the Congo: South-Kivu...
GTGCGGCTCCCTTGACCTTAGCAGCCTCAGCGCATTGCCGGAGAAGATAGTTCTGCCTGAAAAGATTACCGGCTACCTTGACCTTCGCAGCCTCAGCGCATTGCCGGAGAAGATAGTTCTGCCTGAAAAGATTACCGGCTACCTTGACCTTCACAGCCTCAGCGCATTGCCGGAAAAGATAGTTCTACCTAAAAAGATTACCGGCTACCTTTACCTTAGCAGCCATTTAAGAGAAGAATGGGAGAAACGAAAAAATGTCTGTGTAGATAACAGAACCACCCCCTACGAGGTAAATGGTGGTAGTTAATAGTTATTATACTATTAGTGTAATTCTGCTTAAACCCAAAAGGTCAAAAGAAAAGGAGGCATAATATGGTAAATACTACAAAAGTAAAACAGGCAATAGAACAGATTCAGATTATTACGGTGCAGGATTTTCTTACTAAGAAAAAAGATTTGATTGCTAAAGTATTACCTAAAACAATAACTCCACAAAGGTTGTTAGGTATTTTTGAAATGATACTTAACTCAAGCCCTAAACTAAAGGAATGTTCGCAGAAATCCTTAATCGGTGCGGTAATACAGACGGCACAATTAGGATTACAACCAGGCAATATCGGTCATATTCATCTTGTCCCATTTAACAACAAAGGCATAATGGAAGCCCAGCTTATTATCGGTTATAAAGGTTATGTAGAATTAGTTAATCGCTCAAAAGAAGCAACAATACTATCGGCAGAAGTAGTCTATGATAAAGACCAATTTCAATATGAACAGGGACTAAATCCTATTCTGCGTCATATCCCTTCTGCCGGAGATAGAGGAGAGAAAATAGGAGTATATTGTATAGCTAAGAATTTATTGGCCAATGAAAAAGTATTTGTCTATCTGCAAAAAGATGATGTAGAAAAAATCAAGGCAGCCTCAAAATCGGCAAATAGCGATTATTCTCCTTGGGTAACTTGGCCAGATGAAATGTGGAAGAAGTCGGCAGTCAAGCGTATATCAAAATTATTACCATTATCAACAGAGAGCCAAAAGGCAATTTCGGTAGATGAAACCATAAAGACAGAAATAAAAGAGGATATGACCGAAGTCCAAGATGTAACAGATTGGGAAGGACAAGAAGTAACAGGTGAACAATCGTCAAAAGATATGCCACCCCAAGAGAGAGTTGACGAAAATGGCTATAAGATAATGCTTAATAAATTCACCAAAGCAAAATCTAAAATAGGCGATAAGTTATATTATGAAGTTTTAGGCGGACAATTTGGGTTAGAACATGCTAACCAGATACGCAACCTAAAACTCGGCGATACCATTTTAGAGGAGATGAGAAAACAATATGAGGCAAGCAAATGATAAAATTACAATTTAATTTTAAACTCATAAGCAAAGACAATGAAAAGATATTTAACCGAAGAGGCCGCTCATTTCTTTCAAATAAATACCGGGCATTCTCCGACAGAACAAGATTTGAGGCAGTAATTCAATATAAAGATAAGCCGTTAAAAGATAATTTAAGCATTACAATTATCGCGGGTTTTAAGGATAAGCGGCATTGTGATTGCTCTAATTTGCCAAAAGGCGTATTAGATGATTTACAAGGTATCTGTTATCTCAATGACCGCCAAATCAAGAAGTTAGAGTGCATAGTATTAGATAGCGAGCCAAGAGATAGTTTTATTGTAACGATCAAAGAGATAAAAAATGGGCTGGTATGAAAAATTATTGGATTTTATTTTCGGAGAAGAAGATACAGAAGGATACGCAAGGGTAGATGAGGATAGCTGATTATATAATTAATTACCTAAAAGACAATGGCGTCGAGTATATCTTCCTTGTAGTAGGCGGGGCGGCTATGTACCTAAACGACGCCATAAAGAAATCGGGGATTAAATATATTTGCTTCCACCACGAACAGGCAGCGGCTATAGCAGCGGAAGGTTACTCCCGGGCTTCTGGAAAATTAGGTGTTATTTGCGTTACTTCTGGTCCCGGAGGCACAAACGCAGTTACAGGCATATTAGGGGCTTGGACTGATAGTGTTCCTCTCTTATGCCTTTCCGGGCAGGTAAAACTTGAAACCTGTATGGCTTATTATCCTGATTTAAAATTGCGGCAATTAGGCGACCAGGAAGCCGACATTATCTCAATAATCAAGCCCATTACCAAATACGCTAAAATGCTTACGAAACCAAAGGAAGTCAAGGAAATATTGGCAAAAGCGGTTAAGATAGCGGTATCAGATAGGCCCGGGCCTGTGTGGATTGATTGCCCGTTGGATATACAGAGGGCAGAAATATGAAACCTCTATTAGTCGCAGGACACGGAATAAGGATTGCCAAAGCACAAGATGAACTTATGAAAGTTTTGGATTTGGGCATACCTGTCGTTACAACTTTTAACGGTTTTGATTTAGTGCCTAATGACCACCCTTGTTTTGTCGGGCGTATCGGCACAGTAGGTACTTACGGTGGGGCATATGCACTAAAAAATTGCGATACTCTTATATGTGCAGGCACGCGCAATAACATAAGACAGGTAAGTTATAATCGGAAAAGTTTTGCGCCACAAGCAGAGAAATTTATATGTAATATAGACGGTGAAGAAATATACAAAGGATTTATAGAACCAACTGTTATTGCTTGTCAGGACGCAAAAGATTACCTAAAAGACTTAATACATAATTGGGCTTTATTGAGCATAGACCCCCATTGGCTTCCTTCACTCCGCAAATATAACGAAGAACATCCCACAGAATTAACCGCGCCTTATAAATTTATCCACGATCTGACCTCTGAATTATTTAATGACACAGTTGTAGTTTGTGGAAATGGTACCGCTTGTGTTGCTATGTTTCAGGCAGGAATAGTTAAGAAAGGTCAGCGAATATTTTGGAACTCTGGGACTGCGGCAATGGGTTATGATTTGCCGGCGGCAATAGGTGCTTGTTTTGCCAATAACAAGAAAGAGGTCTATTGTATTACCGGAGATGGTTCGATTATGATGAACTTGCAGGAATTACAAACTATAAGACATCATAACCTCCCTATCAAGATTTTTGTATTAAATAATAAGGGTTATCATTCGCTTGAGTTGACCCAGAAAAACTATTTTAAGGGAGATTATATCGGGTGTAATGAGCAATCAGGCATCTCTTTTCCTGATTTTAAGAAAGTAGCAGAATTATTTGACCTTACATATTTTACTTGGGATAAAAATAATTTAGATACTTTGCTTTATTATCCCTATGATTTTTTATGTGAAGTAAATATTGGCAATAAATATGAAATAAAACCAAAGTGGACAAATGGATACTAAAGAAATCTGTATCTGCGCGGCAGTAAAAGCGACAGATGGAACGATAATCAGGGGACACCGGCACAGGGATTGCATTGAAGGGATTATCCGTAGAGGATTAGAACCTTCAATAGAATGGAACTCCCAGGGGTTTATAACATCTTATAATAGGTTTGTAGATAGGCAAGAAGGATATAAATTGCAGAAAGAAGCAGGAATAAAGTCGGTTAACCCAGAAGGATATAGTTCGGCAAAATGGTTGTATAGTGAGGATATTTACTAGTAGAAAGGAGGGGTATGGCAAGAATAATTGAGGTGTTAGGTGTAATAGTAGTGGTATCTTGTTTTACAATAGGGTTAATAATTACTATAACATCAACAATAAGGGGGTGGAAAAAATGAATATCAAAGGAATGGTTTGGTTAGTAATCGGTGTAGTTTTATTTATTTTGTTTCTACTCTTAAATCCTATCGTGTTAATCTCGGCAGGAGAAAGAGGCGTGGTGCTTAATCTGGGGGCGGTATCGGATACAATAATGAATGAGGGGTTGAACTTTCGCACCCCTTTTATTCAGTCGGTAAAAAAATTTGATGTAAAAATACAGAAAGATGAACTTGAAACAGGGGCGGCCTCTAAAGACTTGCAGGAAGTAAAAACCACGATAGCCTTGAATTTTCATATTATGCCTGATATGGTAAATAAACTATATCAGAATATAGGTGTTAATTTTAAGACACGGATTATTGACCCTGCAATTCAAGAAGCAGTTAAAGCAGCAACCGCTAAATTTACCGCAGAAGAAGCCATTACCAAAAGACAGGCAGTAAGGGAAGAAATAAAAACACTTTTAACAGAACGACTAAAGAGAGAATATATTGCAGTTGATGAAGTATCTATAACTGACTTTGATTTTTCTAATGAATTTAACAAAGCTATTGAACTAAAGGTTACGGCAGAACAACAAGCTTTAAAAGCCAAAAATGACCTTGAGCGCGTAAAAATGGAAGCCGAACAAAGGATAGCCCAAGCTAAAGCAGAAGCAGAGGCAATTCGTATTCAGGCAGAAAGTATATCTAAACAGGGAGGTCAGAGTTATGTCCAATTAAAAGCCATTGAAAAATGGAATGGTATATTGCCTATTCAGATGATACCTAATGCTACTGTGCCATTTTTAGATCTGAACCAGAAGCCGGATACTAACCAAAGATAGCTTCCAAGTGGGGTGCGCATACTTATCACGCACTATTTATGAATAAACTTGAATACGAAATGATTGAGGTCTTAAAACGCCTAAAGTACGACTATGGCGTATTTGAAATCAAAGCAGAATTTGAGGCAGAAGGTAGCCGAATGGAAGAGTTAATGCGCCTAAAAGATATTACTTCCTATGTCGGCTTACCAATAATTCTAAAAATCGGCGGCGTTGAGGCAGTAACAGATGTCTATAACGCTCTTTCGATCGGAGTAAAAGGGATAATCGCCCCTATAGTAGAAACTACTTACGCGTTATCAAAATATCTTAATATGATTAAGACAATGATTGCCGAGGATAACGCAGAAGATATTGAATTTGCGTTTAATGTAGAAACCATAACTACTTGTGAGAATATAGTGCAGATGTTGAGTTTACCAGAAGCAAGAATTTTAACTGGATTAACTATCGGTAGGGTTGATTTGGCTGGCTCTATGGGAATGACAAGGGAAACTATCAATACATCAATAAAAATGAATTATCTAGTTGATACGATTTTGTCCGAAGCAAGGGCATATAAATTGAAAACAGGATTAGGTGGGGCTATCAGTAAGGACGCATTACCAGTGATAGAAAAATTTTTTTATTATCTTGATAAATTTGAAACCCGCAAGGTTGTATTCCCAATTAATTCATATAAATATGGCGAGAAAGCGATAATTGAAGCAAATAAATTTGAGTTATTATGGCTACAAAGCAAGCGCCGGTATTATTCCAGGATAAAAGAAGAAGACGAAAAGCGTATAAAAATGCTGGAAGAGCGTGTAAAATAAAAGCCAAAATAATCCCACGCATACATAACAGCAAAAAGCACGACTTGGCAAAAGAGATACCCCTATCTACCCCCTATTCTATCCATATTGACCCTTGCTCTCTCTGCAATTTTAAGTGTAAATTTTGTTTTCAATCTGATGAAAGAGCTAAAAATATTCCAATGGGGAAAATGTCTATGAATCTTTATGAGAAAATTATAGATGATTTATGCCAATTCCCTAATAGGATAAAGAAAGTCAAATTAGGTCTTCACGGAGAACCTTTACTTAATCTATTATTGCCGAAGATGATTGTCTATCTAAAATCTCGGAATATAACTGATACAATAGAGTTATTTACCAATGGATATTTATTAAATCAATATCCACAGCTTACAAAGGCGGGTCTTAACCGCATAAATATATCAATAGAAGGCCTAGATAGCAAGCAGTATAAGGAAATTACAGGCGCAAAAGTATATATGAGCCGCCTTATTAATAATATCAAAGAGTTATACAAATATCGTGGCAAGTGCAAAATATATATAAAGACAATTACCCAAGATAAAGAAAGATTTTTTAATATGTTCGGTAATATTTGCGATGAGATATTTGTTGAAAATATCGTGCCTCAATGGTCAGGAATAGGTGACCCTGAATTGCCTAAAGTTGGAATGTATGGACAACCGATAAAAGAATGGAAAGAAGTTTGCCCCTTCCCGTTTATGTATCTACATTATAATTGGAATGGTTCTGTAAGCCCTTGCACTCTTGATTGGCAAAGAGAAGTTATTATTGGAGACGCAAACAAGGAAAGTGCGGTAGAGATTTGGAACGGGGATAAAATAAGGAAATTGCGGGAAATGATGTTACAGGGTAGGCGCAGAGAGATACCTTTCTGTGATAAATGCTTTGCACCTATGGTATGTTGCGAGGAAAATTTGGATAATCTTATAAAAAAATGAAGATACTCCTTACTGGAGCAAGTGGAATGATAGGGCGTAACATTAAAGATACTTATCCTAATTTTCTTTGTCCTACCCACTCTGAATTAGACTTGACAGATAAAAAACAGGTTAAAGAATATCTTAATTATTATAAACCTGGCAAGATAATCCATTGTGCCTCAAATGATGATGAAGTATGCCTATATGATAACTTAAGGATGTTCGTTAATCTGGCGGAAAGTAAAATACCTATGGTTAGTTTTTCCACTGGCAGGGATATTGAGGATAGGTCTGGTAAGGTAGGAGAATATATTCTATCAAAATATATAGCGCAGGACTTATCTATTTATAAATACAAACATATCTCGGTATTAAAAATTTGGGGTTGTTTCGGTAAGTATGAAAAGGAAACGCGTTTTTTTACTGATAATATGTTGCGGATAAAACGAGGTGAGCCAATATTAGTTAAAGAAGATAAGTTATTTAGTTATGTCTATATAAAAGATTTAGTAAGAATAATTCTAACGGGACAGTTTATATGCCCTTGTTTATTCAATATTATCGGTTATACTCATTCTTTATCTTATTATGCGCAGATATTAAAACGAGTAACTAATTCACCCTACGAAATAATTATAGAAAAAAAATCGCAATGTAAAGATTATGCCGGGCACAATACTTATAAATTTAATTATACGCCTTTATCCATAGCCCTAAAGGAGATGTGGATTGCTTTCGATAATAATACCAAGCAGGTTAGAGCCAAGAATAAATGAGTTTGTGGAAGAAATTGAAAAAGTAATCAGACCCTTACAGATTATTATTTGTAATGACAGATTTGGTCAAGGTAAAGGTTATGCCATACGGGAAGCCTTAAAAGAAGCCAAAGGAGATTTGTTTATCTTCATAGACGGTGATTTTGATATTCAGCCATTTGAGGTATTTAAATTGCTTCCTTATCTTGAGCAATATGATATAGTAGTAGGGAATAAAGGATTGCCAAAAAGGTTTAACAGAAAAGTTTTAACTATTTTATCAAGATTATGGACAAGATTATTATTTAATATTTGCGACGACACCCAAACAGGGATTAAGGGATTCAATTATAAACCAGAGTGGATTACTGATGGATTTGCTTTTGATATAGAAATACTTTATAAAGCAAAAAAATTAGGTAAAAGTATAATTACTATACCGATACAGGCAATAGTATCAGATACAAAAAGTTTTAGCGATATATGGAAAACATTTTTGGACAGCATAAAGATAAGGTTTCTATTATAATCCCTCGGCATAGAGAAGATTTAGCCCAGGTATTAGAAGCAATACACAATTCTACTTATAAAAATATTGAAATAATTGTAGTGGATGAGGGAAAAGAAAGAAGCACGCAAAGGAATATCGGAATTAAAAGAGCAACAGGCAGGTATCTTTTCATTTTAGACAGCGACCAAGTAATAAGTTCAAGATTGATTGAAGAATGCGTAGAGAAAATGGAGTTCGGCATAGGGGGTATGTATATCCCTGAAATAATAAAAACTAAAGGAATATTCGCCTACATCCGTAACTGGGAAAGACAATTCTATAAGGGAAGTCCGATAGATTGCGTAAGATTCGTAAGAGCAAAAGATTGTCCTTTATTCGATGAAAGTATGTCTGGGCCAGAAGATAGCGATTGGGATAGGCAGATTAAAGGAATAAAAGTAGTTGCCAAAAATCCATTATACCATTATGATAATATCGGGATAATCAAATATTTCAAGAAGAAGGCATATTATAGTAAATCTATGGCAAGATTCACAGAGCTTTATCCAAACGATAAAGTTCTTAATTGGAAATGGCGTTGTTTTGGTGTATTTTTTGAAAATGGTAAATGGAAGAAATTTTTATTAAGACCTGATTTAGCGATCGCAGTGTTAATTTTAATTTTTGTGAGGGGTGTCATTTACAAATGGAACAAGTAAGTATCTGTATTCCCGCATACAACGCAGAAAAAACAATAAAGGATACGCTTAATTCTTGCATTATACAGGATTATCCCAACATTGAAATTATTGTTTCTGATAATTGCTCTACCGATAATACTAAAGAGATAATCAAAGAAGTATATCCCCAGGTTGTTATTTTAGAAAAAAAAATTACTGGCACAGCTACGCAAAATGGAAATAATGCTATAAAACATTCAAAAGGAAGTTATATTGTTTTAATGTGCGCCGATGATATATTTACCGATGCAAACATAATAAGCAAAATAGCAGAGATATTCGATAGTATGCCAAAAGTAGGTTATATTAGCAGGTATTATTATCAATTCATAGATAATCCAAGAATGCCAATAAGGGGGTTTAGGCATAATAATCCTTATCGCGGGGCGGATAACTGGTCAGGAATAGCCTTTAGGCGCTCCTGTATGCCTCTGGGATTATCAGAAGAAATATTTGTTGAAGCCGCTTATTTAGTAAAGCAAATAATACAAAAGGGATGGGATTACCATATATTAAAATATGATACCGTGGCTGTTAGAACAACAATAAATAATAATGGTTCTCAAAAACCAATCTGCTATATAAAATCTCCATTAAAAAATTGGGTTGACTGCATAGGAAAAGAACATACATCGCTTACTAATTTTATTTCTTTAATACAAATAAAAAATTGGGGAACATATAAAGCATTATTGAGAGAAATAATTTACTTTATAAGATATAAACCTAGTAATATATTTAGATTGGACTTCTGGTTCTTTTCTTTTATATCACTTGTAATTCCCAAAAGATTATTAAAAAATTTAGTATTGTTCTATAAAATTAAAATAGGAAAACATTTTATAAAGGAAATAAAATGCCCAAAATCAGCCTATTGATACCGGTCTATAATCAAGAAAAGATTGTAAGGGATACATTGCAGAGTGTATTATCCCAAGATTATCCTGATAAGGAAGTATTAATAAGTGATGATTGCTCTACTGATAACACTTATAAAGTATGCCAAGATTTTCCATTTATTCTATCTAGAAATAGTTATAATCTTGGCTTTACGGGTAACTTTAATAAATTAATAAAAGCGGCAAAAGGAGAATATATAATTTTCTTGTGTGGAGATGATATATTTACCCATCCATCGGTAATAAATGATATAGTGAGGATATTTGAAGAAAATCCGAAAGTCGGGGTGGTAGGAAGGTATTATTATCAATATCTTGATGGATACCCTGGGGCAGTAATGACAATACGAGGGGATATATTTACTTCATCTTGTCAACCTTCAGGGATAGGCTTTAGGAAAGAAGCTATACAAGGAGAAATGGAACATAGGATATTCATTGAAGTTCCTCTTATGGTCAAGAAAACTTTAGATGCCGGATGGGAATATAGAATGATTGGATACGATACAATCGCAGCAAGATTACATTTTAGCAATGGAGGCAATGCGGCAATAAGGGGAAGTTACTATAAGACTGCTCCACAACAATCTCCCACTAAAAATTGGTATGAAATATTGGAAAAACCGATTGGGATGTATCTTGGTTTTATCCAGATAAAAAACAGGGCTTCGTGGTTATTATTAAATGAAATAAGAGATACAATAAAATTAAACCCTAAATGCCTTTTTAATATCGGGTTCTGGTTCTGTGCCTTAATTGCGTTGATAGTTCCTGGTTGCATACTCCACAGGTTAAGTAATTTTTATCGGCATCGTTTCACTCGTCATTTCGTTCATACTAAAAACAGAAAAGAATGGTTAAATAAATTAAATATTTATATCAATGACTATTCTTAATCTTGGTTGCGGAGAACAAATCCTCTTTGGTTGTATTAATGTAGATTTAACTCCATACAAGGGAGTTGACGAAATAGTGGATTTGACCGCTCCGCATTGGCATTGGAAAGATAATTCCATAGACGGGATATATGCCAACCATATTATTGAACACTTAACCGACCCCAAACAATTTATTCTTGAATGCCATAGGATATTAAAGTCCAGTGGATTTTTAAGGATAAAAGTCCCTCATTCATCCAATATCTCCGCAGTCGGTTGTTTAGGCCATTATAGGACATTTTCTTACGATACTCTAAACGACTATATTGGAAGAGATTTCTATATGTTCGGTAAGCAGAAATTTAAGACAGTAGAGCAGAAATTACTATGGTGGTATGAAGAACCGGATATACAGGAAGAACTCCCTAAACCGATACTTTACGCAATAAAAATAATAGCACCTTTTATAAATTGGCTTATTTCTTTATCACCTCGCATATTTGAAAATGTATGGTGTTATTGGATAGGTGGAGCGCGAGAAGTTATTTGGACAGGGATAAAGATATGAACATCCTTTATCTTCCCAACAGCCATTGCCAACAACGTCAGTTTGAAAAGCCAAACTTTATGGCTTATCCTGTAAGGCTTGCGATGGAGGCGGAATTTTATAGGGGACAAGGAAATTTTGTTCAATGGGATTATCCTTTTCCTATAGGGATAAATAGAGGTGATTGGGATAAAATTATTATAACTCCAGAAAACTTGTCCTTTCTTTCCTTGCCTCATCCTGATAGAATATTTACAAAAGCCTTTGATAAAAAATATCAACAAAATGGTAATTTCAAATATCATCCTGGAACATATATACAAAGCGCAAGTGGATGTTGGTGGGGCAAGTGTAGTTTCTGTGTAGAAAAAGGGTTACCTTATGAAGTGCGTCCGGTTGATGATGTGATTAACGAAATTACGGTATGCAAAAAATTAGGATTCAGGGAAATATTTGATGATAGTGCGACATTTCCAACAGGGAGGTGGTTAGATGAGTTTTGTGATGGGTTAATAGGAAGAAACAACAAAATGATATTGGGTTGTAACATGAGATTGGTAGATGTTGATTTTAGACAGATGAAAGCAGCTGGATTTAGGTTTTTGCTTTATGGAATAGAAAGCGCAAATCAGGAGACTTTGGACAA
>Ga0172371_10012438_pt1 | contig 11208 bp, 9 predicted proteins | sample Lak12m_FD_114543 | JGI IMG/M metagenome (GOLD analysis project Ga0172371, IMG submission 114543) | Freshwater microbial communities from Kabuno Bay, South-Kivu, Congo - kab_022012_12m | ecosystem: Environmental > Aquatic > Freshwater > Lake | place: Democratic Republic of the Congo: South-Kivu...
CCAATTGAGCCAAGACGACCGCTGGACGAGGAACTGGTCACGCCCCCGCAAACACCGCCGTGCCGCCGGCTCCGGCCGCCTCGCGCAGGCCGCGTGAGCGCGCAGGAACGGGAATGCACCCGCGGTGTGGCCCGCCCGGACAAACTCCAGGGGAGGGTGCACTCCGTTGCACGCGCGGAGGCAAGCTGACCTTTCTTAAGGAGTATCATGCCTCTTCTCTGATCCGGCCGCATTCTCACGCCCCGGGTCGTCGTGCAATCCTGGCGGAGACAATACCACTGAGGATCAGCGAGAACGTTCGGAACAGAAGAAAAGAGGCACTATACTTCCGTGGAATCCGTCCCAGCGTGTGACGAAGCCGGGCCTTGAGGTGGCGCGTCTTACCGAACGTCTTACGATTCAACCTGCTGCCGAAAGGAGCACACGGGTGAAAGGCCAAAGGATGATCTTGAAGTGCTTGCCGGTCATCACGATGACATGGATGGCGGCGATTGCCGCGATCGCTGTAACGAGTTTGGCGGCGTGTCCGGTTGCGGCGGGTGCCGAGAAGGACCGCGACCGCCCCGGGTACGACGACACCCCCTTCTTGCCGAACTCGCCTGGCGAGTCCACGATCGCAACCGGCCTCAGTCGCCCCTGGTCACGCCGGGAAGTGCCGGACTTTCGAGCGAAGCCGCCACGCCGCCGTCGGATGCCATCGTGCTCTTCGACGGCGGTGAATCCCGCGCGCAAGCCGGGCCAATGGCAGAGCTTCGACATCGTCTTCGCCGCCCCGCGCTTCGACGGCAATAAGCTCGTTCGGCCCGCCTACCTCACTGTGTTCTTCAACGGTGTGCTCGTGCAGGACCATCGGCCCGTGCTCGGAACCACGGCCCATCGCACGCTCGCCGTTTACGACGTCCGTATGAGCCGGGGGCCAATCAAGTTGCAGCAGCACAACTCGGCCGTGCGGTTCCGCAACATCTGGGTCCGCCCGCTCAAGCTCGACGATTGATCGCGGTCATCGCCAGCGGCCGAAGAGTCCCCGCCTGGCTCGCCGGCGACATCCCTCGGCGGTGCCCGGGCCTTCCTCGCCGCCGGGCACGGAGGAGGCAGACGCCGAAGCCCCGTTCGCCGGAGGCAAGGGCCGGGATGCACCGGGCGACGGGACGCGGGGCACGAGTCGGCAGCCGTACTGGTCGCAAGTGCGGACCCACTCGATCGCTTCGCTGGCCGGCGGCCGGACGTCGACGCTTGGCGATGGTTTGGTTTTTGCAACCTCGACGCTCACCGGCACCTCGATGCGCGCGTGCTCCGCGCGGGCGAGGCCGATGGCGACGGCCGCCGCCGTGTCGGCGTCAGGAGCCGCCGCACAAAGCGGAAAGCTGAAAGCCGAAAGCTGAAGACCCAACAGTAAACCCATCATGTTGTGCTCCTCTGGGCAAATGGAAAATTGGAGACGCGGAGACGCGGAGAGGAGAAGGGAAAGGGAGAGCGCCTTGCACACGACATTCTCCGGGTCTTTCCTCTCCGCGTCTTCCCCTCTCCGCGTCTCCGTGTCTTCTTCCCCCCTCACGCTTCGGTAAAACTCTTGGGAACAGCGGGCCGGTTGTAGCCGCAGAAGCCGAGGTCGACGAAGCTGTCGCCTTCGCTCACGGCCTCGCCGACCGCGTCCAGGTCCGCGTAGAACGACCCTTCCGGCTGGTCGAGCCAATAGGGGCCGCTCGTCCAATCGGGCCCCCACGATTGATCGATGAGGATCAGTTTGCGGCCTTTCTTCGTGGTGCGTCTCGCCGCGCCGAGGCACATCGAGTGGCCCCACGAGCCGCGCTGGCGCAAGGCCCCGTCCTCGTCGCGGCCGCGGGGATCCTCCCAGCCCACCGACGAGCATTGGTTCAGCGGCAGTCCCGCCCCGACGCACAGCCACGCCTTCTCCGCCGTGTCGACCCGGAGGTATTGGCTGTACTTGTGCTGTCCGGCGATCGCCTTGATTTCCTTCGGGACTCCCCGCAGGCCGAACTGGTAGCAGGTTTGGACCGAGTAATTGCGCAGATCGTACTTGCCGTAGACCGCCTGGGCCGCGGAGCCGAACTGCGTGTTGGCCCCGGCCATGCCGTAGCCGGTCGAGCCGTCGCCGCGCCCGAGCATCCCGGCGGCTTCGCGGCTCAGGCCGTAGGCGACCTCCGGGCAGCCCATCCCGACGAACTGCTCTGGGTCGAGCCGAAGGTAGATGTCCAGGGCCGCCAGGTAGGCCCATCGCTTGGCGTCGGCGTTGCCCACGCACGAGCCGATGTTCCCCTGGTCGTAGGTGCGGACCCTCACCCAGTCGCCGTCCGGCACGAGCCAGTTGCCGAGCTTCGCATCCTCCAGGCACAGCCGCAGGGCCCGATAGCAATAGCGGTCGGAGCCGTCGTCGCTGGCCCGGAGTTGGTCCCAGAAGTCGTCGGCCGCGGGGAGCGCTGCGGCGTAAGCCGTGTAGCCGCTCTGGTCCTTGATCCAGCCGAAATGCCGTTCACTCGTTGGACTCGCCATCTCTGGTTCGCTCCGGGAGTTAGAAAAGAGGAAGACTCACCACAGAGGACGCGGAAGAACGCGGAGAGGCGAGGTGTCCGAGGCCAAGGGTGGAGACCGGGCTTCCCCGCCTATCTTTCCTTCGTGTTCCTCCGTGTCCTCCGTGGTTCATCGCTTTCGTATCGCTACTTCTTCGGACCGGGCCCCTTGACCGCGTTCAGGCCTTCGGCGATCGCCAGCCACACCGGCTTACAGTCGTCCACGCTTTTGATGGCCCCGGCGGTTCGCTTGGCGTCGAGCCAAGCCCCCATCTCCTTGACCCAGGGTTCCCAGACTTGGGCCCGTTGCGGCCCGAGGGCCACCTCCCGGGCATAGCGGTTCGCCGTGATGAGCTTGTCGATCGAGTCGATGGTCTTGGGGATCTGGTCGGCGAGCGTCCTGTAGACGGCCGCCAGTTTCTGGGCGTCCTCTTGCCTTGCTTCGGCCGGCAGTTTCTGGGCCGCGTTCACGGCCACGATTCTCGCCTCGTCGGCAGGAGTCGCCGGCGAAGGGGGCGTCGGGGGCACGGGCGACGGAAGCGACGACTGATCCAACGGCGCGATTTGCCAAACGGCCGACCCGCCCACAATCACCACCCAGGAACCTGTCGTGGAACCCGGGGTGAGCATGACGGCCACCGGCTTGCCGTCGGACCCCGGCGCCGAGCACGCGACGAACGGCTTCCAAGGCGGCGCCGTGTCGCGAGGCGATTGGCCGAGCCCAAGACCCGGGCCGGCAAACCAAACCGCCGCAATCAGAACGAGCAACAACATCCAACGCGATCGCATGGGAACACCTCAATGGGGTTGAAGATTGGACGATTCACCACGGAGGACACGGAAAAACGCGGAGGCACAAGGACTGGACCTTCTCGCGCACCTTTCATTTTCCATCCCACGTTCCTTCCTCCGTGTTCCTCCGCGTCCTCCGCGGTGAATCCAAACGCCTCCGCCGCTCAAGCCGGCTTCTCGGGCAGCAGGTCGAGCAGCGCGAGCATGAGCGGCATGATCTGCTGGATGAACTGCACCACCTTCTCCCAGTCGATCTTGCCGGCCTTCTCGCGGGCCGGGGCGAGGGCCCGCCACACTCCAAGCATCCGGCGCAGGTCGCCCGCTTCAACGGCTTGCGCAGCGGCGACGATCGTCTCAGGCGACATAGGCTGGCTCCTTGAAACGGGACCGTAAAACTACGACTGCATAACTAACGGCAATCCGAAAGCACTGCGTTTCCTCTCGCCGTTCTTCAATCTCTGCCCTCTTCAACGCAAAAAGCCCACCAAGAACCGAAACGGTCCTCGGTGGGCTCCTCCCGATACCTGCTCCACGCAGGCCCGTGGGATACCCGATAAACTGCGGCGTCTAGGGTGGACAGAAGCGTCTTCTCAAACGATTCTCGTCGCCACTCACGTCCCGGCCAACAATCTTCTGCTGTTCGCCAGGATCCGGCCGAGCGTCACGGCCACACCGTCCACGATAGGCGGCCGGTGGCCAATTTCCAAGCGCATTCGACGCAGCCGCGCCCGACAAGGGACTTCCACGATTCAGGGGCTTCCGAGCCGGGCCGTGTCGACGGGCTCGATCGCCGCGACCTTCCCCTTAGGGAGCGTCGCGAGCAGGTCGGGCAGATCGTACACCGCCAGGGCCCCGTGGACCACGTTGACCAATTGATTCTTGGCCAACGGCGTGCGGACCACCTCGGACCACGAGGGAAGGCAGTGCTTCAGCGTCACCGAGGCGAAGCACTGCGGCTCCAGGGCGGCCGCGTGCAGGGCCGGTGGGCCGGTCAGGCCGATCGCCAGCAGGTGGACGCGGTGCGGCCTGTCGCCCTTGGAGTAGACCGCCAGGAACCGGGCACAGGCGAGCGTATCCTCGGCCCGGCCCGCCAGGTACGACTTGCCCAGCAGATACGCCAGGAAGCTCTCCTGCCACTCCGCTCCGAGGTAGTTGGAGTAAGACGACTTTCCGGTTTTCTGGGTCTCGCCGAGCCCGCGGAGATCCACGGCCAGAACGACCTGCCCCGCCTTGACCAACTTCTCGATCGGCCCGCCGGGCCCGGCATCGACCTGCTTGCCGGAGGCGTGCAGATAGAGCGTGGCGTCGCCGCAGGGCGTCTCGGGCACAAAGGCCAAGGCCGGCAGCCAGATCCCCGGCTCCGGGCGCAGGACGAGCTTGTCGATGCGAAAGCCCGGCCGCGCGATCGAGCCAACCTTCTCGCAGGCCGGCTCGGCCAGCGCGCTCAGCCTGCGGATGCCGGTCACGCGACGGACCTCGTCGAGCATCTTCTGCGGCCCGTTGCGGCCCCACATGCCCTTGCGCGCGGCGGCAAGCTGCGCCTCGAAATCGCGGTTGATGTCGTAAACGCTGCGGGCCCCGGCCAGGCGCATGACCTGGCCGTCCGGCGTGCAGAGGGCCTCCTTGTCGCTAAGGACGGGCGAGGGCGACTCGGTGATCGCGTCGTCGATGCCCTGGAGCCACCGCCGCATCCAGCGGGTAGCGGCAGTGCGCAATGGACCGGAGAACCCGTGCTCGGCCTCGGTCTCGATCAGGTCGACCCGCTCCGCGAATCCCATCGCCGTGTAGCACCGTTTGGCTTGGCGGAAGGTGTCCCAGGCGCCGGAGATGTCGAAGAAATCGCGGGTGGCGGTGCAGAGGAGCGTCGGGCGCGGGGCCCGCATGAGGATGTAGTCGGCGTGGTCCAGCCCCAAGGCCACTTGGCCGAAGATGTTCTGCTCGGCGTCCTGCGGGCCGATCGTGTGGAGCAGGCGGCCCAGCGTGGTGAGATAGCAGCTCGGGGCCGCGGCCAGGATCCGCTCGTCCAGCGCCATCAAGTAGCTGGTGAGCGTGCCGCCCCCGGAGTTGCCGGTGCAGCCGAGCCGCTTGGGATCGACCTCGGGCCGGCCGGCCAGGTAGTCGAGGCTCCGCATCCCGTCCCAGATGCGGAAGGTGGCCGTGTTGCGGCCCAGCAAGATGCTGCCCACGCCCGCCAGGCAATGCGCCACCGTGCCGCGGGCCAGCGGCTTGCCCAGCTTGTCGAGCAATTGGAACCGCTCCCCTTGGTCGATCGGGTCGTAGCACAAGACGGCGAAGCCGTTCTTCACCAGGAGGATGCACGCCCGCTGATACACGTCCATGGCCTTGCCGTTGTCGCTGTGTCCGCACGGGACGAGCACGCCCGGAAACGTCGCCTTGCCTTGCGGCAGGTAGAACAGGGCGGTGACGTAGTGACAGGGCTGGCTCTGGTAGATGACTTTCTCGATGGTGTACCCGTCGCGCTGGAGCCGGCCGACGACTTGCGGCTCCAGCGGCGTGCGTGGGGGAAAGCCGCCGAGCTGGGCCACGAAGAGCTTCCGCATCCGCTCCTGGTAAGAGGCCCAGACCTCCGCCGTGCCGTGGGGCCCGGCCCGCTCCGAGCCCGCCGCCGGGCCCTTCTTCGCGGGGGCTTGCGGCTTACCGGCGGCCGGCTTGGGCGGCCTGGGCGTCCCGTCGCGAACCAGCTTCTCGAACTCGGCGGCACGGCGGCCAACGGCCTCGTCGACCTGCCGCATCCAGTATTCGTGCATCACCGCCGCCGGCGCGATCCCGTCGATCTTGTCCGCCAGCACGCGAAACTCGTCCGCTCGCGCCTCGGCAGAAAGCCCGAGCGCACCGATCACCGCACACAACGCGTGGATCATGGCCATCGCCCTCCCAGGATTACGCACACTCATTGAGGACTCGAGTCAACCGACCCACAGCTTAGTGGAGGGCGAGGTCGGCCTGCAAGCGGGGAGTCTCCCTCGTTCCCACCCTCCGCGTGGGAACGCAAGCTTCGCCGCTCTGCGGCCCGGTAGGGCGAACCGAACGCAGCGAGGCCGGCCACGACCCGCTCCCCGCACGGGCCGCGGAGCGGCCCAACGTGCGTTCCCACGCGGAGCGTGGGAACGAGCCCAACGAGAATCTCAGATCCGGACGCCGTCCAACTCCGGGTAATCGTCCGGCTGGACGACCTCTTTGAGCCGCAGGCCGAGCTGCCAGAAGCCGCCGCCCATGGGGTTGAGATGCCGGGCCTGGGCCAGGACGAACCTCATCGACCGCTCCCAGCGGAACCCGACGATCACCTCGTCGGCGGCACGGCACTCATGGAGGACCAGGGAGACGCCGCGGCTGGTGAACTCCTTGGTCACCGCCGCGAAGCGCTGATCGACCAGCGCCTTCCCTTTCTCCACGGGAATCACGAGCACGACCACGGTCAGATTGACGCGGCGTTCCAATCGCGGTCCCTCGGCGAGGCCTTTCAACTCCGGGCAATTGTTGTTGACAAGGTTCAGCATGAGGCTTTGGACCCCGTGCTCCTTGTTCTTGGCAAACAGCGCCACCGCGATCCCCCTTCTTCCGAAAGCCGAAGTGACTCCTACAAGAGTATAGGTCGCAGGAGCGAACTGCTGCGCGTGTCTTGTAGCTGAGGTCTAACGTGGCACAGCCGCCCCCGGCTCTGCGGATCCCCGGGCACAGCCGGGGGCGGCTGTGCCACAAGTCTGTTTTGGGAGGAGCGCCTTGTGACTTCGGGTACCGGTCCGCGGAAATCGGACCTCCCCTTTTCTCTCGACGAGCGGCGGCTGATAATCGGCAGCGGGATGGGGCCGGTTTCTACGATTCTGCGGATTGGGAGGGCGGTGTCATGGCTCGATGGTTCCCCTGGGCAGCCGTGTTTCTCGCGGCCGGCGTGGCATCCGCGGCCGAGAATCTCGTTCGCAATCCCAGTTTCGAGGAGACCGGCGATAAGGGCGGCCCGGCCGTTTGGCAAACGTCGGGCAACGCGCGGCGAGTCACGCAGGCCCTTTCCTCGGACCGCGGCCGCGACGGCAATCGCTGTGCCCGGCTTGCCTGCACCAAGTTCGCCGGCGGCACGCCCGACTCCCACGCCATGATCTGCCAGATGGGCGTGCCGGTCAAACAGGGCTCGTCGTATCGCCTCACGCTTTGGGCCCGGGCCGAAGGGCTCGGCGGCGACACCGTGCAAGTGGCCCTCTCCGACACCTCGAACTGGCAGAACTGCGGACTCCAGGAGTCGTTCGCGCCGACGCCGGAATGGGGCAAACAGGAGTTCATCTTCCGGGCCACGCGGACGTGCGCGGCCTCGACCCGGTTCCAGATCTGGTTCAATTCCACCGGCACGCTCTGGCTGGACGATGTGGAACTGGTGGAAACCGGCCGCGACCTCTACCGGCCCGGCCAGATCATCTCCGCCGCCGGGCATGCCAACCTTGTGCCCAACGCGAGTTTCGAGTGCGGCACGGACGGCTGGGGCTCGGCCGAAGGCGACCGCGTGGTTCACTGGGGCGGAAGGATGAACCGGCTGTTCGGCGAGTTGGACACGACGCAGGCGTACGATGGCAAGGCGAGTCTTAAGATAGCGATTTCGTCCGAGAACCAGCCCGTCTCCTTCTTCGACTATTACGAGCTGACCCGCGCGCCGATCCGCGCCCCGCTGGCCGGCAACCTCGGATTCATGGAGGTGGAGCCCGGCAAGGCGTACACGTTTTCCGTGTACATGAAGGCGGATCGGCCCGACACGCCTGCCCGGCTCCGCGTCCAGCAATTCCAGTCGGGATCCATAGACAAGATGGTCCGCGCCTCGACCAAGTGGGAGCGCCATAGTTTCACGTTCAAGCCGTGGGCCAAGTGGTGCTACGTGCTCGCCGGCCCGGACCTGTGCCCCCCTGTAGCACAGCCGCCCTCGGCTGTGCCTGGCAGCTCCGCACAGCCGAGGGCGACTGTGCCACGTGACGGGACCGGGTCCAAGGAGGTCACAAACCCGCCCGACCGGGCCACCGTCTGGCTCGACGCCGTGCAACTGGAGCAGGCCAAGGAGCCGAGCGATTTCCGTGCGCGGTCGCCGATCGAGTTCGGCGTGGCGACGGATAAACCGGGCAACGTGTTCGACTGGAACGAGCCGGTGCGGTTCACGGTGACGGTCCATCGGGCGGGCGACGAGGGCCAACCCGCCCGGGTCCGGTTCGCCTTGACCGACTTTTTCGACAGGAAAGTGGTGAGCGATCTCGCAGCATGGGACGTGCCGCCCGGGAAGGACCAGCAGTTGCCGGTCCGTCTCGACCCGAGTCCCCAGCGACGCGGCTTCTTCCGCTTGGTTGCGACCATGATCGCGGAAAAGCAGACGGAAACGCGAAGCCTCCGCCTGGCCGTGATCCCGACGTTCAAAGACAGAGAATCCCGATTCGGCGTGAACCACGCCTATCCGTGGCCGCACCTGCTGGACTTGTCGCGGCAGGCCGGCTTGGTTTGGGTCCGCGACTGGTCGCTCAAGTGGCAAGAGGTGGAGCCGGAACAAGGCAAGTTCCAGTTCACCGAGCCCGACTATCAGATCGACCGACCGCGCAAACATGGCCTGGAGGTACTGGGGCTCTTGCCGTTCCCGTCGAGCAACTGGTCGTCGACCGCGCCGGCGAGCGTCTCGGGCAAAGGCGGTTATCCTCAGAATCGGGCCCGGGTGGCCTACGCCCCGCGCGACGAAAGCGAGTTCGAGAACTACGTCGCCACGACCGTGGCCCATTACAAGGGACGGATCCGCTGGTGGCAGGTGTTCAATGAGTCGCTCTTCACCGACTACTCGCTCCCGCGCAAGCACGGCTATGACGGCGGCACGTATGCCAAGCTCACCAAGGCGTTTGCCCGGGCCGCGCGCAAGGCCGATCCGCAGTGCCGGGTGCTGGCTGGGATCGGCTACATTGCCGAGGGTCAAATCCTCGACGATTTCGAGAAGTTCTTCGGCGGCGGCGGGCTGGAGGCGGCCGACGCCATCGACATCCACCACTACCCCGGAATCCGGCCCCCGGAGTTCCTCGAAGGGCTCCTGCAAAAGCTCAACGCCCTGATGGACGAGCACGGCGGGCGCAAACCGATCTGGCTCACCGAGTACGGCTACTACGCCGACGACGACCCGGCCACCGTGCCGCTTCCGCACGGCGGCACCGACAAGCCGGTCGGCAGCGAACGGCTCCAGGCCGAGTACGCGGTTCGCTGGACCACGCTCGGGCTGGCCGGCGGCATCGAGAAGATTTTCTACCACGCCGGCACGTGCCACGGCCTCAACGGCGACGCTATGGAGGGCGTTTTCTACAAGTACGGCGGCGAGCCGCGGCGGATCTACGCGGCCCAGGCCGTGCTCGCCCAACTCCTGACGCCCACGGCCCGTTCTGTCAGGCAATTGTCCCTCGGCGACGGGGTCAAGACGTATCTGTTCCGCGATGGCCAGCGGCTTGTGGCCGTGGTCTGGTCGACCGGCCGGGCCGAGCCGGGGATAATCACGCTACCCGACGCCCGGCTGCAACTCTGGGACCTGATGGGCCGCCCCCAGCCGGCGCGCCAGTTCACCCCCAGCGGCTCGCCCGTGTATGTTGTGGCGAAAGGCGTTTCGGACGACGCGTTCGCCGCGGCATTGCAGCGGGAGTAGGCGGAGGAAGAGGTCGGAGGCGTAGGTTATGCTCCAGCATATCCGGGTGCTGCGCGGGGCCCGAATGAATCCAGGAAAACCGTAGGCGGGAACGAGGCCATTGCGGTGGAAATCGAGTCCAAGAACAGTGCGCTCTCCAAACTGGGCGGTACGGGCTGCCTCCTCTTCTTCGCCCTCTTCTGGTCGGGCCTGACGCTGGCCTTCGACATCTTCATCGGCCGAAGTGCGTTTCAGCAAATTCAAGCCCTCGGTTATTCCACGGCCGCCGGTTCGGTCACGCACAGCGAGGTCGAGACCGTTGACGGAGACGACGGCCCCACCTATCGTCCGAACATCAAGTACAAGTACTCGGTGGTGGGCAAGGAACACCTGGGGGATCGGTATCGCTACGGCCAGTGGTCTTCCGGCGGACGGTCTGCCCATCGAATCGTCGCGTCCCATCCCGTTGGCTCTCACGTCGAGGTTTACTATGCTCCGGCCGATCCCTCCGACGCCGTGCTCACGGTCGGCGTGGAAGGGATGGACCTTTTCCTCGCCATGTTCATGCTCCCGTTCAATCTCGTCATGCTCGGGTTCTGGATCGCGCTCGGCGGCGAAGTTCGCCAGCGGTTCTTTTCGCCCTCGGCAGGTGGTGCGAGGGTATCGGACGACGGCCGGTGCGTCCGGGTGCGGCTGTCGCTGTGGAACCCGTTTTTCTCCGGGGCCATTGCCGCCGGGGGCCTGGCCTTTGCGGGGACGTTCGTGATTGGGTTCGGATTCGGGGCCGACCCCTCGCTGCCTGTCATGCTCGTCGCCTGGGGTGTGATTCTCGGCGGTGGGGCGGCGGTGTGCCTTTATGGGTATTGGAGACGGGCTGAGGGCGGCTCCGATCTGATCCTTGATGAGTTCCGCCAGTGCATGACGCTCCCTCCGACCCTGGGACGCGAAGAGGAGGTGATCGTCCCGTTCGAGAAGGTCGTCGCCATCGAGGTGGAGACGGCGGAAAAGCGGGGCTCAAGAGGCAACGTTTCTCATTCGTATCTCCCCACCGTGGTCTTCACCGACGACAAGGGGTCCCGACGGCGAGAGCCAATCGTCGATTGGCCGTTCGAGGCTCGGGCGCAAGGGCTGGCTTCGTGGCTCCGCGAGCGGTTGCCGATCGAGCCCTCTTGACGCTTGAGGCCTGTTCGAGTGGCTGCCATGGAGCGGCAGACGAAAAAAATGCGGCGGCAAGGGTGAGTTCCCTTTGCC
>Ga0172371_10012439_pt1 | contig 11208 bp, 10 predicted proteins | sample Lak12m_FD_114543 | JGI IMG/M metagenome (GOLD analysis project Ga0172371, IMG submission 114543) | Freshwater microbial communities from Kabuno Bay, South-Kivu, Congo - kab_022012_12m | ecosystem: Environmental > Aquatic > Freshwater > Lake | place: Democratic Republic of the Congo: South-Kivu...
TGGGAGATTTCTCAGTAAGTCTGTCCGTTGCGCGGCAGATGCCAGTCGAAGTCCCTCCACCCCAGCTCTTCTTCTTAGAGCTTCTCAAAAATGAGCTATAAAAACCATACAAGCCTGTCGAAGCACAATAGACTCTAATGGAACGATGAATGATCCTATAGGTGAAAGAACCGGGCCGACTCTTGCTCTGGTCGGCCCCACGGCAGTGGGGAAGACCGCCCTCTCCCTGACCCTGGCCGAACGGTTTTCCTGTGAGATCGTAGGCCTTGACTCCATGCAGGTCTATCGCCACATGGATATCGGCACCGCCAAGGCCACGGCCGAGGAGCGGGCAAGGGTGCGGCATCATCTCATTGATGTCGTTAACCCGGACGAGGACTACCATGTGGCCCGCTATGTATTGGAAGCGGAGGAGGCGATGGCCGGAATCCGGGCCAGGGGGGGGATACCTCTGCTGGTTGGCGGCACCGGCCTTTACCTCAAAGGCTTGCGGCAAGGTCTTTTTGAAGGGCCTAAGGCGCCGGAGGCGGTGCGCCTTGCCTTGCGGCAAAGGCTCAAGGAAGAGGGGAGGGTGGTGCTTTTTGCCGAGCTTGAAAAACGCGACCCGGATTCCGCGGCCAGGATCCATATTAATGATACCCAGCGCCTTCTCCGGGCTCTGGAAATATACCAGGCCACCGGCAGGCCCTGGAGTGAGCATCTTCGCGAACATGCGTCCAGGGCCAATCCTGCGGCCAGGATGCTGATTATCGGACTTGCCTGTGACCGCGAGGAGCTTTACCAGAGGATCAATCTGCGGGTGGAGAGGATGATTAGCGACGGCTTGTCGGCCGAAGTGGAAAAGCTCCTTTCCCTGGGGTATGATTCCTCGCTCAAACCGATGCAGGCCATCGGCTACCGGCACATGCTCAAGTTCACCCAGGGCGAATGGACCTGGAACGAGGCCCTGGAAATCCTGGCCCGGGACACCCGACGATACGCGAAGCGGCAGATGACCTGGTTCGGCAACACCCCGGAAGTTCACTGGTTTTCGCCTGGGGAGCCGGAAACGATTTCCGGTTTGATAAACGATTTTCTTTCCGGATCGGCACCATGAACATTCCAAATTTTCTCACCATCGGCAGGATCCTTCTTATCCCTTTGCTGGTGATCTTCCTGATCGAAAGGAAACTGAACGAGGCCCTGCTGATCTTCCTCGTGGCCGGGATCACCGATGGCCTGGATGGTTTTCTCGCTCGGATTCTCAAACAGAAGACGGAGTTCGGCGCCTTCCTTGACCCGCTGGCCGACAAACTCCTGCTGATTACTTCCTACACCACCCTGGCCGTGCTTGGTCTGCTGCCCAAATGGCTGGCCGTGGTAGTGGTGAGCCGGGACTTGATCATCTGGGTCGGGGTCGGGATTCTCATGCTTCACGAAAGGGAGTTTGCTTTCAAGCCTTCCCTGGTCAGCAAACTGACCACTTTTTTTCAGTTGGTCACGGTGGTTTTCCATCTTGGCCAGGAGTATCTGCAAAATTTCTTTGGGCTGGTCCTTTACCTTGATTATGCGACGGCGATTTTCACCATCATCTCCGGGATTCATTATCTCAGCCGTGGCATTCGTATTCTTGATCAAGAGAAAACAAAATAGATACAATTTATTATCAAAATAAATTAATGCAAAACATCAGGTAATCTCCTTGTCGCTTCCTGAAAAGAACTGGCTCATTCTCCCCCACGAGCACCATCGCTGCAAGATCATGAGCCAGGAGCTTGCCATACCTGAGGCCATGGCCGCGCTTCTGCTTGCCCGGGGACTGGAAAACCGGAGCCAGGTGGAAAAATTCCTTTCCCCCCAGTTGGCCGACCTGCCATCCCCGTTTCTCATGAAGGGGATGCGCGAGGCAACGGATTTGATCCTCGACGCCCTGGCAACACAAAAGCCGATTATCGTTTATGGCGACTACGATGTGGATGGCAGCACCGGTGCGGCCCTCCTAAGCATTTTCCTGAAAAGAATAGGCTTCTCAACCGTTTATCAGTGTCAACCCGATCGTCTTTCAGAAGGTTACGGGGTGCATCTTGAGACCGTAAAGCGAATGATGCCGGAAGATATTTTTCTGCGCGCTCCTTTGTTGATTACCGTTGATTGCGGCATCTCCAGCAATCAGCAAATCAAGGAACTGCAAGGTCTCGGTTGTCAAGTCATCGTCAGCGATCATCATCGTCCGCCACCGGAATTACCAGAGGCTACCGCCATCCTCAATCCCTGGCAGGAGGATTGCGGTTTTCCCGACAAAAATCTGGCCGGGGCCGGTGTCGCTTTCTATCTAACCATGGGGGTAAGAAGCAGACTGAGGGATGAGAAGGGAAGGGATGACCTCCCCAATTTGAAGGATTTTCTTGACCTGGTTTCCTTGGGATCAATCTCTGATTTAGTCGCAATTACCGGGGTAAACAGGATAATGGTTAAGGCAGGGCTTGAAGTTTTACGCAGCGCCGCCAGACCCGGGCTGGACGAGTTATGTAAAGTGTCAGGCGTTTTCCGCCCGGCAACCTCGGTGCATGATATATCCTTCCGCTTGGCCCCGCGTCTCAATGCCGCAGGCCGTTTGGGTGACGCGGGGCAGACCCTGACCTTGCTCTCCACGGATGATAGACTTTCCGCAGAGAAACTGGCCTTGGAGCTCGACAGGACAAACAGCATCCGCAAGGAAATTCTTGAGAAAATATGCTCCCAGGCAATGCTTCAGGCGGAAAAAGCGATAAAAGAAGGGGCCCTGGCCCTGGCTCTTGCCGGAGATGGCTGGCATCCGGGAGTACTCGGCATTGCCGCAGCCCGGCTGATGGAAAGATTTTACCGGCCGGTTATCCTGTTTGCTCGCAAGGATGGAATACTAAAGGGATCAGGAAGATCGCTTCCTGGGTTAGACTTACACGCAATACTTAAAGAAAAGAATGAGCTTTTCTCAAGTTTTGGCGGCCACCCGGCGGCGGTGGGCATGAGTCTGCCTGCGGAAAGGTTCGAAGAGTTGTCCTCGTTTCTCCAGGAAAAAATGCGAAGCCATACCGGGTGCCTGTCGGGAAAGCCGGACCTTTTAATCAACTGGCTCGACAAGGACGGCGAGATTATCAACCCTGGTTTTTTTAAGTATTACGAGCTGATGGAACCGTTTGGTCCCGGCAATCCCGAGCCGGTTTTCGCGGCCAAGGTCGAGCTTATCCAAGGCCGCGAGGTTGGCGCGGGACATCTGAAATTTTCCGTAAAGATCAACGGTGCGATTCTCAACGGGATCGGCTTCGCTCAGGCCGGTCGTTTAAGCGAACCTGATTTCAAGAGCGGACACCAGATGATGATGGCCTTCAGGTTGAGACGAAACTTTTTCAGGGGCAAATCCGAGTGGCAGGCGGAAGCCCTTGATTTCTGCCATGCACCTTACTGATTTTATTGGTTTTTATTTTTATTTACATAATATACATTATGCGACGTTGGCTATTAAGGAGAAATCTCACAGGGGCGCTCCGAGGGCTTTTGATGCTTTTTTTATTCATTCCTGGTAAATGATTTTTCTTTGAAAACGAAATCGCCTTGAGAATGCAAAAATGCGATCGCTCCTTGGTTTTGCCGGTGATTTTTCGTAACCGGAGGCCGCATGATTTTGCTATCCTTTTACCCGTTCAATGCTTAATGGAGTTTTGCCATGAATCGTGAAGTCTATCAGGAGCCGCTGGTCAGCCGTTATACCAGCCGCGCGATGCAGGAGCTCTTTTCCGAGCGGAACAAGTTTGAAACCTGGCGGCGCTGCTGGATCGCCCTGGCCGAGGCCCAACATGAGATGGGCCTTGACGATCTAGTCACCTCCGGTATGCTCGCCGAGCTGCGAGCCCATGCCACGGACATAGATTACGAGGTGGCCGCAGCCAAGGAAAAGGAAATCCGCCATGATGTCATGGCCCATGTTTATGCCTATGGCCTCAAGTGCCCCACTGCCGAGCCGATCATCCATCTTGGCGCCACCTCCCAGTTTGTCGGCTGCAACACCGATTTGCTCATCCAGAAAAAGGCCCTGGCCCTGATCAAGAAGGCCCTGGTCAATCTCATCGCCAACCTGGCCGCCTTTTCCCGGCAGCACAAGCATCTGGCCACCTTGGGTTACACCCATTATCAGCCGGCCCAACCCACCACGGTGGGCAAGCGCAATACCCTCTACATCCAGGACCTGCTCCAGGACCTCGATTACCTCGAAGTCCTGGAGCCGCAGATCAAGGCCAGGGGGGCCAAGGGCACGGTGGGCACCCAGGCCACCTTTATTGAATTATTCAAGGGCGATCATGCAAAAGTTCGGAAAATGGATGAGCTTGTCGCGAAAAAACTCGGGTTTTCCGAGGTTTTCTCCGTTACAGGCCAGACTTATACCCGCAAGCTCGACATGAAGACCGTCGAGACCCTGGCCGGGATCGGGGCCAGCGCGCACAAGTTTGCCGTGGATTTGCGTTTACTGAGCAACCTCAAGGTTCAGGAGGAACCTTTCGAGAAAAATCAGGTTGGCAGCTCGGCCATGGCCTACAAGCGCAACCCCATGCGCTCGGAGCGGATGTGCGGTCTGGCGAGAAAGCTCATGGGGCTGCCAGGCAATTTCGCGGCCACCTATGCCAACCAGTGGTTCGAGCGCACCCTTGACGACTCCGCGATCAGGCGCATGGATATCCCGCAGGCTTTTCTCTTGACTGACGCGATACTAAAGTTGTTTCTCAATATTTCCCAGGGAATGGTTGTTTATCCGGAACAAATTGCCAGACATCTTGCCCAGGAACTACCCTTCATGGCCACGGAGAAAATACTCATGGCCTGTGTGGAAAAAGGCGAGAGCCGCCAGGAGATGCACGAAGCGATCAAGATTCACTCGGTGGCCGCTGGCAAGGTGGTCAAGGTGGAGGGCCGGGAAAACGATCTCCTCGACCGCCTGGCCGCCGACCCTTCCGTCCCTTTCACTCTCGGCGAACTGAAGGCGCTGGTCGGGGACGGCTCGGATTTTGTCGGCCGGGCTCCGCAGCAGACCGATGAATTTCTCGATGAGGTGGTGATGCCCCGGCTCGCCCGCTATCAGGACCTGCTTGGCGGGGTTGACACCGCCCTTTCCGTGTGAGCCGGGAAAATGGCCCTCTCCCCTACCCTGGCCTGCGCCCGGCTGCGCCTTGACCCGACGCGGATCGGCTTTGTCAAGTTTATCCTCGAGGGCTACGACAACCTGGCCATCCTTTCCACGGTGGACCGGGAAACCGGCCTGGTTCAGATTCGGTACCCGGCTGAACTCGAAGCTGATCTTTTCACTTTGCTTCGGGATGTTTGTCATAACGAAAATATCGCTATCTCAACATATTAACCAATAACATTAAGCTATCACATAAAGTTTATATGCTTTTTTATCTCGAAACATTCGGCTGCCAGATGAACGAGCGAGACTCGGAGATCATGGCCCAGCTTCTCGGCGAAGTGGATTACCAGCGGACCAATCGGCCGGAACTGGCCGATCTGGTGCTGATCAACACCTGCAGCATCCGGGGCAAGGCGGCGCAGAAGGCATACAGCTCCTTCGGCCGCTTCAAAAAGCTCAAGGAGAAAAAGCCCGGCCTCGTGCTCGCGGTCACCGGCTGCGTGGCCCAACAGGACGGCGAAGGCCTGGTTGCCCGGATGCCCTACCTCGACATCGTCATGGGGCCCCAGGCCATCTATGCCCTACCCGCGCTGGTGACAAAAGCCGGAATGGGCATGGGCCCCCAGGTTGCCACCGGACTTTCCCCGGAATTTCGCATCCCCGCCTTTCTCCCCAAGCTGGGCGAGGGCCCGGCCCACAAGCGCTTTGTCACCATCATGCAGGGCTGCGACAATTTCTGCACCTATTGCGTGGTTCCTTACACCCGGGGGCGGGAGATCAGCCGCAACCGGGCCGACATCCTGGCCGAGGTCGGGCATCTCGTCTCCCATGGGGTCCGGGAGATCACTTTGCTGGGCCAGAATGTCAATTCCTACGGCAAGATGAGGGGCGAACCAGGCGAGGGCCTTTTCCCCGAGCTTCTCCGGGAGGTGGCCGCCATCGAGGGGTTGAAACGGTTGCGCTTCACCACCTCGCACCCCAAGGACCTTTCCCTGGAGCTGATGCGCTGTTTCGCGGAGCTTCCCAAGCTCTGCCCCCATTTCCATCTTCCGGTTCAGTCCGGGGCCAACCGGATTTTGCAGCGGATGAACCGCAGGTACAGCATCGAGGATTATCTTGCCAAGGTGGAGCGTTTGCGCGGCTATTGCCCGGAAATCGCCCTTACCACCGACATCATCGTCGGCTTTCCCGGAGAGAGCGACGAGGATTTTGCCGCGACCATGGAGCTTATGGAAACAATCCGCTACCACGGCGCTTTTTCCTTTAAATACTCCGACCGGCCCCAGGCAAAGGCCGCGGATTTCCCCGACAAGGTGGCCGAGGAGGTGAAAAGCGAGCGCCTCGCCATCCTTCAGGCCCGGCAGGAAAAAATCTCTTTTGAGCGCCGCCGGGAAGAGCTCGGCAAGACCGTGGAAATCATGGTGGAAGGAAAAAGCAGAGCCGCGGGCAAACAGTGGAGCGGCCGCACCGGGAGCAACCAGATCGTCAATTTCCCCTGCGAAACCAGCCTCAGCCCCGGCGAACTCGTGATGGTCAAAATTGAGGAAGCCTGCCAAAATTCTTTGCGAGGAAGCCTGATAAAGCTGGGTTGAGCAGCTTGTCGGATTTTATGCCATTCAGGGTGCAAACAAAATTATGCCCTGTGGGTATAAAAGGTTAGCGGGGCGAGGGAGCTATCGCATTTGCAAACAGCTCGTTTAGTCACCAGATTAAGAGGAGGCCATCATAATGATTGATCTGCACACCCATTCCCTGTTCAGCGACGGTGAGCTCGTGCCGGCCGAGCATCTGCGCCGGGTCGAGGTCATGGGCTACAGCGCGGTGGCGATCACCGACCATGCCGATTCCTCGAATCTCGATTTCATCATCCCCCGCCTGGTTCGGGCCGCGGCCGACCTCAACCGGCACGCCAAAACCAGGCTCATTCCCGGGATCGAGCTAACCCATGTCCCACCGGAGGCCTTTGCCGAACTAACCCGGCGGGCCCGGGAGCTCGGCGCCCTGATCGTGGTCGGCCACGGGGAAACCCCGGTGGAGCCGGTGCGGCCCGGTAGCAACCTGGCGGCCATCGAGGCCGGGGTGGATATCCTCGCCCATCCCGGCTTCATCACCGAGGCCGAGGCGAAGCTCGCCGCGAGCAAAGGGGTGCTGCTTGAACTTTCCGGCCGGCGGGGGCATTCCCTCAGCAACGGGCATGTGGCCAAGATGGCCCTGGCCGCGGGCGCGGGCCTGGCGGTGAATGCCGACGCCCATGGGCCCGGCGATTTCATGAGCGCGAAAATGGCGGAGATGGTCGCCCTCGGGGCCGGGCTCAGCGACGAGGATTACACCCGGATCCGGGAAAACATGGCGAAGCTGGTCAAAAGGGTGAGTGGCTGAACCGGAAGGATTCAGTCGGCGGTCAGGCGCTCCTGAAAGATTCTGAGCTTAGCCGGGCCGACCCCCTTCACCGCGTCCAGCTCCTCGATGGCCCTTATCCCTCCCTGCTCATCACGAAAGGCGATGATCCGCCGGGCAAAGGCCGGGCCGATGCCGGGAATGGTGGTCAGGAGCTCTTCGTCGGCCTGGTTGACGGGGATGGGCTGGAAAAATAGCGGGGCGAGCCGGGCCGGCCAGTCTTGCGGGCGCAGTCCGGCCGGGATGGAGCCATCGGCGGCCACCCGGTAAAGCCCTGGGCCGGATGGTCCGTCCGCCCACAAAAAACGCGAGGCCTTGGCCGGGTGGCGTTGGGGCGAGGGAAAGCCGAGCTCGCGCAAGCCGGCGAACCCCAAGAGAGAAAGGGCGAAAACCAGCAAGACCAGGGGGCGCAGGTCCCTTTCTCGATCCTCAACGCCGCTTGCGCTCATCCTTCATCAGCTTGTAGGTTATACTGTCCACCAAGGCCTGCCAGCTGGCCTCGATGATGTCCGCCGAAACCCCCACCGTGCCCCACTGGCTCTCATGATCACGGGATTCGATCAGCACCCGGACCCGGGCCTCGGTGCCGTGCTCGCTGGCCAGGACCCGCACCTTGTAGTCTTCGAGTTCCATCTCCTTGAGATTCGGATAGAATCTGACCAGAGCCTTGCGCAGGGCCTTATCCAGGGCATTGACCGGACCGTTGCCCAGGGCCGCGGTGTGGACCTCCTCCCCCGCCACCTCGAGCCGGATGGTCGCCTCCTCCTGCAAAGCGCCATCCGTCGTCTTCTGGCTCATCACCCGAAAACCGTGCAGCTCGAAATATTTCTTCGGGCTGCCCAGGGCCCGGCGCATGAGAAGCTCGAAGGAAGCCTCGGCCCCCTCGTACTGGTAGCCCTGGTTTTCGAGCTCCTTCAGCTCCTTGACGATGGCGCTGACCACCGGGTCGTGGCTGTCCAGATCGAGGCCGAACTTCTTCGCCTTGACCAGGACATTGCTTTTCCCGGAAAGGTCGGAGATCAGGACCCGGCGCAGATTGCCCACCTTCTCCGGTTCGATGTGCTCGTAGGTCAAGGGGTTGCGCTGCACCGCGCTCACATGGACCCCCCCCTTGTGGGCAAAGGCCGCCTGGCCGACATAGGGCTGGTACTTATTGGGCGGTAGATTGGCCAGTTCGGAGACGAAGCGGGAAACCTCGGTAAGCCTGCCCAGATTGGCGGCGGCGGCAAATTCGCAGCCCATCTTCAGGGCCAGGCCCGGGATGATGGACATCAGGTTGGCGTTGCCGCAGCGCTCGCCAAAGCCGTTGGCCGTGCCCTGCACCTGGGAAGCGCCCAGGGAGACCGCGGCCAGGGAATTGGCCACCGCGCATTCCGCATCGTTGTGGGCATGGATCCCGAACCGGATCGCGACCTGCTTGGCGGCCAGATGAGTTTTCACTGCCTCGATGATCCGGGCGAGCTCCACCGGCAGGGTGCCGCCGTTTGTTTCGCACAAGACCAGACAGTCGGCCCCGCCGGCCACGGCCCGGTCCAAGGTAGTCAGGGCGTACTCCGGATTGGCCTTGAAGCCGTCGAAGAAATGCTCGGCATCGTAAAAGAGATGGGCGACATGGGGGCGCAAAAACCTGAGCGACTCCTCGATGATGAGAAGATTGTCGTCAAGCCCGATGCGCAGGGCCTCGCGGACATGGATGTCCCACGACTTGCCGAAGATGGTCACCCCCGGGGTTTTCGCGGCCACCAGCGCGGCCAGGTTCGGGTCTTTTTCGGCCGGGTTGGCGAAAAGCCGGGTTGAGCCGAAAGCGGTTATCCGGGCATGCTTGAGTTCGTATTTGCGGATTTCCTGGAAGAACTCCACATCCTTGGGGTTTGAGCCCGGCCAGCCGCCCTCGATGAAGTCAATGCCCAGCTCGTCGAACTTCAGGGCGATCCGGAGCTTGTCTTCCACCGAGAGGTTGAAGTTTTCGGCCTGGGTTCCGTCCCGGAGGGTAGTGTCGTAGATCGTGACTTGCTGTGGCATGTGGTTGCCCGCCTGTGGCATGGATAATATGGTTACTTCTTCACCCTGGCAGACAAGCTGCTCAACTCAGAGCTTCTTATCCCTTCTCAAGTTCGAAAGCGTCGTGCAGGGCCCGCACCGCGAGTTCGGCGTATTTCTCCTCGATCACGCAGGAGACCTTGATCTCGGAGGTGCTGATCATCAAAATGTTGATTCCCTCCTGGGCGAGAATCCGGAACATATTGGAGGCGATCCCGGCGTGGTTGCGCATCCCCACCCCGACGATGGAGACCTTGACGATATTCTCCGAGCCGCTCACCCCTTCGGCTCCGATCTCGCCCGCCACCCTTTCCATGATCTGCATGGTTTTTTTATAGTCGGTGCGGGACACGGTGAAGGTCAGGTCGGTAAGCTCGCCGTCCCGGGTGTTTTGAATAATCATGTCAACCACGATCCCCTCGCTGGTGAGCGGGTCGAAGATCTTCGCCGCCGTGCCCGGCACATCCGGGACCCTGGCGATGGTAACGCGGGCTTCGTTTTTGCTGCAGGTAACTCCGGATACCGGGTTTGCTTCCATTTCCTCATCCTCCTCCACCACCCATGTCCCCTCGGTCTCCGTGAAGGTGGAGCGAACATGAACCGGCACTTTGTAGCGTTTGGCGAAACCGACCGAGCGAATGTCCAGCACCTTGGCGCCGAGACTGGCCAACTCCAGCATCTCATCATAGGATATACGGTCTATCTTCCGGGCGGTGGCGCAGACATTGGGATCGGTGGTGTACACCCCTTCCACATCGGTGTAGATTTCGCACTCGTCCGCATGAAGCGCCGCGGCCAGGGCCACGGCCGTGGTGTCCGAGCCGCCCCGGCCCAGGGTGGTAAGATCGCCATCCTCGGTCACCCCTTGAAAGCCGGCGACCACCACGATCCTGCCCTCGTCGAGATGGCGGTTGATCCGCTCCGCGTCAATCCGCTCGATTCTGGCCCGGGTGTGCATCCGGTCGGTGACGATCTTCACCTGATCGCCCAACAGCGAAACCGAGTCCAGCCCAGCCTCCTTCACCGCCATGGCGAAAAGGGCCACGGTCACCTGCTCGCCGCTTGCCAGCAGGACATCCATCTCCCGGCGGTCGGGGATGTTCTGCATTTGATTGGCCAGGTCAACGAGACGGTTGGTCTCGCCGGCCATGGCGGAGAGGACCACCACCATCCGGTGCCCCTTGCGGCGGTAACCCATAACCCGTTCGGCCACCGCCTTGATCTTTTGCGGGTTTGCCACCGAGGTCCCGCCGAATTTCTGCACGATTAACGCCATTGCCCTCTACCGCTCCTCGAAATTATTGTTCCCAAACCAAAATGGCCCAAGGCCAAAAAAAACGAACTGTCACTGTGCTACAAATTGTTTTTTTTTTCAACCGGGCAAATGGGCGTGGTTAAAGATTTTCCCGGATATTCTTCCCGGCCGTGATTTGTTCCCCCGGATAAAGAGGCTTGAAATCCCTTTCCCGGCCTGTTATAGAAATGGGAATTTTGTCGGATTTGAAGCCAGGTCTGGAGTTTAGAGTTTCGACGCCATGATCACGCCGCTTTTCTTGTTGGCGGAGCGTGACTGGCATGGCGTTTGTATTTTTGCGGCCCGAATTTTCCTGACTTTGGGTTCCAGAGGCCCCGAA
>Ga0172371_10012440_pt1 | contig 11208 bp, 13 predicted proteins | sample Lak12m_FD_114543 | JGI IMG/M metagenome (GOLD analysis project Ga0172371, IMG submission 114543) | Freshwater microbial communities from Kabuno Bay, South-Kivu, Congo - kab_022012_12m | ecosystem: Environmental > Aquatic > Freshwater > Lake | place: Democratic Republic of the Congo: South-Kivu...
ACTTTCGCGGCTGAACCGTCACCCTCTGTTTCACAAGCAACCAATGCTCTCTGGGCACCTAAATCGTGGTTTAAGGTTGCTCTACCCACATATAGCGTAGAATTGGAACCTTTGTATTTGGACCATTCCGAAGCATCTGTAGTTAATCCTTCGATTTGTACACCCGTTTGCTCAAGCACGGCCTTCTTGATTCCGATCCCAAGATTGTCATTGTTAACGTCAAATGAGTCTATCTTTTTGGGATCGGTCCCCTCAAAGTTCTTGTTACTTGTAGTATTACTCGACTCCAGCCCCGCGCTACACGCTAATAGCGAAGACATCAAAAACAAGTTTGTAACTACCTCGAGTTCCCTTTTCATATCCATTATTATAGGTTAAACAGTCAAATATATCAAACCTACAAAAAACCCGCTTTTTAGCGGGTGTTAAATCCTTTTATTAGACAAAAGGAGTCTCTTTACATAGCGTTTTAAATTACCACTCATCCTACCTCCAATATATCACATACTAAACACTATCGGCAAGCTAACTTTATGCAACTCTTTCTTTTAAAGCCGCATAATACTTCTGGAGGTACTCTTCAGCCAGTATCCAATGATTTTCTCCTCCTTCCAGCTGGGCTTTTGTCTTTTCCGATTCGGCAAGGACTCTTAAGTGAGCCGCTTTGGTGGCTTGTAGGGTTGATATTCTATACTCCTCTGCCAATAGGTCAGTTGCAATCTCTTCTGCTTTCGAATAATCTCCCTTACCGCTTTCCATCCCTCTCCAAAAGTTAATTTTCAGAGAGGTTACTATTTCAGGCTCAAATGCCAGTTTTAAATGCTTCCTTAATAGTTTATAAAATCTTTTAAGAGGTTTTCTTGCCCTCTCCCACTCACTTTTATCCCCTTCAACAATCGCTTCAATCATGTGTTTGGCAGCCTGTTTTGCCAGGTCTTTACTCATACCATACTGCTCTTTTAAGTAATCTACTGCGAAGTCTCTAAGTCTTGTTCCATATGGAATTTTTGACAGTCTCCACCAGGCAAGTTCAAGTCTGGCAGTAACTTCAGGCTTAAAAGCAAGATGTTCTACCGCATCATTTCCTCCGAATCTTCTCCTTCTCCTTGAATAATCAAGAAGGGCTACTTTTAGCTTTTCTTGGGAGAAATCAGGAAAATGAACATTCTCCCAATAAGTTTCAGCATAATGGCTTTGCCAAAGAAGAATTCCTGAAGTCCGTTGCTCACCTGAAGTCCTAATAATCAAATCGGGATATGGATAGGGTTGATCGAAAGTATCCATATGTGAGTCAAGGCATGGTATATCAATTTTGTCTGAATCAATACCGCAACTAACTATCTTTTTTACGGCACGCACAATTTCATCCTGTCCTCCATAGTCAAGAGCAATATTTAGTACATACTTTCTGTTTTCCTTAGTTTTCTTCTCTGCTTCAGAAATCCTGTCTAAAACTACTTTAGGAAGCCTGTCTTTCCTTCCCAAGTGTACTATTCTTATACCATCTCTTTTAGCCTCATCAAGGTACTCGTCTATGGTTCTTGAAATAATCTTCATCAAAAATTTCACTTCCCTTTCCGGACGTTCTCTCCAGTTCTCAGTTGATAGCCCCCAGACTGTAGCAGTATGTATTCCCCAGTCTCTTGCAGCTTTAAGAGTAGCGATCATAGTTTTTAACCCCTGTGCATGACCATCCATTGGGGTTAATCCCCTGGCCCTAGCCCATCGCCTATTGCCATCCGGAATAATAACTATATGATCAGGAAGTTTGGTGCCTTTTTGGAAACATTTGGTGGAAGTGTTCATGTATCAAAAATTATACCACCTTACTAAAAATAAGTTTAAACCATGGAGTATATCTTTTTGGATTACCTCTCAATTCTTTCTTTAAGTCCTTAGTACTAATCCATTCATACCCGACTATCTCGTCCGGGTTAGGATGAAGTGCTCCTTCATATACACCAACAAAGGTTGCATCAATCTCGTGTTCTCCCCACACGCCATTATCCATAACAGCTGAATAGCTAAACCTAAAAGCTTCCTTAAGAGGTATTTTGACTCCCAATTCCTCGAATATTCTTCTTTTTGCTGCTTTTGCATAAGTTTCCCCCGGGTATGGGTGTGAACAAACGGCATTGGACCAAAAGTATGGCCAAGTGGGCTTGTTTGCGGAACGCTTGGTAATTAGCATTCGGGAGCGATCTTTATTGAAAATTACTATTGAAATTGCCCTATGAAGCTTGGCTGGCGCCTTGTGAGCTCTGAACTTCTCTTCAAGTCCAACTACCTTATCGTCTTTATCAACTAGCACCACATCAACTATCTTGGCAGCCATAATAACCTATCTTCCCCTTTCTCGTGCTATTGTGTAGGTCTCATCGGTAGCGGCTGTGCCATCCTCACCATGGGCAAAAATCCTTTGGATTGAAAATCTAGATATCCGCGATCCTGTAGGAATTGACTCGTCTTTTTTTAGATTAACAGCTATAACTTCATCACCGTCCGAGATTATTTCCTCTTCTCTCAATAAATTCAGTAACCGCCTTCCTCTCCTAGTAGCTCCTGAGGAAGTTGTAGAGGTGGGCACATTTGCACTCACAATAATCCCAGCCATAAGTGGGGTGATTATAGCATGTTTTTCCAAAATCGACCATCTATTAGCAGGCCTTTCGCACGATCATTGCAGACAGGCAAAGAGTTTGTCTTTTTAGATTAACCTAAGTATAAAATGTTCTGGAAGAACTAATTTATATTATTTGTCAAAGACTCAGAGGGACACAAGCTTAACTAGTGATATAATACCCGTGATGCAAAAACCCAATAAGAATAGTAACCCAGTCAATATTCTTGACTACTATAAATCGATTATTTGGTCCCGAATTGAAAAATATCTTTCCGTCCCTATCTTTCCAAGAGCTTTTTTGATTCCAAAAAAATATAAGTCCGATGAGAATTTTCATTGGAAAATCGTTCAAGATTACCCTAAACGAAAAGGGAAATATATCAGACCAACACTGGTTTCACTTACTGCCCAAGCTATGGGTGTGTCTCTTAAAAAGACTATTCAAACCGCAGCGGGAATGCAGATCTCGGAAGACTGGTTACTCATTCACGATGACTGGGAAGACAACTCGACAAAAAGAAGAGGTTTGCCTGCGCTACATAGACTATATAGCCCTGAATTAGCCGTGAATGCAGGCGATGCGCTTCACAATATTATGTGGAAGATATTTGTAGATAATCGAGAGATACTAGGCAAAGATACCACTTTTAACCTGTTAAATGAATTTCATACCCAACTTTCCCGAACGGTTATTGGTCAGACAACTGAAATTGCTTGGACGCAGAAGAACAGACTAAATTTCACCGACTCCGATTGGTATTTCATAGCTGACGGCAAGACTTCTTACTACACAATCGCATGCCCAATGAGGTTAGGCGCAATAATTGCAGGAGCAAATAGGCCTCAACTTGAAAAATTAGCTGAATTTGGAATATATCTAGGACGCTGCTTTCAACTGGTCGACGATGTATTGGATATAACAGGAGACTTTGGAGGGCGTAAAGAGTTTGCAAATGATATATATGAAGGTAAAAGAACTGTAATCCTAGGTCACCTTTTAAGAAATGTTGATGCCTCTGACAAGAAAAAACTCGCTCTAATTATGGCTAAAGGAAGAGACGTAAAAACCAAAGATGAAGTTTTGTGGGTGATAGATAAAATGAAGAAATACGGCAGCATTGACCACGCAAGAACTCTCGCAGAAGGATTTCGTGATAAGGCCCGTAAAATGTTTGAAAGAGACCTTAAATTCCTCTCAAGTGAACCTGCAAGAAGTAACCTCAAAACGCTTATTAACTTTATTCTTGAAAGACAATATTAAGCGGAAATAATCAAGGTGGATTCAATATTACTCGACCCCCTGAATACCCAGAAGCCAGAGAACAGCCTCTTTCTTGTAGCGTCTATCTCCCCTTGAATTGATCCTAATAGCGGGTAGTTTTCCTCTTTTACCCCATCTCTTTATAGTAAGGGGGGAAACTCGAAGTAGATCAGATACCTCTCTAACTGTCAGTAAATCCGGCAAGTCATCTAATTTTACTTTCTTTTTTGATTTTTTTTCTTCCATTTTTGATTAACTAATTTCCTTTTATATATATTTTGTTATAGTTCCCTGCCTGACTTCTATCTTAATTAGTCACACAATATCAAAGGGGTACAACACTGTCAATAGTCATTTATTCGTAAATTGAGGCTATAACCGCATCTTTAAAGGAGAAATGTTATTAGTCTTAATCCTTTAACAGTTTGTACTTATATACTGTCCAAGGAAAAACAATTACTGCGTTTATAATACGCTTCAAACTGGTAGAACCAGTAAGTAGTCTCCATACCCACTCAATTCCATATTTCCCCATCCAGACGGGAGCCAGCCTTTTAGTCCTTCCTACCCATTCGAGAGTCTTTCCTACCACCATTACCCCTCCACAGTTTAGTTCCTCTATATGCCTAAAAACCCATTTCTCCTGTTTTGGTGCACCAAATCCTACAAAAACAATGTGGGGGGCAATTTCAGATATTTTCTCAATAACGGCTTTCTCCTTTCTCGCCTCTGTGTCGGTCTTTGGATCTCCCAAGTCATTTAGAACTGGCCCCTCAAAGTCATATAGCTTGACACTCTTATGGCTTTTTTCCAGTTCTTGTTTGGCAAAAGTCGCACTTGGTTGACTATCACCTAACATAGCGACCCTCCATTTCTTGGCATTAGCAAGAGAAAGGAGCTCCTTAAACATCTCTCTTCCTTTAATCAATGGCAAACCGTCATTAAGCCATTTTCTATTTATAAATGTCGAGGCACCAACCCACAAGCCTTGTGGTATAAGAACAAAGGGTCTAAAAGCTTTAAGTTTTGGATTCCACAATTCTAAAAACCTGTACGCTTGCTGGAGACCTACCCCATCAGGTATTGCAAAAGTAGATAAATTTATTATTTCAGCCAATTGTCCGTTATTTTGTGCTTTAAGTAAAATTTCTGAATTCGGAGTAGTAATAAAAAAGGGGACAATTGGAACATCTTTTCTTCCCCAATTTCTTAGGCTGGCGCGGACGGACCTTAGCACTTCCTTCTTAGAAGTGCTATTTAGTCCAATTCCTAATATAAAGGCTTGTTCTTGGGCCGATTTTACTATATGTTTTTCCATATTTTTATAAATTTTCTGTATCAGGCACCCTTTTTTAGGACTTTTAAAGTCCTTATACCTAATTTTATATATTTACAGGACTTACCTTTTAGCTAATTTTGTAACCTATAAGATTTCAGCAATATTTACTGGAATAATTTTAAGCGAATTTACTATTTGGCAAAAAATGCCAATAACTATAAGTTATTATATCCAATACAGTCGTGTTTTCTAAATCTATAAAACGTACAATAAAATTAAACAAATCTTTAGGTACAATAATATTACGTTTAGCTACGGACAATGTTAAGACTAATATAAACGGTGCGTAATATACTATAGTCCTTTCGTCTTCCCTACTATATCCAGTATTTCTTTAGAAAAACTATTGTAGTCTTTGTATATTTCTAAGAAAACGTCTTTTAAAAGTTCTAGAGTAAGTATCCTATATCTACAAATATTAGGACTGTCCGACCCCTACTTTTTTGTCACAACACTTCTTCTCCACAGCTCGATATTTTCGAGTACTAGACCGGTACCTCTCACGACACAAAGTTTTGGTTCGTCGGCTACATGTGCTGGCACTCCAGTCTCCTCTGTAATTAGTTTATCAAAATTACGAAGTAAGGATGTACCTCCACTCATAACTATTCCTTTATCTATTATATCCGCTGCTAATTCAGGCGGTGTATCCTCAAGTACCCCCTTTACGGCTCCAATTATTTGAAGAAGAATGGGTCTTATTGCCTCAGTGACTTCTGACGAAGAGATTTTTATAGTTCTTGGCAGACCAAACACCAAATCTCTGCCTGAAACCTCTAAGTATTCATCTTTTGCCAGTTTAGTTGCAGATCCAATCTTAATTTTTATTTCCTCTGCTGTTTGGTCCCCTGTTATGAGATTATGTTTCTTTTTGAAGTAGGATTGAATTGCTTCATCAATTTTATTTCCCGCCATCCTAACACTTTTATGAACTACTACTCCGCCTAATGAAATTACCGCCGCTTCGGTTGCCCCTCCTCCCATATCTACTATCATATGCCCCGACGGAGCAGAAACCGGAATACCTGCCCCAATGGCAGCTGCTAAAGGCTCATCAATTAGATATGCATGTGCAGCACCAGCTGCAAGAGTTGCATCTAGTGCAGCTCTACGCTCAACTTGCGTACAACCTGCAGGCACACAAACCATTACGTCTGGTCTCACTAAATAAACTCTGCCAGCCACTTTGTTGATGAAGTAGCGTAGCATAGCTTCAGTCACTTGATAGTCGGCTATTACCCCTTCCCTCATGGGCCTTGAAGCAATAAGGCTTTCTGGAGTGCGCCCCAGCATTTGTTTTGCATCTTCGCCTACTGCCACCACGTGATTATCCTCTGAAGAGACAGCAACCACTGTTGGTTCGTTTGCTACTATTCCCTCACCCGCGAGCCAAACAACAGTATTAGCGGTTCCTAAATCAATGGCTATTCGTTTTTTGGTTAAAAGTGACATAGAAATAAAGTATTTTGATGCAGTTTTGCAAGAAAAAACAACCGACTCAGAAACCATTATATGCAAAATTATTCTCATCACAAGTGGCAGGAAAGCCTAAATTTAGGTATAATACAAAGACTAATGAGAAAAGCTAGGGTACTAATATTTTTGGTCACAGTATTTGTTGTTGTTGTGCTCGGATACTTAACTTCCCTATATGCCAGAGGTTATAGATTCGACTCTAAAAAGATGAAATTTAGCCCAACTGGTCTTCTTGTTACCAAGTCAAGCCCCGACGGAGCGCAAGTTTTAGTTAATGGAGAGATTAAAACAGCAACCAACGCCAACCTTGCTCTTACGCCAGGTGTATACGACATAACCATCAAAAAGGAAGGATTTAGACCATGGAACAAAAGACTTTCAGTTGAAAAAGAGGTCGTAACAGAGGCTGACGCTTTTCTTTTTCGGCTTGCCCCTTCTCTTTCCGCATTAACCTTCTCTGGCTGTGTCTCCCCAACAATATCGAGGGATTCATCAAAAATTGCTTACGCCGTGCCAGCCTCAACAGAGAACGTTAATCAAGACAAAGAAGGACTCTGGGTAATTGAAACGGTTAATCTTCCGCTCGGTTTTGCACGAGACCCAAGGAGAATAACTGATGGAGACCTTAAAGATTCAACTTGGATATTCTCCCCAGATGGTAGACAAATACTCCTTTCAACCCAATCGGGCAAATACCTGCTAGACACGGGGGTGTTTAATCCACAAACAAAAAGAGTAAATATAGCCTCAACAATCGATAAAACTTTTTCCGAATGGAAAACCGAGGAAGACAATATTTTCAAGTCTCAAACAAGAGGCTTACCAGAGCCCCTCCTTGATATTTTGACAAACAGCGTAGAGTACGTTACTTTCTCCCCTGATGAAACCAGAATATTATATAAATCAAAGGCCGACACAACCATAGAGAAAGGATTAATTAAACCTCTTCCTGGTGCCTCCACTCAAAAAGAAGCTAGGGATATTAGGGCAGGCCAAACATATGTGTACGATATCAAGGAAGACAAGAATTTCTTCATTACGGACCAAGATACACTAGTTGCATATCACAATCAAACAACCTCTACCCCTTCATCCTCTTTGAGATGGTTTCCCACCTCAAAGCATTTACTTTTAGCACAACCTGATAAAGTCATAATTATGGATTACGACGGGACAAATCAACAGGAAGTGTATTCCGGATCATACCTTAGCCCTAATGCCTTCCCAGTTGTATCACCTGATCGAATACTAATACTCACAAATCTTGGGTCTTCCAACTCTTTATCCAATCTCTATTCATTAAGCTTAAAGTAACTTCCTGTGATAAAATACTTTTTAAGCCTCTGTAGCTCAACGGATAGAGCAAACCCGTCCTAAGGGTGAGATGAGGGTTCAATTCCCCCCAGGGGCACTCCGCATTTTATGAAAAAGTTTTTTAAGACTATAAAAGGAGATAGACTTGCCCTTCCTCTATTTTTCCCTGACGCTACTAAGGCCGTTGTTAGGACCCTTGATAGTGATGATGTCAAAAACACTCTTACTCCAGGAGTTTTAGTCAACACATACCACCTTCTTAAAAGCCCTGGCAAAAATATAATCACTAAAGCGGGAGGTATAAGAAAATTTATGAACTGGAAAGGGGCAATAATTTCAGATTCTGGTGGGTTCCAGATAATGTCACTTGCAAAGAGTGGTGGCCACGGAGTTATTACTAACAAAGGAGTTACTTTTAAACCAAAAGGAGAACCCTCTCTTACTCTCACTCCCGAGGCATCAATTAGCTTCCAACTAGCTCTTAAAACTGATTTAATGGTTGTTCTCGACGACTTCACTCCTCCCACTGCAACTCACAAAGAAGCAAAGGAAACAGTCGATAGAACAATCCTTTGGGCAGAAAGATCAAAACGAGAATTTGAAAGACTTATTAAGTACTACAAAATTCCAAAAGACAAAACTCCTTATCTAATAGGAGTTGTTCAGGGTGGGTCCTATCAAGACCTAAGAAGATACTGTACGAGAGAACTTGTAAAAATCGGTTTTGATGGGCTAGGTTATGGAGGCCTTCCAAAACTCGATTCAAAATTCGGCTACGAATCAGCAAAAACAATAGCCACTAACACTCCAGACGATTACCTATTATATGGGCTTGGTATAGGCAAGCCAGACGAGATCGCAAAAATGGTTAAGCTAGGTTTTCAGCTATTCGACTGCGTCCTACCAACAAGAGACGCAAGGCACAAGAGGCTGTATGTATATAACAATAATTACAATAAAACCATAGATCTTGATAAAGCCAACTTTTATACGTATTTCTACCCCCATAAGGAGAAATATAAGGATGATTTTGCCGCTGTTAACGCAATCTGCGACTGTGAACTTTGTAAAAATTATTCAAAAGCCTATCTAAACCACCTATTTAAAGTAAACGAAACTCTTGCTCAAAGATTATCAACTATACACAACTTGAGGTTTTATTCGATGCTTTCAGAATTGCTCCAAATAAGATATCAAACAATAACTTAGTACTGTAAATTACAAAAAAGTATATCAACAGATATAATATCTTTATATGGCAATAGAAACATTAATTTGCCCCAAAGTAAACGGTGGATGTTATAGTTGTGCAGGTTGTGACTATGCAGAAACAACACATAAAACATTTTGGGATAGAATAAAGGAAAAAGGTGGAAAAATGGTTAGTGTTTCAAGAGGTGTAAATGACGGCAGGTTTAATTCAACGGCTTCTGTTAGATTACGAGGTGGTAGGCAGGTATCAGCATCGGTCACCTCAGAACCCGGCGGGTTAGTTGTTTTTGAAATTATTCCTGAAGTTTAGTTTAACTAGTGGCACTTAAGCGTCAATAATAACAACTAGCTCCCCTTTTATTCTTCCCAGCTCATCCTTTTCCCTGTTTAGCTTTTCTTTTGCCTCCTCAAGTGTCGTTCTTAACACCCTTTCATGAAACTTCGTAAGCTCTTGGCCAACAAAAATTTTTCTTTGGCCCCCTAACTCAATAATCAATAAATCAATAAGCTTTGCAATTCTATATGGAGATTCAAAAAATACCACAGGGTGGTTAAGGTTTTTAATAGTTGATATAAAATTATTTTTTCCTTTTTTAGGGAAAAAACCCAAAAAAGTAAACTTTGAAACATTAAACCCACAAATTGAAAGCGCCGCGGTAACCGACGAAGCACCAGGTATAGGAACTATTTCAATTTCAGGTTCATGGCCAACAAGAAATGCTATTAACTCATTTCCTGGGTCAGAAACACCTGGTGTTCCTGCATCAGTAACTAGAGCAACATTCTTACCCGATAGTATATATCCCAATATTTCGGACTTTTTATTATCGCCTGTATGTTGATGGTAACTTAAGACGCTGTTACTTATCCCATAATGGACAAGGAGCTTTGCTGTTACTCTTGTATCCTCCGTTAAAATAATGTCAACTTCTTTAAGAGTCGATAGTGCACGGGAAGAAATATCACCTAAATTTCCAATGGGAGTTGCTACAATATAAAGTTTTCCAAACATATCATTTTCTATATGAATCTAAACCTACAAATATTGCTCCATGATTAATCCTTTCCCCCTTTAAACCAAAATCGTACCATCGCGAAGTGATTAGATCAATTGGAATGGTTGCTTCCTTATGGACCGTATACTTTTCCCCATTGTGAGTGAAGGCCTTTCTAGTCCTCGAAGGATCAATTATTGTAATCTTGTCATTTTCTAGATCCACCTTCTTTACTACCACACTATGACCATCAGGTGGATTGCCAGTTCCATCTTCTGAATCATCCCAAATATCTAGTATCACCCCATGACCTCTCTTCATTTCTTCCGCAACTTCCTTCATATCAACGCCAGTTCTGTATTCAACATCTAAAAAAAATTTTCGTAGAGTCTTCACAAGCTCTTGATTGGTAGTCCCCCAGTCTTCAAACCTCTTAGCATACTTTCTTGCTAACCTTCCCTGACGGATTTTTCTTTCTGGAGCAACACCTCTTACTAATATTGCTACCACTCCCTGAGCACAAAAACCAGGCTTCTTCTCATAAACATGTTCTAATTCAATTTTTGCACTTTGTTCCATAAGAGTGTCGAACAGAAGCGAAATATCTTGAACCGCTTAAACTCCTGTCTGAAGCAATTATAACAAACTGGAAAACTGATAGCTTTGACCAAAAATTACTTACGATTGAGGCTAACTCAAACAATGACAGGATAGGATATAATAAGCTCTGGGAATATGAATACTAATGACAATCAAAATCAACCAACAGAACCAGTGCCACAAACGCCCAATCAGGCAGGAAACGATAGTGGTGAAGCACTGACAAACTTAGCCGATGCTTTAGGCTCAGTTGACCCCAAAGCTCCTGACGCTGAAGCTAACGCAACCTCAATAAGCGATAATAACGGAGGCAGAATTGACCTCAATCAAGATAAAATTGATAACCGAGCAAATCCACAGGATATTAAGAAGTAGGGTCTTGAACCCA
>Ga0172371_10012441_pt1 | contig 11208 bp, 22 predicted proteins | sample Lak12m_FD_114543 | JGI IMG/M metagenome (GOLD analysis project Ga0172371, IMG submission 114543) | Freshwater microbial communities from Kabuno Bay, South-Kivu, Congo - kab_022012_12m | ecosystem: Environmental > Aquatic > Freshwater > Lake | place: Democratic Republic of the Congo: South-Kivu...
CCGCTTGTCCGCCTGTTAATACCTCACCCCCCGGCCCCCTCTCCCCAGGGAGAGGGGGAGGTCCGCTTGTCCGCCTGTTAATACCTCACCCCCCGGCCCCCTCTCCCCAGGGAGAGGGGGAGGATGGGCATTGAATGATTGTTGTGCGCTGCTGGCCATGCAAGATTGACATTATTACTCCATTTTACCTCACCAATCAATAAATATTCCCGATCTCTTCCCGGACCTGGTCGATAAGACCAACTTGTAACCGGCTTTTATTTGGAATAACGAAGGGAAAATAAAAGTTTAAAAATGAAACGGCAACTTTGTAAAGACTTTGTTTCGATTTGCGGTCATCCACATCGTGACGCAGAATCATGGTCTTTTCCTTGTGATTAAGTGTTAAGATTAATGGCGCATTTTCGACATGTCTTTTGGTTGATGCGTTCGTAGGAGAGCCTGCACACACCTTTCCGCCGTCTTTCCGTCCCAGAGTTCGGGACGGAAGGGGGTACGGGGCTGGATGATGGCGGCGCGGCAGCCGGCACGGATACGTTCAATATCGTTGCCAACGAGGAGGCTGGCTCCGCCGTGTTCCTTCAGGGTGACGGGCCGTTCCGTGTTCCTTCGCAGGGTAAGGCAGGGCGTGCCCAACACTGTGCACTCCTCCTGGAGGCCGCCGCTGTCGGTGAGCATGACCCGGGCCGACATGTTCAAACGGAGCATTTCATGATACCTTAGCGGGTTAAGCAGCACCAGATTTTTCGTCGCGAGGACCTTACCGAGGAGTCCGAACTGTTCCAGGTTCCTGAGCGTGCGCGGGTGGATCGCCCACCTCGCCCGAGAGCCTGTCGGGAGTAAGCAGGAGGTCGCAGAGCCGGTCGGTGACCATGCGGTTGATCTCTTCGGGCATGCCCAGGTCGTACGATCTCAGTCCCGCCTCAATGTGGCAGCAGCAGATACCTTCCTTTTTCGCGGTGACGGAGCATGCCAGCGTGGCGTTCACATCACCTACCACCACGACCCAATCGGGTTTTTCACGCCGCAAGACCTTCTCGAACTCGATCATAGTGTATCCCACCTGTTCGGCATGGCAGCCCGAACCAACCCCGAGGTTGATATCGGGCACCGGGATGTACAGGTCGGTAAAGAAATGGTCCGACATCCGGTTGTCGTAATGCTGGCCTGTGTGGACCAGGATGGAATCAATGTCGGGGGCGCAAGGCATTCCGCCCCTACGATTGGCTTGCATTGCTATGTTATGTCCTTCAATGGCCCGGACAAAAGGCGCTATCTTCATAAAATTTGGGCGGGCACCGACAACAGAGAGAATCTTCATGGGAAATTACAAGTGTATGATTTTGGATTTCAAAATACGTTTGACTGGTCTTCTACAATTGAATTCGGTAAAATAGGGGTCATCAATGATGCTGCTCCTGTGCTAAGCCAATATTCCAACGCGTTGAAGGATTCCTTATTGGTCTAATCTGTAATGAGCTCTCGCGATGAATGAAAAAATTCACCCATCCTGAGAATCCGGTTACTATTGGTTTTACTGAAGAGCAGATGTTCAAAATCTTTCATTTTGTAATGGAGACAAGTGAATAGAAGGATCACCCTTGGAAAAATAAATAATGGGGAATATTTTAGTATGGATAATTGAAAAAGGTTTTTGGCTGTTGATTTTTACCTGTTCGGTAAATTCTTTCGTACATGCCTGATAAAACTCATTCACAGGCTAATATATCGTCGATTTGGTGTTTGTTTTCGGGAAGATAATTTGTTGCAACATCCCAGATTATTTCATAGTCTATTCCAAAATACTCATGTGATATCCTATTCCTGAGTAAATACATTTCCTCCCAGGGTACGTCTGGATATTTTTCTTTTATGGCCATTGGCAGGTTTTTTGATGCTTCCCCGATGACTTCAAAATTACGGATAACCGCATCAACCGTCTTATAATCCTTTTTAAAGCCAATAAAAGTCAAATCTTCAAGATATTCGGAAATACGACTCATTGCTGTTTGAATATCCTCCAGATACATTTTATATGACCTGTCTTGCCGTTTCAATTAAACGTATATAACCTGATTTAAAATACTATCTTTAATCTGATCCTTAAGTGCATTTTTCGTCACTAAATCAATTTTTCTGCCAAACGTTTTTTCAAGATATAATTCAAGCGAGAAGAACTTCCATCCAATAGGTTTTTCCAGAACAACGAGGATATCAATATCACTGTTTTCCATATTTGAATTATCACCAAATGAACCGAATAAACCTATTTCCTTAACAGCAAAATCCTTCTTGAGAACAGGCTTTAGCGTCTTTAATGTGGATAATATTTCATTTTTCGAAATCATGATGCAAAGATACTCAATTTACGAATGGACGATTTAAGGATTGAGGGATTAAAGACCAGAATGACCCTTATTCTCCAATTCCCCGGCCAGATTTTTAAAGAGGTGGACATGGACGGGATGGCCGAGATCAATGAGGAGTTTCAGTTGACAAGCAGTCGTTAGTTATTTTTTCATGAAGTAAGATTCCTTTTGATAAAAGCTCTCTCGTGAACAGGCTGTTAATTTCAATAAACCGTTGATGCATTGCTTTTGTGTGCACGATCAAATCGACCGGAAACTCTTTTTTGATCTCGGAAATAGACTGTGACAAAACCCTCCCAATTGTCAATATTTTGTATCTCATCAAAAAAGAAGGCCTTTGCACCCTTCAGTAAAGCCAATTCGTGCAATCCATTGAAATCTCCCAGGTCAAACCCGGCAAGACGAGGGTCTTCAAACACCCGAAATAATCAGCGTGTGCGTAGTGAGGTTGGCGAAATCTTTGATATTCCGGGGTAATCCTGTATCCATAAAGCTTAGCCGCTCTTTTTGGGAGTCAATGACCTGTTCGATGATTAATTTTGAAAGCATATGCAATGAGTTTCCGTCTGTAAAGTTAACTTTCTTTCGTTCACGACGAAAACATTTGTTTTGGTTTTTTATTTGTCAGTTTTTCAAGCGGTCACCAATTCAATTCAATTTACGATTGAACGATTTACGATTGCAGATTAAATTTACAAATGCCGGATTTCCGATTTAATCGACAATCGTCAATCAACAATTCAATCGTAAATCTAAAATCGTCCAATCGTAAATCCGGCTTGTGTTTATTAAAAAGCAGATTTAACCATGAACCGTTTTACCTGGTTTTTCAGGTACTGGGAAATGAGTTCTTTTGACCAGTGAAACATATTACTGGTCCACCGCTGTGGATGGATTGTCATCAGCACCTGGTTTTAGAAGTCGCCTTTTTCAACCGCCCCGATGATGCCGGAAGTGGTGTGGTAGCTGCGCTGCAGGAAATCGGGATTGGTAACAGGCCGTGATGCCATGGCTTTGTCGCGCAGGCTCACCTTGTATCCGTCCCAGCGGCGGCCGGTGTCGGTGAGGTAGAAGGTGTTGTTGAAATCGATGTCGAAATAGGGCTCCGCGGTGATGCCGAGCGTGCGGTAATCGTATTTTTCCCAGATCGCGCGGCTGTCCCACCTGCTTAGCGGGCTGCCGTGCATGCAGATGGTGGTGACGGGAACGATTTTCCAGAATCGCTCCAGGTGCCGGCAAAATGACTCATACGCCTTGTCAGAATCGCCACCGCACAGTGCCAGGTCTTCATAATGGTAGCCGATTTCATGGCCGAGCCCGGATATCTGACGGATGATGGTTTCATCGTAGCTTTCGGGTACGATGCGGAAATAGTAGCTGCCGCTGATGCCGGATGCCTGTTCCATGCGGGCAGTTGTAAGTGAACTGGCCGGAAGGAGATCAACATCATGCCGGAGGATCACGGTTTTTTTACCGGGATCATGGGTGAACCCGGAGAGAGGGGTGAAGGAATAAGCCTGGCGGAGGAAGGACTGGAGGAGGGAGAGGTAAGTGGGGAGGGTGAAGTCGGGCATTTATTGGTAATGTACTGATGTGATAATGTGCTGATGTGCTAATGTGACGAAGAGACGATGTGTTAATATGTTTTTAGTTGGCAGTTGGCAGTTGGCAGTCCGCTTGCCATATTGCCAATTTGCCATATTGCCAGTTTGCCAGTTAAATCTTTCCGGGTTTTCAGGGTTGAAGTTGGATTGTTCAGGAGTAACCTGGTTCTTCAGATTCAATGACCCGACTTCTGACATTTAGTGCGGTACAACGCGAAGTACGATGTACGAATGACGAAGTACAAAGTTTGGGATTAGCCAGCCGTCGTTCGTCCTTCGAACTTTGTACTTCCCACTTTCGTTTGTACTTTGTACTTTGTATTTCGTACTTTGTACTTCGTAAACTAGTAAGCGGGTAAGCGGGGCTGGTCATCTGCAGATTCGTTGAAGTTGAAGACCATGCCATACTTTTCCTCCTCTGCGCGGGTGTAGCAGCGGCCAGCGCTGTCGACATAGATGGCCGGAACGCCCGGCATGCAAGCCTTGGAGGTTACGGTGGCGCTTTCGTCATAGACCGGATTTCCAGATTTCAGATACGGCGTACAACGGAAATGTAAAGACGTTGCCAAAGGCAGCATAATTTTCAAGTGAACAGCGGATGCCAAAGGATTGTTTTTTCTCAGCCAGAAAAAGAAACAGGCTTTGCATCGATCCTTTGGTGCCTGCTTTGACTTCAACGGGGACAATACCAGGAGCCAACGGTATCAGATAATCAACTGCTGCCTGGCTGTTCAGGGACTCCCGCTGCCAGTAAAACAGTTGAGTCTGATTGAAGCAGGATGATGATTTTAATAATTCCAGGCCCGTATGAAGTTCTGCAATAGATCCTTTATTGACCATATTGAAATTGTCCCTGAACAGAACTTCAGCGATTTCAAGGTCAAGCATGCGGTGGAAAATGCCGGTATCAAAAACGAGCATCTTTCTTTTTTTCACATTGCTTTCAGCCCCAAGAGGGATGCCATTTCCCGACGAGTGGGTGACAGGGATCACTAGTCCGGCCATGATCAGCAATTCAAGCGCCTCTCTGATTTGTTTATGATTCCATTGGGAGGAGGCCTGGGAAAAGGTGAATTTTCCCCCGGTTTGCCTGGCTGCTGATACAAAGATGTCTGACATTCTCGCAGGTGGAATTCTTTTTTTGTACTTTGAAAAATCTGCCTTCAGCGAAATAAGCAGATCATCAAGGATAGACTGGCAAGCGAGCAAATCCATGTTCCGTGAATAGCTGGCAATAACCTCCGGCATGCCTCCAAGTACAAGAAAATGTTTAAGATGAACCAGTAATTTCTGATGCAATGCTTCATGCAAAGGATGTGCTGCCGATGCATTTTGTTTTGCCTGCAGAAGTTCCTTTTCCCTGAGGGCTGAAAGGTATTCATTGAATGAAAAGGGGTAGATAAACAGTGACCTGACTCTGCCTACTCCGAATGAAGGCAGATCTTATGTCGTGCCAGTTCCCGCACGGACGATGATTTTCCCACCTGCCTTGCTCCGCGTAACAGCAATGGCTTACGGGCAGAACTGTTTTTCCAATTCAGGAGAACGGCATCAATATCCCGGGGCAAGTACATGGATTCCATTTTTCAAAAGCAAAAATAGCAATAAAAATACAAAAATCAAAAGCAATAATTATAGTATTTTGTCAATAATCAAAACCAGTTAATGTGTTGATGTGATAATGTGCTGATGTGATAATGTGCTGATGTGTCGAAGAGCCAATGTGTTAATATGTTTTCAGTTTTCAGTTGGCAGTTGGCAGTCCACTTGCCATATTGCCATATTACCATTTTGCCAGTTAAATCTTTCCGGGTTTTCAGGGTTGAAGTTTGATTGTTCAGGAGTTACCTGGTTCTTCAGATTCAATGACCCGACTTCTGACATTTAGTGCGGTACAACGCGAAGTACGATGTACGAATGACGAAGTACAAAGTTTGGGATTAGCCAGCCGTTGTTCGTCCTTCGAACTTTGTACTTCCCACTTTCGTTTGTACATTGTACTTTGTATTTCGTACTTTGTACTTCGTAAACTAGTAAGCGGGTAAGCGGGGCTGGTCATCTGCAGATTCGGTGAAGTTGAAGACCATGCCGTATTTTCAGAGGCAACTCGTTAGGATTTAAAACAGCACCATTATTGTGCATAAATTGACCATTTATTAGTATCTTTGCAGGAAATTAGCAACATGAAATTTGAATTTGACCCGGAAAAAAGTGCGTCAAACAGGGTAAAACACGGGATGGATTTTCATGAAGCACAGTATTTATGGCTTGATCCTGAACGGGTTGTTATCACAGCAAGAACGGAAAAGGAAGCAAGGTTTTTAATGATTGCGCGGTTTAAAGGTCATTTTTGGTCGGTGATTTATACAGGGAGGGAGGATGTCATCCGGATTATTTCCGTGCGAAAATCGAGAGACAATGAAAAAAAAATCTATTACCGCTGAAGAGTTTGATAACCGTTTCGACAACGGGGGGGATATTGTTGAGTTTCTTGACCTGGGAAAGGCAGAACGTCCGGGATTAAAGCAGCGTCGTGTTAGTGTTGATTTTCCGGCCTGGATGGTACAGGAACTTGACAGAGAGGCCCAGCGATTAGGAATCACACGCCAATCGGTAATCAAATTTTGGATCTCTGAGAAACTCCAACCCTCAGCCGGCTAGACCGGATTGATTTACGAATGGACGATTGAGGGATTGAGAGAATGAAGTTGAGAAATCAGGATTTACGATTGTTTGCAACCAAAATCGTCAATCTATAATCGTCCAATCGTAAATTTTGTCACCCATCACCTGAACCTTTCCTGGTACCTCGGGTTTTCCTTCATAACCCGGATGCTGTCGGGATAGTTTTCGACGAACCAGACGAGGAGGGCGGTGACGTCGATTTTGTCTGCCAGCAGCCTGGCCCGTTTCTTCTGCCACTCTTCGCGGATTCCGGGGGTGGAAAGGAGTTCCACCCCTTTTTCGATTGACCGCTGCTGGTCCTCTTCCGATTCGGTGAAGTTGAAGACCATGCCATACTTTTCCTCCTCTGCGCGGGTGTAGCAGCGGCCAGCGCTGTCGACATAAATGGCCGGAACACCGAGCATGCAGGCCTCGGAGCTCACGGTGGCGCTTTCGCCGTAAACCAGGGCAGCGGAGGCGATCAGGTCATGAAACTGTTCAGGCGGGTTGGTAAGGCGGAAGGGCTCAAGGTCATCGGGCAGTTTGTCTTCGGAGGAGATAAACACCTGGCCGAATCTGGAGAATTCCGTGAATGCCTTTCTTTTATTTGCCATGGATATTCCTTTGTGGCCCCTGTCGTGGCTGGCGTTCCAGGCGACGAAACGGAGGAGGACGAAGGACGAGGGACGAGGGACGAGGGACGCGGGTAGGCAATAGGCAATAGGCATCAGGCAATGGTTCGACTGCCAACTAAGGTTAGGACTAAACCTATTTGGATGGAGGTAGGCGAGTTCGTGGTTGCCGGAGTAACGGATCTGCTTTTTTCCCAGGTTAAGGTGAAAGGATCCGGGGACGAGTATGGCTTTGGTGAAGGGCTTATAGAGCCGGATCTGTTCCATATTGCCGGTATCTTCCATGCTGATGTGGGGGATACCGAGGAGCCGGCTCATCTGGGCGGCGTAGATGGAGCTGTGACCGAGGGTCATATCCGGCCTGAAGCGGAGCAGCACCCGGAGCATGCTGAAATTAAACCGGAAAAGTCCCCGGATTTTTCCTGCTGTGCTTTTATAAGGCTTTCCGAAGGAGATGAATTCGATGCCATAGGCCTTTAGCAGTTCGGTCGTACATTCTTTTTCCCTACAAGTGAAAAGAATAGAATGACCCTCTTTCTTCAGGTCTTTCGCAAGGTTACGGAAGAGGTGGACATGGGCGGGATGGCCGATGTCGATGAGGAGTTTCAAGGGGACGGGTGGACTGGCCTGTTGATCGGCAATCAGCAAAGTAAAAATGAAATAACTAAGCTGTTAGAATTACGCTGGCTGCTGAGATTTGTGAGTTTTTCTCCTTGATTTGGTATTCTCTTCTCACGCCCTCCATTTGTCTATCAATTTCGTTAATTGCCTCAATATCTTGCGGCTGATCAAGGTAAGTAACCTTTTTCTCATCACTCAGGCTGCCCATAAGTTCCTGATATCTGCTTACTTTTTTGGTCATTTAAAAGCCCTTTAGGTTATTGGTGTAGTTTTTAAATTTTTGCAAAGGTTCAAAATGTTTATCAAGTATTATTGTTTTAATTAACGACGAATATGAATCGCTTAATCCAAATTGTTCCACAACAAGCTTCCTGATTTGTTCAGCTAATTCAGTTTTTGATGTGATGTACTTCTCGATATTCATTTGTAAATATTTTCAACAAATATAACCCTAATCTAAATCAATATTAATGTTAGGAATTATGATCGTTTGCAACCGAAATCGTCACTCTAAGATCGTTCACTCGTAAATATTGTCACCTGTCACCCGTCGGCAGTCCCCACGTCTCACGTCTTACGTCTTACGTATCTTCCACGCTGATTTGGGGAATCCCCAATAACCTGCTCATCTGGACAGCATGGATGGAGCCGTGACCAAGGGTCATATCCGGCCGGAAGCGGAGCAGCACCCGGAGCATGCTGAAATTGAATCGCAACAGTCCCCGGATTTTTCCTGCCGTGCTTTTATAGGGCTTTCCGAAGGAGATGAATTCGATGCCATATGCCTTTAGCAGTTCGGTCGAGCATTCCTTTTCGCGGCAGGTAAAGAGGACGGTATGTTTATTTTTCTCAATCTCTTTAACAAGGTTACGGAAGAGGTGGACATGGGCAGGATGGCCAATGTCGGTGAGAAGTTTCAGGGGTGTCACAATTTTACATGTCTGCCATTGACAGATGGGCAAAGCTGACCGTATATTCCGGAAAGGCATGCAATAATTTTTCCGATTTGGACTTCAGCAACAGGGGACTGATTTTTGTTTTATTTCGCTTGACTTCTGTGATCAGTATCTTTTTTTCAATGTCATTGACGGCAACAATATCAATTTCATTTTGATTTCCCTTTTCCCAGTAACGGCCAATCAGTGAATAATCAACCTCAATAGCTAATTTTTCGCGAAAGTATTGCTCAAGATATAAGCCACTGAACGATTCAAAGTCACGTTCTGCAACAGACCTTGCATAAGTATAATTACCTATTTCAAGAGCAGCCCTGTTTTTATAAATAAAACGGAACCAGAATCCAAGGAAATTATCGTCAATAAAATATTTCTGGTTCTTGCTTCCTGGTTTTGCCAATACCGGTTTGACCTTTTTGATGATCCGGTAATCGTTTTCCAGCCGTTCCAGATAACCTCCGGTATTTTTACCGAGTATCGATTCGATTTCACTGCGCGATGTTTTGGATGAGGCAATTAATGAGAGGATTGAGAAATAGGTCGTATAATCCCGGCCGAATTCCTCAATCAGCAGAATCATTCCCTCATCAAGAAGGAGGGAATTTTCCCTGAAAATTTCATGCAACATTTGTCTCAGGGTAATCTTCTGCTTGTCTGCAAAGTGTTCGACATATTTCGCTACCCCGCCGGTAATAGTATAAAAGGCAAGCAAATCTTCCGGTTTGTAATGAGGATTTATTCCGGTAACCAGATCCTTGATGATGGCGACATTGAATGGTTTCAGATAGATCCTTTCATTGGCTCTTCCAAAAAGCGGTTCCCTTGAATTTTCAAAAATCTTTTTTATCAGGGAGTAGACCGAACCACTAATGAGCAGGTTCATTTTTGCAGTCTTCCTGTAACGATCCCACAGGTTGAGCATTTCACCGAACAGGGCGGGATTAATATGCTGGAATTCCTGAAATTCATCTATGATAAGAGTGAAGGGGCGATCTTGTGAGGTTAAAATGCTTTAATGGCCAGGCTGGTTTTACCAATACGTCGTCTTCCGACAATAATAGTCATTTGTGCCGATTGATGCGACCTTTCAAGTGTTTCACGAAGCAGGAGCAACTCGTTTTCACGGTTTATAAAATCCATAAAGACAGTTTTAAGTTTTAGTGTGAACCTACTCCGAAAAGTCAATTTTTTTTCTTCACCGCAAAGACGCGAAGACGCAAATGATTTAATTTCAGATATATAAATTTAGCGTCTTAGCGACTTAGCGGTGAAAAAGAGTTTTCGGAGTGGGCTCAAGTGTTAAGTTAAGCGTTAAGCTGTGTTTCTGGTCGTTTGTTTTTTCAAAGATAAGCATTTTTATGTAACGGTGGTTACAGTAACCGGGGTTACAATTATTGACTGTTATCAGGCGGACGAAGACAGGCGGACGAAGACAGGCGGACAAGCGGACGAGCGGACAAGCGGACGGAGGACAAGCGGACGGGCGGACGGAGAACAAGCGGACGGGCGGACGGGCGGACAGGAGAATGAGCAATGAGGAATGAGCAATGAACAATGAGGAATGAACAATGAACAATGAGCAATGAGCAATGAACAATGAACAATATTGACGGGCGGACGGCTCCGTAGGAGCCTGATATATGTAGCAGACGGGCATTTATAATGGTTTTCAGCGCCGTAGGTGCGGAATTGGGTTGTTCAGGGGGTAATGAAATCAAAGATATGTTTTGCAATGGTTGCATTGATCATGGTTTCGTCGTAGGGAAGCATGGAGGCGATGCAGGCTTCGCGCATGGTTTTTGAGACCAGATAGCTGACACGTTACAATTGTAGTAAAACGTTGGATATTTTTTGTTTTAATTCAGGTATCCTGTCCTTTATTGCGTTCCAGATAATATCATAGTCGATTCCAAAATATTCATGAACTAAAACATTTCTGACACTTTTGAGGATTGACCATTCAACTTCGGAAAACTGAAATAGTCCCAAAAAACTGGACAGCAACTTAAGGTTAGAAAATGAGAATAAACCTTAAACAAAAGTCCAATGAAAAAGACAAGAGTAAGACACACAGCAGAATTTAAAACCAAAGTAGCCCTCGAGGCCATCAAAGAACAGAAAACCTTAGCAGACCTGTCTATTATGTTTGGAGTGACTCAGCAACAGATCAGTAACTGGAAGAATGAGTTTTTACGCAGATCCGTTGAAATATTCAATAAACGGGAACCGGACAAAGAGCTTGACTGATCTTCTACACTTGTTAATAACATTAAAAATTCTCGGCATTGATAATCAGTGTGTTGTAAAATAAGAAGAGTTTATTTAGAAAAATCGTGGTGGTATTAACAAATTAAAAAAGTTA
>Ga0172371_10012442_pt1 | contig 11207 bp, 13 predicted proteins | sample Lak12m_FD_114543 | JGI IMG/M metagenome (GOLD analysis project Ga0172371, IMG submission 114543) | Freshwater microbial communities from Kabuno Bay, South-Kivu, Congo - kab_022012_12m | ecosystem: Environmental > Aquatic > Freshwater > Lake | place: Democratic Republic of the Congo: South-Kivu...
ACGAAGCACACTACAACTGGGGTACCTTGCCACCACCTGGTAGCGAGTCACCGCCGTCTTCGCACCAACCGCCCGGGCGCCAACGCAATAGCGATACGAAATAACACTCCCGGAGTTTCGACCGATTGGGCAATCAATCCGCCCTTGGTCGGTGGCAGGGTGCCCGGCCACTACCGCCAGATAGCTCTTGGTCACCGCGTGTCTGGCAAAGAGGGCGTTCAGGCTGGCCAAAAATTGGGGCCGGCGGGCCAGCAAAATCACCCCCGAGGTCTCCCGACCCAAGCGGTTGACCGCGCCAACCTCGGAATAGAGCGGCTGATGAAAAAAGCGAAGCTGATAGATCAGGTTATGGGTCACTGACCTGCCAGACCGATGCACCAGCAGGTCGCCGGGCTTATCGATGGCCAACAGCCACGGATCTTCATAGAGGATGGTGTAGGAGAGGTCGGCGGGGGGGGCCATTATTGTCTACCCGCAGCCGCCACTCTTTGCTATGATAGAGACCGTTGACTACCACCAAACCTTCATCCCCCAAGGAGCCACACCATGCGCATCACCATTACCTACTGTAACCAATGAAACTATCTGCCCAAGGCCACCAGTCTGGCGGCCGCACTGAAGAGCCATCGTCAGGCAGAGGTCACCTTAACTCCCGGCAGCGGTGGGGTGCTCGATGTCTCGGTCGACGGCCAGCTCATCTTCTCCAAGGCCCAAGCGGGCCACTTTCCCACCATCGAGGAGCTGCTACCGTTGCTCTAACCAACCACCTCGGCCATCGCTAAGCGGAGCCGAAGAACTCTCTCCGATAACAAAAATGCGACAATTTGCCACATTGTCTTTATCCCCCTCAAGTGCTACGTTGTGCCACAAGTGCTCCGGTACTACCGGAAAAAACAACCAAATTTTACAGGAGGATTGAGCAATGGAAGAGAATCAAGTCAGCGAACATGCGGTATCCAGACGGGCCTTTTTAACCACCAGCGGCAAGGTGTTGGCAGGAGCGGCCATCGCCTCGACGATGTTGGCAGGTCAGAGCAAGAAGGCTGAGGCCTACGCCTTAGACACCGGCTACGGCTATGCCACCCTCGATCCACAGAAGGTCGGCCAGATCGCCTACGAGAATTACGCCAAGCGCTGGTGCGCCTCTTCGGTAATCGCCGGTTTGGTGGCAGAGTTGAGTTCCAAGGTTGGCGGGGCCTGGAAGACCTACCCGATTGACGCCATGCGCTGGGCCCATGGCGGGTATGCCGGCTGGGGAGCCCTGTGCGGCACCTTGACCGGGGCCGGTTGCGTGATTGGGCTGGTGGTACCCGATACCGACATCGCCGAGGCCATGACCAACGACTTGGCCTTCTACTACTCGTACACCGATCTCCCCTCCTTCACCCCACCCAAGGATCTGATTGCCGATATCGAGAACATGACCATAGCCAACACCCCAGTTTGTCATATCTCCGTCGGTCGTTGGATGAACAAGGAAGGCGTTGAATTTTTGAGCCCTCAACGAGCCGAGCGTTGCGCCCGCGTTGCCGCCAATATCGCCATGGAAACCGTTTCTATGTTGAACGAATGGAAAAAAGAAGGTAAGTACACGCCTAAGCACAAACCCCTCTTCAACGTATTAAACAACGGCATCACCTCGCAGAACAACTGTAAGGACTGCCATGGCAACAACATCCCACAACCGGCAGCAACCTACCCAAGCATCAGCACCGCCGATAGTGCCAAGTGTAGCCCAGAAGTCAAAAAATAGGCTTTACCTCAGAGATAAGCCCCGTTATAACCGCACCGACTTGTGTCGGTGCGGTTCCCCTCCCCCCCCTCGCACAGGAGACTCGTATGTTTGGTTTAGGAATGCCGGAGTTAATGGTTATCATGGGAATCGCCTTCCTGGTCTTTGGCGGCAAGAAGCTGCCGGAACTTGGGGCCGGGTTGGGCAAGGGGATCAAGGCCTTCAAGACTGGACTTCGTGATGTCGAGGATTCCGTCCCTGGCCTTAAGGAAGTCAAAGAGTTGAAGAGTGATATCCAGGAAACCGTCTCCCCGAGCTCAAAGAGCTGACACGAAACAAAGAAGGGGGGCAGGGCACGTGTTTAACGTGCCCTGCCTCCCTTCTTTGTTTCTGAAGATACCTACCCCCCCAGAAAGGAAAATAGCATGTCTCAATGGTATCTCAGTTACGACGGCTCCAAAATGGGCCCAATGGATCGGCAAGAGGCCATGGCCATTGCCCGAAAGAACCCCCATGGTCATGCCTGGCATCCGGGCTTAGTCGAATGGGTACCCATTGCCAGCCTCGACGAGTTGTCTGGCGAGTGCCTATCCAACCAGGCACCACCGCCGCCAAGCGGGGGTAATCGTCAAACCGACGAGATCGATTTCACCATCTTTGGCTCGGAGATGCAGTTTATCGAAATTGAACTCGACCCAGGGGAATCGGCGGTCGCCGAGGCGGGGGCCATGATGTACAAAGACACCTCGGTGATCATGGAGACCATCTTTGGTGACGGCTCACCATCATCAGGTGGGTTGGTAGGCAAACTGCTGGGGGCGGGCAAGCGACTGCTGACCGGCGAGAGCCTATTCATGACCCTGTTTACCCATCGAGGATCGGGCAAGGCCCATGTCGCCTTTGGCGCCCCCTTCCCCGGCAACATCATCCCCATTGCCCTAGACACCGTCGGAGGCTGTCTGATCTGCCAAAAGGACAGTTTCCTCTGCGCCGCCCGGGGGGTATCCATCGGCATCTATCTCCAACGACGGATACTGACCGGCCTCTTTGGCGGTGAGGGCTTCATCATGCAGAAGTTAGAGGGCGACGGCATGGTCTTCATGCACGCCGGAGGCACCGTCGTCAAGCGTGAGTTGCGGGCGGGCGAGGTCATCCACGTCGATACCGGTTGCCTGGTGGCCATGGATCCAACGGTCAACTTCACCATCGAACAGGCCGGCGGGATCAAAACCGCCCTCTTTGGCGGCGAAGGTTTCTTCTTCGCCACCCTGCAAGGGCCAGGCACAGTCTGGCTACAATCTCTCCCCTTCTCCCGCTTGGCCGGACGGATGTTGGCCGCCGCCCCCCAACGAGGCGGCAGCCAGGAAGAGGGCTCGGTACTTGGCTCCTTAGGCTCCTTGCTGGGCGGCGATCGCTAAGGAAGCGCAGGGCCTTTATCATAAAGTCGAGGCCCGCCTGGCTAGAGGCTGGACAGTGACGGGGCACTTATTTATTGCCGAGTCCCTTACTTTCCCGATTCATCAGATCCTGCTCAATACTCTGCAGTTGCTCAAGCTTGTCGGCCAGGTCATCACGCTCACGGCGACAATTCGCCAAGTCATCACCCTGGGCGGTCAACTTCTTGCGGGTAGAGCGCAAAGTTTGGCTACCCTGCTTGTTTTGGGCCTGCACGGTCAGACGAGAGGAGAGCTGATCACCTAAGAGGATAAAGAGATCGGCCAGTTGCCGATGGAGGGTAACGTCTTGACGAGCGGCCTCAAGCAACTTGACCGACTGGTCGGGGGGAATCAAGCCCTGGCCGGGAACAACGGCCAACAAGAGCAGTTGCAAGGCAGGTAGGCCACCAGCGGATGGGCCCGCCATCTCCCCCCTAAGCCGCTTGTGCTCACGATCCAGTTCCTCACGCCTCAAGGTCTTCAGAGCAGCGTAATAGGCAAGGGCCTCACCCACGGTTGGCCCATCGTTGCCCTGGCCATGCCAATACGGGCCAGCAGACAACTCGATCAGCGGGGGCGGGGCAGATTTCGCCGCTGGGCTGGGCGGGGAAGGGAGTGGGACACAGCTGACCGCGAGGGCCAGCAGACAAGAGACGAAGAGGGAAGAGGTAAAGGGTGAGGGAGGTGGCATAAGGCCTTGATCAAAACTTTTTGCAGGGCTGAGAAACGGGGGGGGACCAATTTCCGGAACGAAGATGCTACCAGATGCCTCAGGGGAGAGACAGTTGAGCTATTGCCTGACGGGCCAGGGCGTCGACCGTTGCCTGAACAAAGTCCCCCGCCTGATAGTGGCAAACCGCCCGCCCATCCCCCTGAGCGGTGGCAAGCGCCGCCAAGACCCCACCATCCCCCAGACGCCCCAAGGCTAAACAGGCCAAGCCCTTGACCCCCGGATCGTCGGCTTCAAGGTAGGGCAGGAGATAACGAACGGCATCTTTATCTCGCAGTCCTTGGGCAAAGACCTCGGCAACCCTGGCCACCCCCCACAACAGCCCCTGCTGCAGGGCCGGCAACTCCAGGTAAAAGCCATCCTCTCGCATAAAGGAGATCAGACAATGGCTGTACTCCTCTGCCAAACGGGGATGACAGGCGATGGCCTCGGCCATGGCCTCCGGCACTCCCCAGCCGATACCGCCTGACTCGTCGTTTAACATCCACATGAAGCGCCGCATGACGACACGGGCCGGCTCCATCTCCACCTCAGCCAAACGCGCCACCGTCTGCCCCATGGCAGAAACGGCATGCCACTTGAGCTGGGGATCGGTACTGCACAGACAAGAAAACAACGGCTTGACCAGCTTGGCCTCTGGCATCAAGGCCAGGGCGGCCAGGGCCTCGGCCAACGACGAGGCCCGCAGACGATCTCGCACCTGCCGGTTCAGCGCCCGACAGCCGACACGCCCCTCCACCTTCAGCCCATCTCCTTGACCGCCGCCGCTATCTTGACGCCCAATTCCTTGCACTTGGCAAAATCGGCCTCGGTCGGCACGTTCTTGACTTTGAGACCAGGATCAACCACCTGAATATCCATGCCCTCCATTGCCTCATTGAGGTGTTTGACCGCCTCACCACTCCAACCAAACGAACCAAAGGCGGCACCAACCTTACCCTTGGGCCGTAGCCCCTTGAGATAGGTCAAAAAATCCCCCATACGCGGTAGTACGCCGTTATTTAAAGTCGGTGAGCCAAGGACGATGGCCCGGCATTCAAGGGTCTCAGTCATGATATCGCTACGGTGGTTGACCGCCAGGTTCAGCATCTTGACCGCCACCCCCTCGCGGCTGATTGCTCCACCAATGGCCTTGGCCATCGTCGCCGTGCTGTGCCACATGCTATCGTAGATCACCAAGGCCTTGCGCGAGGTTTCGCGCTTGCTCCAACGATCGTAGGCACTCATGATGACTTCCGGATTGCCACGCCAGATCAGGCCATGATCAGGGGCGATCATGTCAATCGCCAGCCCCAACTCGGTCACCTGGGCCAGAAGCTTTTGGATATTGGGGGCAAAGAGGTTTAAGATATTGGCGTAGTACTTAGCGGCATGGGTCATGACCTCGCCAATCGCCACCTCATCGGCATAGCGCTCGGTGCTGGCCAGGTGCTGACCGAAGGCATCACTTGAGATCAGCAGTTTTTCCTCCTTGATGTAGGAGAACATACTGTCTGGCCAATGCAGCATCTTGGTTTCGAGAAAGGTCACCGTCTTACTGCCAAGCGAAATGGTGTCGCCCGACTTGACGACCTCAATCGGCCAGTCATCGCGGTGAAAATGATCGTGCAGGGCCTTCTGCCCCATCGGTGAACAAAAGACCTTTTCTGGTTTACAGAGCTCAATGATCTTAGGCAAACAGCCCGAGTGATCCAACTCAACGTGGTTGACGACGATGTAGTCGATCTTGGTGGGATCAGTCAGCTCCTTGATGTGATACAAGAGCTCATCGTAATAATTGCTCTTGACCGTATCGAAGAGGGTAATTTTTTCGTCCATGCACAAGTAGGCATTATAGGTTGTCCCCTTATAGGTAGAATAACCGTGAAAGTCACGGATATCCCAATCCACTGCCCCAACCCAATAGACCTTGTCCTTAATTTTGGTAAGTGCCATTCGTCCTCTCCTCGTCTTCGTTAAAAAGTTTCTTGCCTAAGCGACAACCGGGGCCGGGGGGGTAAAGACCCGCAGTCCAAGCTCCTGATCGAGGGCAAAGAGGCTACTGGCATCGTGGCCAATCATCTTCAGCTTATTGAGGATGCCACTGGCGTTGGCCTCTTCCTCGACCTGTTCAGTGACAAACCACTGCAAGAAAATGGTGGTAGCATGATCCCGCTCCGCCATTGACAGGTCGACCAGGTTGTTGATCAAGCCCGTCACCTTCTGCTCATGAGCCAGACTGCTCTCAAAGACCGCCAGGGCAGAATCCCAAGCCAGCGGCGGCTGCTCAATGGCCTGCAAGAGGGCCCGACCGCCACGCTCGTTGACAAAATCGTACATCTTGATGCCATGGAACATCTCCTCTTGGGTCTGCACCCGCATCCAGGTCGCCATGCCCATAAGATTCACCGAGGTGAAATAAGACGACATCGAGAGATAGAGATAAGCCGAATACCACTCAGCATTGATCTGAGCGTTGATCGCGTCCTGCATCTTCTGACTCATCATGGCCTAGGCCCTCCACAATCCATGCAGATTGCAATAGGCCCGCGCCGAGACCTGGCTGGCCTTGGTCGCAAAAAAGGCCTCCGGGGCATCCCCTGCTTTCAGTGTCTGGCGAAGGACTGTCGCCCCAGCGATCAGTTCAATCCACTCGATATAATGGGCATCAGTCATTGGGTGGGCGACCGAACCAATTTTCACCGTAAAGCCGCCATCAGCAGGGACAATCACCGGCACATGTTTTTCCTTCGCGGCGTCGGTGCTGTTTTCCGCGAGCAAGGTCATCGGCTGGCCACAACAGACCAACTCGCCCCCAGCAGCATGAAGCACTTCCACCATATTGCCACACAGTTCACATTGATAGACTCCCATCACTTGCGCCATCGTCTAACCTCCTTGAATTTTCGTTGCATCCGATTGTCCGTCTCCAGCGACACCACCGGAGACGACGACATTGATTTCTTCACCAAACCGCCCTCACCAATTTTCGGCAAGCACCTCAAAATAGGCCTGCGGGTGGGCACAAGCGGCGCAGTTCCCTGGGGCCTCCGGGCCCTCATGCACGTAACCGCAGTTAGAACAACGCCAAGCGGTCTTGCCCTCGCGTTTGAATACCCGGCCAGCCTCGATGTTCGCCGCCAGGGCCAGGTACCTCTTTTCGTGCTGCTTTTCGGCGACGGCGATGGCGTTCATGATGTAGGCGATATCGGCAAACCCCTCCTCCTTGGCCACCTTGGCAAAGTCGGGATACATGCTGGTATGCTCGTGATTTTCGCCTGCCGCCGAGGCCTTCAAATTCTCGAGGGTGGTACCAATCATCCCCGCCGGGAAACTGGCGGTAATCGTCAACTCCCCACCTTCCAAGAGCTTGAACAGCCGTTTGGCGTGGGCCTTCTCTTGATTGGCGGTCTCCTCGAAGATCTGGGCAATCTGGACGTAGCCCTCGTTCTTGGCGACTTTGGCGAAATAGGTGTAGCGATTACGGGCCTGCGACTCGCCAGCAAAGGCCTTTAAAACATTCTGCTCGGTTTGCGTTCCTTTCAATCGTGACATCAGTTTCTCTCCTCCTGTTGAATTGTGTCTTTCGTCCTTCGGCCAGACATAAGCATCCCCTCTTGCCGAGCGCCTTACCTCTTCCCGTCCCCTTGGCACTGCGGGCAAATCCCAATGAACTCAAGTCGATGACGAAGCACCGTATACCCCGTCAAGAGGGCTGCCATCTCCTCAAAATCGGTCTCGGTGTTGATCAAGATATCATCGACCCGGCCGCAGGCCGTGCAGCGCAAATGGTCGTGGGCTTCGGTGTTCCCATCAAAACGTTTCTTGCTCCCCCCAACATCGATCTTTTGCACCACCCCACTTCCCGCCAACACCTCCAAATTACGATAGACCGTTCCCAAACTGACATTCGGCAGACGCCGCCGCACCATATCGTACATATCGTCGGCAGTGGGGTGGGAGGTGACAGAGCGTAATTCGTCGAGAATAACCTGTCGCTGCTTGGTCATTCGCAAAGGGGTGTCTTCTAACATGGCGGGCTTGGTCTCCTCAGAGGTGTGATCCTGACCTACAGCATCCCATTAGTAATGATTACTAATAGTGTCAAGGTTTTTTTCTTTCTCTTGTCTTTAGCCAAAAACACTCGGTATGGAGGGGAAGTTAAACGGTTCAGGAGAGGTCGTCCTCTTCCCTATCATTGTTGGGCTCAGGATCTAAGGCGAAGACCTGGCGTATCAAATCAAGTTTGACCATCTGATCTTGAGGGGTGGACACTGCCTTTAAGAAGGCAATGGGGTGATGCAGCATCTTGTTGGTGAGTGAGGCAGCCAGGACTTCAACGGCCTTGATCTGCTTAGGAGAGAGCTCCTTCATTTGCGACAAAGTTCGCTCCAATTCGACCTGTCGAAGCTCATCGGCCTTGTGCCGCAAGGCAACAATGGTTGGGGTGACATCCATGCCATCGAGCCAACGTTGGAACTTGGTGGTCTCCTCGTCGACGATTTGGCTGGCGCTATCGGCCTCCTTTTGACGCTCCGACTTATTGACCTCAACCACGTCCTTCAAGTTGTCAATGTCGTAGAGGTAGACGTTGTCTAAGTCGTTCAACTTGGGGTCGAGGTCACGGGGGACGGCGATATCGATCAGGAAGAGCGGACGATTCATGCGCTGACGCATAATCGGCTTGACATCATCGCGCATCAGCACCAAGCCGGTGGCACCGGTTGAGCTGATCAAGATATCAACATTTTCCAGCTCCGCCGCCAACCCCTCCAGGGTAACGGCGGTACCGTTGAAGCGCTGGGCCAGGTTGATGGCCCGCTCCAAGGTGCGATTGGCCACCACCACCCCGGCGATGCCTTGGCTCATCAGGTGCTCAGCCGCCAGCTCCGCCATCTCACCCGCCCCGACCAGCATCACCCGTTTGTCGGCCAGGGTGCCAAAGATCTTCTTGGCCAACTGCACTGCAGCGAAGCTGATCGACACCGCGCTTGAGCCGATATTGGTCTCAGTTCGCACCCGCTTGGCCACCGAAAACGATTTATTGATGAACTTGTTCAAGACCGGCCCCACCGTCTTCAACTCAGCCGCCGCCCGATAGGCCTTCTTCAACTGACCGAGGATCTGCGGCTCGCCGACAATCATCGAGTCAAGGCTGGCCGCCACCCGAAAGAGGTGATTAACCGCCTCACCGTTGACATAGAGGTAGCTATAGCGTTCAATGTCCTCGTCCGAGAGGCCGCTGCCAGCAAAGAGGTGCTGACGGATGGCCCGCGCCGTCGACTCCGTCTCCGAGGTCGAGCAGATGACCTCCACCCGATTGCAGGTGCCAAGGAAACAACACTCGCGGCAACCAGGGATCGTCTTAATGGCCACCACCGGGTTCTCACAACCGGCGTTATGGGCCAGCTTCTCCCGCACCTCAACCGGGGCCACCTTGTGGTTGACACCGATGATCAATAACGAATCAGCCCGCATAGGAATGCACCCCCCCCAGTAAGAAGCTCACCCCCCAGAGGGTGAACAAGGCCGAGCTGAAGCCGATGATCGACATAATCGCCGCCCGTCGCCTACGCCAACCCATGGTGAAGCGAAAGTGCAAGAGGGCGGCATAGATAAACCACGTGATGAGCGACCAAGTCTCCTTGGGATCCCATTGCCAATAAGTACCCCAAGCCTGCTTGGCCCAGATCGAACCGGTGATGATGCCCAAGGTCAGCAGCGGAAAACCAACCGAGAGGCAGTGTTGGTTCAAGTTGTCGAGGGCCTCAAGCGACGGCAGCCGCTCATAGAAGATGCCGAATCGCCGAGACTTGATCTCCCGCTCCTGCAACAGATACATGATACCGCCGCAGAAGCCCATACCCAAAAAGGCGTTGGCCATGATGGCAATCGAGGCATGAACGGGAAGCCACAGACTACGCATGGCCGGGGGGAGAGGCGCCACCTCCTTCGAGGCAATGGCCGCCACCACCATCAGGAGCGTGATGCCAAGGCTGACGAAGGTGCCGAAGTTCTTGACCCGATAGCGCCAGCGAAAGAGCAAGAAGCCCCAGGTCATCGACCAGGCAAAAAACGAAACCGCCTCATGCATGTTGCTGATCGGGGTGTGCCCAACCTCCAGATACCGAGCCACCAAGGTCATGGTGTGCAGGATCCCCGCCACCGTCAGTATCCAGCGGGCGGCAGACCTGGCCTCCTGTTGCTGTCTGACAAACCACATCAGGTAGGTGCCGGTGGCCAGGACATAGGCCACAAAGGTAATTTCAAATAATGGATTCATCGAAGATTCCTCTACATGTAAGTAAGGTGGACATCTTTGTTGCAACCGCGCCAACATCGCCAACGCCATCGACGATACTAAAATCTCCCGGCCTTGACAATAGCCCTTTCAGCGGCTCAGGAGCTTTTTCAAGGACGAAGCCAAATCGATCGGCAACTTTTGTTGAAGACCAGCCTCCAGATAGGCCTCTAACTCCGGCCAATCACGTCGACTGACCGGCCCTATGATATCCCCATCCACCAGGCCCTGAAAGATCGGTTCATTCTCCGCCTGCGACAGACCTCGTTGCAAGACAAAGGGACGGAGCCGGCCCATGATCTCGGTGAGCAGTTGGTAGTCGGGGCCAATCAGCCGTTGCAACTCGCGACGGAGGCGCTTGGCCAGGGCTGGGCTCTTGCCACTGGTGGAGATAGCGACCGACAAGGGGCCACGCTTGACCAAGGCCGGGAGGATGAAGTCGCACTTCTCTGGCACATCGGCGACGTTCAACAGGATCTGATGCCGTTCGGCGTCGCGCTGGGCCTGATCTTGCACCAACGGGTCATCGGTGGCGGCCATCACCAAAAAAAAACCCGTCACATCGTCGGCCTGATAGCCCCGAGGCTGCCAATCAATGCGCCCCTCTTCATGCAAGTCACGGAGCCGATCAGTCAGCTCAGGGCTGATGACGACCACCAGGGCGCCACTCTCCAACAGACCGCTCACCTTACGTTCCGCCACCCGGCCGCCACCAATCACCAAACAGCGCCGCCCTTTCACTCGCAGACAAATAGGATAATAGCGCATCAACGATTTCCCCGTCCCAAAAGGATTGACATGGATTACCAAGTATTATAGTAGGCTGGGAAAACAATCATCGCCCCCTGAGCGGGCGGAAGGCCCGCGCTCCCAGACACGACACCCAACCCTTATGACACTCCCCCCCGAAGGTACCCATTCACCAGAAGCGTTGAACGTGCAGATTTCACCAGCCTGTAAACGTTTGCCGGGCGCCACAGATGCGCGAAAGCGGCCTGCGAAGTGTGCTAGTGCACATGAGCAGGCCGC
>Ga0172371_10012443_pt1 | contig 11206 bp, 3 predicted proteins | sample Lak12m_FD_114543 | JGI IMG/M metagenome (GOLD analysis project Ga0172371, IMG submission 114543) | Freshwater microbial communities from Kabuno Bay, South-Kivu, Congo - kab_022012_12m | ecosystem: Environmental > Aquatic > Freshwater > Lake | place: Democratic Republic of the Congo: South-Kivu...
ACCGATTGTGATCGTTCTGGTGATGCGGCTCGATGTAGGAGACAAACAGGAAGAACGGCCTTGGTCCGGTGCGCGTCCGCAGGTACTCCAGCACCCAGTCGGTCTGGACGTCCACCCGGTATTGGCCCGGCGGGAAATCCCGCTGTCGCCCCTGGCCGTCGAACATGTGGCCGTCGTAGCTGTGTGAGGTGAACTCCAGGACGTCGCTGGCGAGCCAGAAGTCCTTGTAGCCGCCGCGCCGCTCGGGCGGGACCGGCTTGGCGTCGGTTGAGGCCAGATGCCACTTGCCGATGTATCCCACGTCGTAGCCCGCCTCGCTGAACCAGTGGGCGAGGGTCTTTTCGCCCGAAGGCAACGGGATGCCGTTGCGGAAACAGCCGGTCTGCGTGGCGTATTTGCCGGTCTGGAGCACGGCACGGGTGGGACCGCAGACGGGCTGGGATGTGAAGGCATACTGGAACCGCACGCCCTCGGCCGCCATGCGGTCGAGACGGGGTGTCAAGGGCAACTTCTGGCCATAACAGCCCACGGTATCCCACCGCTGCTGGTCGCTCAGGAAGACGATGACGTTCGGACGCTTGACTTCCGCGACCGCTACGGCGACCGACATTGCTCCCAAGCCAAACGCCAGACAAGTGAAGATGCTTGGACGACCTCGATGGCGAACGGTGTCGACTTCAGCCTTCATCGTAACGTGCTCCCGTGAAAAACGTCGGCCCAGGCCACTGCCATGCCGGGTCTCTTCAACTGCCGATTGATCGCAGGGAAGGGACCTGCCTGCCGGTCTCCCGAAGATGCTCATTGTCGCCACTATACAGCTCCGGGCGTCGTCTTCACAGTCGAAAGATCGCCACGACCGGCGCGGGATCGGACACGGGCGACACGGACACCGCGCGGGATCGTTCACACCTTCAAATCGGGCTACGCTCGGGACCGTGAGCGGCCCCAATTCTCTGCCCGAGGCATGTGAGCGTCAACAAACCTTATCAGCCTTTCGGGATCACGCGAGGTCGTTTAGAATGCGGTTCCGAAGAGATGGTCAACACCGAAGGAAAAAGGCTAGAAGAAATGCCGCCCGCCACCCGCCGCTTGATCTTCATGGGACTCTCTTTGGTTCTTGCTTGCGTTATCGCGCGCGGGGTGGCCGCCCAGGAAAACCTCCTGGCCAATCCCGGCTTCGAGAAGCTCCTTGATCAGGGTTTCTTCACCGGTTGGGACCAAGGGGGCATGGGAAGGGTCAACAAGACGCTGTTTGTCGCCGCCGAGGGTCCGCACGCAGGCCGGTACTGTCTGCGGATGAAGGGAACGCCGAACACATGGACGACCTGCTCCGCAACGCCGATCGCGGTCGAACCCGACACGACTTACTGGATCACCTGGTGGTTCAAGGCCCGGCAGCCGGCGTCGAGCCGGACGTACCTTTTCCTGCAAACGAATCTGGCCCAGCGGGTCTTCCCGCAAACCGATCGCAACGGGGACTTCGACTGGACGTTCTGCGTGGTTCCTTATCGGACCAGGCCGGGCGAGAAGACGCTGGCCCCCGTGCTCACCATGCAGACGGCGACGGCCCCGCCGGGCACGTCGTGGTGGGACGACCTCGGCGTGTGGCGCCGGCTCCCGCCCGAGTTCGAGGCCATTTATCGCCAGGACCGTCCGTGGGACGACGCGACGGTTGCCACGGCACGCCGGCTGGCCGATGGCGAGGGGTACGTGGTTTGGGGCGATCGGCCGGAAGTGCGGATCTACCCACACACCCGGCTGCCGGCCCGCACACCAATTGCGAAAGCCCCTCGCCTGACCGCGCCCGGCGGGGGTCACGACATGTATCAACTAGTGCTTTCCGCACGGCGGCCGATGGGTCCGGTTTCGATCCGGTTCAGCGAGCCGGCCGGGCCGGACGAGATGCCCGCTTCGAGCTTGACGTACCGCGTGGCCCGCTCTGTGCCCGTCAAGGAGGTCGTCGACAAGACGTTCCCGCTTGGCCCCACGCCCGACCCGCTCGTCGAGCCCTGCACGCCCGAGCCCATCGAGCCGGGCAAGAACGCCATCTTTTGGATCGAATGGTCGCCGCCGCGGGGATCGCCGGCCGGGCTGTACAGGGCGAACGCGCGGATCGAGAGCGGCGGAAAGCCGCTGGCGACGGTCCCGCTGGAACTCCGCCGCTGGGGGTTTGACCTGCCGGCCGAGCCACACTACCGGTCCATGGTGATGATCTCGCCGAGCTTCATCATGCAGTTCTATCCCGGCCTGTCGGAGTTCGAGGCGTACGACAAGGCCTGGGCCATCTTGTCGCGCTACCGGCTGAGCGGCTTCAACGTTGCCGTGTGGCCGGGCGTTACCTTGAAAGGCGGGACGCTGGTCATCGACTGGACGCGGTTCGATCGCATCATCGCCGCGGCGAAGCAATATCGGGCCGCGGCGATCACGCTCGGCCCGACGTTCGGCGGCGGGTGCAGCCAGGGATGGCAGCCGCACAAATTGCTCGGTCTGACGCCGCTGGCCGACGCGGCCTTCGATGGCTACTACATCGAGCTCAATCGCCAGATCGCGAAGCGGCTACGGGACGCCGGCCTCTTGGAACGGGCCTACGTGTATCCTTACGACGAACCCGAGTCCGACTACATGGACAAAATCGCCGGGCTCTGCGACCTGGTCCACCGGGGTGCCCCAGAACTTAAATGCCTGATGACGGTCGACCCGAAGATCGCCCGGCTTCTCTGGGGCAAGGTCCAGGCGTGGATCATCCCTTCGAGCGGTTTGAAGATGGACGTGATCCACCAGCACCGGGCGGCGGGCGACGAGATCTGGATCTACAACATGACGGCGGAGATCGAGACTCCGCCCCTCGATCACCGGCTCTACATGGCCCGCGCCCTGCGTGCCGATGCCCGCGGCGGCCTGTTGTGGAGTTGCTGCTGGTGGAACAAGATCAACCCTTGGGAAAACCCGACCGCGGCCGCCGTGGCGGTCGGGCGCAACTGGGAGAGCCTGTACCACTATCAGGCCGGGCAGGCGTCGCTCTTCTACCCCGATCCGGCGGGAAAAGGGCCGCTGGTGCCTTCGCTCCGACTCGTGCTCATTCGTCAAGGGGTGGAAGACTTCGACATGCTGAGCGAGCTGGCCGCTGCCTGGCAAAGGGCCCTGGCGCGGCTTTCGGCCCGGGCAAGCGAAGAGAACTTGGTTGTTACGGCCCGACAGGCGATGATCGCCCCGCTCGTGTTCGATCCGGCGACCGTCACGACGAGCCCGGACCGGACCGAAGCCATGCGCCTGATTGTCGGCAGCGAGCTTGAGGTCGCAGCCAAGGGCCCGGCGGTGATCACGTATCCGGCCCGGATCCGCGGCCGGCTGACGGTAGCCGGCTTCGCGGAGCCGGGCACGCGGCTCCTCTTGAATCGCAAGCCGGTGGTCATCGACGCCGATGGCCGCTTCCAGCGGCCAATTTCGGCCGAGGAGTTGGCGGCAGGGCTCGCCTGGGAGGCCGAAAGAACCGACGCTCGAAAACGCTGGCAATATGCCAAGCCCCGGGTTGGCGTAGGTGACAGGCTGATGATCCGCGGCTATAGCCGACTTGAGCCAACCGCCCCGGCCTGCCTCGGCTGAAGTTGGGGCATCTTGCCAGACTCAAATCCCGATTGCCGAAAGCTTTCGTGCTCGGCGATGTTCTTTCACCATACGGGACCCCAATCGTTGAACCGCAAGTGGGGTCGGTAAAGGTGAAGCAGCCCGCGAGCCCCCCCACTCGCTTACACGGCCTACTCCTTGAACCAGATTTCCAGCAGGCGGGCGATGATTTGACAGCCGCGGGCGTTGGCGTGAACGGCGTCGCCCATGAACCAACCGTAGGTCTTCCCGCTGTCTTGGATATACGCCCACCAGGGACCGGTCATATCGAAAAAGGCGCACTTCTCTTCCGCCGCAACCTTCTGCATGTTGAATCGGAAATTGCTCGTCGTCGTGTCGATCTCGCGAGTAAAGGTGCGGATGTGCTCATCGCGCACCGCGCCGAAGACGGGCGTCAGCAGCAACACCTCGGTATCCGGTTTCCGGGCGCGGACCTGACGGATCACGGAGCGGACGGCCTCGGCGTCGCCGCGGTTGGAGATGCCTCCGATGACCAGCAGGTCCGGGTTGTGTTTCAGCACGTAGTCCTCGACGCGATTGTCCTCCCGATACCAGGTGCACCCGGTGGAGCTTCTCAGCGAGGCGATCTTGACGATCTTGCATTTCGGATAGTCGCGCATGAGCAACAGCTCGAACGACGAGCCGGACGTATTGCCCATGATGCTGTCGCCCAAGAGCACCATGCGCAGCTCGCCGCCATCGCGGAGCTTGCTCATCGTCTTGGGGATGTTCGCGAAGCGGCCGGCGGGAGGCTGATAGACGATCTTGTCCATCGTGGCGTAGATGGCGTCGATCCGCTGCAGGGTGCTCAGGCCGGCGAAGGGGTCGGCGACGGTGCCGTTGAGCAGCAGCCCGCCCAGCCGCGCGGTCCCCGGCGAAGCGACCTTCAGGACAAGCTCGTGCTCGGCCTTCCGGTCCAACCCTTTGGCGAGAGAGACCGGACGCATCGTCGGGCCGGTCGCGTCCTTCGGCGCGGGGAGCTTGCGCGGCGCCGCCCCGTCGACGGAGTATTCGTAGTCCGCGCTGTCCTTGTCGACGACGTCGAGAACGCCGATTTCCAAGCCTTTGAATTTCAACGTCAACGTCGCGCCGACCTCGTCGGACACCAGCAGATGGCGAAAGGGACCGATCGGACTCGCCTGCCCGGGCTCCCAACCGCCGGACCGCTCGACCGGCGGATCCTCGTAAGCGACGATCCGGCCGTTGTCGTCCGTTTCCGGGAACAAGGGCGGGGGAAGCGTATGCCGACGGGGCTTGTCCGGAATGGGATGGGCACTCAGAAGCGCGTCGACGAACTTAGCGACCGCGTCGGCGTAGATTTTGGCGCCCGCGTCGGTCGGGTTGACGCCGTCGGCGGAGAACGCCGCGAAGGAAATCTCTCCGGCGAGGATCTTCTCGGCCGCGTATTGGGCCAGATTCAGACTGGGGATGCCGTAGTGCTCGGCGATCCGTTCACTGACGCGGATATACTCGGGCGTCTTGCCCGCCCGATACGCCTCGAGCATCTCGGGAGTCAAGGTGTAGACGAGCATCTGGCTGTGGGTGGCGCGGTAGAGGGTGATCTGGCGGACCAGCCCTTCGAGCGATGTTTTGACCTGTTCGATGTCGGCCCCGCGATCGTCGGCGGCGAAATCGAGGATCGCCAGATGCCCGCTGCAGATCACTTCGCCGAAGACCGGCTGGCCGCGGCTTGCGCGGAAAAGTCCGAACCAGCTTCCGCCCGGCTGCATGTTCCGCGTTTCGATGACCGTCGCATCCGGAAAGTGCTTCTTGAAGCCCTTGACCATCTGGGTGGAGTAGCGCAGGCCCTGGTCTTTCAGGCCGGCGCCCGCCAGCACGGAGTTGCCGAGGAAGAACAGGTATTGGTTCCCGACGGTGTTCGCCTTGAAATAGTATTGGCTGTTGGGAATGCCGCCGCGAACCTGGTAGAAGTCGGCTGCCTCGGCCATCGTCGCCGCACACGCGCCGAGCAGGGCGCAGTAGAACGCTGTCTTGACAGGGGGCGTGGTCATCACTGGTTTGTCCTTGTCTTGGCTGGTGGTGTTCCATCGCTCGTGCAAACTACTCGTTCGCGGCCAGACGTACGGTCAGAATACCTTGCCGAACCCTGACTGTCCAGCATCCTTGAGCCCACGGACCCAGACCCTCTTGACCCACGAATCCCTGCCGTTTAGGCTCGGTTCTTTGGTCAGCGGCCGATCATCTCCTCCGTTTCGATCACAACTTCGGAGAATTCGCATCATGACGCTCATATCACAGGTCTTCCTCTTCGCCGTTCTTGCCTTCTCGCCCCTGTCGCCGGTCCAGGCCGGCACACGCGTCGGTTTCGTCGATCCGACCCTGCCGGAAGCGCCGGCGCGCCGCGATGCGGCCGCGCTGGCCTTTGCCAAAACCCAGGGCGAGGTCACGCGGCTGCGCCCGTTGCCGGACGGCGGCTGGCAGGGCGACGACAAGCTGGTTCACGCCCCCGAAGAGTTCGACGTCCTCTGGTACAACGAGGCGGAGCGTGGCACGATTTCTCTCGGCGAAAGGGCCGACGGCGACCTCCTCCTTTACCTGCAGAACGGCGGCACACTGCTGCTTTCCGGCGCCGCGAGTGCACTGGTCAACGATCTGGGCATCGAGCCGACGCCCATGCGCGTGCTCGGCCCGACGGAGGCGGCGTACGCCAGCGGCTTCCTGGTGCAGCCGAAATGCCGGTCCCATCCCGGTTTCGCGGGCTTCGACACTTCGAAACCGGTCTTGCTCTCCACCGTCGGCGGCAATGCGCTGGCCGACTTCTACGGTACCGCCGGCCCGCACGGCGATCTGCTTGCCGGCGGCAACGCGGGTGTCGGTGAACGTGCGGTCGTCGAATACACCGTGGGCGCAGGGCGGGTGATCCTCGTCGGGTGGCGGCTGGCCGATTTCACCACCAGCCAAGACAAGTACCGGCCGAACCTCGAACGCTTCTACGGCAACCTCCTGCACTACCTCGCGGGGCGCAGCACCAATCACGCGCAGATCGTTCGTCCGCCGGGCAAGGCGACTTATGCGCGGTTGCTCGGCGTGCCGTTCCTCTGCGCCGCGAAGCTGTCGCCGCTGGCGGTTTCACCCGACGGACGTAAGACGGCAGCGGTCCTCACCGAGGGCGCCAAGCCAGGCGTTGCCACTGCGCACAGCTTTCCGGTCGGCGCCATGACCGTGAGCGAGGTGGCGCTGAGCGACAGCCCGCTGAAGGTGAATGCGCTGGCAGTCACGCTGCTGGACCGCGCGCATGGGGTCGCCGACTTCGTGGCGGCCCGGCGCGCGGAGCAAGCCGAGGTGGACGAGCGCGACCGGGAGCTGTTGCGCGGCTTGAAGGTCGTCACTCCGGAAGTACGATTCGAAAAAGCGCCGCTCGAGCCGCTCAAACTCGTTGAACCCGACCGGTCGGTGCTGCTGGGGCGCTCAGCGTTTATGGCGCCCGGAGACGGGACGGGCGACATCGAGCCGGTGTACCAACCGCTGGAAGACGGCGGCTTTCGCATCGCCGGCAGCAGTCGGAAGTTCAACCGCCCCATCGTTGAAGGACAGAACCGGGTGTGGAGCGGCGACGTGCCCATCTTCCGCATGGACACCGTCACCGGCAATGGCAGCTATGCCCACCAGGAGCGGGTGTTTCCGCTGTGGCCGCGTCCCGACGCCGAGATCGGCAATGTCAATCCTTGCCTGGGTACCTTGCGTCTGGGCGTGAAGCGTGCCGATGGCGGCATCGTGTGGCTGGATTCTCTCAAGTGCGAAGCGACGTTTCGGCCGGGCTACACGCTTTACGTGGTGACCGGTCCCGAGGGCGAGTGGACGGCGTCGATCGCCGCCGCTGCGGCCCTCGACTCTCACGGCTTGATCTGCCATGTTCGCTTCGACAAGGCGGTGCCGCTGGTCTGGCAGTACGGCGGGATCTGGTGGGTGGCGTCGGAAGCGAACGCCAATCGTGTTGAGATCACCGGCAATGTCGCCCGCATCACGGAACCGAATCTGCCTAACGGGCTCGTCCTCGCCGGCTGGAATGGGCAGGGCGAGGGGCACGCGGCCAAGGCACTGTATGGCAACCAGGCGGAGTTCACGGCGTCCGCGCCGCAGCAGGCCTACGACATCGTGGCGACGTGGGGAGTCACTTCGTACGACGAGGCGCGGGCGAGCGCGACGCTGGCGCGTCTGGACACCCCGAACGACGCGGCCTGGCCGAAGGTCCGCGACCATCTCAAACAAGAGTGGTTCGACGGTTACATCGGCCGCGCACTCCGTCCCGAGGAGCACTTGAAGGCACTGCTCGGCGGTCCCGAAGGTGCCTTGAAGAAGACGATGGACTGGTGGGACCGTCGCCGCGGCGAGTTCCAGATCCACACCCCCGACGTGCATCTCGATGCGTTGATGAACTGGTCGCGCTGCACCACGGAATATCACCGTCAGGGACCGGGTCTCGTGCTCGGCGCGCAGATCTGGCAGATGTACTCCCACATCTCGACCGGCTGGTACGGCAAGCAGTGGGGCGGCGACCATCAGGCGATGGACGACTGCCTGCGTTTCTACGGCGCGATGCAGGGCGAGGACGGTTTTGTCCGTTGGATCTCCCCTTCGCTCGTCGCATTCCACGCCGAGGACAACACCCCTTACTGGGTCGACCAGGTGTGGCGCCACTACACCTGGACCGGCGACGAGCAGTTCGTGCGCGACCTGTGGCCGATGGTGAGAAAGGCCGTGGCGTGGATGCAGAAGCACAACGATCCAGACGGCGACGCTCTCTTTCGCGACTCCTACGAGTATTGGAACTGCGATTCCCATGGCAAGGGACCCAAGTCCGCCACGCCAAGCGCCATGGCCTGGGCGATGCTGGATCGCGCGGCGCGAATGGCGAAGGTCGTCGGCGACGCGGATGCGGCACGGCAATACCGCGCCGCTGCCGACAAGACGAGCGAGGCGATCTTTCGCGAGCTGTGGCGCGACGACGAAGGGAGGCTAGGCTCGATCGGCGCCGACGGCATCTGGCAGTCACATCCCCAGACCTGGAACGAGTACCTTGCCGTCAACGCCGGCCTGCTCAGCCCGGAGCAGGGCCGCCGCGCCATGCGGTGGGTTGCGTCCCACCTCGGCTTCGAGCCGCAACCGGGTGTGCACCTCCTTTCCAACAGCGACTGGTGGCCGATTCGCTGGAGCATCCAGTGGGTGCCGACGGGCGACACCTGCCTTGCCGCGCTGGCGGGGATGAAGTGCGGCGATGCCGACCTCTGGTACCCCTACCTGAAGACCGTCGTCGGATCGGCGTTCCGTAGCGAGTTCCCGGGCATCAACATGGGCATCTCTAACGCGGGCGCGGGCGGCGGCGACCGCGAGGACGTGGACTCGGTCGACCCGCACGTGCACTGCGCCGTCCGCGGTCTGTTTGGCATCGAGCCGCGAATTGACGAAGGACAGATCGCGATCTGCCCCAGCTTCCCGTCGGCATGGACCGACGCGAGCGTTCGCACGCCGGACATCCGCTACGAATATCACCGCGAAGGGCAGAAGGCGACCGTCCGTATTCACACGCCCAGGCCGCTGGTGAAACGCGTGAAGGCGAACCTGGCCGGGGCGGAAGTCGCCACGCCCGCCGAAACGGATTCCGTGGTCACCGTCCAACTCGGCCCACCGGCTCCGCCGCTCCAGCCGTCGAAAGAGCCGCCGATCCTCGTCGACCCGAAGGGGACGGACGTGGCGCAGCGTTTTGCCACCGACGGCCCCGTCGTTCGGGAGAAAGAGGCCGGGGGCGACGGACACCAGGTTCTCTTCGACCTCGCTGCCGCCTGCAACAAGACGGTGGAAGGGTTCATCGCCACGAGGTTCATCTACGACTACGCCGACTCGCCGCAACCCATCGTCGGCTGGTGGGGAAACCCGACCATGACGATGCCGCCGTCGCCGCGGGTGGTCGAGGCGCCCAGCGGGATTCGCTTCCTTACATCCGGTCATCCCCGTCCGGGGATAGGCGCTCCCCCCAAACATGTTATCGCCCTGAGCAGTTGGCGTCCGTATCCGCTTCCCGGCGGCGCGACGATTTCGGTGAACGCAAAGTGCCGGCGGCTCTACCTGCTGCTCCAGAACTACGTCCACCCGATGAAGAACTACCTGCCGAATGGCGAAGTCGTGCTGCGCTACGCGGACGGCACGCAGGCCGTTACCTCCCTCATCCCACCCTACAACCTCGATTGCTACTTCCAGCACTTCAGCCTCGACGGCGAGCCGGTTCCCTTCGGCCGCCTTGGTCCGTGGCCCGGCGGCTGGACCCCGATCGACAAGAACCTGGCAAGCGCCCACGCCGATGCGCTCGCCATCCCGTGCGACCCTTCCCGCGAGCTGCGGTCCGTTGAGCTTCGCGCCACATGCAGCGAAGGCGCGATTGGGCTGGCGGGGATGACGGCGGTGGAGGTAGAAAGCCGTCCATAACGGATGGATAGATGATGCTCCCAATCCAGCGGCTGTGCCGATCAATAAATCCGCGAGCCTTTTCTGTCAAAGAGTTGCGCAGTCTGATGCTCGACGGCATCGGAGGTAGAATCGCCTTCGGACGGCCGGGTCGTTGCCGTCCCGCAAGTCGGCGGACTGCACCATCGGTACACGCGGCGTGACGCGGAAGGGAATTGTCGGTGATAATGGTCTTGCAGGCACAGCAAGGCTCCCGGGAGCTTTTCAGGAGGGGCTTCTGGAAGCGTACCATCAATAGGTGTTGTTCCACGAGTTAGAGGCGATCTGGAAGACACCGAAACTCGGGCGACTAGCGCAACGCCGAAGGCGATCGTGACGAGGGCAACGGAGGTAAGAAGTCGCATTTTGGCGTCTCGTGTGCTCGGCTTCGGGTAGCGGTTCAGGGCGTTCCCGCCCGTGCCATGTCTGACGAACCACTCAGCAGTAGGCTTACCAGCATGATGGTGAACGACGGGGGCCGGGCTGTCAACCGGCCTCCGGTGGCAAAACGGCGTGTCTCGTGTTAGGCTGCCACGATGGTAAGAAGTGCAAAGTGCGGGTTAGAGGGAGGGACGCAACCATGAAGAGCGGAGAACGGCTTTACGATGCCACGCGCCACATCCTATTGGTTCTCTTGACGGCGGCGCTGCTCGTTGCCGCCCCGGCTTCGGCCGAGGTGACAGCGATCAGGATCGCCAAGGACGAGACGGCCCCAATCGGCGGAAAGGCGGTCCGGCACCTGGTCGGGACCGTCTCGGGGAGCGCCGAAAGGGACGAGCCGGGCGTGCCGACGCTCGGCAAGATCGTTGGGCTCAAGTACGAGTCGGACTTCGAGCTGTGGCTGCCGGTCACGGGCGGCAACGGGCGGTTCTGGTTCTCGGTGCTCAACCGAGGCAACGATCTGGGCGGGCTGCGCGAAGGCATCCTCCGTCGTGGCGGCGCGTACGGCTGGTGCGCCTGGCAGGCCAGAAACGTGGCCAAGCCCAAGCCGCAACTGACGCTGACCAGCTTCGACGGTCCGATGCCGCAGGCTTACGGGCTGGTGGTGGTGCGGGATTTCGTCGCCTTCCTCCGCCACTCCCCGGCCACCGACGCCAAGCCCAACCCGCTGGCGGGCAAGGTG
>Ga0172371_10012444_pt1 | contig 11205 bp, 16 predicted proteins | sample Lak12m_FD_114543 | JGI IMG/M metagenome (GOLD analysis project Ga0172371, IMG submission 114543) | Freshwater microbial communities from Kabuno Bay, South-Kivu, Congo - kab_022012_12m | ecosystem: Environmental > Aquatic > Freshwater > Lake | place: Democratic Republic of the Congo: South-Kivu...
GGCGACTTAAAGTATGGTAGAACAGTACATTCATTAGCAACAGCTTTAGCAATGTTTAATGCAAGACTTTATTTTGTTGCTCCTGAAAATCTTCAAATGTCAAAAGAAGTTTTAGATTATTTGAAACAGAAAAAAATAAAATATAGTTTACACAAAAGAATTGAAGATGTTATTAGAAAAGTGGATATACTTTATTGTACAAGAATACAGAAAGAAAGATTCCCTGATTTGCAAGACTATGTGAAAGTAAAAGATCTTTACATTCTAAAGCCAGAAATGTTGAAAGGTGTAAAAAAGAATTTGAGAATAATGCACCCTTTGCCTAGAGTTAATGAAATAACTCATGAGGTAGATAAAACACCTTATGCGCAATATTTTGAGCAAGCACATAATGGAATCCCTGTTAGAATGGCAATTCTTGAATATGTTTTAACAAAAAAGTGATTTGTCATGTTTGCAGATAAAAGACAAAATGATGAATTAGTAGTGACAAACAATATCTTAGATTTCCGAATGGCAACTAGATTTGATTTGTCACATAATTATCTTAGATTTTATCGTGGGGGGAATAATAATGATATATGTTGATGAAATAAAGAATGGAACAGTAATAGATCATATTAGTGCAGGTAAAGGAAAAAAAGTTTTAGATATTTTAGGATTAGGAAATGATGAAATCTATAAACTTGCATTAGTAATGAATGTTAACAGTAAAAGATTGGACAAGAAAGATATGTTGAAGATTTCAGAAGTTTATTTAACAGATGAGCAAGTTAACAAGATTGCATTAGTTTCTCCAAATGCTACAATAAACATTATTAAGAAATCTAAAGTTGCACACAAACACATTGTTACTTTGCCAAATAACTTAATTAAAGTTGCAAAATGTCCAAATGTTAATTGCATAACAAACTTTGAAATAGCATCTGAAACTAACTTTAATCTAAATGAAAAACATTACAAATGTTTCTATTGTGAAAAAGCATTTAAGCCAACAGAATTGATAATGTAATCAAGGCTGAACAAAAATAGTTAATAAAAATTTAAGATAAAGAAATAGAAAAAAAGATTTTAGTTAATTCTACTGTATGGATTGTATACTGCAGTTGTATATCTGTAAGGTACTGCTACGTATGCTCCACCGTATGTGCTTGGATATGTGTAGTATCCTGTATAGATAGGACCGTATGTGTAACCATAAGTGTAATATGGTGATGGGTTAGCCCTTACTACATTGTAAGAAGCAACAACAGGTGTATCAACTACATTAACTGCAACAGCTGGTGCTGTGTAGTAGTTATAATTGTATCCATAACTATAGCCATAGCTATAACTTGATTCTCCATAGCCTACAGCCATGTAAAATGATTCTCCGTTTACGTTTGCAAAGCTAATTGCAACGAAACACATTCCTAAAAATATATATAATAAATGACTTACTTTAACCATCTAGTAATCCCCCCAAAACTCGTTTTCACGATTTGAGTAATATGATAATGGAATCAAAAAGCTTATAAACAGGTAGGTATTCCCTATTTATATATAAAGAAGGGTTAAAAATGGGTGTAATTATCATAGATGTAATTGGTTATTTGGCAGGAGTATTAGGCTTAATTTCTTTGATTCCTCAGATCGCAAAGAGTTTGAAAACAAAATCCACCGGAGACCTTTCTTTTGGGATGTATCTAATTTATTCAATTAGCGTTGTTCTTTGGCTTGTTTATGGTTACCTTTTAGGAAGTATGCCTATGATGGTAATAAACTCTATATTATTTATACTTTGTTTGATTATAATCTATCTTGAAATTAAGTATGGTTCAAAGTTTTAGGGGGAATAATGATGGCAGGTAGGGGTATGGCAAGACACTTAAGATTACAAAAAGCAGGATTAAAGAAAACATCTTCTGGAAGATTAGTTAAAGTTGCAGATGTCCAAAGAAGAGTAATTGCTGAAAGGGGTCAAGAAAGAAGAGTTCAAGTTGCCACACAAGCAAAGAGAGAAACTGTAAGTGTATTTGATCAATTAATGGATAAACGAGCAGGATTAGAAAGAGATTTAGCACAATACAATAAAAGGTTAAGAGAGTTGACTTCTGGATCACAATTAACTAGGTCTGAAAAAATGGAACTTTCTATGTTACGACAAAGAATCCAACTTTGGAATAGCTTTGTTGAAGATGTTGATAGAAGTATTGCAAGAACACAAGGAAAATTAAGAGATATGAAAAGAGAAAGAGATTATTAAATTTTGAGTATAATGGTGTGTTGGTCATGGTGTGGAAAAATGTTTTTGATGAAGGAAATGAACTAGTTCTAGCAACTTGTTCAAACAAATGTATCCCTAATGCTAATGTTGTTATTTCTTTAGGTTTTGATAAAAGCAAGCTTTTAATTGCTGATTGTCAAATGAAAACAACTATGAAGAATTTGAAGGAAACAAAGAAGATCTGCATATTTGCAAAGAAAGGAAAAGAATATTACAGAATGTTAGGAGATGTTGAATTATCTACATCTGGACCTAATTTTAAGAAATGTGTAAAAATAGTTAAATCACAAGATGCAAGTCTCAAAGTTAAGACCGCAATCTTAGTTACACCAAAAGAAGTTTACAATTTAGGAAATCAAAAGAAAGTAAAGATATAATTAGATTTGAGGGAGTTGATAAGAATGGTTAAGAATATTGATAAGAAGATAGTTAAGGAAAATAAGATTAAAGAAACAGGATGTTGTCCAAGGTTTGATCCAAAACCTTATGACAAAAAAGAAATAAAATTCAAAGACAAATTGTTTGTAAAAGATAGAGTTATAAGTTTCTTTCATATTCCATTGAACTTTGGATCTGTTGTTGTTAAAAATATGAAAAAAATAAGTGCTGCAAAAGCAGAAGCTAAGAATCCAATCATGTTATCAAACGAGAGTTCTGTTTTTGGAACCGATATTTTCATTGAAGTAAAGAAGAAAGTTAAGGGCGCAAAATGTATTAAGATGTCGGGAACATTTTTGACAAAGGCATATGAGGGATCTTACAAGAACATGGGTGTATGGATCAAAGATATTTATGCATTTGCAAAATCAAAAAAGAAAAAAGTTAAGAAATTGTACTTTTATTACACAACATGTCCTAAATGTGCAAAAGCATACGGCAAGAATTACGTTGTAATCTTTGCGGAAGTTTAGAATTAATGTTTTGTGGTTATTATGATAAAAAAGAATACTAAAATAATATTTCAAGATACAAAAGGAAAAACATCTAAAGAATGGGATGGTGGTATTCCTTTGTCAATTGGAGATAAAATGACACTCGAAAACAAGAATCATAATTCAGAAGAATACAAAGTTGTTGATAAAATAATTGATTGTGTTGATAATGATATAGACCAAATTGTTAATATCACTTATGTTTTAAAAAAGATGTGAGTTGAATGCAAATAAAGCAAAGTAATTGTTGTTTAATTCCAAGGCAAACTGAACGATTGAAAGAACGACATGTGGAGAAGCCTTTGGATGTTGATATTGGCGGAATAAAAATCAAGGCAAATAAGGGAGTTTATGCGACATCTAAAGATACTGAATTGATGATCGAAACAGTTGATATTAAATCAAACCAAACGTTCTTAGAAATCGGTTGTGGCACAGGAATAGTTTCTATTATTATTGCAAAAAAAGCAAAATCAGGAATAGGTGTTGATATAAATGATCTTGCAGTTGAGAATAGCAAAGATAATGCTAGATTAAACAAAATTACAAATTTACAATTTTTCAAATCGGATGTTTTTGAAAATGTCACCAGCAAATTTGATGTAATTATCTGTAATCCACCGTATACTAATCATAGTGTTTCTGATGATATTGATCGAATGTATTGGGATCCAAATGATGAAATGAAGATAAAGTTTTTTCGAAATGTAAGAAAATATCTGAAAAAAAATGGAAAAATTTATTTTGGGTGGGCAAATTTTGCAGATATTGATGTAGATTTACCCTTGAAATTGGCACAAGAAAATAAGCTGAAATTAGTTAAAATATATGAACAACCACACAAGGGTTTTGTGTTTTTGGTTTTAAAATTTAGATGTGATTAAATGTCAAAACTGTACATTACATATTTTGCACATGGAACAACTTATGATAATGAGAAAGGATTGTTCTCTGGGCAAAATGGTGTTGAATTATCACAGACCGGAATAGAGCAGATGGATAAACTCAGAGAACTAATTGAAAACAAAGAGTTTGATTTAGTGTTAACCTCTGATTTGAAAAGAGGAGTACAATCTGCAGAATTAACTTGGCCAAATTTGCACATCATTCAAGATAAAAGACTTAGAGAATGTGATGTTGGTGAACTAACTGGAAAGCAAGAAGAACTCGTTGACCGTTTTGTTAATGAAAATGGAAGTAACGAAAAGTTTCCAAATGGTGAATCATTAAAAGAAGTTGAATTCAGAATAAAAGATTTTTTAGATGAATTTATAAAAAATTATCCTGACAAGCATATTGCTATTTTATCACATAAGTATACTCAGTTAGCTATTGATGTTATAATAAAAAAAATAAGTTGGGAAGATGCAATAAAAAATGATTGGCGTTCCCAAATTCCAAAAGCCTGGCAACCAGGTTGGGAATATATTTACGAAAAGTGACAGTCATGGCAGAACGTTTTAACCTAGAAATAAAAGCAAAATGTTCTAGTCCAGATAAAATCAGAAATGTTTTAATTGAAAAAGGTGCAGAGTTCAAAGGAACTGATCATCAGATAGATACTTATTTTAACTGTATTGTTGGAAGATTAAAATTAAGAGAAGGAAACATTGAAAACAATTTGATTTATTACAACAGGATAGAGGATGACAAAGGGTCTAAACAAAGTAAAATTGTTTTAATTGCTAATCCTGACAAAGACCTAAAATTCGTTTTAGAGCAAGCAAATGGAATAAATATTGTTGTTGACAAAACGCGCGAGATTTATTTTATTGAAAATGTCAAATTCCATTTGGATATGGTTGTTGGATTAGGTTCCTTTATGGAAATAGAAGCAATAACGGATGGCACAATCAAAAAGGAAAAGCTACAGGAACAATTAGATTATTACAAAAAGCTTTTTGATATAAAAGAAGAAGATTTAATTGCTGAATCATATTCTGATTTGTTGAAAAAGAAATAAGAAAATAAAAAGAAAAAAAGAATAATAGAGAAAAAATCTCTATCATTTAGCTCTCTTTCTCATATATCTTCTATATCTTGATCTTTTTCTCATTTTTTTAAGATGCCATTTCCATCTCTGTCTAGAACGAGTCTTCTTAAAACGACTTGTTCTTTTGTGTCGATGTCCCATTTATTCACCTTCAACTCTTCCCAACCCCCAAGATATACCGAAGTACAAATTGGGGTGGTACTTCTCAACATTTCTGCTGAGGTGCATCACTCCGTAGAGGACGCAATCACTTACGATTGCTCGTAAGCACGCTCCTGCTGGGAATTGAACCCAGGTCCCAAGCTTGAAAGGCTCGGATGATAACCACTACACCACAGGAGCTACAGCCTATCCAAAAGAAAAGTCAATTAAGTTCAAGGTTAACCTTGACTCTTTGGATAAAAATGCTAAAAAGAATTAGCGCTTTTATATATTATGTAAAGGATTTGTTTATAAATATTTCCGTATTTTTAGCCATTTCCAAGGATAGTTTATTTATATATATAGCCACATTTATATATTATCTAATTAAATGAAATACGAAGGTTTGGTGGTAGGATGAATTACACAATTTCAGAAATAACTTCAAACAAGGACAACCTAGGAAAGGAAGTAACAATCAATGGATGGGTAAACAACTTAAGATTATTAGGTAAAATTGGATTTATAGAACTTAGAGATGTTTCGGGAAAGATCCAAGTCATAGTTAAAGACCAGGAATTAATGGAAAAAGCAAAGAAACTTACTGAAGAATCATGTGCAGGTTGTAAAGGAATATTACAACATAAAAAAGATGATCCTACAAAATATGAATTAGCTTTAAGCAATTTAGAGATTCATTCAATTGCAAAAAGTCTACCATTTACAAACAGAGTTATTGATGAATTAAAACCAAATGAAGATACTACTCAGAAATATAGATACTTATACTTGAGAACTGAAAGAGCTCAGAAAAATATGTTGGTTAGATCAAGAATAACAAAAATAATGAGAGATTATCTTTACGATTTAGGATTTAACGAATTTGAAACTCCAATTTTGGGAAAAAGTACACCTGAAGGAGCAAGAGATTATTTAGTTCCGTCAAGAGTACACAAAGGTTCATTTTATGCATTGCCACAAAGCCCACAGTTATACAAACAATTGCTTATGGTTGCAGGAATGCAAAGATATTTTCAAATTGCAAAATGTTTTAGAGATGAAGATTTGAGAGCGGATAGACAACCAGAGTTTACGCAATTAGACATTGAGATGAGTTTCATTAATGAAGAAGATTTATTTGAATTGATTGAAGGTTTGCTAAAAACTATTTGGAAAGAAGTAAAAGGTGTTGACATAAAAACTCCTTTTATGAGAATGGATTACATGGATGCAATAACTAAGTATGGTTCAGATAAACCGGATTTAAGGTTTGGAATGGAATTTAACGATTCTGGAAATCAAATTTATTTTGAAGCAGACAAAAACGAAAGTGTTTTAGAATACTTGAAATCACAAAGATCTGTTTACTTTGAAGAAAAAGGAAACAAAGTGAAAGTGTTTGTTGAAAAACCAGAAAAAGAATTTGATTATAAACCTTATAACACATTAGGAACTGCAAGACTAGAAGTAGCATCAAGATTAGGATTGAATAAAGGTGAAGATAAGTTCTTATGGGTTCACAACTTTCCTATGTTTGAATATAGCGAAGAAGAAAAAAGATTTTCTGCTACACACCATCCTTTTACAAAGCCCGTTAACATAGATGAAAAAGAAATGTACAAGATCAAGAGTTATGCTTATGATGTTGTATTAAATGGAATGGAATTAGGTGGCGGATCAATTAGAATAAATAATATGGAAATGCAGAAACAAGTTTTCAAGATGTTAGGATTAACTGAAGAATCTGCAAGAAGCAAGTTTGGATTTTTCTTAGATGCATTTGAAGCAGGAATTCCTCCACATGGCGGAATTGCATTAGGTTTAGATAGATTGGTAATGTTAATTGCTGGTGAAAACTCAATTAGAGAAGTAATTGCTTTCCCAAAAAGTAAGAATGCAGAAGGATTAATGGAAGGATCACCATCAGATGTAAGTAAAGATCAATTAATTGAGTTAGGTTTAAAATTGGGGAAATCTAAATGAGTTACGATTATACTGAAAAGAAAGTAACTGCTATAATCAATGAAGACTTACCTTTTGGTCTTGCATTGAATGCTTTAGGGCACTTAGCCTTTTCCGCAGGTCATTATTCAGATATAACTTGGATGGGTAAAGAAAAAATATTTGATTCAGATAAAAATGTTCATCAAGGTATTTCAAAATATCCATTTATTGTTTTGAAAGCTAAATCTGATGAAATTAAGAACATTATACAAAAGGCGAGATCTGAAAATATGTTTTTTGTTGATTATCCACAAGAAATGTTTGATACAGGTGCCGATGATGAATTAGTTTCAGCCTTAGAAAAAGCAAAAGAGCCAGAAATAAAATATCATGCCTTAGTTATTGTTGGTGATACAAAAAAGATAAAATCTTTAACAGGTCATTTAAAATTATATCGATGAGATGATGATATGTTGTCTAATGAATCAAGGAATGTAATTGAAAACATCGTGATAAAATATAGAAATAACTTAAAAGAGAAACAAGATCCTGAGAAGGTATTTAAGGTAGCAATGGGTTCTGAAGCCAAAGCTGAAATCTTAAAAGATATGCAAGCAAGTAAAACGTTAATAACAGAAATTGTTAACGATGTTAATTCATGGCCTGAAGCAAAAGTTTTGTCAGAATTTGAGAAAAGAGGATTGAAAGAAGAAAAGGAAAAGAGAAAAAAAACATTAGTGTTTCCAAAGCTTGAGAATGTTGTTGATGGTAAAGTAGTAACTGCTTATCCCCCAGAACCTTCAAAATATCCACACATTGGACATGCTTATGCATGTTTGATTAATTATTTGTATGCAAAACAGAATAATGGAAAATTTATTATAAGATTCGAAGATACAAATCCTGATTTAGCAAAAAAAGACTATTACAAAGCTCAATTAGATGGTTATGAATGGCTGGGGATAAAAGCAGACCAAGTTATTTATGCTTCTGATTACATGGATTTAATTTACTCGAAGCTTGAAAAGTTAATAGAGTTAAGAAAAGCATATGTATGCACATGTGATGCTGAAACAACAAGAAAAAACAGAGAATTGAAACAAGAATGTGATTGTAGATCGCACTCTGTTGAACAAAACATCAAAATGTGGCAAGATATGAAATCAGGAAAGGTAAACAAAGGAGAAGCATCTGTCAGATTAGCAATTGATATGAGAAGCCCACAAGGTGAAATGAGAGATCCTGTTGTTATGAGGATTAATCAAAACCCACATGCAAGAACTGGAACAAAGTATAAAGCATGGCCTGCTTACATTTTACAAAACACAATTATAGATTGTGAAACAGGCGTTACACATCGTTTTAGATCAAAAGAATTTGAACCATTTAAGCCAGTACAAAAACTAATTGCAAAATGGCTAGGATATAGTTTTCCACAGATATTTGAGTTTGCTAGAGTTAACTTGGTTGGCGGACAAGCATCAGGCAGAAAATTAAGAGAACAAGTTGAATCTGGTGGATTAGGCTGGGATAATCCTGCTTTAACAACATTAGCATCATTAAGAAGAAGAGGATTTTTGCCAGAGTCAATAAGAGAATTTGTTGATAAGATGGGAATAAGCAAAACAGAATCAACAATTGAATGGTCAGTATTAGAATCAATGAACAGAAAGTTGTTGGCGCAAAGAGATGTTCCTAAAATAAGCGCTTTTGAATCTCCCGTTAAGATAAAAATAAGTGATCCAAATGGATTAATGAAAGAAAAAATAAGTGAAGGATATATTGATGAATCTTTAGAGAGTGGAAAAGAATTCAGAATTAAACATTTAGGAAATATAGTTCGAGAAAAGAACATTTTAAATGTTACAGGCACAGATCCAAAACCAGGTTTAACAATAGTTTCATTTTCAAAGGCAACAGAAGATGTAAAGCTTTTAATGCCAGATTTCGATGAACCTGAGAAAAAGATTTTTATTGACAAAGATGAGTTTTCAAAATTAAAAGATGAAGACATTGTTACATTGCAAGGAATTGGATTCTGTAGATTAGAAAACAAAAAAGATAAAGTATTTGTATTTGGGCATAAGTGAATTGATGATTTCAAAAAAAGAAATTAGATCAAAGGCAATTAAATTTGAATACAAAAAAGATGGAACTGTTGTTGGAAGAGCATATCTCTATCTAATACAGAATGAATTACACAATGAAATCTATGGTTTAATGGAAGATGTTTTTGTTGAGGAATCATCTAGAGGAAAAGGTTTGGGAACAGAATTGGTGAATGCAGTTGTTGCAGAAGCAAAAACCCAAAAGTGTTATAAGTTGATTGCAACAAGCAGATTTGAAAATACAACGGTTCATGAGCTTTACAAGAAATTGGGTTTCAAAGAGCATGGCAAAGAGTTTAGGATGGAGTTTTAAAAATGGATCCAATCAATATAAAACAGAAATTGTGCCCCGCATTTGCAGGCGTTCTTGTGGATTGGAAGATTAGTCCAAAAGAAATTACGGCAACATTTATTGACTTAATTCTGAGAAATAAACTTACTGTTATCGGAGACAAATTAATATTATCTAATAGTTTGGGATTAAGACCTTTTGAGGAAAAATTCGTTAATTTAGTTTTCTCAGATAAAATGGAACTTACTTTTGAAGAGGTCTCAGATATTGCATACAAAAAGAAATATAGTGATTTAAGTAGATTGATTTGTCAAGGAATGATTGACGAGGAATTGGTTATTAAGGATGGTCATAAAATTCTGGCAAGTTATTGGAAAAAAGTATTTAATAAATTAGGTCTAAAGAGAGCAAAAGTTGATTCAGGGTATTATCCCTATACTTATTCTGATCAACCAACTTTTGTTGTTCCATCATGGGGACTAATTATAATGTTTATTGTTTCGATATTAATTATGATCTTAAATTGGGTTTTAAGTATGACAGATGTATGGTGGAAATTTGAGGTTCCGAGATTAGTATCTGCAATAGTTGGGTTTTTTTCATTCTTTGCATTTTGGGTTTTTATGGGGTTAGTGGTTATATTTATTTTTAATATGATATTTAAAACTTATGAAAATGAGATAATTAGTAAATTGTTAACCGACAAAGGGAAAGCTGAAAAAAAGGAAGCAATAGAGTTATTTCATTGGCTTAAGGCTAATCCATTATTTGAGGACAGATTAGGTAATGAATTTATTGAATACTCTATTGCATTTGGTATTGGTACAAATTACCTAAATAAGTTGGGAAAAGAAAACGCAAAATTCTACTCCTTTGTTGAGAATTTTGATACCACTTCAGAAACTACAATGAATTTTTTAGATTTTAATAAGTACTTGGATGAGTTTTACAATCCTAAGGAATAATTGTTATAATGTTTTTTATGTTTGCAGTGGTATTTCTTAGGCCACGTAGCCTAATACAAACCTTTTGGTTTTTTGTTTGTTGCAAAAGCTTTGATGGAAAATAATGGCATACCATTTTGCAATGGTATTTCTTAGGCCACGTAGCCTAATGGATAGGGCACCAACCTCCTAAGTTGGAGATTCCGGGTTCGAGTCCCGGCGTGGTCGTCGAGTACATTCTCAAATCCTGATTTGAGAATTACGAGACCCTGATTGATATTCTTGCGAAGAACTGAGCAACGAATTCAATCTTGGTAGAATATGATATTGATTATTATGAAGATTCCAATAATTTGGTCAGATAAATATTTAGGATATGATTTTGGTGCAATGCATCCTTTTAATGTTAGGAGAGCATTGCCATTCTTGGAACTAATTAAAGAAAAAGAAAACGTAGAGAAATTTGAGTTGATTGAACCAAAGCCAGCAAAAAGAAAAGATTTATTGCTAGTGCATAGTGAAGATTATATCAAAAGGTTGGAATATTTGGCAGAGAAAAATGGTTTTTTAACATTAGACACAACA
>Ga0172371_10012445_pt1 | contig 11205 bp, 8 predicted proteins | sample Lak12m_FD_114543 | JGI IMG/M metagenome (GOLD analysis project Ga0172371, IMG submission 114543) | Freshwater microbial communities from Kabuno Bay, South-Kivu, Congo - kab_022012_12m | ecosystem: Environmental > Aquatic > Freshwater > Lake | place: Democratic Republic of the Congo: South-Kivu...
AGAGCAGTGTGGGCAGTCTCGTACAATGCGATTGGGGTTCTCTAAACGCAATACATGGAGGTTCTAATGTCTCTAAAATATCGGCTCGTTCAAAAGGTCAATCCCACCAAACCCACCGACCCGCAAAAGTACTATGCCAACGTGGTCACGCGCGGGGAAGTTTCGTTGCGCGAGTTGGCTAAGGAAGTGGCACAAATGTCCACGGTCAGTATCGCCGATGTGACGGCGGTGGTGGAATCTTTACTGCAAATCATCCCAAAACATTTGGGGCAAGGTGAAATCGTTCGTCTGGGAGAGTTCGGCTCCATGTCGGTCACTGTTTCCAGCGAAGGGACCGCCACACCGGAGGAATTTGCCGCCAGTAGAATAAAAGGGGTCAATCTGAACTTTCGTCCAGGCAAAGAAATAAACCAAACTCTCGATCAGGTAACTTTCGAGAAGGAATAGTATTGCCGGTCCGGGGCACTTTTTCCGTGTGCCCCGGACCGGGTCATAAAAGTACAGCTACTTTTAGATAAAAGCACACTTACTTTTGGTTAAAAGTACGGCAACTGTTGGGTAAAAGTACAGCAACTTTTGTCCAATAATACAGCAACTTTTAGGTAAAAGTACGGCAACTTTTAGATAAGGGCGCAACGACACTTCCATGAATCACAAGCAGAAAAATCCGTCCTACAAATCCATCACCAATAGATACGGCGTGCCACAACCTTTCTCTGCCCGGGGCAACGTGGTATTCTACTGCTTTTCAATGACACCTGAATTTTTAAAATGAGCCATATTGTCATGACAGGAAAGCCCTATGCCCGCTAAAAACGCGAAATCTTATCTAACCTTTAACGCATTTTGGTGTGTTTTGTGGGCCAATTTCTCAACGGGTTTTCATTTTAGAATTTTAGGTGACATTTGGATTAAGATATTTAATGAACCAAAGGACCTTTTCGTTAGGAGGAACTAATGGCAGCAAAAATGGACACTTATAAATACCATTTTAAAGTTGGCAAAAAAATTGTGCATAGTGGTATCACTAATGATTTGGAGCAGCGAGAAGCGGAGCACCAACAAAAATGGCCAAATGGTCATATCACGCAAGTTGGTAACCGTACCACAGAAGAGGCGGCCCGAGGGTGGGAAAAAACACAAAAGAAAGCCTAGCTTCCGCCATTTTGCGATGAAAGATTGACTTTCCTAATGATGGCGCATGTGCCAAGGCATTAAGTATGTGATGTTGAAGACAGCTTGCAGAGTGATAAAAGCAAAGCCCTCACTTATGTACTTTCCCATTTTCATATTATGGAGTTGTAAAAATGCAGGAAATTGTACGTGAACTTGAAAACTGGTTTCGGGAACGTCCAAGATGGTTGCAGGATGCTGCTCGCCGTATCGTTCAAGTTGGAAGCCTTAAAGAAGAGGACTATGTCGAGTTATATACCATCTGCATGTCAGAAGCCACGGGCCAGTGTGTTAAATTTGTTGGTCTCCCTATTGGTTCCCTAAATGTATTGGAGACGACAAAACCTCTTCGTCTCGAGTCCATCTCGGATGTGCAGGGTATCAACGCCCTATGCCCAAGCAAGCAATTAGAGTTTGGGAAAACGCCTCTTTGCATCGTATATGGACGGAATGGAACTGGTAAGTCCGGTTATGTAAGACTGCTCAAGCATGCATGCGGAGCGCGGCACGCAGGCCAGCTAATGGCAAACATTTTTAAGGCTGAGGTGCAAGCTCAATCTGCTTGCATAGCATTCACCGAGGACGCCTACCTCAAATCCATTAGGTGGGATGGCATCCCTTTGGCTGAATTAAGAGGAGTCGACATTTATGATACAGCCGGCGGCGTTCTATATGTGAATGAGGAAAACGAAGTCGCCTTTGAGCCTTGGCTCTTGCGCCTTTTTACTCAATTGACCAAAGCTTGCGAAACATTAAAGCAACGTATCCACCTGAAGATCGCATCTCTGCAACCTTTAAAACCTTCCATCCCGGCAGAATTTGCAAATACTAGGGCGGCGATATGGTATGCTAATATTACATCCAAAACTCTTGCCACTGACGTCGAGATTAATACACGCTGGGAATCCGAAGATGAGATTGAATTGACGAAAATAGGCCAAAGACTCTTGGAAGTCGATCCTGCCGCCAAAGCCACAGTACTGCGTCGGCAGCGAGCATCGCTTGATCAACTCGTCTCAAGCTTGCGTGAACACTATAGTGGACTTGCAGATGATCAATGCCGTTCCTATCTACGAGCGAAGGCCGAAGCAAACGCTAGCCGCCTCGCCGCTGATCGAGATGCCAAAACGGTCTTTCAAAAGGCACCGCTTGCTGGAGTCGGTTCCGAATCATGGCGACTGCTATGGGATGCAGCACGGAAGTACTCCGAGGAACAAGCGTATAAATCAATACGATTTCCTAACATCGGCGAATATGCCCGTTGCGTGCTTTGCCAGAGAGAGTTGGACCGGGATAGCAAGGAGCGATTTCAATCCTTTGAAAGTTTTGTCAAGAACGAACTCCAAACAAAAGCTAAAGAAGCCGAACAAAAACTCCAAAGACTAGAAGCGTTGATTCCCCTTATTCCCGCGCGCGATGCAATAACAATGAAGCTGGATGCGGCAGGCATCGCCGATGGTAGTTTAAGGTTGATGGTTATCGGCTTCGCGGAGACACTTGCAAACCGCAGGCAAGTGTGCCTCACAGCAAATTCGTTCGAGGAAATACCTACCCTACCCTCTAATAACTTTGTCTTTTCTTTAGAGCAATTTGGCGTTGAACTTGAAAGACAAGCTAATAACTGCGACGAAGATGCAAAGGGGCAAAACCGTCTTGAATTGGAAAGCAGAAGCATTGAACTCTCTGCCCGGAAATGGCTCAATCAGCAGCGCTTGGCGGTTGTTAAGGAAATTGACCGTTTGGCTGCTGTTCAGGAATTACTCGCAGCAGCGGAGCTCACCAATACCGCTGTGCTCTCCCGGAAAAAATCCACGCTTACAGACACATTAATAACGAATGCATACATTAAACGCTTTAAGGATGAACTTAAAGCCCTCAAAGCCGATAGCCTCCTTGTTGACGTGCAAAAGACGAGGGCGGAGATCGGTCGCGTGTATCACAGGGTTACGTTGCGAAACGCCAAAAAAAACGTGAGGACATCCGAGATACTCAGTGAGGGGGAGTTTCGCATAGTGTCACTGGCCGCTTTTCTTGCAGACACAGAAGGACGAGGCTCAAAGACCACTTTTGTTTTTGATGATCCCATTTCATCATTAGATCAGGTCTATGAGGAAGTAACTGCACAGCGTCTAGTGCAACTAACCAAATCCCGTCAGGTAATTGTCTTTACGCATCGCCTGTCTTTGGTTGGTCTTTTGGAAAAATACTCCGAAAGGGAAAATGTGTTGAAAACCATTGTCTGTCTAAGCCGGCTAAGGATAGGGGATATTGCTGATCTACCTGTTACCCTGACGAAGACGAAACCAACTGCAAATCGTTATTTAAATGAGAGAATGAGAGCAGTAAAAAACGCCTTTCAGATTGAGGATGGGGAATATGAAAAGGAAGCAAAAGCACTTTGTAGAGATATCCGGATCCTGATTGAGCACATTGTCGAAACGGATCTTTTAGCTGGAGTGGTCCGGCGATATAATCCAGAGGTGCAGACCAAGAACAAAATTGAGCATCTTGCCAAGATCACTATGGAAGACTGCAAGTTCATTGATAATATGATGACTGCTTATTCGCGCTATGAACATTCGCAGCCAGAAGAGGCACCAGTTGAGTTGCCAACACCCGAAGAACTTGAAAGAGACTTAACAGCAATTGCAGACTTCATTGAATCCGTACAAAAACGGAAGGGTGACTGAGTCCTTAGTAGTTTGTAAGGTGGTGGCTCTGCCCCACCGCTTTCTTGCGACATAACTAACGAAATAGCCTGGTTCTTAGTTAGTCATGGATGAGAAAAGGGGATACATGTCTGACGGGAAAGAATCCCATCCTATGAACTAGTTGCGCGCAAAGAATTGAAGAATGCGACCCTTTAAAGGCAAAAATAACCTGATACAATGAAGCTAGCCCATGCACATTTGTTTTTAGCGCTCGTGGAGAATTGATCGCATGATACTAAACATGAATAATCAAAATAAGGCAAAGTCTGAACTGTTTAAGAAACTTGATGGAATTTTCGAAAAGTCTCCAAAGAGCAAGGAGTACACAAGCATAAAAGACAAATGGCAATGCCGGACACTTTTCCGTTTTTCGGAGATTTCAGAACAGAAAACGACGTTCATGGATGACTTTGGACTAGATTTTTTAAATTTGTTGGTCTCTCCTGGCATTCAGGATATCAGGTACTATCATTATACAAATTTCTATTCACTTACCTCAATATTATTATCGGGCAAAATCAGGTTGTCATGTATAGTCGGAATCAATGATAGCTCTGAAATAACCTTCACAGATGAAATGCTGGGCTTAAGGGATCCTGAAAGAAATGTGAATCAAAGCAGGATAGACTACGCTAATGATCGTTTTTTACTATCGCTTTCGCGCAAACCAGATGATCTAAATCAATGGCGGTTATATGGCGAGGACGGAAAAGGCGTTTCACTTGAATTCTGTGCCCGTGAACTAAGTGATGAATACAAATACCCAAAGGGTCCTTTTCTCTTTGGCAATGTCATCTATGATTCAAGTATTCTAAAAGTACTAAAAGAGTCCTTTCGCAAAATTGAAAGGTCCTTTGGTAGAAAATTCACTCTTGATCATATTTACTTGTGGAGGAATTTTTTCAAAGACGGTTGTTATGAACCTGAAGCGGAATTCCGAATCGTTTTTTTCAATTCGAAAAACAAGTTTACCAATGAAGAAATTGGGTGGTCAGTAAATAGAATTGGGATTTTCAATTCTTTCGTAGAGTTTAATATTTTTGGTGGGCATCCTATGATCTTTCCCTTTCATATTAAGAGAATAATAATAGGACCTAAAATGTCTGAATGCAAAACGAATGCAATGCAACTAGAATATTATAGAAAGAATAGAGGGTATGGGTTTGCAATAGAAACCTCAAAAATCCGCCACTATCGGTAAATCTACAAATGCGTCGCATCGGTGCAAAATGCCTCGGCATTTGAAATATATTTAGAAGTCCTCCTTCAGGTTCTTAGATCTGACTAATATAGAATACGGCGATGTTTACTAAGCTTAGAAAAACTTGTGAGGTAGTGTTTGATATGAATCGCGTCAATTTCAGGTAACTCTGCAACGAATCACTGAGTTATGATTGCTACGGGCATACAAGCATTACAAAGAGGAGAGGATATGGACATATTCTGGATTCTAGTCATACTTTTTGACGCAATTGCTTTTGGAACGGTTACGGCTCTCGCAGCGAAAAGCAGGGGCAGAGAGCCATTTGACTGGTTCCTGATTGGCTTCATTTTCGGAGTATTCGGTCTTGTTGCTTTGCTTGTAATGAAGAACATCGAACAAGAAAAGGCAAATTCGATCTACTCACGTAGCTATCGCTCCAGTGGAGGTGACAGAATTAAGAAGTGTCCTGATTGTGCAGAAGAAATCAAATTTGAAGCAAGAGTTTGCAGATTCTGTGGAAAGCGCTTCGATGAAGAGATTACTAACAATTCTCTGCCAAACCAGCAAGTCCAAACCATAAGCGCAAGTCCAATGCGAAATAGGATACGAGATTTACGCTGCCTTAGATGTTACACTATGAATTATAGCACTGATTACGTTTGTTCGTCGTGTGGCAAGAATCTTTGAACACTTAAAAGCCAGCAGGCGACGAAGAGGAAGAAAAAGACTTGAGAGTTTAGTACCCGAGTCTACGCTCTCTCGCCGATGCAGGCTTTACAAGCATTCGGACAATGGTCTTGCCCCTTATTGCATATTGGAAGTCGAATTAGGGATTAGTTGTGATCGAACCGCAATTGATCGCTGTCATACCGAGCTTATTATCAGCTCTATGTTTAGAAAATCCGAGTAAGCATGGAATATGCTGGCAAACAAGTTAGACTAAAGGGAGATCCTGGGCGTAAGGGTGTATGCACAGGGAAATCTCACCAAAGAGCAGGTCGCATGCTCCTGCAGATTATCTTCCCTGATGGCGCAGAATACATACCTTTGGATCAGATTGATTTTATTGAAGAGTGTGCACAGCATCCTCTTGATTTATTGAGACAAGGTAAGCTTGGACATCATAGCGATTTCCGCCGCACCTTGATTCACGTGCGCCTGAATGGGCGGCTGGTGGACTTAATTTATAGTATGGAGGTATCTAATACTGATTTTTACGCTTATCAGTTCAAGCCTGTACTAAAAATTCTGAATTCAGCTACAAATGGAATTCTCATTGCAGATGAAGTCGGTTTGGGAAAAACAATTGAAGCTAGTCTTGTATGGACAGAGCTTAAAAGTCGTTTTGACTATCGAAGACTAATGGTTCTGTGTCCGGCCATGCTTCGGGATAAATGGAGAGATGAATTATCTCAACGCTTTGGAATCGAAGCTAACATATTGAACGTGGCTGATACACTGAAAACACTGCAAAAGGCAACAGCTGAAGGAGAGTATTCCGAGTTTGCCATTATATGCAGCATGCAGGGGCTAAGAGCTACAAAAAAATCTCAGTCATCAACTGGTAGTGCGACCCAGCTGGCTGAATTTCTCGAAGAATATGAATATGAAAGGCCGCTTATAGATTGCCTCATAATTGATGAGGCGCATTATTTGAGAAACCCCGAAAGCAAGACAACAAAATTGGGAACTAACCTGCGGAAAGTGGCCGAATATATTGTCATGCTGTCAGCTACACCCGTTCATCTTCGCAGCAATGACTTGTACCAATTGCTCAGCTTATTGGATGAGGATACTTTCAATCATCCAAGCGTGTTTGACCAGATACTAACAGCTAATCAGCCATTGCTTCAATTACGGGAAGCATTAATAAAAGGAGGCATGACACAAGAAGAATTTATTGAGAAAGTAAAAGTTGCGATTTCCCATCCATTATTGGCTGATAACAGGCAACTAAACGCTTTTCTAAAGGAACCTCCTTCCAAAGACGAACTTCGCAGCATCGAAAATCGCGCCTATTATGCAAGTAAATTCGATACTATTAATATCCTGGGTCATGTTATCACGAGAACTCGAAAACGCGAGGTTATTGAATGGAGAGTCCTAAGAGATCCTTTTGCAGAAAAAATCCCATTATCCCCCATCGAAAAGCGTTTCTATGACATGGTGACTTCAACTGTCAGGAAATTCTGTGCTAGATCAAATTATTTTGAGGGCTTTTTGCTGGTCATGCCGCAGCGTCAAATGTCTAGTTCAATGCCCGCTGCGCTTAGAGCATGGCAACATCGAAGAAATGAGCTATCAAGAGATATCATCTATGAGGATATTGGGATTATAATTGACGAAACCGAAGATATTGGACCCCTTACCAAGGAACTGCTAAAAAACGCACATCAGTTTGGCTCTTACGAGGATTTGCGAAAAAATGACTCAAAGTTCAATCGATTGAGGAAGATATTAATCGGATTTCTCGCAAAAAACAAGACTGAGAAAATAATATTGTTTTCGTATTTCCGAGCGACTATTGACTATCTATTTGAACGACTGAACGAGATCGGGATCAAATCATTTGTACTGAAGGGCGGGTCAGAGATTGACAAGACAACGGTCATCGAAAGATTTGAGAATTCACCCGACCATCCGGTTCTGCTATCGACGGAAGTTGGTAGTGAGGGGATAGATCTACAGTTTTGTCATTTGATCATCAACTACGATTTGCCATGGAATCCAATGAAGGTCGAACAGCGAATTGGGAGAATTGATAGACTTGGTCAAAAGGCCCCGCGCATAGCAATATGGAATTTATTCTATGATGACACCATCGACTCGCGAATATATGATCGCCTTTTTAACCGGTTAGGGATATTCGAGAAGGCATTGGGCGGACTGGAACCAATTTTGGGTGAAGCAATTCGTACGCTCACAATTGAGCTTCTTAAACAGCAACTGACTACCGAGCAGGAACAGCAGCGGATTGATCAAGTGTACTGGGCCGTCAAGAATAACATAATGGAAGAAGAAAAATTAGAAAGTGAAGCGGCCCATTTGGTCGCTTACGGTGATTATGTCATAAATAAAATCAACGCGGCAAGGCAGCTAAACCGTTGGATATCCGCGTCTGATATTAAGACCTATGTGATTGACTTTCTACGACTGAATTATCCGGGTTGCGATATTAAGCAGATTGCTGATGGAGAACTTGAATTTGAGATTACGCTTTCCGATGTAGCAAAGAACGACTTTGAGTGCTTTTTAAAGGACAAAAAAATCAAATATTCTTCTATGCTTGTTCGTGACAGCTCGAACCCTGTGAAGTGTGTGTTTGAGAATAAGCTTTTCCCTGTTGGGAAGAAACGAATAGAGCTTATCAATCAAATACATCCGCTGGTGAGATTTATTACCCATCGTATTCAAAATCAGCAAAATTATTTTTACCCGGCCGTTAGCATCCAATTAAACTCTAATTCGTTTGCAAGAGGAATTTACGTTTTTGCTATTCAAAAATGGACCATACAGGCTTTGCAGGATATTGAGAAGCTCTTCTTCACCGCAATGCGAGTCGCACCTGATGAATCTCAATTATCTGATATTGAAGCCGAAAAACTGATGAATGAATCAATAAATAACGGACATGATTGGTTTGAAGCAAAAAACCTATTCGATCTTGAAAAAGCAACACATTATGCGAACGAGTATTGCTTAGGAATGGCCGATCGAGAATTTGAAAAGTACAGAGAGGATATGGAGAACATTAACGAGGATCGTGCGGATATCCAGCTTAAAACCTTGGAGAATCACTTACAAAATCAGCGAAGAATACTGTCGGAAATAAGAGACAATCACCTTAAACTTAATAGAGCTTCATTAGCCAAAGCTACTGAAGGAAGAATTGCCGCTCTAGAAGGCCGGGTAAAGAGGCGTCGTTTATCAATCATGGAGAAGAAACAGATTAGAATTAATAAAGCAGATATTTGCATGGGACTGATCAAGGTCAATGAAAAGTAAAAAGGCGTAAAGACTTTTATGGGGCTTATTGGGCAAAATTTCAAAGGATCAAGGCTTCAATTTTCGACAAGCGCGAAGGAAGATACGTGCGATGTCGTGGTCGGCTTTGATTTTGGGACATCATGTTCAAAGGTTGTTTTTCAGACTCCTCATTATTACAAAAGCAAAACAATCCCCATTATTTTTAACAACGATGGAACTAAGTCGTTCTTATTGCCTACTCGCATTTACTATGATCGAGATGGTATAACCCAACTATCCTCTTTTGCCAACTCAAAATCGTTCAAAAATCTAAAAATATATTTATTAGACAAACCGAACTTGCTCGTCACTTCTTTACATGATGGGACATCCATTTCACCACTTCACTTGGTCGTAGCATACATCGCCCATGTTTTAATCATAGGAAGGCAATACTTTTTTACTCAATTACAGGACCTTTATAGCAATCTAAATTTGCTTTGGCATTTTAATTTAGGCATACCGTCTGGCCAGTTTAAGGAATCCGCTTACGGTTACTATAAAAAGATAGCCATTGCAAGTTGGCTGCTTTCTTCTGAAGCAGATTTAGTAACGCTTCAAAATGCTGTCAGGATAGTTGACTTGATTGAACAGCACCTACCCTATTTGAATGAGAAGGACTTAAAGATTGAACCTGATTTAGTGGCGGTAATTCCTGAAGTAACTGCTGAGGTTGTTAGCTACGTAAGGTCTGACTTCAGAAATGATGGATTGCATATGATAATCGACATAGGCGCGAGTACGTTGGATATTGCAGGTTTTAGGCTAGACAAAGAGGATGGAGAGGATAAATATCGTCTGCTAAAAACCTCAGTTAGAAGATTGGGTTCGCACCGCTGTCATCAAGCGCGTATTCGGGAAATAAAACGACATACAAAAGACCATATCAACATGCATTTCCTAAAACTAGACGAGGACTTTAGGGAAAGCTATTCAGACCTGCCCGAAAAGATATCAACATATTATCAGATCAATTTGCCAGCCTTGAATGAAATGGATACGAGTTTTTACAGAAAGTGCTATTCAGCCGTTCATAGAGTAATTAGAGTGATACGAGAAAAACGCGACCCGAATGCCGTTGAATGGGAAAGAGGACTGCCTGTTTTCTTATGCGGCGGAGGACAATATGTTGACCTATATAAAAGTGTTTTAGATGATGTTCATGTTTATATGAAGACGCGCACAAGAACCAACGGATTGGTGGTAAAGCATCTACAGAAACCAGAGGGTCTCGATTGTCCTGCAGATCTATTCTGCAGGCTTGCCGTCGCTTATGGCCTAAGTTTTCCTCAAGACGCTTATGGAGAGGTTTGGCCCGCATCAAAAATAAAAGATGTCAAACGGATGGAACGACATATTTTTAATGAAGAAAATTATATCAGGAAAGAGGATACTTAGTCCATGTCTTAACGCAGTGTCCTGCGAGAAGATGGTAAAAATAACCAGAATAGCCGAATGAGCTTTCCTCTCTTTAATAATGCCCTCCAAGCCGGAGTTCTGCAAACCGGAAACGGCCTCATCGTCGCACCGACAGCGACCGGCAAGAGTTTTATTGGCCGCCGTGTCATTCATGCAGCGCTGGAAGCTAAAGAAAAGGACGTGCACGCCTATCTGATTCCCTATCGCGTGTTAGCGAACGAGATGTACCATTCCTTCATAGAGGAGTTGGGCAAAGCGGGAATTCATGCCGCCGTTCGTATTGCCACCGAGATTACTCCGATCCGATTCATCCGCAAGAATCCAATTTTCTCATCGCCACCTATGAGCGCTTCGCCTCGTTGATGCACTTGCCCGATTTGAGGCTGGGCAGAATCCTCATTGGCAAAGTGCTTCTCATCGCCGAGATAAGCAGGCCGCAAAAAATCTTAGAGTTCACAACTCTGTAAGAGTTAACGCGCCATGCGCGTCGGGATGTTTGTACCTGGCAGTCCCTTTAGTCGCGTTGAAAAGATGTTACCAGACAGTGGGTGTGGGCACTTGCTAGTTTCGGGAAACCGTTGAGTTTTATCTTGACATAGAGTCCTTACTTTAGTAAAATTGCCTGGGCGAATGTAGCAAACAAAAGAATTCGGTAGAGGTCATGCAGGCAGG
>Ga0172371_10012446_pt1 | contig 11205 bp, 10 predicted proteins | sample Lak12m_FD_114543 | JGI IMG/M metagenome (GOLD analysis project Ga0172371, IMG submission 114543) | Freshwater microbial communities from Kabuno Bay, South-Kivu, Congo - kab_022012_12m | ecosystem: Environmental > Aquatic > Freshwater > Lake | place: Democratic Republic of the Congo: South-Kivu...
ACAACAAAAAAGAGAGGTTATAAAAACCTCTCTTTTTTATATGGTGCCGAGGAGAAGAATCGAACTTCCCACGCCGGCCTTTTCAGGGCCGCGCTCTACCACTGAGCTACCTCGGCGATATTTTTTGTGCTTTATTTTCAGTAACTTATAGCGATAACTCGTTTTATCGTCTTAATTCTGACTTGGACATCTTTGGATATTTTTAATCTTGTTTTGATGTCCATTGACAGATAACATTAACAGAACATTAACAGTAAAATCTCTCTTAAAAATTCACCTTAGAAAGAAGGATAGTATTATCTATCCTCGCCACAAAATCTTCGCTCGTAGAGCTTCCTACGCAGAGAAATTATAGCATAGACTTAGAAAGGCGCAAGAGATTTTTAGCTGAGATATGATACTTACTTAATCCGCACTCATCCAAGAAGGCCCGGATACGGATAATCCTTTTCGTTTCCTCGATAAGCTTCCTATGCCGCCAATTCCACCACAACGTAGTCAGACTAATCATTTTTACCACCTCCTACTATAATAGACGCAAGGGGTGGCAAAATCTAACAGGATTTTTTTAGGAGAGAGCCGGTAGATATTACGTGGCTCGGCGTACCACATCTACCGGCTTCTTTGGAGAAGCAGGGAGGAGCTGCTTCTTTGGAATTATATCAATACCAGTGGCAGGGTAATCTGTATCCACGCTCCGCGGCCACCTTCATTGACTACGTCAGCTCTGAATTTCCATACTGGCCGGTTCATCTTAGTAGCCCAGAAGGCTATCAATAAAGGCAGCAGGATTACTCTAAGCCCAAATCCAAGCCAATGATGGCTTAGGTAGGCGTATGGTGCGAAGGCCAGCGAGATCCCAAGGCCGTGTAGATAAAAGTTGATAAACCTCTCCGGCGCACCTTTTTTGTTCCAGTAGGTCGTAAGAGCGCCAAACATCAGGCCAAAAGATATAAGGTAAGCCCACCAGTAGGCCAATTTAAAACCCTCTAAGAGCCACAGGGCTATAAAGGCTACCGTAGGACAGCCCATATCTCGCCATTTGGTATTATAAGCGTCTGAGCCTCCCATCCGGTAAAGGATAAACGAGGCTCCGGCCGCGGCCAAGGTTATAAAAATCTTTAAGGCAATCATTAAAATTCTAACCTTCCGCCTGCGCGCCCACCTACGCCGGTCCGACCATCGCTCTCAGCAAAACCGTATCCCTCTACAAAAGGGATAGGCAGCCACCACGGCCGCTTTTTGAGCTCTTGTTTTTGCTGTTGGCTGGGTGAATAGTCAATATGGCTAAAACTGAAAGGGTAGACTATGAATTTCTGCGATTGGCTCTGATTCGGCATAAAGAAGGCCCGCCAGATAGTAAACCCAACCAGGACAATTAAAGCCAGCCATACTACAAACTGCACGTTCTTGGCGTTAGTTACCGGGCTAATAAACCCTGAGAGGAATTTTTTAATATCGAATTTCTCCGCCTCGGCCATTTTATCCTACCTCTTCCACTTAATTTCTGAGCCGGTTGAATATAAGTAACCAACCACGGCCAGCGTTGCTACGATCGCACCAATCCAGAAGTTCGCACTCAAAACTATTTTCACTAATCCAAACATCTTACTCCTCCTTTTTTAGTGTTTCTCCTGCTTTTAAAAATCTATCCCTGAACCCTTCGGCGTGCGCCTTCTGGCACGGCTCGCAGGGCTTATTTTCTCTTATCTGCTCTATGGTTAATATTCTGCCTCACACTCCGGGCAAAATTTATGAAATTCCATTTACTTCTCCATCCGGCTTTGTGATATGCGATCAAGACGCTCTACCTTCTCTAAGGTCTTACCCCATGTAACCGCTACCGCCAAGGCGGCCAAAAGTATGGTTACGATAATAGATGTCGTAGAACCGACAATCCAATTCTTAAGGCCGTTTAGGTCCGTGCATAGAACCTTAATTTTTGTGTCGTGCTCTACGATTTTATCCCTGTTAGTTGGAGCGTCCTCAAGGTGTTTATCGTAGAGCTTAAACTTTTCTTCGCAGAGCGGTAAGACCGCGGAATGTTCCGGCGCCATAGCTGTTATCCTTTCTTTCCGGCAAGAGTGTCCTCAGCTTCCTTGACGGTAAACCCTAACTTGAAGAGTTCGCAGTTAGGATCATCTTTGTATTCATGCTGGTATCTTTCTTTGACCTCTTTTGTAGCCTCATCCTTTACTTCGACCACCTTATGCGTGTCGCTGGTCTTGCCGGTCTCGCCGTCTTTTAGTTTGCCGGTTACTTGCCAGGCCTTAACCTCGGTCAGCTTCTTGGCAAGGAAAGCCTTTGTCTCTTCCGGGTAGTGCTCAAGGCAATACTCCACGTCGTATCTGGTGTTTAGGTGCTTCGGAAATCCTCTCATCTCTTCCTCCTGGTTAGGTAAATGTGTAATATCGGTCTATCTTCTTTAATGTCGTAAAGAACGGTATCTCGCTTTTATATTTTTCTATCTGGTCTATCAGGACATTTGAGCCGGTAAAGAGCACATGCTTTACGCCGTCTAATTCAAACTGTAAGGTCAGGCACTTCTCGCAGTTCTTCTTCTCAAATCGGCTGTCCCTAATCTTATAATCTAAAATCAGTATTTTGCGGTTGATGATGTCATCTATCCTTATCTTAGAGCCTTCTAATGGCTTGGACTCTCTGGCAAAGTCGTTAAACTCCTTGGGCGCTTGAGGCATTTAATATCTCCTGCAATTTATTAAGTTGGAGTTTTAGTCCAAGGTTGTGGCAGTTGGCCCAGCGCATCCACCCCGTATATGAGGCAACGCAAGACCGGAAATATTCAAAGGTGATTCTGCCTGCCTCAAATAAGCAGGGTAGTATTTTAAGACGACGCTTAACTCTTATGGCCGTTGACTTTCTTAAAAGGACGTATTTCGGGAAGTGCCGGTAACCTAAGAAGTCAACGCCCTGGGAGACCGGAAACAGTTCGCACTTGCTCATCTTTAAACCGAGCGTTTTGTCTAAATAGTTCTTTAAATCTTTGGAGATTGCGCGCAGGACTTTCTTGTCATTGTGGAAGAACAGGAAGTCGTCGCAGTAACGCACGTAATTTTTAACCTTGTAGACGTGCTTGACGTGCTGATCCAACTCATTAAGGTAGATATTGCCAAACCACTGGCTGGTATAGTTGCCGATCGGAACGTTCTGACCGCCACCTATGCCGTAAATAATAGCTTTGATTAAGTTAAGCGTATCTTTGCATTTAATCTTGCGCTTAAGGATATTAAAAAGAATGTCGTGCTTTATAGACGGGTAAAACTTGGAGATGTCGCATTTGAGGCAATACTTATTTGCCCGGACAAACTCCATAGTCCGATGGCTTCCGGCGTGCAGACCCTTGCCATCGATGCAGGCGTAGCTGTCGTGAATAAACATCGGCTTATAAATCGGTTCAAGGATGTTCATTAAGGCGTGATGGACTATTCTATCGGGTGAAAACGGGACAATGAAGATAGTGCGCTTCTTAGGCTCGTAGACTTGCTTAGTATGATACGGCGATGTTTTAAATTCTTTGTTGATAAGTAGGTTCTGTATCATCTTTAAGTTTCCTTCTACATTTAAGTCAAAAGCTTTTACCTGGCGCTGCCAAGTCTTGCCTTTACGCGTGCGGACATAGGCAAATTTTATATTCTCAAAAGAAGTGATTTTCTCGTAGAGATTGCCATGCCTCTTCATTGTTTACATGGGCCAGAAGATTTTCGGTTGCCCTACTAACCTTCCAGCCCCTCCGTTGTGTATTTTGCCTTGTAACGGCAAGGCTAATGCATCCAGCCAGGAGTTTATACTCGTCTCCGCACATTCCCCTGTATCCGCGCAGAACCGGCAACCGATATTCGAATTCGTATTCCAGCGATAGTTATTCGCATTTCGACCTCGTGAACCGCAGTTCACGCCGTTGTCCCAGTTACCGCCAGCAATCAGCGTCCGATGACGCATCAGCCTGTGAAACACTTATGTCAAAAAAATCGCGGACGTGTTGCGTGTCCGGTGTTCTTCGCCTAAACTGGCTCCGCGCAGAACCGGCAACCGATACTCGAATACACAAACCAGCGAGAGCTATTCGCAGCCCGATAACGGGACCCCGCACCCGCGGCGACACTCCAACTACCGCCGGCGCACAGCTTTACATCACCACCAAGGTCTGAGTTATCCACTTCGGGAGCTCCTGGGTCAGCACTAAAGGTTGTATATACTGAACCCTTCCCGCCTGGTAAATTTCCCCAGTATGCGGTTGAGCCGTGAGGATAATATGTCTGTGTCCTTAACCATTGCTGCATTACACCGCAGGCATCCTCTACGCCTATGTTTGAAATCATACGGCGCGAGGCTGTGTCTACGTGGCCGCCTGTGGTCCCCGGGTCAGATGATCCGGTTATGTTGGTTTCTTCGTTTGAACCGGCGGCAATAAGTTGAAATTCATCGTCGTCTAACATTCTCTTTTTTACTGCCCCGCCGTCATCTGCAAAGTCAGACCAGTTTCTTGTGTCGCTGATTGTCCCGCCATAGACCGAGGCTGTGCTGCTTCCGGTCCCCGAGGCCAGGTAAATATCTACCCACTTGTTGATGCCTTCGCTGTATACCATGCCTTCCGGATTTGATACTGACTTATGCAGTAAGTCCCAGGTTGAGGCTGGCAGAACGTCGCCTACTGCGAAGTCGGTTAAGGTGTGGCCTGAAATCGTGCCTACTGCCACGCAAAGGCCGTGAAAACCGCCTATTTTGCGGCTGTTTGATGAATTGTATCCAGCTGGCACAGATGAATTAGCCGACAACACAATCTTTGGTGCCGACCCTGAAACTGGTACACAAGCATAGATATAAAAATCTTTACCTGCTCTGTTTGCGGCTACAGTGTAATCTGGACTGGCGCTATCCCAATTAGCTGAACTGGATAAATCTATTTCACTTTGTGAAGTGAGAAAATAAACTGTACCATTTATATCTACAGCAAGTTTGTTAGGTGTGAGGATGGTGTATCTATTTGCAGCTGTTGTCCAGGGCGTCTTAAGAGCCCATTTCTGGTCTCGCTGGTAGAGGCTGGGGTAAAGGGCGGCGAGTTTCTCGGCAAGGTAACCGGCAGATGCGTCCCCAGAAACGTTCTTGACTTTTTCGTCAGTTCCGGATGGGCCTTCCGTGCCTTGTGTACCGGATACATAGATATTCCAGCTTGAGATTGTGCCGCTACCTCCTACATCCTGGACATCTACAACGAGCGTTGTATCGGTATAGCTTACTACCTGTCCATGCATATAGTTGTCTGAATCGGCACTATCTACTATCACGATAAACTGCCCGGCCGCGAATTGCTTACCGCTTTGGATAGCAAAGGTCTTTTCTCCTGTGCCGATAGTGATTTCTGAGGTAGAGGTAGCCTTAAGGGCGGTTGCGTAGTTTTGAGCTAAATCGCGCGCTGCTTCGGCGGCTGTTTGGGCTGACTCGGCGTTGGTCTCGGCCGTCTCAGCGTTCGTCTCCGCAGTCTCCGCGTTGGTTTCGGCGGTTTCGGCTGCGGTCTTGGCAGCCTCGGCCGCAGTCTGAGCGGCTTCGGCGTTGGTCTCGGCCGTCTCAGCGTTCGTCTCCGCAGTCTCCGCAGCGGTTTGAGCTGCCTCTGCGGCGTTTTTGGCTGTTACGGCATCGTTTTTAGCGGTTACGGCTTGGTCCCGGGCGGTTTCTGAGGCTGCTTGAGCCGTCTCAGCGTTCGTCTCCGCAGTCTCCGCGTTGGTTTCGGCGGTTTCGGCTGCGGTCTTGGCAGCCTCGGCCGCAGTCTGAGCGGCTTCGGCCGCAACTTGTGCAGCTTGCGCGGCGTCCACTATATCGTCTAAATCCTCTTCGCTATTCTCTATGCCGTCTCCGGCCACGTTCCATTTTAGTCCTTTGCCTGGGTCCGGTTCGGCAACAGTAAGGTCTGTGGTCCCGCCGATCTTTGTCTTTAAGGTTCTTTTAACTTCCTCTTTTATGTCTTGGACTCCGCCTACAGCTTTATCAACCATACCCTCTACAACTTTAGCTTGGAAGCCTGCCGATGTAGTTAAAGGCACGGCTTGCGATTTTGGAATATCCCTGCCGATGACAACGTAGTAATCATCAGAAGGGGCGTCTGCAAAGGTTACAGTTCCGCCCGGCGTATCATCGTCGAATTCAACAGTGTAGTCCGTGCCAAGCGTCTGCAATGTTTGGACACCTGTCTCTACGTCCTCAAGGTAGACGCGAATATTTGCTTCGGCTATTAAAGCAAAGCCGAATGAAAACTCCGTCGTTACTCCGTTACCAAGTGTTTTTACTGGCGTATAATTGTCAGCTATCATGATAATGCCTCCTTAAGATTTGGGTTGACAAAACTAAGATTCTGGGTTAAATTTATGGTAATGAAAACCTCTAAAAAATATCTATTTTTTGTTTTTCTCATGTTCATTATTGCTGGCTGCGCTACAGCTACTCCCCACCAACTTTCTTCTCTACCGATGGGGATGTCAAAACAAGATGTTTTCACTTCTCTTGGTAATCGCCATCTCCTAAAACGCTCATCCTCTCAAGTAAAAGGAGTAGATGTTGAAACTTGGGAATACTCTTCGTATCAACCCTTCTCTCCTTATGCCAATAAATTGAACGGCAATGTTATTTACTGGCTGCAATTTGCAAACGATAAACTTGTTTTTTATGGCTTCCCTGGAGATTATGGCTCTGGAGTAAACCAAAATATTAACCTAAACATCAAAGAACACTGATTTATCGCCATATTTTCTTAATAGGCACAGAAAGCGGCCCCTTCTTCTCTCCGGTTAAATATTTGAATACTCGTAACTCTGTAAGTATTGGCACTCCGGTAGATACTTCTATGCCAGTGCCAAGACCCTCAAATAAATCCATTAATGTCAAATTCTTCTTGCCAAACTTTTGGATAGCATTGCTTATATCGTCAGCCACAGGATTACTAATGGCATCATAGGTTCTTTTACCAGCAATCTTTCTTGCAGCAAATTCTGATATGTCAGCTAAATATGGCACTGCTTCAAACGGATTGATTGCCAACTGTATCATTAGAGAAGATACCAAGTCATCGTCTGTTTTTTTGCGTCGCCTTTCTTTTGTGCCAAATAGAGCCCTGCCTATTACTTTCCATCCCTTTGTGATACCATAGCCCACCAAAGCATATAAAAGCGGATTAATTACCGAATAAATAATTGTTGTTTTTGCTAATTTTTCTCCAGATATCTGATTATTCCTGTAACTGATAATGGCGTCTATCTGCTTTCTTAAATATTGGTTCGCGGTATTTTTAAAAGCCAGAAGCGTCCTTGCTAAAGGATTTCTTGAATTTTGCCATTGGGACAAACCAGAGCTTAAACCTGACTGTTGGGATTTCAAAGTAGTACGCCGAAAAACTTCAAATGCCTCCTCCATAGATTTGCCTTGGGATAGCTGCCATCGGATATACGGATACCCTCCGTAAATAATTGCTGAAATATCGCCTGCGCGCGCTAAAGCAGAGAGACCTTTTGTCCACTCATATTTATTTTTTCCTATTAAAGAAGCCCCTCTAAGCGCTTCTCTTACTGCCTCGGAATATCCTTTATTAAATCTCTCTTCTAAAAACCCCTTAGAGTTCTTCCACATAAAATCAAAAGTTTCTTTAGGATTTGCTAACCCCTCAAAGAACCCAACAGACCATTTCCCCGTGGGCATATTTTCAGCATAATTAACTACTGATATAAGCTGCTTAAAGAATATAGAAGGGTTAATTCCTACCTTGGCCGCAACCCAGTTATTAACAGCTTTACCCAACATATCACTAATAGCATCGAGTCTCTCAGTCTGCTTATGAAGAGAAATATTGTCTATCTGGACCAATAAAGTCTTATAAACGTCCTCTCCGAATTTATTGGTTATCTGGTTCTTTATCTTTCTGTCTTGAAATATGCGTTTCAAGCTTTCGTATTCCCGGGTTAAATGCTGCACGTGTTCGGCTTGAGATACGTGTTTCAAGAATTTGAGCCAAGCGTTCTTAGGAATAGGGATCACATAAGCGCTTTGCGATCTCGCCTTCAAGGCAGAAGGTGTCTCTCCTTGCAACCTTATGTCATCCGTAACGCTCTGTTGGAACTCGGAAGTTGCAGGCCAATAGTTCAATACCTCACCGAGGTCTCTGCCGGTAATTTCTATACTTCTTTGATTCAGCACTTCCCGGTATCCTTGAACAACTTCTTGCATATAGTCTGCGATACCCTCTTCTGCGGGCGTGATGTTAGACAACAATTCGGTTATCTGTTCCTCTCCGAAGGCGTTATAATACCTATCTCGGACAAGGTCGTTTTTAATAGAATTATAGATATCCAGAAGGTCCAACTTATTTATTTCCGTCCTCAGTCCTTCTGAATCTACTATCTCAAATTCTTGAGTTGCCATATCCTGAAAGGCTGAAATGACCGCAGGAAAGCTATCTACCTCAAGCAGCTCAGCTATTTTATCGGCTGTCTCGTTAACTTTCTCAAAGATAGATATTTCCCTATTGTTCTCTTTTGGCTCAGGGTCGTATTTTTCGGCTGTCTCCTTTCCAGCTAAAGAATTTAACATTGAATAAATGTTAGAGAAACCCAACCTATAAGCGTTTTCTATCTTTGTAATAATAGAATCCTTATCGCCCTTGATCTTGTCTATGGCTTCGGATATTTCTTCGACTGCCCTATGGCGCTGGAGTTTTCTATTAAAATCTATCTCGTCCTTAGCCTCCTCGCCTATTTGTTTCAGGAGCTTTATATCTTCTAAAACCTGTCTATGTAACTCAAGAGAACCGGACATTCCGTTAGCCACCAAGGACAGTATCCTTGTCTTTATAATATCGGCTTGAGTCAGACCCTCGGTAGGTATAGCGTCAAGTTCATTCTGAGCCTCCTCTTGGCTTAGATTATTTATCCTGCGTATATCTTCAAAGAATTTATTAGTCTCGTAATCATATTTGCCTACTCTTTTCTGTCCTTCTTTGATAGGCTTGGTGTATTTAAGTTCTTTGCCGATTTGTTTCTCAAGAACCTTCTTTTCTCCAGTATCTTTTAAAATCTGAATCCGGTTTATAATCTCTGGAATGGCTTTTTGGAACTGTTCAGGAGTCTGGATATTCTTCTCAAACTTTAAGAATTTGGCCTTATCACTGGCAGACAACCCAGATTCATCAATCATTTTGACAAATTGCTCTTGGATAGCCTTAATCTCTTCTCTCGCCTGTAATTTACCCTCTCGTATGCCTTGCTCTACGGCTTTGATACGTTCATTAAGCAACGTGGTTTCGCGCTTAGTAACAAGTTGAGGTTTGTTTATTTCTATCTCATCCAATAGATCGTTTCTGGCTTTATCTAAGTTTTGGAAATATTCTTTAAGCCCAACTTCGTCGTTAACCTCTACTCCGAATTGGTTACGTAGTTCATCTATGGCCTCATCTCTATACTTAGTAATCCTGTGTCTGAAATGTCGTCTAACGGTCTCAATATCTTCCAAAGCATATTTAGCAGCGTCAACTCGCGCCAAGCGTTCTTCCATATTGCTAATGCGTTTCTGTAAAGGAGCGACGCCGGAAATGTCTGGCTTAAGCTGCTCTGGGTTGATATTGATTTTTTTACCTTCGGAAGATATATCTTCTATCTGTTTCTCTTCGGTGGCAGATACAACTTCCTCTTCCGGTTTGATGCTTTTATTAAGCTGCTTTATTATCTCTTCGCGCCTATTTATGTCTTTCTCTTGTGCCAAATCCTGAATAAGGGCTTCTACTTCCGCCCTGCTGCCTTCTCGTTCAATGGATAGGGTTAAAGTGGCACCTTCTCTTTGGCTAATCCTTTCTTGCATTTTTGCCAAAGAAGCACTCCGTTTCCCTGTGTGTATTGCCGCAGGCCCGGTCATTAATGCGCCCGAAATTCCTCCGACAGCACTGGCCTCAAAAGCTCTTTCAAGCGAACCCTTCATGGCGTCTTTGTTTATGCCGGTAGTAAAATCGCTGAAATCCTGTGCTAAGGACGTCCAGAATTCTTCATTTCCCTCGCTCAAGAAAGAATAAGTAATAGTCTTAAAAACATCGCCAATAATCTGCTTAGTAGTGGCAGTACCGAAGCTTTTTGTAAGGACATTGCTCCATTTTTTTAGAATTCCCATTGTCCCTATACTTTCAAATCCTGCTTCAATAACCCCCCTTGACAAAGAATTATAGGCGGATATTGCGGGGTCTTTGTCTCTATTCATCTTTAAAGAATTCGTGGTCTCAAGCAACCCCATACCTGCCAATCCATACCCGGGATATCCCGCCATATAGCTAAGAATTATTCCAAGTTGCTGGGGTGCGTTTTTAACAACCTGTATGGCTAAATGCCTACCTACGCCGTTGAAATCTTTAGTAGCCATTGCTTCCTCAAACGTCTTAGTAGGAGTAATCTCTTTTTCATACGAAGTAGCTATACGATCGTATAATTCGGCTACCGGATTATTCATAAGCCATTCGGGAGACTTAACCTGCAAATCGTCCCTACCCAAAGACTTAACTAAGAAATTCTGTGGTATAGCTGCAACATCATAGACAGCAGAAGGCATCTTGGCAACAGAAGCCCACAGGTTTGCTAAACCAGAGTTAAAACTGTTATATAAATCTTCAACTAAGGGCTTTTGCCGAGGAAACTTCCTTGCCGGTATAGACTCCTCCGGCAATAGATTAAGGGGTTTTCTTCCTAACTCTGCCTGCGGTTCCTCTAACAATAGATTAACCGGCATTATTTCCTGCCTTCCTTAGCCCGTAATGCTTCTAAAACTTGGGGGATAGTCATACCTGTTTCTGCTGCTGTATACTCAACATCTTCTATCGTATATTTTGGATTTATCTTCTTTAATTCTTTATCTATTTCATCTTTAGCAATATTCAAAACCTGTTCTCCTTGAACATTTTCTGCTTTAGCTCTTTTAAAAGTATTAAATAAAACAAAGGGGGCGGTAATTGGATTACTCTGTAGAATAAAGTTAAAAGCGCTCTCCCAAAATCCTGGACCACTATTGGCTTTCTTCAATTCGCCCGCATGCTCCTTGGCGGCGTAAACAAGGATAGCAAGCCTATCACGGCTGATATTTTTGTTGTCTGAAAGCGTATTAACTAAGAAATCGCTTATCGTTTTGGGGTCTTTTGAGTTAAAAATATCTTTAGCTAAGTCCATAAAA
>Ga0172371_10012448_pt1 | contig 11205 bp, 8 predicted proteins | sample Lak12m_FD_114543 | JGI IMG/M metagenome (GOLD analysis project Ga0172371, IMG submission 114543) | Freshwater microbial communities from Kabuno Bay, South-Kivu, Congo - kab_022012_12m | ecosystem: Environmental > Aquatic > Freshwater > Lake | place: Democratic Republic of the Congo: South-Kivu...
GCAAAACTCACTATGAGAAAATCTTATGGTTTTAGAACGTATAATGTGCTGGAAATAGTTCTGTTCCATGCTCTCGGTAACTTGCCTGAGCCAGAACTAACCCACAGATTTTATTGAGGAGACGAATAATATAGTCAATGACTTGTATCTTAGGTTGACGCGTATGCGACCTTTCGGGGCGGAACTAATGATATTTAAGAAAAATATCGGCCATTCCAGGATACCCTTAGTTCAACGCGCTTCTTATCTGGTTCACATTTTCAACTTTGGGTTGCGGCTGCGTTCATCTGTGTTAATCTGTGGCTCCATATAAGTCATGAAGAAGGAAAATACAAACTGGCTTGATCCGGAAAAATGGCGTCCGCTGTGTATGCGGGCGGAGGAATCCGACGTGGAACGGGCCTTTGCTTCCGCGTCTCCCGGCATCCGGGAGTTCACGGCTCTTATCTCGCCGGCCGCCGCCGGGTCAATGGAACGCATGGCACAGAAGGCGCAGGCGTTGACCAGGAAACATTTTGGACGAACCATTTCGCTTTACGTGCCTTTGTATCTTTCCAATTACTGCAGTGGCGGCTGTGTTTACTGCGGGTTCGCGTCTGACCGCAAACAGCCCCGCAGGAGGCTTGAACCAGCCGAACTGAGGGCCGAGATTTCCGCACTGAAAAAGAAAGGCTTTGAAGATGTTCTTCTCCTCACCGGCGAACGGGTTTTCGAGGCGGATTTCAATTACCTGCTGAACTGCGTCAGAATCGCCGCCCAGGTTTTTCACAATATTTCCGTGGAAGCATTCGCGATGACTTCAGAAGAATACGAACAGCTGGCGCAGGCCGGCTGTACCGGTATAACGCTGTACCAGGAGACTTATGACCGGGTGCTTTATTCGAAACTGCACCGCTGGGGTGAGAAGCGCCATTACGACTTCCGGCTCGATGCGCCGGGCCGCGCGCTGGAAGGCGGTCTGCGCAGTGCCGGAATCGGTGTCCTGCTGGGACTTGGCGATCCAATTGCCGATGCAATATGTCTTTTCCAGCACGCGGCTTATCTCCGGAAGAAATTCTGGAAAGCCGGAGTAATGGTGTCATTTCCCCGGATCTGTGCCCAGTACGGATCTTTCAAGCCGTTATACAAAGTTGACGACAGGATGCTGGCTCAGCTGATATTCGCGTTCCGCATATGCTTCCCCGACATGCCGCTGGTTCTTTCCACGCGCGAAATGGCAAAGTTCCGTGACGGAATTGCCGGCATTGGGATTTCCAGGATGAGCATTGCCAGCAGGACAACAGTGGGCGGATATTATCACCAGGCCAGTAAGGCGGAGAAAGGCCAGTTTGATGTCAGTGATACCCGCAATGTTAAGACTTTCTGCAAATCCATAAGCAGGAAAGGACTTGAACCGGTATTTAAGAACTGGGAGTCTTTGTTCCGTCTTGTTAAATAATGGTTTCCGGGGCAGCATGTTGTTTTCGGGGAATAAGAATGTTACCTTCAGTGAAACATGCCAGATCGTATACAGGGTTGCGAACAGTTGCCATGGCTTATTTCGCATGTTTTCTGCTAGACATGATGATCACCCTGCCTTCGGCATCCGGGAGCGACAATACTAATGAGAATTTCGGCCTCGGATACTTAACAGTTCCATCCCTGTCGCCCGGCCACATTATCCGCCCGTCCAGCATGTTCCTCCTGCCCAACAGTGTAAAAGAAGGATCCCTTGAATTGTCTTTTGACTTCCAGTGGGCAAATGTCTGGTGTCAGGAACTGGATCACTACATGATCGACGGGGAATGGATTCGCAGTAATGCCAGGCTTCATTACGGGCTTACTGATTCGATAGCCCTGGGTGTTATGGTTCCGGTTGTAGGCCGGACTGGCGGTTTTGCTGATTCTACAATAGAGGACTTTCATAAAGCGTTTCGTATGGGCAATGCGCAGAGGGATGAGTATCCCCGGAATCAAAGCGTCATGCTCGGTATCAGCAATGGCACTACGCAGGAGATAACAAGAGGAGAATCCTGGGGCATTGGGGATGTTTCCCTCTATGCTGTCATAAAGAGAGCAGGAACACCGGTCCTGCCTTCCCTGACAATGCAGCTTCAGCTGTCGTTTCCAACAGGCGATGATGATCAACTGGAAGGGCTGGGATCCCCTTCCGCAAGCATTTCTGCTGTTGCCACAAAACGGCTGGGGTCCAGTCCTGTGCTTGTTTTCGGCGGAGCTGGTTTCTTTTATTGCGAGGACAGTGAGCTTGCCGGCATAAAACTGCATCGTGAAGAATATTCCACTCTGCTGGGGATTGAGTATCAGTATACAGATTCGCTGTCGCTCGTGCTTCAGCATCTCGGCAGTTCGCCGGTTGCGATTGATTATTATGATATCTCCAAGAGCTGTTATGAAATAAGCGCAGGAGCGAAGTGGCGGATCAGTGATTCTGCGACAGTGGAATTCGCCGTTGTGGAGAATATGATTGTTTTCAAGAACAGCTCGGATATCGGCGTGCATCTTGCTGTCAGTCGACGGCTGTGAAATGGAAACAATGAGAAATTCAATAGTGTATTTCGCTGTTTTGGCTGGTTTTGTCACCATACAGGCCTCTGCCTCTCCTGCGCAAACGAATACAGTATATGTTTCCGGAGGTTTGGTGCGTAGTGCTGATACGGATGATTCTTCGTATTCGTGGCAGTGTGAATATATAAGGAGGCTGGGGGAACATTTCGAGTTCAGTGTTTCCTATTTAAACGAAGGACATTTGCCGAACCATCACCGGGACGGTCTTGCCGGCCAGCTATGGGCCGGTACCAGTATTCTTGACCGGCGGCTTTTTCTGTCCGCCGGTATTGGCCCGTATTTATATTCTGATACCACGGACAAATCAGGCGACAGCCCGTATATAAATGAACACGGGTTGGGGTTTGAGGGAAGTGTTGCTGCGACCTGGAATATGGGCGACAGATGGCTTTTGAGGCTCCGTGCGAACTGGATAGGGGGCGCAGACTCGGAGACCGTGTCGGTTCTCCTGGGGATCGGGTACGATCTTGATTCCGAATCTTTGCCCGGATCGCAGGGGGAACTGACTCCCGGCCCTGGAGAAAAGACGAGGAATGAAATAACCGCATTCGCCGGACAAACGATAGTGAACAGTTTCAGCTCGGAGCCTTCCCTGGCTATGGGTATCGAATACCGCAGAAATCTTCTCCGATGCGTGGACTGGACTATTGGCTGGCTTAGTGAGGGTGAGAACGAACGAATCGATCGTGACGGAATCATTTCGCAGTTCTGGCTCACAAAGAGGTTCTTCAGCGATTACGCATGTCTTGGTTTGGGCGGCGGTGCCTACCTGGCATTTGATGACTACCATGGCCAGCTGCGCGAGGGAGAAGGAAACGAGGCATTGTCAGGAATTATTACCTTAACCGGAAGTTACCGTTTTCTTCCAAGCCTTGGCGTCCGGATTTCCTGGAGCCGTATTATCGCGGACTATAACCGGGATACGGACGTGATTATGCTGGGTATTGGCTACCATTATTGATTCCGCGGGAAGAAGCAGGGTCAACCTGCTTATTTTCCATGGCAGCCCCCGATGGCCGCACCCAAAATACTTTTTCACCACCCGGCCTCCCGGCCTCAAGTGCCCGAAGGAAAACCCAAGGCAAGAGTTCCTTCCTGCTTGCTTGCCACGTCGGCTCTCCGAGCCAAGTGGCCACTTATCCGTCGATCTGCATGTCCTTTGTCACCTTTCTGTCACAAGATTTCATCCTTCTGTCATAATCCTGCCACATCATTTCTGCAGTCTGATCGCCGAACATTCTGGAAGAGTAACACCAGTGAAAGGGATCAGACATGCAGATTTTCAGGACATCGTTATTGCCGGGGAGAAATACCGGTTTGTTGTCGTTACAGGGACTTGCTTTGCGGCCGACGAACGATTCCGGCCAGGCTAAAACATCCGCTTCAGGAATCCCGGCGCCAGTGGTTGACGGAAATATTCTGCGGCTATCCTACTCACCCGCGCTCGACGGATTGCGCGCACTGTCTGTCATCGCTGTCCTGCTTTATCATGCGGGTTTGAAGTGGGTGCCGGGCGGATTCCTCGGGGTGGAGGTTTTCTTTGTCATCAGCGGTTACCTGATTACATCACTGCTTCTTGCGGAATGGGGCGGGAAAGGCTGTATTGATTTCAAGGTCTTCTGGCTGCGCCGCGCGCGGCGACTGTTCCCTGCATTGTTCCTGCTCCTTGCTGTCGTGATTTCCTGCGCCATTGTGTTCCTGCCTGACGAGGTGGCCGGGCTTCGGGGTGACTTCCTGAGCACCGGACTGTACGTCAACAACTGGTTCCAGGTATTCAGCCACAAGTCCTATTTTGAGACAGTCGGGCGCCCGTCCCTGTTGAAGCATATGTGGTCGCTTGCGGTTGAGGAACAGTTCTACCTGGTCTGGCCGCTTGTATTCTTCCTGCTGATCCGTTACCTGCGCAGGAGCCTTGTTATATTTGTAATCCTTGCCGGAGCACTGACATCAATTTCATCGATGGCGGCCTTATACCAGCCGGATATGGATCCATCGCGGCTTTATTACGGGACGGATACCCGGGCCGCCGGTCTTTTGTTCGGCGCTGCCCTGGCATTCGTCCGGCAGCCCGGATGTTGCGAAGGGAGGGCTGCAGGCTGGCTGACAGAGACAGCAGGGCTGGCAGCGCTTGGCGTTTTGGCCGCATGTTTCCTGTTCATTACAGAGTTCAACACCTTGCTTTATCGCGGTGGGTTTACCTTCGTTGATATTACGGCCGCCGGATTGATTGCGGTGGCGGTCCATCCGTGTGTCCGGTTCGTATCAGCTTTGCTTTCATGGAAGCCGTTACTCTGGGTGGGCCTGCGTTCGTACGGCATATATCTCTGGCATTTTCCTGTTTTTGCGGTCACGCGCCCTGACCTCGATGTCCCGGTAAAGGGACTACCGCTTCTTGTCCTGCGTCTTGCCGTGACACTGGCTATTGCGGCGCTTTCATACCATTTTGTGGAGAAACCGGTCCGCGGGGGTGCGCTCGGCCGGGCATGGAAAAGACTGTGCGAGGCGGACGGCTTCGAGAGGCTCATGCTGCAACGGCGCTGGACCGCAGCCGTCACGTCTGCTGCCGTGGTCGCTGCCGTGCTTGGGTTCTTTCTGCTGAACGCCCGGCCGCCACAGCCGCCGGCTTATCTTGCTTTTGCCGCTCCAGATGTAGTGCCGGAAGAAACACCGGAAACAGCGCAGGTTCCAGTGGTTGAATCGCCGGTAACAAATCAGCCAATAACAGAGACGGGCTCTTTTGAGCTGGTCACCGCCGTTGGAGATTCGGTGATGCAGGGCGTGACGAATGAGCTCAGGCGCACCCTGGGGGAGGACGTGATCATTGATGCGGAGCAGGGACGCCAGGCCAAACAGGCGCTGTCTGTGATCCGTAAACTGCGCACAGACGGCAGGATCAATCCGGTAGTGGTTCTCCATATCGGGGCCAATGGGTTTTTCAGCAGGGCCATGTTTGACAAGATAATGACGGAGCTCAAGGATGCGAAGAAAGTCATCGTTGTGAATGTCAAGGTGCCCCGCAACTGGCAAGATGCGAACAACGCGATGATGGCTGATGCGATCAGGCTTTATCCCAACGCCGAACTGCTGGACTGGTATGGCGCCAGTAATGAACATCATGAATTATTCTGGAAAGACGGCATTCACCTTCGCCCGAAGGGGGCGAGGCTTTATGCCGGTTTTATCGCAAAGGCGGTGAAAGCCGTTCAACAGGGAGAATCCCTCTGCAATATACATCTTTTTGATGCGGAAGGCACATTGCCGGAGTCAGGAACAGAAGTGGCGGTCCTGAGCCATGGAGACCTTCGTCAGGCATTGGTTGCAGGCAGGGTAAAATAGAAAGTTGTGCCCTGGCCGGAAGCGCTCTCGACCCATATCCTGCCATGGTGGCTTTCTACGATGGTTTTGGCTATGGCCAGGCCGAGCCCGCTCCCGTAGTCCTTGGGCCGGTCTTTTGGTTCGGTGGTGAAGAACCGGTCGAAAACTTTAGGGAGATTGGATTGTGATATTCCGCACCCGTTATCGCGTACGGCCGTTACAACCGTTTTATCCGGTCCTTCTGAGACGGTCACCTCAATCGAGCCGCCGGGCGGGGTGTAACGGACTGCGTTTCCCAGGAGATTACAGATTACCTGCTCAATACGGCCGGGAAGAATCATCGCGGAAATGGTTTTTGCGGGAAGCGACACTTTTATTTGGGGATGTTCCGGTTCCAGCGTTGTTTCAAAACGTTCCACGATTTCACGCACGCAGCTGCAGTAGTCGACTTTTTCCTTCTGGCTGTGCGGGATTTCCATGTCCAGTTTTGTAAGTTCATTGAGTTCGAGAACCATACGGGTCATGCGTTCGGCCTCAAACCTTATGTTCGAAAGGAACTTGTCGCGGGCTGCCTCCTTGTTTATCGCCCCCTGTTCGAGCAGTTCCGCCGCGCCTTTGATGGCGGTAATCGGCATTTTCAGTTCGTGCATTACCGTTGAAATAAATTCGCGGTTATAGGTGTTGGTCCTCCGGATTTCTTCGGCCATGGCATTTATTGACGTGGCGAGTTCCGCCACTTCATCCCGTCCCCTGACTTTCACGTCCAGCGATGAACTGCCTTTCGCGAAAGCTGTGGTTGCCGCCGTCAGTTTTCTCAGCCGGCTGGTGATGGTATGCGCAAGTATTGAGGCCAGCACAATGCCGGCGACCATGGCGATAACGGTGATGGTCATCTGGAAGCTGAAGATGTTCTTTACCGTTCGAATGATAGGGCTGGTGTGGCGCGACAGATAGGCAACCCCGCATACTGTGTTGTCTTTCTTTATCGGGCGGGCGACGTAGTAATACATGTAACTCCGGTCGGCGGTCATCTTGAAGCGCGCGTGGAGCCGCCCGGCCATTGCTTCCGCGACTTCATGCCTCTTGGAAAGATCGGCGTTTATTTCGGCATTGGTTGATGAATCCGTGAGGACGATGCCAGCCGGCGATAGGACCTGGATCCGGGTCTGGATTTCCCTGCTGTAGCTGTTCATTGCCTCGTTGAATCCGGGCTTTTTGTCCTTATCTATGCTCCCGTCCGGAGTAAGTACGGCCTTGTATTGTTCGCCGGCAATGAAGGCATTTTCCTTCATCTGCTGTTCAAGATTCTGCCTTGTAAAGGAGTCGAAGGTTTCAATCGTGTAGCGGTTGAGCAGGAACAGGGGGACAAGGATGACCGCCACGCAAAGGATAATGATCTTCCACCGTATGCTTCTCACCTGGTGTTCTCAATATTCTGGTTGAGCTTGTATCCGAGGCCGTGAACGGTCTCGACCGGGTCGATACTGCGTTTGATTTCCGCGAATTTCTTCCGGAGTCGTTTGACGTATGCGTCTATACTCCGGTCGGTTACGCAGTGTTCGCCGTCATAGATCCTGTCCATAAGCATGTCCCTCGTGAATACCTGCGCGGGGAAACGGACGAGGCATTCGACAAATTTGAATTCGGACCTTGTAAGCGGGATATTCTTCCCGAAATAAACCAGGGAAAACGCGTCACAATCAAGGTCCAGCGGGCCGTGTGTGAGCCGTGACCGGGGTTTGGCGGCGGATTCGGGTTCGGTGCGCCTTAGTACGGCCTTTACCCGGGCGGCAAGCTCCCGCGGGCTGAACGGCTTGGTCACGTAGTCGTCCGCGCCAAGTTCGAGGCCCAGGACGCGATCGACTTCATCGGCCCGTGAAGTGAGCATGATGACGGGAACATCCCTGCGGCTTTCCTTCATTGCGCGGAAGAGGTCCAGGCCGGATATCCCGGGAAGGTTAAGGTCGAGGATTACGAGATCAGGGGCGCTGTCTTTGAATTTCCTGAGACCTGTGTCGCCGTCAAGCGCTACAGCGATGTCGAAACCGTTTTCTTCAAGGATATAAACAACGACATCCACGATGTGCTGTTCGTCGTCAACAAGCAGTATACGTTTCTTCTTCATTTCCGATGCCCGGCTGTTCAGCTCTCAAACCTCTTCCGGGACAACATATGGTTCGCGGTATGTCCCGCGGAGCATCCTGGCGGCTTCCTCGTCGCCGGTGACAGTTTCCTTTTCCGGATCGAAGCTGAGAGTCCGGCCCAGGCGGTAGGAAATGTTGCCGAGGTGAAGAAGAGTGCAGGATATGTGGCCTTCTTCTACCGGTGCGTTCAGGTCTTCTTTTTTCCGGCTTCGCACGCATTCGATAAAATTCGCCCAGGTATTTCCGCCCTGGCTTCTGCCCGGGCCGGGAGTAAGTTTGTCACCCAGCCAGCTCTTGTACGTGGTGTACCCGTCAATTGCCAGGTAGCCTTTTGAGCCATAGAAGACATTGCCAATGGCATTACCTGCCGATGCAGGCTTCCCGGTGTTTGTATTGCCCAGCGCCTCGGGTATTTCGCCTGCCCCGAACTGCCTGGTGCCGATGCCGACTTCGCTGTTTGTCAGCCAGTGCCGAACCTCGAATTCAAGGATGCGCCGTTTTCCGTCCGGCATGTCAAACTGGTATGCGACGTTGAGGATATTCGGGGTTTCCTGGTCGTCATCGAACATGACGTGTCCGCCGATGGCGGAAATCCTGTTTGGGAATTTAACTCCGAGTCCCCAGCGTGCGACGTCGAGTTCATGGATGCCCTGATTGCCGAAATCGCCATCGCCGGTGTCCCAGCACCAGTGCCAGTTATAATGGAAACGGTTCTTTGTGTAGGGTTTCAGAGGGGCTGGACCGGTCCAGAGCTCGTAATTAACCCCTTTTGGAACGGATTCTTCCTTTGCTTTTCCTATGGTGTTGCGCCGTTTGTAGCAGAGTCCGCGTGACATGTAGACTTCACCGAAAGTGCCGTCGTTCAGTTTCTGGACAGCTTCACGTACCGCGGCGCTTCCGCGGCTGTTCGTGCCGTGCTGGACGATGCGGTTGTATTTTGCGGCGGCCTTGACAAGCTGGTGGCCCTCGAACCAGCGGTGGGAAAGCGGTTTTTCGACGTAGACATCTTTGCCGGCCTGGCATGCCCAGATGGCCTGGAGCGAATGCCAGTGGTTCGGCGTGGCGATGGAAACTGCGTCAATAGTCTTGTCTTCAAGCAGTTTCCTTAAATCAGTGTATGTTTCCGGCTTTTTGAGGTTGTTTTTCTCCATCTCGGCCAGGCGCTGGGCAAGGACGTTCTCGTCGACATCGCACAGCGCGGCGATTTCCACGTCCTGTATTTTGGAGTAATTTTCAAGGTGTGTTCTTCCCTGCCCGTGCAGGCCGACCAGGGCGACGCGAACGCGGTTGTTAGCGCCGAAGACTTTCCCGGCATTCGTAATGATGTTGATTCCGGCAAAGGCCGCTGTGGAGGTCTTGATGAAATTCCTGCGGGTAATTCCAGTCATAACAAGTTCCTTTCGATAAGCAGCATTATTCAGGCATTTGAAGCGGCAGGATACTTCTAATTAAATGAAAAAGAAAACAAATAGTGCTTTCGTCAGGCTTATGGTATTGTTCCACTATTATGAAATCTTTACTTTATGTGCTTGCCTGTCTTGTATTGTTTGCCTGTGCCGGTGAGAACCGGGCTGAGGAATCAGGGAAACCGCTGATAGGAGTCTGCTCAAAGGATTTCAAGGCGGTCAAGGAGGCGGGTTTTGATTATATCGAGCTGAACGCGAAAACCGTAGCGACTGCGTCCGAACCCGATTTCGAAAAACTTATCAAGTCTGCGAAGGAGGAGGGCATAACGGTGAGGTCTGTTAATGGATTTCTGCCGGGTGATATCAGGGTTACTGGGCCGGTAATAGACCAGCAGAAGCAGATGGCCTATGTCGAAAAGTGTTTTGGCCGTCTGCATAAACTGGGAGTGAAGATCGTGGTATTTGGAAGCGGCGGGGCGCGGAAAATACCAGAGGGTTTTCCCAGGGATGAGGCAATGAAGCAGATGATTGACTTCTGCCGGCGGATTGGGCCGCTGGCGAAGACAAACGGTATAACGGTTGTGATAGAGCCGTTAAACAGCAAGGAGTGTAATTTTATTTCAACCGCGAAGGAAGGTCTTGATCTTGTTGAGGAGGTCAAGGATTCGAATATTGAGCTGCTGGTTGATATCTATCATATGTTCCGGGACAACGAATCACCGGATATCATCCTCAAGGCTGGTCCGCATTTGAAGCATGTGCATATTTCCGATCCGAAAGGGCGCACGTATCCGTTGTCGGCGGAAGAATATGATTATGTGCCGTTCTTTGAGAATCTCAGGAAGATCGGGTATGCCGGTGGCCTGAGCATTGAAGCCGGCACGAAAGATTTCAAGACAGACGGTCCGAAATCCGTTGCATTCCTCAGGGGAATGCTGCAAGCGAAGTGAAGTGTTTCCTCATGTGTCTGGCTGTTAACAATTGAATTCGCGGACTCGTTCAATTGATTGAAGCCAGACCCCATCTTACAAAACAAAATCCTGTTCCTGGATTATACCTTGTAGGTGACATCCCGACAGTTAGTGTAATGGAATTCCCTACACCAGAATCAGGACCCGCCCTGATATACAGACTCCTTCCCAGGGTTTATTATCTTCTCTTCTTTTTTTGACAGTGGTTGTGCCGCGAGATTGAAGAGGGGGAAAAGATGTTTCAGCTCGGAAGAAATAAACGGTTCAGGAAAGGCGTGGTACGGCGCTGTGTTGCATGCGCGATCATTCTTGGCTTGAGCCTTTGCAGTGTCATTGTGCCTGCAGTTGCCGGGAAGAACAAGTGTGGCGGCGAACATGCTGCTTGTGCCGGTGACAGTGATTCCGACGGAATGAATGACCGGTGGGAACTGCTGAACGGGCTCAATCCCCATGATCCAACAGATGCACTGCTTGATCCTGATCAAGACGGTTTTCCAAATCTGACAGAATATCTTTCCGGGACAGATCCGCTTGATGTGACGTCGCATCCAACTCTTGCCGACAACCAGTATAAGATCCTGGCGTACTGGCCGATGGCCACGAATGCAGTTGAAGCCTTCGGCAGTGGCCTTGATGGTGATCTCCGTAACGGCGCTTTTTTCAGGAATTCTGCGCTTGTGTTGGATGGAAAGGATGACTACGTCAATTTCGGGAATGCCCAGGCGCTGTCTGTAACCGGAAGTATTTCATGCTGTCTCTGGTTAAAGCCGGCGGAGATTCACGGATTAGCCAGGGTTTTGGGTA
>Ga0172371_10012450_pt1 | contig 11204 bp, 12 predicted proteins | sample Lak12m_FD_114543 | JGI IMG/M metagenome (GOLD analysis project Ga0172371, IMG submission 114543) | Freshwater microbial communities from Kabuno Bay, South-Kivu, Congo - kab_022012_12m | ecosystem: Environmental > Aquatic > Freshwater > Lake | place: Democratic Republic of the Congo: South-Kivu...
CCTCCGACACCACAACCCGCCCACAAAACCGCATCCAGGCGTTCTACAACGCCGCGGACACACAAACCAGATCCACCTGCCCCGGCGAACAACACGAAAAACACCCGTTCCGCAACAGAAACACATTAGGGCGAAACGGTTCGCCTAGTCGTCCCGTATCGTTAAATAAGTAACACAAATCCCCTTTGAAATCAAGTACCCCCCACTTCCGATTTCTTGTCGCGTTGGTCGTGCTGTTCGTCGATGCACCTCAACCATCGGCCGACCGCAAGACCGCCTGAACATCGTCGCGTGTGCCAACGGGTACGATCATCGGGAAGCACGTATCGAAGAATTCCCCCACCAATCGCCAGATTTCCCAACGGCGTGCTTCGGTCTTTTTCTTCGCCTGGACAAGAAGGCGCTGATAGACCTTGTTGTCAATGATCCCACCTCGCAACTGGCCTCGAAGATCGCGCCGGATGTCGCAAAATTTGTGCTCGGGGAAGAATTGTTCCTGGTCCAACCGTTCGATCGCTGCATCCGTTTCATCCAGGTGGCGTCTCAAGTCTTGCTTGTTTTCTGCGATGAACTTGCCAAGCTCGTAAAGCTCCTCAAGCAACTCAGCGGCGGTCTGGTCGCCGCGCGGTCCTCGGTAGTCGTTTGCCGGGTCTCCCATGAAGAAATACGCCATGTGGAGTCCCGCGGTGATCCCCCGGTATGGCGATACGATCCGCACATCTATGTCCGAACGCGAGCGAAACACGATTTCCCCCTCGACCCGAATTCCAGCGACATCAATCGAGATTCTCTCAAACATGGCGACGGCTCTTGTCCAAGAGGAGTCCTCGATGTCGCTCACTCACGTCTGGGCCGGGGCCGCCGACAACCGCACGATGAGCGTCCGAAGCGACAACTGAGCCCTCGCGGCGACCTGGAGGCAGGTGTCTTGTAGCCGTGCGCGCAGGCCCCAGGCCGCTCCGAGGCTTATGCTGCGGATGCCGCCCAGGGCGTCGGCAGCGGCCAGACGCACGGCGATGTCGGGGTCGCTCAGGGCCACGTTGATCGCGTCCTCCAAGGCCGACCCGGATTCCCCAATTCCCCCGAGTTCCTTCAACGCCGAAGTTCGGTCTTCTGCGGATGGAGCCGCCAGCCGACGTTCCAAGGATCGGATGGCCTCCGGCGATGGTGTGACTGCGCCGCCCCTCTTGGCAGTCCCCAAATCAAAACGCACGTGTCGGATGTTGCCACCATCGACCTCCTGGTCGGTCATCACGGGCATAACGTCCGGCACGTAGGGGCCGCCAGGCAGGGCGTCAAGAACCTCTTTCATGGTGGTCGCCACGTAGGGAGTGGGATCGCTGAGTGAGCGGGCCATCGTGCGAACATCGCCGTCACGTGGCATGGGCAGCCTGTCCGCGACCATCAAGTTGAAAAGGCTGGCGGAGGCCGTCCCCCGAACACCGGGCTCGGGATCGGCAAGCCCCGAAACGACAGCGTGGAACACGTTGGCATTCAGCCGCTTTTCGCAATTCAGTTCCCCCAAGGCCCGGACAGCGGCGATCCGCACACGCCGATCTGTATCCCCCGACCTGGCGATGACAGCAGTGATGATCTCTGGTCCGGCGAGTAAGGAAGCGTCGGCGTGCCGTTCAGCGGCCTCCAGACGGGCCAATGCCTGCCGCCACCCCTCGCGGTTCAAGCCTTCCGACATGTGGAGAACCTCGGCCATCGCTTGCCCCATGATAGGGGAAACGTTGTCCAAGTTGTCCAAGGCGCGAACCAGCCCGCGACACGCGGCGACCCGCACACGCCACGATGGATGTTCCAGCAAGACCCGCAGGGCGGGCACGGCCGTTTTTCCCGTCTGAGCAATGCAGGCGACCAGCTTGATCTGTTTCCAGCCTTCGACATCCCCGATCACTTCCAGAGCAGGCTGAACCAAAGATTCCCCGAAATACGGCAACGCCTCGCATGGCACGCTGGTCTCATCAAGTCGCCTGGCGTCGAGGAACGCTCGGAACCAATCTTCAAACTGCCGATCAAGGTAGCGCGGGGCAGGCGTCGGAGTGCCGTGTTCATCCAAGTGGGGGAACTCATCCAGGGACCGCTCCATGCCCACATTGGCGATCTGCGGTGCCAGGGGCAGGAGAGCGGCGGTCATCAGGAAACCGCGTCGGGTGGTCATGTTTGGTTCGCCTCCATAGCGCAACGTCGGCTGATTCTATTGGATTCCCAGAATTTCGCGAAGGGTCTTTACCCGGACTCCTAGCCGGCGGGCTGCCTCGGGCAAGCTGTTTTTGCAGAGCGTCAGCACGCTCGTAGCATAACGCCGCTGGACCGACGCAAGGGGCTCAACGTCGCTCATGGATTCCGCCCAAAACGTCGGACGGTCATGGCAACGGCAATGGTGCCCGCGGTCCTCAGTGAAACTGTGCGGCCCCCAGCCTTCAGCAACGTGCGCCGGACAAGTGAAGTGCTCCCAGATAGTCTCCTTGAAATGCCGCGATTTGAGGTGACAACATAGCCCCCAGTCCATGTTGAACTCGGCGTAGAACGAGCAACCCCCGCACTGAAAGCCATTCCTGAAAAGGTCTCGCGACTTGGGATCGTTCGGCCATTCGTTGACGTACATCTCATAGGAGGCCAGGTTGGAAAACGCATCGGTTCTCACCCGATTGTCGTTGCCCGGCTCGGTCAGACCCCTCGGTGGACGCATCGAAAGAACTCCGGTTGCCTTCACCATTCTTGCCGCTCAGTCCGGGTCGTCAACCAGGGCCGTGAGCAGAACAGGGAGCGGCCACACCGTCTCAGTTCCTCACACCCCCTCATACTGATTGAACGGACGTGATGCGATCCTCGACCGTCGTTGGGCGCGTTGCGCAAGGTAAGACACCGCTGGACGAAATGAGTTCGCCGGCCAACGCAGGGGTCCAGAAAATGCCTCGGGGCAGTCGGCGATGCTTGGGGCCCTTCACCATTTACCTCAAACCTCTCCCCACCCGTCCCAACACATCTCGTTTGCGCGCGGCACGCCACTCGGGAGCAACGGCCCATGGCCTTGATTCAGGGCACCAGGGCAAGGACGCCAAATGCAGACTATTCTTACGACCCAACCCTCTCCGTGATAGAATTCACGTTCCGCATGGAGGACTTGCGGGCGTGGAACGACCAACCCGCCAACGGCGATCCTCTTCGGCACCACGGACCACCACTCGACCAAGGCAGTGTCCCAAAGCCGAAATGATCGGCCCAATGCGGAGCCGATCTCACCACCCAAGCCACTGAAAGGGCCTCATGCGACTGGCCTGGCTCACCGATCCTCACCTGAACTTCATTGACACCCAGGTCATGGAGCAGTTCTTTGAATCCGTAGCCGAGCAGGCTGACGCGATTGCCATCAGCGGGGACATCGGCGAGAGCTACAGCGTGTTCCACTACCTTCGCAGAATTGAGGAGTTCGTCGGGAAGCCAGTCTACTTCGTCCTGGGCAACCACGACTTCTACCGGGGCTCGATTTGCCAGGTTCGCAGATTGGTTGCCGAGGTCGCCAGGGAATCCAACCACCTCAAGTATTTGACGGCGATGGACGTGCAGGAGTTGACGCCCCGAACCGCCATCATCGGGCACGACGGCTGGGCGGACGGACGGCTTGGCGACTACGACCATTCCGAGGTCATTCTCAACGACCATCTACTCATCGCCGAACTGGCAGTTTGCTGGAACGGGGTGGCCGTGGACAAGCAAAAGCTCGGGCCGGTCCTGATGGCCTTGGCTGATGAGGCAGCCAAGCATTTCGAGAAGGTCTTGGAGGAGGCGGCATCCAAATACCCCAACGTCATCGCCGTCACCCACGTCCCCCCATTTCGAGAGGCCGCGTGGTATCAGGGGAAGCCGTCCGGCGATGATTATCTTCCGTACTTCGCCAGCAAGGCGGTGGGCGATGTCATGCAGAGGGTGATGGCGGCCCATCCAAACTCGAATCTGCTGGTGCTCTGCGGACACACGCACGACAGCGGTGAGATCAAAGTGTTGGAAAACCTGCGGGTACTGACCGGGGAAGCGCGGTATGGAAAGCTGAGGATCAACCGCATTCTGGAGGTGGAGTAGGGCAGACGGGGGGCCTTGCGTGGTCAGAGCGACACTCGCTTCATCGGACCTCCCGCCACCCGCGGCCCCCATTTTCACCGCGATTCCTACGCTTTGGCCCCCTTGAGCCCGCGAAAGTGGCCCCCCAATTTCGCGACGACTGACATTTGTTTCCGAAATCCGGAAGGCAGCGCGCTGACAAATTGGAAAACGGCAGTAATCTTGAGCGTCGGGTGGCCGGCTGATTTGCAAACGGACGGCCCGAAGCGGACCCCGGCGGCATCGTGGTTCGTGCCTTTCGCAACACGCTGCCGGTGGTCCGGCCCGCTCAGCGAAAGGCAGATTATGTGCGAACCGGAACTCACGCGAACCGGTGCTGACGGCATCGAAGCTGGCAGGCGTCTTTTCGACAAAGCCTGTAGCTGCGCAGAAGTCGTTCTGAAAGAAGCCCGCCGTATCAGAAACGCGATTGATCGGAATCGGTTTGGGCCGCGCGGCTTGGTGCGAGCGGGAGAGAGTTTGAGAATCGCACTTGCTGACTTCGAGGGTGCATTAGAGGCAAGTATCGCAACTCGCACGCCCTCACTCGAATCCAACCGTCCTGCGCACCCTTCGGGGGCCGCGAACGATGTCAGGTGGCTGAACAATGTGTTGAAACGGGCCAAACGGCCGATACTCCTAGGAAGATTTGCGGCCGTGCGCGAGGGTTTCTTTTCGGCTTTCCGTTTCAGGGTAACAAGCGCGCACATGGCAGTGTACCAAATGGGACTCGCAACACGGGACACCGTGCTGTGGTTGAGTCAGTACAAGGACCGGGGAGAATTGGATCGGCTGCTTTCTCGTGGTTCTCCCCTCCGAACGGAGAAAAAAGGTTTGGGTGCGATCTCGCTTAAGGAGGCGAACCGTGTAAAGCGGGAGTGTCGGTGGGAGGCAGAAGAGGCTTGGCGTCGCGTGCAAGCCCGAGAGCTAGCGGCCGGTAGAACTGAAGTGCCATCGACCGGGAAGCGGGGGACTGGCGGGGGGAAGAAGAGAAGACGCAAGCGGCGTTCTCTCCTGGGGTGGCGGTTGACCGAGAAGCAGCAGCAGATACTCCAAATGGTCGCCGAGTGCAACGGGAACAAATCCGAAGCAGCCCGGCGATTGAGGCTGGACGTATCGACTGTTCGACAACACTGGAGAGCCGGCATGGAGAAGTTGGGCAAATTGGCGACAACTTCCAAGGCTCCAAAGAAGCAACGGCTCCCGAGTGATCGACGGGGGCAAGCGGATGTGTCAGAAAGTGACGACCGGCGACGCGGGTAGGGGCACGTTGGGGGTACAGTTGGGGGCAGTTTCCTGAATTCTTGAATTCCCGTTTTCTTCGGGAAAACACGACACTTCTTGTGGGCTCTGGGGGTATCTCGGCGCGCATAAATACCCCCATTCGCTGGTTAGGGTGTGGACTTGATTCCAACCAAGAACCAGAGGCCCAAACAATGAAGAAACCCAGGCTGACGCCCGCCGAAGAGCGGGCTTACGTGGATCTGGCACGCGCCGCCCGGCGGCTACGGCGAGCCAAAGAACTAAGGCACAAGAGACAGAAGGATTTGAGGCGACCGGCTAGCCGGCAGGAGGTTCCCCATGCCCAACCATGACCACGGCGGAAGGACCACCACAACCACTACCGGCGTTGTCGGCCTTGCCCCGAATGTCGAGGCCATCGTGCCCGAGTTGCTAACCACCAAGCAAGCAGCGGCGTTGTGTGGTCTTGGCGAAAGAACCCTTTGGAGATTCAGTCGATCCGGTGTTTCCCCGAGGCCGCTGAAAATTGGGCACGGTCGAAATGGTGCCGTGCGCTACCGCCGATCCGAGATTCTCGCATGGATCGCGGGCGACTGCAAGAGAGTGGATGGGAGGGCCGACCTATGACGATCCCGACCGACTTTCTGAAAGCCCTCTTCGCCTCCGGCGACTACATCCTGATTCGACCGATCGAGAGCTGGATCGAAGACAAGAAAAAGAGAAGTCGGGTGGATTACCGAGGCATCAGGTATTTCCACGTTGGCCTCAATGGCGGCAACGGCTGGCAAAACCTTGATCGGTCTCTTCGGATCTTCCTCAAGGCGATTGTCCGGAGATCCGCAACCGAACGAAGCAACCTGTTCTACGGCGTGTGCCCGAGGTTCGGGCAGGGCGATGGCCACACGAATTATGACCAAGCCTGGCAGATTTGCACCGTCCGGGCACTCTGGTGTGACATAGACCAATGCACGGTCGATGAGGCCCGCGAACGAATCAAGGCTGCCGGTCTGCCTGAGCCATCTATCATCGTCTGGAGTGGTAACGGCTGCCACCTTTATTGGATTTTGGCCCTGCCATTCTTGATAGACGATGTTGGCGATCCTGCCCCGGTCTTCACCGAGTTCATCGACCAGGAGCCCGGTAAGAAGAAACGACCACGAAAGTACATTTTGGGGCAGGGCGGCGAGAGGCTCTATCTCGATATCAAGCGGCACGTGCCAGCCCTCAGTGCCAAGGCACAACTTGTGCAAAATGTGCTGAGTGGCATCACGGTGAGAATCGGTGCCGACCACGCCTTCGACCTTTCCCGTCTGCTGCGTCTCCCCGGCACGATGAACCGCAAAGACGAGCGGAACGGCCGGACGCCAGTACCGTGCGAACTCGTCGAATGCGATCCGAGCCGCCGGTATCCCTTCAGCGTTTTTGCCGGTTTTGCCTCAGCATCATCCGACCGGAAGAACATACACACCCAGGACATTGACTCCGCGAACCCCGCGCGCGGGTGCCGGGGCCGGTCGAAGAGCACAGGCGATTGGCAGCGTGTGAGCGATTACCGGCCCTGCCCCGTCTGCGGCAAGCCGGACTGGTGCATTTACGTTGGCCCAGACGATATGCCCGAGGCCGCAATCTGTGCGAGAGTTGAGAGCGAACGGCGGGTCGGAGAGGCCGGCTGGCTCCATCGCTTTGAGGAGAGCGGCGAAAACCGGCAACGACGTGGCCGGACGCTAAGCCGGGCCTTTCTTTTGGCGTCGCAATTGGCTCAAGGACAACCGAACTTGGCGGCCATGGCTGAGCAGTGGCGAATGCCGGAGAACTCGCACCAGTTGTTGCGGTTGGGGAACAGCCTGGGCCTGTCGCAGACAAGCCTTCTCCGCCTGGGAACTGGATGGTCCGACGATCGCTGGTGTTGGTCATTCCCAATGCGTGATGCCGACGATCGAGTTGTTGGCATCCGCCTGCGTCGGCCTGACGGTTCAAAGCTGTCGGTCAAGGGTGGCCATGAGGGGCTATTCATCCCCGAAGGCATGGACTCCGGCGGCCGGCTGCTGATTTGCGAAGGTCCCACCGACTGCGCAGCCCTCTTGGAACTTGGTTTCCAGGCAGTCGGGCGACCAAGTTGCACCGGCGGCGTGAAGCAGTTCTGTCTTCTGGTCCAGCGATTGGTGCCGGAGGAAGTGGTCATCGTATCCGATAGCGACGAGCCGGGGCAACGCGGAGCAGAGGATCTTGCGTCGGTACTTGTAGGGTACTGCCCTTCGGTTCGGGTCATCCGACCGCCGGATGGTGTGAAGGATGCGCGGGAGTGGAAGCGGCTCGGGGCGACGGCAGCCGAAGTGCAAGCGTCGATCGACGCGGTACGCAAACGCCGGCTAGTGATCTTTAGTGAGAAAGGCAGGTGATATCAATGGTAGAGAATGGTCAGATGAACATAGAGTGGATACCCCCGAACGCCAGAGCAAATACGGGGACCATCGTTGTGAGGCTTGGTTCGGACGCCTACACGAACCGTCTGGACATAATGAAGACGAACGCTCGGTCCAACCTATTGGATGAACTGACGGAGCGATGGCCGGTCCTCCAAGAACCGGCACAGCAGCAAAGCGTCACAGAGAAGCTTGAGGATATCGCGGCGAATGAAGCTTCACGGCTGGCAAAGCTATCCGAGACAAACGCGGCCAAGCACACGCAGCCCCAAACGGAAGAACTCTTGGCGACGATGCCCAAGGAAATCCTCGTGGAAGCCCGAGCGATGCTTGAGTCTCCTTGCCTCATGGAGGTTATTGTCGAGGACCTCGACAAACTTGGGGTCGCGGGAGAGGGTAAGGTTAAGCAGACGCTTTTCCTTGTCGGCGTCTCACGCCGGCTGCAACGTCCCTTGGCAGCGATGCTTCAAGGACCATCGTCGTCGGGAAAGTCCTTTCTCGTGACTCGAATGGCTAGCCTATTCCCACCCGAGGCGGTCTTCATGGCGACGCAACTGACGCCTGAGGCACTGTACTACATGGACCCTGGGAGCCTGGTGCATCGTTTTGTCGTTGTGGGCGAGCGACGACGGGCAGAAGATGATCATGCGGCTGATGCAACCCAGGCGCTACGTCAGATGCTTTCCGAGGGCCGGCTTTCCAAGGCGGTGCCGATCCAAATGAACGGGGTGTATCGCACCGTGCTGATGGAGCAGGAGGGCCCCATTTCCTACGTGGAATGCACGACACTGACGGAGATTTTTGAAGAAGATGCCAATCGCTGCATCTTGCTGACAACGGATGAGCGGCCGGAGCAGACCCGTCGCATCCTGACAGCAACGGCAGCGGCCTACAGTGGAGGCGTTACCGACGATGCGCAACGAATTATCGACCGGCATCACGCTCTTCAACGGATGCTGAAGTCGCATACGGTATTGATCCCGTTTGCCGAGAGACTGGCCGAGTTGATCGACGATAAGCGGGTCGAGACTCGCCGAGCGTTCCCCCACCTTCTCGGCTTGATCCAAGCATGTTGCTTACTGCACCAGCGCCAACGGGAGACAGATAGCGACGGCCGGCTGCTGGCGAATGAGGAAGACTATTTTATTGCTCGTCACTTGCTGGCCGGCCCCCTATCGCGCCAGCTAGGAGGCCAGATTTCTGAGCCGGCAGCCCGTTTCCTTGATCGTCTGCGTGAGTGGTTTAGTACAGAGGAGATGTTCACGACGTCGGATGCAAGGCGAAAGGAGACCGGGTCGAAATCCTCGGTGTACGCATGGCTTAAGGAGCTTCGAGAGGTCGGTTCGGTGGAGCAGGTCGAGGCACCGAGAGGGAATCAGGCGGCAAAATGGCAGATTTTCAGTCATGGACAGAGCCGTGATGCGGTGAAAGTTCTGCCAACCATCAAGGAAGTGTTCCGCACAAACTGACAGAAACATGGAAACAGTGCATAACTCCAAGAGAAATAGAGCTTTATGTTTCCAATTCCGTTCTTGGAAACACCCGGAAACACTGGAGACACGGCCAACTGTTTCCACGCTTCCAGTTGATTCCAGATTGGCATTTGGAAACGTAACTCGTTGTGATGTAACAAGTTGTCGTGTGTTTGCACGTTTCCACTGGAATCACAAGCGTGATATTCTGAGCCGGACACAAAGTTCGGTGACTGCCCCAAGACTCGTGAAAGTACGGCCAGCAAATTAGAGACGAGATACTTGACTGAATGGTAAGTACCGAGTAGGATTGATCCGATGAAGACGAGGCAACCCATGAAGTTGACCGATCAATTGCGGCACTTGGTGCTGACGTGCGGCCAGACCCGATATCGGATTTCCAAAGCTACGGGCATTGCAGAGCCGGTCTTGTGCCGGCTGGTGAGCGGGGAGCGGTTCCTTTCGCCCAACGCTTTGGACACGTTGGCCGGCTACCTCGGGCTGGAGTTGCGGCGCGTCCGCAAGCCCCGAGCGAAGAAAGGCAGGTGAAGTATGGCGAGTCTGTCAAGAGACAAGAACGGAACCAAACGCGTTCTCTTCGCGTTGCGCGGGCAGCGCAAGTGCCTCCGGCTGGGCGGGATGCCCGTCAAGGCCGCCCAGACCGTCAAGGCGCACGTGGAGGCCCTGGTCTGGGCAATCGAGAGCAACACGGCCCCGGACAGCGACACGGCCGCATGGGTTGCAGACCTCGGGCCGGCCTTGTTCGCCAAGCTGTTGGCGCTGGGGTTGGTCGCGGCGCGGCCCGAGCAAGAGCCGAAACCAACCGCGGGGCTTGGTGCATTTCTGGCCGAACACGTCAATCGGCGAATCGACGTGAAGCCGGCGACCAAGGAAGTATGGGGACAGGTGGTCCGCAACCTGGTCGATTGCTTTGGCGAAGCCCGCGACTTGGCCACCATCGACGAAGGGGCGGCCGAAGACTTCAAGATGTACCTGGTAGGGCAAGGGTTGGCTTCGACCACCGTTCACAAGCGGCTGCAATTCGCGCGGGGCTTCTTTCGAGCGGCGATGAAACGGAAGCTGGTTGCATCCAATCCCTTTGCCGAAGTGACGGCCAAGGCAGCGATGAAGAGTGACCGGGAGCGGTTCGTCACACGGGATGAAACCGCGCGGTTGCTTGACGCCTGCCCCAACGTGCATTGGCGGGTCATCGTGGCGCTTGCCCGATTCGGCGGGCTACGCTGCCCGAGCGAAGTCTTGTCCTTGGAGTGGCTTGGCGTGGATTGGGAGCGCGGCAGAATCCGAGTTGCCAGCCCGAAGACGGAACACCATCCGGGCAAGGCGAACCGAGAGATTCCCATGTTCCCGGAGCTACGGCCAATCTTGGAGGAAGCGTTTGAGGCGGCCCCGGATGGCGCGGTGTACGTGGTCGGAGGCGGGTATCGGGAGGCAGCGACCAGCCCGAGCGGCTGGCGAAACTGCAACCTACGCACCCAATTCGGGCGCATCCTGAAGCGGGCCGGCTTGGAACCATGGCCCCGGCTTTTCCATGCCTTGAGGGCATCCCGGGAGACCGAGCTTGCGGCGGAGTACCCCGTTCACGTGGTAACGTCGTGGCTTGGGAACACCCCCCGGATTGCGATGAAACACTACCTTATGACCACGGAAGCCGACTTTCAGCGGGCCGCGGGAGTGGAGGCGGCGCAAAAAGCGGCGCACTTCGATGATGATTCGTCGCAAAATGCGGCGCAGCCCATATCCGCCACGGCCCGCCAAGAGCGTCAAGAAACGGCACAACCCCAAGGTATGCTTGGGGTTGTATCATGTGATGGCGAGTGCCGGCCAGACCCGGCGGGAATCATTAGCGGAGAGGGAGGGATTCGAACCCTCGGAGGAGCTTATAGCCCCTCACGGATTTAGCAAACCCGCGCATTCGACCACTCTGCCACCTCTCCAAGTA
>Ga0172371_10012452_pt1 | contig 11201 bp, 8 predicted proteins | sample Lak12m_FD_114543 | JGI IMG/M metagenome (GOLD analysis project Ga0172371, IMG submission 114543) | Freshwater microbial communities from Kabuno Bay, South-Kivu, Congo - kab_022012_12m | ecosystem: Environmental > Aquatic > Freshwater > Lake | place: Democratic Republic of the Congo: South-Kivu...
CAGCCGATCGACAAGAGCCGGCCGACCGGCACGTGCTGCCCGATGAGGGCGAAAATTCCCCTCCGTCGCTGCGACGAGATGGCCAGGATCTCCGGACCGAAAGGATACTCCGCGGTAATGTACTGGGCGTAGAACGCCGCGAGGTAGGCGTCGGTGTACTGCGGGTTCATAAACTGCACCCCGCACCGCCGGCATCGGGAGATCGCAATTCCCCGATGGTCCCGGTGATAGAGGACGATGCCCGCATCGCTGCACATCGGGCAACGGTCCAGCGGCGCGTCGAACTCCCGCGGCAATTCTTCCGACATGCCACGCTCTCCGTGAATCTCCGCCTTCAAGTTCCTCCAGGCACTCGCCTGAATCGAAGCACATCTTGTGCCCTGGCGAGGCAAATGACAATAGCCTTTCGGCTCGTTCCGGGAAGCCAAGAGATATTCTGTAGGGAACGCCCTCTGTGGCGTTCCGCGAATCGGTATGGATACCACATCCCGGCACCTCGGAACGCCGCGGAGGGCGTTCCCTAGAGACTCCAATATGGCGTCACGCCACCCGGTGTGTTAACATGGAGTCCGATGGCATTCGTGGTCTTGTGTTGTACTTCGACTGGAGATCAACCGTGGGCAAGGGTGTTCTCGATCTGCTGGTTCCAGAAACACCGATTGCGGTCATTGACTTCGAGACGACGGGTCTGAGTCCCGGCGTCGATCGTGTCGTTGAGGTATCCGTGGTGCGTCGAGATCCGGGGGGTAACGCGGAAATCGTCTTGGATACACTTGTGAATCCGCGTCGCCCCATGGGAGCAACAGAAATCCACGGCATCACCGATGCCGATGTGGCGGACGCGCCGACGTTCGAGGAGATAGCCGAGGGCGTATCACGAGCGATTTCCGGGTGCGTTGTCGCAGCCTACAACGTCTACTTCGACATGCGCTTCTTCGACTACGAGATGCAACGCGGCGGCTATCGACTGAATCCACCGCACATGTGCCTCATGTATCTTCGACCGCTCTTGGGTTTGGGCCCTCGGTGTTCCTTGGGCGAAGCCTGCCAGTCGCATGGTGTGGACTATTCTGGCTCACACCGTGCCGCTGATGACGCCGAAGCATCGGCTCATCTCATGGAATACTACCTCGCTGTGATGGAGACGGAGGGCATTCGTCGCTTTCACGAGCTGTCGGCCCGCGGGACTTACAAATTCCTGCGCAGTTTCGAGAATGGTCTTCTTCAGTGTGATGCCGAAGTCAACCGGAACACTTGCAGACGGTCCCGCTCGCGGAGGTGCCAGCCCGACCAGGGTGGAACCGGCGCTGTCCCTGATATCCTGCCGCAAGCTGAGGTGAAGGTCCGTGCCGGCATCCCCTTGTACTGGGATGCGCTCAAGAGCGCTGTGGCCGACCTTGAGATCGACGACGCGGAAATCGAGAACCTTCGCCGTATTGCAATTGCGCACGGTCTACGCCGAGAGCAAATTCGCATGCTGCACGGTCGCACGTTTGCAAGCGTCATCACCGAATTCATCAGCGATCAGTGGTTGGATGACAGCGAGTGCCGGAAACTGAAACGCCTTCACGCGTGCCTGAGCAGGCTGGGCTGGGCACCCGGGGAGTGATTCGCGCGGAATCTATCGACGCAACAATTCCTCCAACTCTCTTTCAGAAATGACTCGCACGCCCAGCTCGCGTGCCTTCAGGAGCTTGGAGCCGGCATCCGAACCAACGACCACGAAGTCGGTCTTCTTCGACACGCTCGAAGTGGCGCGCCCGCCGTGTCGCTCGATCAGGCTGTTGATTTCTTCGCGACTGTACTTTTCCAGGGTCCCGGTGACCACCAGAGTCTTGCCTTCCAAAGGGCGGGACGTCGTGCCGGGCGCGCCTTGATGTTCCATGTCAACGCCGCATTGCTTGAGGTCAGCGATCGTGCGTTGACCGAAATCGTTGTGAAGCCATTCGTACACGGTCTGCGCAATAACAGGGCCGATTTCGTTCGTCTCACTCAAGTCCCCTGCGGTCGCGGCCATCAGCGCGTCCATTGAGCCAAATCGATTCGCAAGAACCGCTGCCACACGTCCACCCACGTGACGCACGGTTAACGCATTCAAAAGCCGCGCAAGCCCTCGTCCCTTGCTCTTGGCGATCAGGTCCAGTTGATTCCCTGCCTCTCTCTCGCTCATGCGAATCTTGCGCTTCAATCGGCTCAAATCTTCGACGTTCAAACGGTAAAGGTCGCCGTAGTCACGCACGAGCCCTTCCTCGATGAGTTGCTGGATACGAGTCTCGCCAAGACCAGCGATTCCCTTCTTCTTGCCTCCTACCTTCACGCCGTTCGCGTAAAACGTGATTCGCTTCGCCAACTCTCCATGTCCGAGGCGCTCTAAGGCGTATGCGCGGCGCCTCTTGGTCTTGGGGGCGGGACCTTCTGAAGGCTTTCCCGGCCTGGCGTCCATACTGACTCCTGCGTCCTTCATGTCCGCAATGGTGTCCGGTCCGATTTCCTCGTGGACCCACTGGTACACCGTATCGGCAACGATGGGGCCCATGCGGCGCACCTCCGCAAGGTCCTCACGTCTCGCGCTCAGGAGACTCTCCATTGACCCGAAGTGATCTGCCAAGGGCGTAGCGTATTGCTCCTTGATTTGGCCCATGGACAATGCGCGAAGGAGCCACGCGAGGCCAAAACTCTTGCTCTTCTGAATCTCGGCGACAATCTCTTGTGCGAGTCTTGCCCCCCATTCCACGACCCATTCTAGGTCGGTCAGTTGCTCGACACCCAGCCGGTACAGGTCGCCGTAGGAACGCACGAGGCCCTTATCGACCAACTGGTCGACGAGCTTGTCGCCCAGGCCCTCGATATCCATGGCGTTGCGGCTGGCGTAGTAGCGGATCCGCTCCTTGACCTGGGCGGGGCAGGCGGGGTTGGGGCAGCGGATGTAGACGCCGCCTTCGTCCTTGACCAGTTTCGTGTCGCACTCCGGGCACCGGTCGGGGAAGACGAACTTCCTGAGCGGGCCTTCGCGCTCGTCTGTTTTCACGCGAACGATGTGCGGGATGATCTTGCCCGCCTTCTCCACCACGACCACGTCCCCCTCGCGCACGTCTTTGCGTTCGATCTCGTCGGCGTTGTGGAGGCTGGCGCGGCTGACGGTCGTGCCGGCCAGTTCGACCGGCTCCAGCTCGGCCACGGGCGTGATCGCCCCCGTCTTGCCCACCTGGACGCGAATGGCATTGAGCCGCGTGGTGGCCTCGTACTTCTCGAACTTGTAGGCGATGACCCAGCGGGGGGCCTTCGACGTGGCCCCGAGCCGCTCGCGCTGGTCGTAGCGGTTCACCTTGAGCACCAAGCCGTCGATCTCAAAATCGATCTCGTGGAGCCGCTCGATGAGCTGCTCGCAATGCTCGACCGCCGCGGCAAAGCTGCCGAAGCATGCGACCATCGGCGTGGCCGGGAGGCCGAAGGAGCGTATTTCGTCGATGAACTCCGTATGGGTCTGTGCCCGGAGCCCTTCGCAATAGCCGACTCCGTGACAGAAGAATCGCAGTCGCCGCTCGGCACAGAGCCGCGGGTCCAAGAGCCGGATACTCCCGGCTGTGACGTTCCGCGTGTTGGCAAACGGCGGCTCCCCCTTGCGTTTCTGGACCTCATTGAGCAGCACGAGGTCGGAGTTGGTCATGTAGACTTCGCCGCGGACTTCCAAGAGCGGGGGCACGTCGCGCCCGCGGAGCCGGAGCGGCACCCCGCCCACCGTGCGGATGTTGTGCGTAATGTCGTCGCCGACGCGGCCGTTGCCGCGGGTGACGCCACGGGCGAGAACGCCGTCCTCGTAGACGAGCGAGACGGCCACGCCGTCGATCTTGAGTTCCACGACCCACTCGATCGACCGGCCCGGCAGGAGCTTGGCCGTCCGCTCGCCGTATTTCTTGAGGTCCTCGATGCTGTACGTGTTGTCGATCGAGAGCATCGGGGTGCGATGCTCGACCGGCGTGAGCCCCTCGACCGGTTCTTCGCCGACCCGCTGCGTCGGGCTGTCGGGGGTAACAAGCTCCGGGTGGGCGGCCTCCAGGGCCTTGAGCCGCTTCAAGAGCTTGTCGTATTCCAGGTCGCTGATCTCCGGCGCAGCCTCGACGTAGTACTTGTGGTCGTAGTGCCGGATCTTCTCGCGAAGCCGGGCGACCTCGTCGGCGGGAGCGGTGGGCATGGGAAGGACTCCTGCGGGCAAGAGCGGAAAGCCGAAAGAGGAAAGCGGAAAGCCGAGAGCCGCGGTTCGGCCGCTTATCCGTCACCCGGGTTCCTTGGTCGGCAGGCGTTTATGGGCTTTGGTCTTCTTGATAGCCGTCACGACGATCTTGAGAAGTTCTTCTCCCTCGCGGTGCAAGAGAGCCAGTTTGATTGACCAAACACAAACGTCCCATCCCGCTCTCCCACTTCCGCTTTCCGCTTTCCGCTCTACTCGCACCCGCAGGCCGCCAGGCACGGTGCGCTCATACCCCGCAAGGGATGGGGGATGAGGCAGAGGAACTTCAGCGGGCCCGAGCCGGTGTTGCGGAACTGGTGCACCAGGTTCGGCGGCACGAAGACCGCCGTGCCGGGACGCAGGGCGTGTTCCGCGCCTCCCAGCAGCACGATCGCAGTCCCCTCGAGCACGAAGACTTCGTGCTCGTGGCCGTGACTGTGTTTCGGCGTGTGCCCCCCCGGGGCGATCTCGAACTGCCGCATGGTGAAACTCGGGGCGCCGTCCTGCTCGCCGATCAGGCAGCGGCTCATCGCCCCGGCCGCCCCCTCGACTTGCACTGCCGCCAGCGGGACACTTTCGCAATGGACCACTTTCATGATCGTCTCCTCGCGACCGCGACAAAGGAAGACCTCAAGGCCGACGACTCCCAGCACCGTGCCGGCCTCCGCCGAGGAAACCGAACCGCCGCCTGCCTCGAGGTCCCTGCCGCGTGCGGGCACGGGCCCGCACGCGACACAAGTCAATGTATGCCCGTCGGCGGCGTTTTGTCAAGAGTCCCGGAGAGAACCTGACGACGGATGGGCGAGTCGGCGACGGGAGCTCTCGCCTCCGTGTACCTCCGAGTCCTCCGCGGTGAGGAACCGGATCTACCACGGAGGACACGGAGGGCGCGGAGGGAGGAGGTTGACGGCATGGAGGGAAGTGAAGTTTGCACCAACGGCGCCTGCGGCTTTTCGTCGCAGGCGGTTTGTCTTACAATATCCGCGATCGAATGCCGCATCTCATTCGCCCTCCACGGGCCGAAAGGGAGCCGACCGCGATGCCTGCGCCGACTGATCGAAACGGGTCGAAGACCGCTGCCGCAACCCCGGGCTCGGCGGCGCCGACGCGATTCCGCTGGGCGATCGTGGCCCTGCTGTGCGCGGTGGCGATGGTGCTCTACATCGACCGCGTGAATCTCATGGTGGCCATCGCCTATATGAAGGAGGAGTTCGGCTTCTCGGAAGAGGCCTGCGGCGACGTGCTCAGCGCCTTCCACTTCGGCTATGCGGCGGGCCTGGTGCCCGGCGGATGGCTGGCCGACCGCTTCGGCCCGTACCGCGTGCTCACGGGCGCGGGCATTTCCTGGTGCGTGTGCACGGTGCTCATCGCCTGCGTGGGGCAGGACGTTGCCTCGCCGTGGTTCGCCGTGGTCGGCGTGCTCTTCGCTCTCCGTTTCCTTCTCGGCCTGTGCGAGGCCTGTGCGTTTCCCACCTTCGGCAAGGCCGTGGCCCAGTGGATGCGGCGCACGGAGCGGGCCCAGGCCAGCGGATTGATCCACTCCGGGGCCGGATTGGGCGGCGCGCTGGCCCCCCTGTTCATCGTCTGGATCGTCGTCCACCTGGGGTGGCGCGAGTCGTTTGTCATCTCGGGGGTCATCACCTTGGCAATCACGATCGTCTGGGCCTGGCTGGCCGCCGACGACCCGGCGAAGCACCGCATGGTGTCGCCCGAAGAACTCAAGCTCATCGCCGCCGAGAAGGAGGAGATGCACTCCCAGCCGCTCGATGCGGCATGGTTCCGGAGAGCCGCGCGGTCCCGCAGCCTCTATCTCTTGTGCGCGAGCGAGTTCTTCTACGGACTCGGCGGCTTTGTGTTCATGACATGGTTCTTCCGCTACTTCCGCGACGTGCGTCACGTCGGCGACATGTTCTCGGGCTTCTTCTCGTCGTGCAACTGGCTGGCCATGGCGATCGGTGCCCCCCTGGGCGGGCTGCTTTGCGACCGTTGCGTGCGCCGGTGGGGAAGCCCGTGGGGCCGCCGCGCGGTGCCGCTGGTCTCGATCGTGGCGTCGGGCCTGTGCAGCATCGCGGCCCCCGCGATCGCCAACAACGTGGCCTCGGCCGCGGTCTTTGCCCTTTCCGCCGGCTTCCTCTACGCGGCCGCGGCCGCGTTCTGGTCGACCCTGATCGACATCACCCGCCGCGGGGCGGGCATCATGGGCGGACTCATGAACGGTATCGGGAGCCTCGGCGGCGCGCTCGGCGCCATGTTCTTCGCCCGGCTCATCCCAGTGCTCGATTACCAGGGGGCGCTCCAGTGCTCGGGCGCCATGGCCATCGTTGCCGGCGTCGTCTGGCTCGGCATCGACAGCTCCAAACAGATCGACTCCACGGAGAATCGCACATGAAGATCACCCGCTTCGCGATCGAACAGTACGAAACCGACTCGCTCGCCTTCCGCTGGCGCGACGGGCTCATCGGCAGCCCCGGCGGCAAGGGGCGAGAGAACCTCCTCCGCGTGAGCACCGACGCCGGAATCGACGGCCTGGTGTGGCTCTCCCACGCCGCCATTGCCCGTGATCTGGTCGAGAGGTGCTTCGCGCCGATGTTCCTCGGCGCCGACCCCCTCATGCGGGAGAAGATCTGGTACGAGGTCTGGGAGCGGGACCGGCTGGAAGAATTCCCCATGTACGCCCTGGGATACCTCGACGTGGCCCTCTGGGACATCGCGGCCAAGGCCGCGGGCGTGCCGGCCTACCAGGCGATGGGCGGCCACAAGCACCGCGCCAAGGCCTATGCCAGCACCGTCACCATGGAGACGCTCGACGACTATCTCCGCCTGGCCGACCGTTGCCTGGCCAAAGGCTACAAGGCGATCAAGCTCCACGTGTGGGGCCGAATCCACGACGACGTCCACCTCGTGCGCAAGCTCCGCCAGCACGTCGGCCCCGGCATCGAGATCATGCTCGACGGCAGCGCGGGCTACACCCTCGAAGAATCGGTCCGCCTCGGCCGCGCCATGGAAGAGGCCGACTACCTCTGGCTCGAAGAGCCGATGCGGGAATTCAACCTGTTGGCCTACGAGAAGCTCTGCCAGACCCTCGATATCGCCATCCTCGCGGCCGAGTGCACCGACGGCTGCCATTTCAACGCCGGGGAATGGCTGCGGCACGGGGCTTGCGACCGGCTCCGCACCAGTTGGTTCTACAAGGGAGGGCTGACCGGGGCCCTCAAGACCGCCCATCTCGCCGAGGCATTCCAGGTACAGGCCGACGTACACGGCTGCGGCTGGGGATCGCTCCACTTGATCTGTGCCCTACCCAACTCGCTTTACTACGAGAGCCTGGTGCCCGAGGAGTGCATCCCGGATGCCACGCTGGCCGGCCCCGTGCTCCCGGACGCCGACGGCTGGGTCTCCCCCGCCGCCACGCCCGGCATCGGCTGGGAGCCCGATCCGAGCAAACGCGTGACGTGATGCCACCTGAATAAGCTTATAGGACCCCGGGAGTGTGGCACTGCTTGACCGCTGCCGGCCCAGTTCATCCTCTAGGGGGAAACGGCCTTCCGGCAGCGGTCAAGCAGCGCCACACCGCGAGGGACGGCTCGGGAGAATCACGCAACGCCATTTACTCGACGAACTGCGACAGCCTTTCGAGGATTTCGCCCTCGGGGCTGCGGATCGTCACCTCCAGGGGCATTTGGCCGGGGAGGTTGTGGGTGGCGCAGCCGAAGCACGGGTCGTAGGCCCGGAAGGCCATCTCGACCATGTTCAGGAGCCCTTCGGTCACCTTGCCCTTGCGGATCAATCCTTGGGCCGCCTTCTTGACCGACATCGAGATCGGGGCGTTGTTGTTGGTCGTGCCGACGACGAGGTTCACCCAGGTGAGGATTCCCCGTGCGTCGGTGGCGTAGTGGTGCGTGAGCGTGCCCCGCGGGGCCTCCACGCAGCCGACCCCCTCGGTGGGCGTCGCGGTGGGCAGCACCCGGTACTCCTTGCTCGTGATCTCCGGATCGGTCGCCAATTCGACCCAACGCTCCGCGGCATAGAGCAATTCCACCAGGCGAGCCCAGTGCGTGGCCAGGGTGTGATGGATCGGCTTGCCGCCCAGGGTTTCGTACATCCGCTTGTACTCGGCGTTGGCCAGGGGCGTGGCCATCCCTTCGGCCACGTTGCACCGCGAGAGCGGCGTGGCCTTGTAGACGCCCGAGTCGGCCCCGTCCACGAGCCCCTTCCAGCCCACCTTCTTCAGGTACGGGAACTTCAAGTAGCTCCACGGCTCGACCCGCTCCGCGATGTACTCCTGATACTGCGCCGCCGGGTACTTGGCGTGCTCCTTCCCGTCGGGACCGGTCACGCGGATCAGCCCGTCGTAGAAGTTGGTGAAATTGTTGGCGTCGACCATCCCCATGTTGTAGGTCTTGTGGACGTAGGTGTCGGACGTGACGAGCTTCACGTAGTCGCTGTTCTTGAGCACCACGTCCTCGAAGAGCTTCAGCGAGAACTTGCCGAACTCGATCGCGTCGCGCCCGAGCCGCTCGATCTCCTGACGCTGCTCTTCGTTGATCCCCTTGCTCACCCCGCCGGGCAGGCCCCAGTTGGGGTGGACGCGCCGCCCGCCGATCATCTTGATCAGCTCGTGGCCGTCGCGGCGCATCTTGAGCACCTTGCCGGCGATGTCCATGCCCACTTTCTTGACCACGCCGAGGATATTCCGCTCAGCAGGCGGGGCGTTAGGACCGACCACGAAGTCGGGCCCGCCCAAGGCGTAAAAGTGGGTCGTATGGTCCGTGGCGAAGAAGATGTTGTAGAACATCTCGCGGAGCTTCTTGGCCGCCGGCGGCGGATCGACGTGGAAGAGGACATCCAACGCCTTGGTGGCCGCGATATGGTGCGCGTCGGGGCACACGCCGCAGATGCGGGCCGTGAGGTTCGGCATGTCCTCGGCCGGACGGCCCACGCAGAACCGCTCGAAGCCGCGCAGCTCCGGGATCTGCAAGTAGGCGTTAGCCACGTCGCCCTGGTCGTCGAGAAAAATGTCGATCTTGCCGTGACCTTCCAGACGCGTAATCGGATCGATCGAAACTCGCTTCATTAGTCTTCTCCTTTTCTGGTGTAAGAAAAGGAAAAAAGGGAAAAGGGGGAAAAGGGAATAACTGAAAATGGCTCTTGTCTTCTCTCTTTCCCTTCTCCCCCCTTTCCCCTTTTCCCTTTCTTACACCTTTCTTTTTCTTCTTCTGGCTTATCGCTTCTGCGCACCGTTGCCGGCGGCCGGGAGCTTCTTGCGGCGCAACTGGCTGGCGGCCAGGCTGAACCGGTAGAAGCTGCCGACCGGGTCCGGGATCCCTTCCTCGATGATCCGGTCGATTTCCGCCGGGTCCTGGGAGTCGATCACCGAAGCCAGGGCGGACATCAGCCGGGCGCCGTAGTCTCGCACTCCGTCGTTCGGGCCGTGGCAACCGATGCAAGGGGAGTTGACTTGCGGGCACAACGCCTTGCAGCCCGCCCGCGTGGCAATGCCGCAGCAGAGAAGCCCCTGCTCCAGCAAGCAGGTTTCTTCGTCCGGCTTGATCTGCCACGTGCGATAGAATTTCTTGATCTTCTTCTCGTTCCGCTTCCGGGGGCATTCGTCGCAAACCGTCGTGCTGGCCCCGATCACCGAGCCGGGGGCGGGGAGCTTGCCCTCGAGGATGGCGGTGACGGCGGCCAGGATGTTCTCGGCCTCCGGCGGGCAGCCCGGGAGGTAGTAGTCGACCGGGACCGTCTGGCCGAGGGTCTTCAGCGTGTCGTAGAAGACCGGCAGGTAGAGCGTGCCTTCCGGCATCGAGGTTTCGTGCTGCGGGCGGAGGTCCTTGGGGTTCTCCGTCGAGCCGCCTTGCTTGTAGGAAGTATCGAAGACCTCTTGGCCGGTGCTCAGGTTGGCCAGGCCCGGGATGCACCCCTCGTGGGCACACGAGCCGAAGGCCACCAGCACCTTCGACTTCTTGCGCAGCAGTTGAGCCATGTACTCCTGCTCGCTGGTGCGGATGCCACCGTTGAAGAGGCACACGTCGATCGAGCCGTCGGGCAGCTTCTCGATGTCGCGGACTTTCGCGTCGACGGCCACGGGCCAGAAGACGATGTCGAAGGCTGCGGCCACGTCGAGGATCTTCTCGTTGATCGCCAGCACGGCGATTTCGCAGCCGCCGCAGGAGGCGGCCCAATAGAGGGCGAGTTTCGCCTTGGGGGTTTGTTGCACCGCTGTCATGACTGGACCTCCATCGCCGCTTCATGTTCCTTGAGAATGCCCTCCAGGGCCTCCTGGCGGTCGCCGTCCTCGTTCCAGTTGGCGGGCCAGTTGAGCGGTCCGAGCGGGCGGACCGAGTCGACCAGCTTGGTAATCGTCTCGGCCAACTGCTGGCCCTCGGCCGCCGAAGCCCACACGAGCTGGAATCGCTCCGGCTCGATTCCCATCTCGGAGAGCGTGTGCTTGAGCATCGCGTAGCGCCGCATCGCCTTGTAGTTCTGGTCCACGTAATGGCACTCGCCGGGATGGCATCCGGCGAGCATCACCGCGTCGGCGCCCAGCGCGAAGGCGTTGAGCACGAAGGTGGGGTCGACGCGCCCGCTGCACATGACGCGAAGAATGCGGATATTGGCCGGGTATTTGATCCGCGCCGTCCCGGCCAGGTCGGCGGCGCGATACGAACACCAGTTGCACATGAACCCGATAATCTTGGGTTCGAAGACGCTCTTGTCGCTCATTGGAAATGACCCCCAATTGTCACCGTCCTGCGTGGAGGAGAATGAATACGGAATACTGAATAGTGAATACTGAAGGCAGAATGAGGTCCACCAGGGTTCTATCTCGTCGAGAGCATTCTGAATTCCGTATTCCGTATTCCAGTAGTTCCAAGTTCAGCTCATGGCGGCCAGGTGACGCAAGGTCTTGAGCCATCGTGCAATAGGACGACGATTTCGTGGACGAGCCAATCGAGCATGCGCTTGAAGCGAA
>Ga0172371_10012455_pt1 | contig 11199 bp, 13 predicted proteins | sample Lak12m_FD_114543 | JGI IMG/M metagenome (GOLD analysis project Ga0172371, IMG submission 114543) | Freshwater microbial communities from Kabuno Bay, South-Kivu, Congo - kab_022012_12m | ecosystem: Environmental > Aquatic > Freshwater > Lake | place: Democratic Republic of the Congo: South-Kivu...
GCATACAGAGATAAGATCGAGAGGCTGTTTCGGAGATGGCATTCATAAAAACATGTAAGGTATCATCGAAAAACAAAAGATAGATGACGACTGCAAAATCTCCTGACCTAATCAATAAAAAAAGATAGTAATAGTTCAGCGCCCCCTCCCGCCGGTGGAGGGGGAATATTTATCAGCGAATCTAATAAGGTATTTCGATGATAAATATTCCCTCTCTACTGGCGGGAGGGGGTTAGGGGGATGGGGCACTGAACTATTACTATCTTTTTTTATTGATTAGGTCAGGAGATTTTGCAGTCGTCATCTATCTTTTGTTTTTCGATGATACCTTACATGTTTATATGAATGCCATCTCCGAAACAGCCTCTCGATCTTATCTCTGTATGCCATTGAAATTAGAAGTATAACAATTGCAAACCCCAAGAGTATAGAAAAATTATAATACTGGTGTTTACGAATATAGGAGCCCCCGAGGGTTAAGAGGATAGTTCCCAGAAGTCTTCCGGTGCTGCCAATTACAAGGAATTCTGTTGTGGTTAGGTGTCCAAGCCCAATGATGTAGCATAAAAAATCCTTTGGAAACCCTGGAATAAGAAATAGAAGGAAGATCAGGAATGCGCCTTTATGACGGAGGAGATAATCGAACCGGCCTATGGTTTTTTTGTCTACAAATTTTTCTACAAAAGGTCTTCCAAAGGCTTGCGAGAGCGCAAAGGCTATGTAAGAGCCGAGTGTTAGCCCAATAGTGGATAATACAACCCCTATGAAAGTTCCATACAGAATGCCGCCCAAAAAACCCGTAACCTCACCCGGTATTGGCGCAATAACTACCTGTGCAGCCTGCAAGAGAATGAATCCTATAAATGCAGCGGGTCCGAGGGAATCAAGAAAGCGCAACAAACGGGCTTGCAGTAATTTGGTTTCTTGAACTGAAAGGGGAATTAAACCGTATTCATAAGCCGCTAATGCCAATCCAACTATTATTAGCAGGAATATTAACAGCCTGAGCCATATCTTGTTTTTAAATATTGCTATACTGGACTCCTGGCCTATTTTGGTTTTTCCATCATTTGAAGAAATGGTTTAATCAGATCTATCGGAACTGGGAAAATTATTGTTGAGTTTTTCTCTGTAGCGATTTCCGTAAGTGTCTGGAGAAACCTGAGCTGTAATGCAGACGGCGCTGTCGCAATTATATTTGCTGCATCTGCAAGCTTTTGTGATGCCTGAAACTCTCCTTCAGCATGAATAATCTTTGCCCTTCTTTCACGTTCAGCCTCTGCCTGTCTCGCAATTGCTCTCTGCATCTCTATCGGCAGATCAACATTCTTAACCTCGACTGCTGTTACTTTTACTCCCCATGGTTCTGTCTGGAAATCAATAACCTTCTGGAGTTCTGCATTCACCTCTTCCCTCTTGGTAAGGAGGTCATCGAGCTGGCTCTGGCCAAGGATACTCCTGAGTGTTGTCTGCGCTATCATTGAGGTTGCATATAAAAAATCCTCAACCTCTGTAATCGCCTTTATCGGGTCTATTACCCTGAAATAAACAACTGCATTGACTTTAACAGTAATATTGTCTCTTGTTATGATGTCCTGAGCTGGAACATCCATTGCAACAATACGAAGGCTAACCTTGACGAGTCTATCAATTATCGGCCAGATTATAACGAGTCCAGGACCTTTTACAGGTATAACCCTTCCAAGTCTGAACACAACTCCCCTTTCATATTCCCTTAAGATTTTTATCGCACTTGAAAGGAAATATATGATAAAGATTATTATTAAAAGAAAACTCATGAAAGACGGCGCGAAATATGGCATATAAGCCTCCTTTTTAGTGTTAGTGTTAGTGTCAGTTATCGGTGTCGGTCACAGACACTAATCACTGACGCTTCTTCTTACCTTTACTTTTAACCCTGATACGGCTTCAACTATTATACTTTCATTTTTTGAAATAAGCTCATCAGAATATGCTGCCCAGCGTTCCCCATGTAATAATACCATACCTCCGTCTTTAGTTAAGTCTGTATAGGCAACTCCCTTTTCTCCTATAAGGCCTTCCGGACCTGTAACGGGCTTTTTCTTGTAGGCCTTGTAGGCCAGGCCAAATGTCAGAGTGAAGAATAGGGCGGTTATAATAGCAGAAGGGAGAATAATATATAGCGATAGTTTCATAAAAGGCGCTGGTGATTCAAAGAGCATGAGTGAGCCTATAATCATGGCAATTAGTCCTCCAATAGTAAGCACCCCATGAGATATGATCTTTACTTCAAGTATAAAGAGGATAATTGCGAGTATGATTAATAGAAGGCCTGCGTAATTTACAGGAAGTGTCTGAAATGCATAAAAGGCGAGTATAAGGCAGATTCCACCGATTACTCCGGGAAAAATAGAGCCAGGATTTGTCAGTTCAAAAAAGAGGCCATAAAAACCGAGGAGCATAAGCATATATGCGATATTTGGGTCAGAGATAAGATTGAGTATTTTATGCCTGATGCCAATTTCCTCCCTTGTCACGATCGCATTTTTCGTCCTCAGAACTTTCTCCCCGGATGCTGTCTGAACATTTTTGCCGTCAATATCAGAGAGAAGGGAGTTTATATCTTTTGTAATGAGATCTATTACATGCATTTTCAAGGCCTCGCTCTCAGTAGAAGATATACTTTTTCTGACAGCATCCTCTGCCCATTTTGCATTCCTTCCCTTTCTATTCGCAAGGGATTTGATATATGCTGCAGCATCGTTAGTGGCTTTTTCAGCCATTGTTTTATCCATCTTTTCACCAAGGCCTACTGGATGGGCTGCTCCGATATTTGTACCTGGCGCCATGGCCGCAATATGAGCGGCAAGCGTTATAAACGCTCCTGCAGAGGCTGCCCTGCTACCGCTTGGCGAGACATACACAATAACAGGAACTTCACTCCCGATGATATCTTTCACAATATCCCTCATGGACGTATCCAACCCGCCCGGCGTATCAAGCTCAATTATTAGTGCCTCGACCCTCTTCTCATTTGCTTTTCTGATATTTTTCCCAATATATTCTGCTGAAACCGGGTTAATAACGCCATTTATGGTGATAACCATAACTTTTTTTTGGGGTTCTTCAGAAAAGGATGGAGGAGAAAAGTAAATGATTAAAAAAAACAGAGATATAATCTTAATAAACCCGGAGGATATACGCTTTTTTTGCATATTTTGTAAAATTATAGCTGTTAAGATGCTAAATTGCAAACTACTTAACTTTCAAAACCGCAAGAAATGCCTCCTGCGGAATCTCAACACGACCTACCTGCTTCATCCGCTTCTTGCCTTCTTTCTGCTTTTCAAGTAGTTTTCTCTTCCTTGTTATATCTCCGCCATAACACTTGGCGATTACATCCTTTCTGAGCGCTCTTACGCTTTCACGCGCTATAATCTTGTTGCCAATTGCAGCCTGTATTGCAACCTCGAACAATTGTCTCGGTATAATTTCTCTCAGCTTTTCGGACAGCTCCCGCCCCTTATAATATGCCCTGTCCTTATGGACTATCAAAGAAAGCGCATCAACAGCTTCTCCATTAATTAGGATATTAAGCTTAACAAGGTCTGATTCCCTGTAACCCAGGAACTCGTAGTCCATGGATGCATAACCTTTTGATAGAGACTTTAATCTGTCATAAAAATCCCAGAGTATCTCATTTAAGGGCAGTTCATAGTCGACCTTTATCCTGTCTTTTCCAATAAAAGTAAAATTCCTCTGTAGGCCTCTTTTTTCCTGGCACAGATCCAGAATAGGGCCTATGAAATTCTTAGGCGCAAAAATGGTCGTGATCACAAAGGGCTCTTCTATAACCTCATATTTTTCCGGCAGCAATGCCGGGTTCTCGATAAATAAAATCTCCCCGTCTGTTTTTGTTACCCTGTAGACAACTGTTGGGGCAGTGCTTAAAAGCGACAGGTCAAATTCACGTTCAAGCCTTTCCTGTACAATCTCCATATGAAGCAACCCTAAGAAACCGCATCTGAATCCGAACCCCAGGGCTAAAGATGTCTCCGGCTCATAGGTAAAAGAAGCGTCATTAAGCCTGAGCTTATTAAGGGCATTCCTTAGATTTTCATATTGATGTGATGCGGTCGGATAAAAGCCGCAGAAGACCATTGGTTTTATATCTTTATATCCCGGGCATGCTTCTTCAACAGGGTTTTCAGCATCGGTTATAGTATCACCTATTTTTGTATCAGTGACGCTTTTTATGCCTGCTATTATATAGCCGACTTCTCCTGAAGATAATTCATGAGCAGGCTCCATTTTTGGAGAGAAGATTCCGACCTGAGATACTTCAGAGACTTTTCCCGTTGCCAACAGTTTGATCTTTTTGCCAACCGCTACCTTCCCGTCAAACACTCTGACAAGAACAATTACACCCTGATAGTTATCAAACCACGAATCAAAGATTAAGGCCTTCAAAGGCTTGTCATCATCTCCTGGGGGAGACGGAATCTTTTTTACTATAGCCTCAAGGATTTCCCTGGTGCCTATCCCTTCTTTTGCGCTTGCTAGTATGGCATCAGAGCAGTCAATCCCAATTGCATCTTCTATCTGGTCCTTTGTTTTTTCCGGGTCAGCGCTCGGCAGGTCTATCTTATTTATAACAGGGACTATTCCAAGATTATGCTCTGCCGCAAGATAAGCATTTGCAAGCGTCTGCGCCTCAACACCCTGCGATGCGTCAACTACAAGGAGCGCGCCCTCGCATGAAGCGAGACTTCTTGAAACCTCATATGAAAAATCAACATGTCCCGGGGTGTCTATAAGATTGAGGATATAATCTTTATCATCATCAGCTCTATATAAAAGCCTTACTGCATGGGCCTTGATGGTAATGCCTTTTTCTCTTTCAAGATCCATTGAATCCAGGACCTGTTCGGTCATTTCCCTTGCACTCAGCGCGCCTGTATATTCGAGAAGCCTGTCTGCAAGCGTAGACTTCCCATGGTCTATATGAGCTATAATAGAAAAATTACGTATATTTTTTGACATATCGACGAAGAATTATATTTTATCACAAATAGAATATGAACGTGGGACAAGGCGTATTGGATAATAAGGAAACATTATTATTTTATTATTATACTGAGAAATTTTTTTCGTGGTATCCTACATTAGATCCAAAGAGGTTAAAGATATAAAACTTGAACCTATTAAAGTGTTTGACCAAATGGTAAAATATCGTTTAAAATCAAACGGGCCGGAGTGGCGGAATTGGTAGACGCAAGGGACTTAAAATCCCTCGTTCCAAAAGAGCGTATCGGTTCGAGTCCGATCTCCGGCACCAATGTTTCATATGAATAACAAGCAGTTATAGAAACGCCATATCTTGCCAACAAGTGTCATAAAGTATCATTAGGTGTCAAAATCATCTGGATTACGCAAACGATTGCAGACAGAATGCAGACAGAAAAATTGATATTGTTCAAGTCTTCATACCTGCCAAAAGATATTTGTCTCTTCAACCAACGAGTCCGGCCTTCTGAATTCTTCGAAATCTGAAATTATCTCATGATTTTATGAGGACAATCTGTTAACAAGTCTTAATAGTTGACTGATGAAATGCCTGCACTGAACCATCTTATTCACCTGCTCAGCTGGATGCGCATAACATCTCCCTTTTCAAAGATTTGCCCCAGCCGCAAGATTCTTCAAAGAAACACAGAAGCGGATTCTATTTGGATTCGACTCCTCTCACTAATAGATAGGCTTAAAGGCATAGGAGAGCCGGCTGAAAAAATCTCGAGATTGTTTATGCTGCCTTCCATTGTATCGAAAGTTTCCTGCCCGCCGCAGCACAATCGCGTAAGTACAGATTAATCAGCGTCTGATATGGTATGCCTACTTCTTTAGCGAGTTTCTTAAAATATTCCACCGTTCCCTCATCAAGACGAATAGTTACCTGTTTCTTGAGTTGAGCTGCATAGGGATTCTTCCTTGCTTCTGAAAAATCGTATTCTTTTCTCATTTTGGCCACCTTTCCCAGTATTGCTTCTGCTCCAAGCGGGTTGCTTTACGGGCAGAAATAATTCTTATCGACTTTTGGTTCTTGCGATAACTGTGACAGACGACTAATACCCTGAGTCGTGCACTTAATCCAAGCATTATAAATCGCTCCTCCTCATACGAATGGTCAGGATCATGGATCAGCAGAGCATTCTCATCGACAAATACCGTTTGGCCCTCTTCAAAACTAACACCATGTTTTTTCTTGTTAGATGCGCTTTTCCTGTCATCCCACTCGAATGATATTGCTGTCATATTTACAGTGTAATTGTACTTTCTCCTTTTGCCAATTCATGAATGAGCGCAACGTTTGTTCATACGTGTTAATTACGGTTTGAAACCATGTTCGCAGCCGTTTCAACTCTTTCGCTTCTTTCTTCATCAAAGTCACAAAACAAGAAACTGTCACAGACTGCAGAGTATATCTGCAAAGTGTGAAAATCGAACTGTCTTAGAAATGTTTAATTTCCAAAAGAAATATCGACTAACGGTTCGAGTGCTTGAGAAGGGCAAAGCCTTTGGGTGTTAAATCTCAAGCACTCTGTTATCTGCCTGTTGCGGGCTCATGCTAAATAGAACCTTCTCCCATTTTCCCTTCTCTTTCTTCCATGACGTGACTCCCGCCGATTATATCAATGAGAAATCCCATGTGAGATTAGTTGTTTGTCAACGAAATTGATTGTTGCTGCTATTTCCCCGTCAAAATCGTCAGCGCATATTTCCATGGATTGTTCAATGGCAAATTTAATCAGCGGTGTAAGATCAACCCCTTCAGGAAGTGTAATTCTATAAACAGCAAGATAGCTTTTAGCGAGTTCCGCCATCTGTTCGGAAATCAATTGAATTGCTGTCGCTTCATCCTGCGTGAGCGCCTGCCCGTAGAGAATCATTGTCTTTCTAAACTCCCTCTCAGCCGATGTAATGAGCCCGGCTGCTTCAAAATAGTTAATCCCCGCGTATTCGGAAAACCTTCGGCATAGGCTCTCACTAAAAGAAAGGGGAAATCCGGACTTCGGAGAATAGCTGAAGCTATCATTTTTTGTCCTTTAATTTTGCTTCAAGGAAGTTTATAATTTTTCTATGTGGGTATCCACTTGAGTGGTGTAACCACTATAGGTTGTAGTTGCTTTACCTCAGACCTATCAAGTGCTATACCATATTTTGGTGCTACACCAGTCAAAGGGATACCCATTTTTTTCTATTCACGTAGTATAAATATCGTTTGCCGTCCGATTCTTCCTTTTTTTGAAAATCTTTTCCCAGCTTGCTTGGATGAATTTTGGGGTTCGGCTTTTGGTTTTTCAAACGGGCGATCTCAGCCATGAGGAACTGATTCTCCTCCACAAATAGTTGGGGAGTACTGATTGTTGCTCGATGATTCCTAATAATTGAGAAACGATGGGAGTCTTTTCTTCTGAAGGAATTTTGGGAATCTCTATATTTGGTAACCTCATGCGTTATATTTATAGCACAAGCCCCCCTTACCTTATTTGTACAGTATTTTTTTATCATTACCTGAACTTATTGAGAAGTTGCGTTATCAGGGGTTATCGGATCCTTATCTCCGGGGAACGCCTTCTGGAATAACGGGGGATATCCCTCTATCTCCCTGAGTTTCTTATCCACTGCATCATATGACGGCATTCCGAAAGTAGCTGGTCCCAGAACTGATTGCTTTGCCTGGTCTTCCACGTCCTGCCTATTACCTATCAAATGTTCCGAAATCTGGCCAGCTGCATTGAGGACCGTCGGCGCATTCCGAGGGTTAGCTTGGGCATCATGCCCGATTGCCTTTCTCAGTCCGTCTGCGCCATACAAACTGAATGGATGGCATCTTGCACAATTCACTGTCCCGTCTATCGAAATCCTTGTCTCATAAAAAAGTATTTTCCCGAGATTGATCTTCTCAGGAGTTAAAGGGTTCGTCCCTGACGAGATGACTTCTGGCAGAGGCGGACCGAAAATCTGCTTCGCTTTTTTTAAAAGGTCCTCGTCCGGGCTTGCAGCAAATGAAAGGGTCATAAGGGTAACAGACATGATGAATGTAAGAGACGAAAAGGCAAACCAATTCCTTTTTCCATACTGTATTACGTAAGATCGGATCTTATGTTTCATCGAGATTTCTCCTTTCTAAACATCAAGAAGATTACAGTAATCAGGTCACCGCCGGGACCGCGTTGAACGCGCACACCTGAAACAGATACCATGTCAGGTGCCCCTTCCATTCCATCCCGAAGTTATGCCGGCTGGCGCGGTCGGGGCTGGCCAAAAGATACGCTTGAGGGAACTGTGTCAAATCTCGAAGGGAGAGTGCCATTTAATTCTCCCTTCAGTTCTCCGTGCAGCGGAGTCAGACTGCAAAGAAAGAGGTTATTAGAACATCAATTGTATCCTTGCCAATACCTTATCGACAGAATCATCTCCTGATGTGAGAACGCTCTGACCTTTCCGACTTGTTGGAGTATAGAATGAATCGTCATACGTCATACCAGTCATGCTGATAGTTGATCTGCACCTTCACATTGTAGTTGAGATATTTGTTGACTCCGAGGGTTATAGTTCGGACAAGGTTATCGCGTATTGTTACAGGATTTCCGTTCCTGTCTGTATAACCCTGAATCTGGAACCTCTCCTGTGCGTCAGCCCTGATTTCTTCATACCGTGCAGCCAGTTCCCAGCCGCTCTCCATGGCAAGTATCTTTTCTTCACCTGTTATGAGCCACGTACCGTCGATATGCCATCCATCGGTTATGAGATCAGGCAGACCATTGCTTCGCCCTTCTTCGCCGCGTATGTACTCGGCTTTCAGAGAAAACGGACCGTAAAACCACTGAATATCTCCACCCCAGCGTAGCCGTTCTCCATCAACCGCAAGGCGCGGAAAAAGCTCAAACCCTTCCGATGTTTTCGCCCGGAAGCCTGAGGTTCTCTTCTCTTCACCGGTATAGGTAGCATTCAGTGCAATTTTTGTCTTTCTTGCCCATTCAGGTCCATGGGCGAACGGTAATACTGCAATGCGTCCCGCAAACTCCATATCAGCATTTTCAGCATTGTTTAAGTGAACACCCTCACCGTTGAATATACCTGCGCCATACTCGAAGATGCCCGCATAAGGCTGGCCGAAGTTGTGCACCATTATGCCGATGTCCTCAGCCGGCGCAACACTTGCTGTTATATTCGCACGTTCTACAAAATCGAGATATTTTTCAGGATAAAGGACCTCATAGCTGAAGGGTTCCTTAAACTGACCTATCCGCAAATTTGCCCATGGAATGTAGCCAAAATTCACATAGGCAAAAATCAGTTCCGATTCATCTCCGACAATGTTCGCTTCGAAGTTGTAACCTATCTTCTCAAAAATGAACCCTTCAAATCCCATCCTTAACCTGCGAATATCGAAGGTGCTTGCCAGTGTTTCATCGGTATTAATCTGCCTTTCTTTTTCAAACCCCCTGAAGTCTGCGTGCAGGATACCGACAGGACGGAACTCAAACCTGCCATCCCGTGACTTTATATAGGGGCCTTTATCCCAACCTGCCGTTACCCCGCTTACGGATTCAGGTGGTTCAGGCTGTTCTGGCGCCTGGGCTATTGTTTCTTTTTTTTCTAAGACCTGAGGTTCTGCCTTTGCCGGTTTTTCGGCTTTCAGACGGTTTACTTCTTCTGCAAGCGCCTCGCGTTTGGTTTCGCTGTCCTGCAGGCGCTTCTCCAGGGTTTCAATTCGCCGGAGCAGTTCTTGATAGCCTTTATCAACGCTCTTGCCGGAACCTTCCTCTGCCATAGCCAATGCGGGTATGATAAGAACACTCAACATCACAATTACTTGCAGAATACAAATATTTGATAGGGATAGTCTTCGGATAAGAAGTAGTTCATTATTCTGTTCATATCTTTTCTTTTCCATGATTTTATCCTCCTTCGCACTTTTCAATGAGTTCCCCATCTCTATCCCTCCGCGACCACCAAGAAACAATTTATCCTGTACTCCTAATTTGAGCTTCTGATTTATCAAATAGAATTTTCACAAAGTGCCATTAAGTGGAAAAGACTTGACCGTCTCCCCATCTTTAGTAGTAATATTACCCTATGATTCGCGTAGACACTTGTTCAGGTACTACAAAAAGCAGTGGCTCAAAACTTTGAACTCTGGCCAGGGAAAATTTTGAATTATCCGAAACATAAACTTACTGATGATTTTATGAGGACAGACCTGGTCTTAATTCTACTTCCTGATGAGGGCAAGTGTGCTGTAAATCTTGATACCTATGTCATCGAAGTCCTTATCGTTACTCCATATCGGACAAGAAAGTTTTAAAGCAAGACCAAGTAAATGGATGTCATCCGGATCTCTATCGCCGAGTAAACTCTCAGCTTTCTTCAAGGTGTCCTTATAGAACTCAACATCACAGACTGAAATAGGAAGTGTAGAAAGGGCTAAATAAAGGTCATCGAGGGGCAGGGAGCGTTTGGAAGTCAGTGCAGGAATATATTTCTCGACCTCTTTGAAATTGAAGAGGGTTGTATAAAAAGAGATGTGGTCGGCTTCGAGAAATACAGACCTCGCTTTTCCCCCGATTATAGCAGAGAGAATTGGATTAGCGTCTACGGCGAGTTTTTCTATGTCTTTCAAAATCCTCAAGGACCTCTTCCTCTTTCACACCTTGTGCCTGAAGCTTTTTCTTTATCGAATCAGTGAGGTTTATAAAGATATCCTTCTTAAATTCAAAGGGAATCGACTCCAAGGGTGTCGGGAAGAAGATACCGGCAACTTCTCCGCGCCGCATTATAATCAGAGGCTCCTTGCTCTTTAGCGCTTTTGTTGCACTATCTCGAAACTCTTTGACTGAGAGTAGTTTCATTTATGACCACCTCCATGACCATATTATAGCACACATTTTTATCTGCGGACTTTTTTGATGAAATACACCAGGACCGCAGATTTTAAAGGTCCCTCGATAGCAACAATTCACAGAGAAACAGGATGATTTATCGATTTCTTTAGGAATGCTTCTTTCTATGAGAAGGTAAGTGATGATCGAAGCGACTGAAAATTTCTCATTCAGCCACAAACAGACGTTCTCAGCAGTTCAAAGGGTTTAACAAATTCATACTCTACTCACCAATTCGCGTGGTTATAAAAAAAAACATAGTTCATTCGCA
>Ga0172371_10012456_pt1 | contig 11196 bp, 12 predicted proteins | sample Lak12m_FD_114543 | JGI IMG/M metagenome (GOLD analysis project Ga0172371, IMG submission 114543) | Freshwater microbial communities from Kabuno Bay, South-Kivu, Congo - kab_022012_12m | ecosystem: Environmental > Aquatic > Freshwater > Lake | place: Democratic Republic of the Congo: South-Kivu...
ACCGTCAAAAAACTGGCGATCGTCCATGAGAATGACAAATTCTCTACCGATGTCGCCATGGCTTTGAAAGACTACGCCGCAGCCAATGCCTACGAGGTGGCGCTTTTTGAGGGTTACGATTCTGGCACGACTGATTTTGCTCCCTTCATCAATAAAATCACCGAAGCCGCGCCGGATGCGATCATGGGCGGTGGTCACTTTCAGGATGGCAGCACCTTTGCCAAGCAGCTATATGAAAAGAAAGTTGCCGTAAAATTTGTTTCCTTGCTGGTCGCTCCGCCGGAACCTAACTTTGCTGAATTGGGCGAGGCCGCCCTGGGGATCGTGGGTCCCAGCCAGTGGGAGCCGCAAGCGAAATTCACCAGCCAGGCCGCCCAGGCTGCCGGGCTGGAATGGTACGGCGTGACAGGCGATGAATTTATCAACGCGTATCAGGGCCTGTATCAAGAGACGCCCTCATACCACGCGGCCGGCGGCTATATCGCCGGCGTGCTGCTGCAAAAGGCGCTGGAGAAAGCCGGTAAGCTGGATACCAAAGCCGTCGCGGCCGCGCTCGATTCGCTGGATCTGTTGACCTTCTTCGGACATCTGAAATTCGATACGACTGCCGAAGCGCACGGTCTGCAAATCGGCCATTCGATGGTGTATATCCAGTGGTTGAAACCCGGCGCCGAACTGGCGAAAGAAGTGGTCTGGCCGGCCGAGGGCGCTACGTCTAAATTGTTATACCCGCTGCGCTAAATTGAACGGGCAATGCGCTGCGCCAGCCAGCTTCCAGAGACAAACGACTTCACTGCCCGCACCGGAGCCCTGGGATGGAATTACTCAAATTTCTGATTGATGGTTTACTGTTGGGCTTTGTCTATGGCGTCGCCGCGATGGGGCTGAGCCTGATCTGGGGTGTGATGAATGTGATCAACCTGGCGCACGGGCCGCTCATCTCCTTAGGGGGCTTTGGGGTGTACCTGCTCTTCACCGGTTTGGGGATCAATCCCTACCTGGCGCTGATGATTACGGCGCTGCTTGGCCTGCTATTCGGCGTTGCCATCTACTGGGTGGCTATCCATCGGGTGATTAACGCCCCCCACCTCTCGACCTTACTGGCGACTTTCTCCGTCAACATGATTATTATCGGTCTGGGCACCGCGCTGTTCAGTACCACGCCGCGCAATGTGGCGTATGATTTGGGCAGTCTGACGTTTGGTTCGATTACCGTGCCGCTGGCGCGCCTGATCGCCGCGCTGGCTTCGCTGGTCGTCGCGGCCGCGTTGTATCTCTTTCTATACCGCACGACCCCGGGGAAGTATGTCCGGGCGGTGGCGAATAACCGTTCCGCCGCCGAATTGATGGGCATCCATTCCAACCGGGTGTTGGCGCTGAGTTTCGGCCTGGGGGTCATGCTGGCTGCCATTGCCGGCGGTTTGATCGCCACAATCTTTCCTTTCACCATCCTATCCGGCAGCGCCTATGAGCTCAAGAGTTTTGTGATCGGCGTGTTGGGCGGGCTGGGCAATCCGCTCGGCGCGCTGGCCGGCGGGCTGGTGTTGGGAATGATGGAAGGAGTCATCCCGGCTTATCTGCCAGTCACCTGGGTGCCAGTGATCGAGTTTCTCATGTTTGTGTTGATCTTGTTATTTCGCCCGACCGGCCTGTTTGGGGGCAAACAATGATTTCCTGGCGCAATCCGGGGCTGTGGCCGCTGCTGGCAATTATTGCTGCGGTGGGGATTTATCCGATTCTGGCGAACAGCGACGCCAGCCGCGAGGTCATCTTCACCATGTTGCTCTCGATTGCCCTGGCTTCCAGCCTGAATATCATCCTGGGCTACACCGGCTATGTCAGCTTCGGGCATATCGTCTTTTTTGGCCTGGGCGGTTACACCGGGCTGTACTTGCTCAGCGCCTGGCGCTCGCCGTTGTGGCTGGCATTGCTTGCCGGAGGCCTGGCTTCGGGTCTGTTAGCCTTCCTCCTGGGCAAGGCCATCCTGCGCCTGCGCGGCGGCTATTTTGCACTGGTGACGATTGGCGTGAATGAAGCCGTGCGCGCCTTCATCGTCAATTTCGCTCCCTTCGGCGGGCCGGTGGGCATCTCGTTAAATTTCCGCATTTACAAAGAATACGGCGGGGCCGGCCAGGCGCTCTGGCTGGTGTATTACCTGCTGTTGGGACTGACTTTGCTGGCAGTCGTGTTGAGCTATCTGGTCAAGAATAGCAAGTTTGGGTTGGGGCTGTTTGCCATCCGCGAAAACGAAGACGCCGCCGAAGTGATGGGGGTGGTCACGCCCAACGCCAAGACCTGGGCTTATGTGCTTTCGGCGATTATCCCAGGCATCGTCGGCGTCCTGTTTTACTTCAAAAACGGGAATATTGAACCGGGCGACGCCTTCCGGCTAAATTTTTCGATTGAGTTGCTGGTCATGGTGATGTTGGGCGGCTTTGGTACGGTTAGCGGACCGATCCTGGGGGCGGCTGGTTACCAGCGCCTGCGCGGCCTGCTGCTCACCACGCCCGTGCTGAAAGACTTTCAACTGGTTGTGGCGGGAGTTTTGCTGTTGATCATCATCTTGTTCATCCCGGCTGGAGCGGTGGGTTGGCTGCGGCAGCGCTTCCCTCGCCTGCGCAAGGCGCTGCCATGATCCTGATAGTCGAAAAGGTGTCGAAGACCTTCGGCGGATTGCAGGCGTTGCAGAATATTTCTTTCGAGCTGCCTGAAGGTCAGATATTGGGCTTGATCGGCCCCAACGGAGCCGGTAAAACCACCCTGTTCAACGTCATTAATGGCGTCTACCCTGCCTCGGCGGGTAAAATCATCTTCCGTGGAGAGGATGTCACCCGCCTCAGACCTTACGAACTGGCGCATCGGGGGCTGGCGCGCACCCACCAGATCGTCAAGCCGCTCAACGAGCTGACCGTGCGCGAGAATGTGCGCGTGGGCGCTTGTTTTGGCCGCCGGGGGGCCAGCCTGAGCGAGGCGGGCCGGATCGCCGATCAGGTGTTGGAGTTTCTGGGTCTGAACGAGCACGCCGAATTATTGGCTGGCGCCTTGAATGTGGCGCAAAAGAAGCGCCTGGAAATGGCGCGCGCCCTGGCTGCACAGCCTTTCTTGCTCTTGCTGGACGAGGTGCTGGCCGGGCTGAACCCATCGGAGATTGACACGATGGTCGAGGCTGTCCAGTCTATCCGCCGCCAGGGGATCACCATCCTGATGATCGAGCATGTGATGCACGCGCTGATGGCGCTTTCAGACCGGGTGATCGTGTTGGATTACGGGCAGCAGATCGCCGAAGGCGCGCCGGCCGAGGTCGCCCAGAATAAGAAAGTGATCGAAGCCTATCTGGGCGACCCAAAACTGGCGGAGAAGTTGTTCAATACGCAATAGGATCATGTAAAGACCTGTCGGGTTTTTAAAACCCGACAGGTCTGGTTGGATGGGAGACTTTGTTGTGGCGCTGCTTGAACTGCACGGTGTAGTTTCTGGATACGGCGAAGTACAGATCCTGTGGGAGGTCAGCCTGGCGTTGACGCAGGGCAAATTGACCTCGCTGGTGGGCAGCAACGGTTCGGGTAAGACGACCCTGCTGCGCACCGTCATGGGGCTGGTTAAGCCCTGGCAGGGCGCAGTCCGCTTTGAAGGACGCGAGATCAGCCGCCTGCCGGCGCATAGCAAGGCAGAGATGGGGATCGTATTGGTGCCGGAGGGACGCCAGTTGTTTACCGAGATGAGCGTGGCCGAAAACCTGGAAATGGGCGCGGCCGCCAAACGCGCCAAAGCCCATTATCAACGCAACCTGCGCCAGGTCTACGCGCTGTTTCCGCGGCTTTACGAGCGGCGTGAGCAAAAAGCCGGCACTTTATCGGGCGGGGAGCAACAGATGCTGGCAGTCGGGCGCGGCATCATGGCCGAGCCGCTGATCTTGATGATTGACGAGCTTTCGTTGGGCCTGGCGCCTGTCTTGATGTTACAGCTATTTGAAACCATGCGCGAATTGCGCGCCCTGGGCATCACCCTGCTGCTGGTTGAACAAAATGTACAGATGGCCTTAGCCATCAGCGACTACGCCTATGTGCTGCAACATGGGCGCATCCACCTGCAAGGCCCCAGCCACGAACTGGCGAAAAACGAAGCCGTCCGCCACGCCTACCTGGGCCTGGGGCAGGCCGACGCGCCCGCCGCCTCCAGCCCGTGACGGGGATCGGTTTTTGGGGGAGGCAAAGTTCAATGAAATTGAGGTCCGTTTTCCGTTTTATCCAACGCCCGTTCAATATCTTTCACCCGATGATAGGTGGAATGACCGTCAAGGTCTCCAGGCCAATCCGCTCCACGCTCTCTACCGCTAAACCATTTGTCAGGCGCCTCTTGCAGCGCGGCCAGAACATCCTGGTGAACCTGCCTGTGCCAGGCCAAGACTTCCTGTGGAGAGCGATCATGCCAACGTAAGTAAACGAGATGGTTTCCCTGGTTGATATTGAGCCCGCGTTCTTCAATGGGTATGCGCTGTCTCCGGGCGGAACGGGCAACGTCGGCCTTCCAATGGGTAATGTGAGCGAGCGCATCCTTGACCGTCCAGGGGTCTTTGGATTCAGAGCGGTGCAACAAGCGCTGCCACTCCTCGTCTGTAAGATCGGCAACAAGATGATCGAGTCGCTCAAACTCTTGGATCGTGCGTTCGATAACTTCCGCTCGGTTGTGACGCATGGTCGTGAAACCTCCTGTACTTGTGCTGCCCAATGGCCGGATACACTACAAATATACCGGATAACCTATCAAAAGGGTGATGCGGTAAAGCTTTATCGGGGTTAAAAAGAGATCAATTTAAGGTTTCAACGGGTTAGCTCGAGTATAACACAGGTGTATGGCGCGCACGCGCCATACACCTGGGCGAAGAGAAGCGGTCATAACGGCCGGCGATATCCATCGTCCCGATTATGCCCAACGGAAGATAGAGCCATTCCACCTGATAGATGGTAAAATGATTATTAATGCACCGAAAAAGGAATAGGCCAATAATGGAAATCAGGACGCATATCAGTAAAAGTGGCAGAATTATCATCCCGGCGCGCTTGCGGAAAGCGCTGGAGATCCAGGCCGGCGATGAAATCTTGTTACAACTCGAAAACGGCTCGATCCGCCTGCTGCCTTTGCGCCAGGCGGTCGCTATGGCGCAAGCGAATGTCCGCAAATATACGCCGCAGGGACTCTCGGCGGTTCAGTACTCGCTGGTTGAAGAACTGATCCAACAGCGCCGCGAAGAGGCTGCCGGTGAGTAAATATATCCTGGACGCCTCCGCCCTGCTGGCGCTGCTCAACGCAGAACCAGGCAGCGATTTGGTAGAAGAACTGTTGCCGGAGGCGGTCATTTCAACGGTTAACCTGGCGGAAGCAGTTGGGCGTCTGGCAGCCATTGGCATGCCAGACAATGAAATCCGCGACAGCCTGGCGTTGCTGGGATTGGAAACCGTCCCCTTTGACGCGCAACAGGCTTTCCAGGCGGGTTTGTTATATCCCCGTCTGCGGTCGCTGGGCCTGTCGCTGGGCGACCGCGCCTGCCTGGCCCTGGCATTAACGACCGGAGCGACAGCGCTGACCGCCGACCGCGCCTGGCAGGCGGTGGAGGTTGGCGTTCCGATCCGGTTAATTCGTTAAGATTGTAACGGGTTGGGGGATTGGCGCGGCTATGCAAGCCGGCGGAGTGGATTAAAAGAAAAAGGCTCCTCGACCAGGACTCGAACCTGGAACCTAGCGGTTAACAGCCGCCCGCTCTGCCGAATTGAGCTATCGAGGAAGGCCTTGAAGTTAGCGGTGTTCTTTACCGCCAGCGAAGGGCATTATAAACTCAAGCTGGGCGCATGTCAAGGAACGGATGTCGCGCGAGTTTATGCCGGTTTAATTGACGCCCGTCCGTGATGCATGTATAATCTCACTTGCAATCCTTTTTACGGCTGTGCAAATTGACTCTGCGGATGAGGCCATCATGGCGCTTAAGGGTAACCTGCGCGATTTCACAATTACACAATTGCTCAACCTGATTAACCTGGCGCGCAAAACCGGCACGTTAATCATCGAAGGCGGCAACGAGCGGGCGCTGATCAGCTTCCGGGAAGGCAAGCTGGCTTACGCGCAGTTGGGGCAGGAGGATAACAGCCTGGTCTCGATCCTGTTCCGGGCGCATAAGTTGAGCGCGGCGCAGCAAAAGGCGCTGCAACAGCGCGCCGGCAATATGAGCGATAAGGAGTTGGGGCTGCTGCTGGTCAACGCTAATTACATCTCGCAGCAAGATGTCCTTTCCAGCTTGCAGAGCTACTTCACCAGCATCGTCAACCGCTTGTTCACCTGGGTGGAAGGCTTCTTTCGTTTCGAAAACGATATGGCGCCGCCGGATGACAAGATCACCGTGCGGATTGGGCTGGAAAATATCATCATCGAAGGTTCGCGGCGGCTGCGTGAATGGGAGCAATTGCAGGAAGAAATCCCCAACCTGGATATGTCGTTGAAATTCGCCGACCGCCCAGGTACGAACATCCGCAGCTTTAACTTGAGCGTCGAGGAATGGCGGGTGGTCTCGTTTATCAATCCAAAGAACAGCATCCGGCAGATCGCCGCGGCTACCAAGATGTCGGACCTGGAAATTCGCCGCATCGTCTACGGCCTGTTGCAGGCCGGGCTGGTGGAACTGGTGCGTCCGGAAGGCGGCTTGCCGCTGCCGGCAGCCCAGGCTGGCGTGCGCCAACCGATCATCCCGACCAATACAGCCGAGCAGAAGTCGTTGATTAACCGGCTGATCACCCGCATCCGCTCGATTTAGACCGGCGAAAAAAGCGGCTTATTTGGAAGCAGGCAAGGATAACAATCTATGCAAACGGTAAAGATGGTGGTGACGGGTCCTTTCAACTCTGGCAAGACGGAGTTCATCCGTTCGGTCAGCGAGATTGATGTGGTTTCGACCGAGCGCAAGATCTCCAGCGAGGTGGAGAAGATCAAGGAAACAACCACGGTGGCGATGGATTTTGGCCGCATCACCGTTGACGACGACCTGGTGTTATATTTATTTGGCACGCCCGGCCAGCGGCGCTTTGATTTTATGTGGGAGATCCTCTCAGAAGGGATGCTGGGCTTTGTGGTGATGGTGGATAGCACGCGCCCGGAGACCTTCCGTGAGGCGCGCAGTATCCTGGAGACCTTCCGCGCCTACGCCCCGACCCCGTATGTCGTCGCAGCGAATAAGCAAGATCGCGAGGACGCCTGGGAGTTGAACGACATCCGCATTGCGCTGCGGCTGGACCCCAAGATCAAGCTGCTGCCCAGCGTCGCCCCGAACAAAGAGATGGTGAAAAACGTCTTATTGGAATTGCTGTATAGCATCCTGGCCGATATGGAAGCCAACGAAAAGCGCCGATAGGGTCGCCCGGCTTGCGCCGGTCTGTAAAAACTGTGTCGTCATTTACTACCGATCAAGGGATTGTCCATTATGAAGTCTACGGGCGTGGCCGCCCGGTAATTTTGTTACATGGCTGGCTCGGCTCGTGGGGGTTATGGCAGGAGACTATGGCTTACCTGGGGCGCTACTACCGCACCTACGCGCTGGATTTTTGGGGGTTTGGCGAATCGGGCAAGAAGCGCTCTTCCTATGACGTGCAAGATTTTGTCGGCCTGGTAGATCAATTCATGGAGCAACTGGGCATCGAGAGCGCCCCGCTGGTGGGTCACAGCATGGGCGGTACGGTCAGCCTGTCGGTAGCGATCCAATATCCGCAGCGGGTCAAGAAGGTAGTCGTGATCGGGTCGCCGGTTGTCGGCAAGTCGCTTTCAACTCTTTTGAAGCTGTTCGGCCAGCGTCCAGTGGCTTATGTGGTTTTTCACAACCTGTGGGGGTTGCGCCTGGGCTTTCGCATCCTGGCGCCTTTTTTTTCCAGCGATCCTGACTGGACAAAAATGATGGATCGGGACATCTCACAGACTACCATGGAATCGTTCCTGCTCAGCATTGCTTCATTACGCAAGACAGACCTGCGCCCATTTCTTCCACAAATCGCCGTTCCAGTGATGGGCATGTATGGCGACCAGGATATCGTCGTGCATCCGCGCCAATGGCAGCCGCTCAAGGTAGGCCTGCCCCAGGCGCGCATCGAGCGTTTCGCCAACGCCGGGCATTTCATCATGTTGGATGATCCGCCGCGCTTTATGGAAATCCTGCACGATTTTCTGAATGACCAAAACCACACACCCCAGCAGGTGTGAAAGAATATGCTAAAAATCATTCTGCAAGACCAACGCTTTCTCTATCCGTTCAACGAACCGGCGCGCGACTTGCGCATCCAGAATAAGCCGCTCTGGCTGAGCCAGCGGGATGTGCTGGCGCCTTATACCCACCGGGAGATGGAAGTACGCCCGTGGGATACCTTACCGGAGACGCGCGAGCCGTGCCTGGTGCATCGCGATAACCTGTATTTCGACGCCGAGTTTATCCAGGCCTTCCTGGCTGAAGCGCAAAAACGGAATTGCGCCTGCCGGGTGGCGCTTTCAGCCTCAGACCCGGCCTTCCGGGAACACGCCCTGCCGCTCTCGAATTCTTACACACCCTATAACGATCTGTACCTGGCCGACCTGTGGTATTTCCCGGAGGGGGTCCAACGCACCCACGTGGATTGGGCCTCGATGAACGAAATCGAACCGGTGGTCATTGATATGCAATCCAGTGAGATCGGTTACTACCACGTGCCGACTTACATGGCCTACGAGCAGGGCGACCTGGTCTTTCAAGTGCCGCGTCGCAGCCTGCTGGCTATCGATTCGTGGGTGCATATCTTCATCGCCGATGTGGTGTTTGGGTTATTCGCACGCGGGGCGCGTTTCGAGGATCAACTGGAACATAGCGTGCTGTTCAAGCTGCAAATTTTGCTGCGCGGCATGTATGAGGGTAAGCAGGTGTTAGAGTGTTCTCAACTGGTGAAGGTTGGGCGGGATTGCGTGATTGACCCACGCGCCGTAATCCACGGGCCGACAACCATTGGCAACAACGTCACGATCAACGCCGGGGCGATCATCGAGAACTGCATCATCGGCGACAACGTCAATGTCTCACAAGATTGCCAGTTGATGCTATCGGTGGTCGGCGATGGCGCGTTCTTGCCTTTCCGCACCTCATTATTTATGACTACCTTGATGGATAATAGCATGGTGGCGCAAAACACCTGCTTGCAGATGAGCGTGATTGGGCGCAATACTTTCATCGGCGCCGGTTCGACCTTTACCGATTTCAACCTGTTGCCAGCGCCGCTGCGGGCGTTGGATGGCAATGGCAAGCTGAGCCTGGCGAACCGGCCTGTATTGGGCGGCTGCGTGGGGCATAACTGCCGCCTGGGCTCTGGGATGATCTTCTTCCCGGCGCGTACGATTGAATCGGACGTGGTGTTGTTTGCTTCGCCAGAACGGCGCGTGATCAGCCGCAATGTGCGTTTCGAGGATAGCGACCACCACATGCTGCAATTTGCGCACCTGCACCCACGCCTTTACCCGCGCAAGGGGGAAAAGAAAGAAGAGTCCTGGTGAGCCCGGGCGGCCTGGCGCTTACGCTAGAGTTATGTAAATAGTTTAGGTTGTGGTATCATTTATCGGGTAGATGAAATGAAAGGCTGCTTTTGGATCATAGCAGCCTGATTGAGTTTATCCAGATGAATCCAACAGGATTATTAAAATCATCGTAACTCCAATTTCTGGGGAGGCTGAGATGGGCAAAGCACGTTTGTTAATTGTAGAAGACGATAAAGACATCTCCAACATGCTACAAATATTCTTTACCAACCAAAACTACGATGCCGATATTGCCTTGCGCGGTATGGAAGCTTTGGAAAAAACGCGCACCAACCTGCCGCATCTGATTGTGCTGGATATCATGTTGCCAGATATAGATGGATTTGAGGTCTGCCGCAACCTGCGCACCCATACGCGCACCAGCCATGTTCCCATCATCTTCCTGACTCAGAAGGACGAGCGCAGCGATAAATTACAAGGCTTGGAATTGGGGGCGGATGATTACATCACCAAGCCATTTGACATCGAAGAGCTGAAACTGCGGGTGCAGCGCGCCATTGCCCGCGCCGAGCAACAAAGCCTGACCGACCCGCGCTCCGGGCTGCCCTCGGGTCGCCTGATTGAGGAACAACTGCGGCGGATCATCCGGCAGGATGATTGGTCGTTGATGGATATTCGGATTAACCAGTTCGAGGCGTTTAAGGAAGTGTATGGTTTTGTGGCCGGGGATGATGTCCTGCGCTTTACCGCTATGTTGTTAGGGGAAGTGGTGGATGAATTGGGCGCTGCTAACGACTTTATCGGTCATGCCGGGGGAGACAATTTCATCATCATCAGCACCACCAGCGCCGGGTCTCAGATTCACAAGCGCATCCAGGCGCGTTTTGCTACCGAAGTTCTGGCGCATTACAATTTTATAGACCGTGAGCAGGGCTTCATCCTGACCAAAGGAAACGATGGACAGGATAAAAAAGTGTCCCTGATGTCATTATCGGTGGGCGAAGTGTCTTCCGCCCAGTATGATTTCGCGGATATTCGCGAAATTACAGAGATGGCCGCTGAGGCCAGGCGCAAAAGCGATTAGCCAAAACTCCAGTGTTTGACCTGAGTCCGATCGTCTTGGGGATACTCTTACTGGCCTTGGGGGGGGGATTATTTATTGCCACATTGGTCGTATTACGCTTTACTCCCCGGTTGCAGCCTGCCGCGCAGACGCCCACACCGCCTCCAACCGTCAAATCTGGCGCTTCTCACAATGACGCGGTATTGCTGGTGCAGAGCGGCGGACGGGTGATTTACATCAACCAGGCCGCGCGGGAATGGTTTAACGTGTGGGAGGACGAGCCGAACCTGGAGAGCCTGGCGCGGCGCACGCGCCCCAGCGAGGCTTTTCTTTCTCTATGCGCGGGGGAGGAACAGGCTCGCTTTTCGCTCAATGGACGTTTCGTGGATGGCGTGTCTTATTACACGCCGGCCAGTTTGCGCGAAGGACTGGAACAGCACAGCGCCATCCTGGTGACATTGCGCCGGCCGCAACTGGTGATTGAAGGCGGTTCGCCGCTGGCTGGCGCAGCGAGCGATAACCCGAGCGCGGCGACAGGCGGGGACCTTACGCCTCAGGCGTTACAGACCTTCACCGAACTGAGCCAGGCGATGGCAGCCAGCCTG
>Ga0172371_10012460_pt1 | contig 11195 bp, 11 predicted proteins | sample Lak12m_FD_114543 | JGI IMG/M metagenome (GOLD analysis project Ga0172371, IMG submission 114543) | Freshwater microbial communities from Kabuno Bay, South-Kivu, Congo - kab_022012_12m | ecosystem: Environmental > Aquatic > Freshwater > Lake | place: Democratic Republic of the Congo: South-Kivu...
GTGGGCGAGACAGGGCTCGAACCTGCGACCTTCGCGATGTCAACGCGATGCTCTAACCAACTGAGCTACCCGCCCGAACAGGCTCACATTATAACGAGAGTGCCAAAAATTGACAATGCCTGCGGTATAATCCCATCGCTATGGCCCGGAAAAAAGCGCCTGAAGATTTGTCGGTGGAGGAATTGCGCCGCCTGCTGGTTGAGAAGCGACGCGGAGCGCGCAAGGAACGCCTCGAACATTATCGCCGCACGGGACGTGTTGTTTCCATCGCCCCGGACCTGCCCGATTTGGGCGGCAGATCAGCGCCGGTGGTCGATACCCTGGAGATGGACGGGGCCGGCGCCTCATCCGCGCCTGTAAATCCCCGCCGCAAATTCATGGACCGCGTCCTGCTTGGCGTTGAGGTGCTGGCAGTGATTGGTCTCGTGGCCGTGCTGGTCAATGGGCTTGGACTGTTGCGCGACCTGAATCAGGAAGTGGCCGAGGCGCTCAACCCGGAAACCGCGACACCGACGCCGCTCGTCATGGCGGTTGTGCTTCCGTCAGGTCACACCCCCCCGGATGAGCAGGGCAATACCGCGCCAAACGAGGCCGAGATCCCGGATCACTTGCGTCCCATGGTGCAGTCGCTGGCAAACCTGCCCATACCGACCCCTGCGCCAAACCAGGCCATCCGCATTCAAATCCCGGCCATCACTATTGATGCGCCCGTGGTTCAGGGAGATGGCTGGGAACAACTCAAGAAGGGAGTAGCCCAACACATCGGTTCCGCTGATCCGGGCCAGGAAGGGAACGTGGTTCTGTCCGCACACAACGATGTGTACGGCGAAATCTTCCGGTATCTGGACCGCCTCGCGCCCGGCGACCAGGTCATTATTTATACACAACAGCGGCAATACGTTTACGTCGTGGATCGGACCATTCTGGTTGAACCCACCGCTGTTGAAGTCATGGCTTCCACGGGAAGCCCGACCGTAACGCTCATTTCATGTTACCCATATCTTGTCGATGAACAGCGCATTGTGGTTTATGCGCGATTACAAAACTAGGAGAACCAAATGGCCAAGAAGAAAAAACTCAACCGCGCCGCCACCGCCGCGGCCGCGCCAACAACGCGCACCGAATTCAACCCCGATTACAGCGTCACCAAAAGGGATTTGAAACGGATCGGCACACTGGCGGGATTCTTTGTCCTCACGCTCATCGCATTATCATTTTTCATCAAGTAAGCCGGTCGGCCGCTGGCACGCCGCCGCGCACATGGACCTGCCCCGGGTGAGCGGGATTGACGGTTGCTGAAAGCGACGGAAGCATTCTCGAAAAAGGCATAACCCGCAACGGCTTGACCAGTTTTTTCCAATGCGTAATTCGTACTGCATTCCCCGGCGAATTACGCATTCGTTTTTTTACACAGCCTGCACATGACCGATTCTCATCCATTCCAGGAAGTGCACCTGACCACACTGACCTACGGCGGCGATGCCCTTGGACGTTTGCCCGACGGCCGCGCGGTCTTCGTCCCGTTTGGCTTGCCGGGGGAGCGCGTACGCGTCAAGTTGACCGAGGAAAAGCGCGGACATGCGCGGGCCGAACTGGTCGAGGTACTGGACGCATCGCCGGACAGGATCGCGCCGCGCTGCAAACATTTTGGCGTCTGCGGGGGATGTCACTACCAGCACCTGCCTTATGAAAAACAACTGCAGGCAAAAACGGAAATCCTGCGCGATCAACTGGCGCGCATCGGCAAAATCGGGAATCCGCCGGTCAGGCCGATGGCGGCAGGCCCGGAAGAATGGCATTATCGCAATCACGTTCAATTCCATTTGACGCGCGAGGGAAAACCGGGATATTTTTCATCTTCGGGGGTGATGGCAATTTCCGAATGTTTCCTGCCGCAGGAAAATATCAATTCCATGTGGCCGCAGCTTGATTTCGATGCAGGCCCGGAGATACAGCGCGTTTCCCTGCGCGCAGGCACGGACAACGATTTGATGTTGATCCTCGAATCAGACTCTGTGCCGGAATTGGAGATCGAGGCCGGCATTTCGGTCGTGCACTTGAATAAGGATCACCCGCTTGTGATCGCGGGGACCGATCACATTTTTATTCGCGTCAAGGATCGCGATTTCAAAGTTTCAGCCGCGTCGTTTTTCCAGGTCAATACCGCGATGGCGGAAAAAATGGTCGAACATCTTCTTATCAATTTACCAATCTCGCCAACCACCAATTTACTCGACCTATATTGCGGCATCGGATTATTCAGCGCGTTCTTCGCTTCAAAGTGTGAAAAAGTGACCGGCATCGAGTCGTCTCCATCGGCGTGCGAGGATTTTGCATTCAACCTCGATGAATTCGACAATGTGGAATTATACGAAGGCGCGGCGGAGGAGATTTTGCCCGCGCTTGTCCCGCCGCATTCCAGCAGGATTGACAATCCGGCTTGCGTCCTGGTCGATCCTCCCCGCGCAGGATTGGATCGCGCCGCGCTCGATGCAATTCTCCAATTGAATCCGCGGATCGTCGCATATGTATCCTGCGATCCGTCCACACTTGCACGCGATGCGGCGCGCCTGATCCACGCGGGATATGCCTTGAAGGAAGTCACGCCCTTCGATCTTTTCCCGCAGACCTATCACATTGAAAGCATCGGCATTTTCTCCAAGGATTGAGCCGCACGGCGATTCGGCACTGCGCGTGCAACTCGGCGAAACGATCGACCCCGCCACCAACCAACGCGTACACGCGCTTTCCATGCTGGTCGAATCCGCTCCCCTCGCGGGCGTTCACGAAACCGTCCCCGCGTACGCGGCCCTCGTCATTCACTACGACCCCGCGATTTTGACATTTTCACAGACCGCCGCCTGGCTTCGCGGACAAATGGAAAAGGTGGACGCGTCCGCACACAGGATGCCGCGCCAAATCGAAGTCCCGGTGCGATACGGCGGCGCGTCCGGGCCGGACCTCGAAACGGTCGCCGCGTCGAAAAGCATTTCCCCCGCCGATGTCATCCGCCTGCACAGCCAGCGCACATACCTGGTTTACATGATGGGCTTCACGCCGGGTTTTCCATACATGGGAACGCTCGACGAAAGATTGCGGGTGCCGCGTTTGGAAACACCGCGCACATTCGTCAAGGCAGGGACGGTGGCCATCGCCGGTGAACAGACCGGCATCTACCCGCTTGATTCGCCCGGCGGCTGGCAATTGATCGGCTGGACACCGTTGAAATTATTCGATCCCGCGCGCGGCGAACCGTTTTTGTTCGCGCCCGGCGACGAAGTCCACTTTGCACCGGTTGAGGGTTTCGATGCTTGAAATTCTCGAAGCCGGTGGATTGTTGACCATCCAGGATTCAGGCCGACGCGGCTGGCAAAAGTTTGGCGTGCCCGCATCCGGGCCAATGGACTGGTTCGCGCATCGCGCCGCGAATTTGTTGGCGGGGAATGATCCTGAATCTGCCGCGCTCGAAATCGGTTTCGGCGAAGTGGCCTTGCGCGCCCATCGCGATTGCGTGGTCGCAGTGACCGGCGCCGGTTTTACGGCATCTACATACGTATGGACATTCCCGCCCTGGAATTCGTTTTATGTGCGAAACGGCTGGGTCGTGAACATCACCAGGCAAGGCGACGGGAATTGGGCATATCTTTCCGTTGCTGGCGGATTGGATGTTGAACCCATGCTCGGCTCGCGTTCGACCTATTCGCGTGCAAATCTTGGGAAAAATTTGCAGGCTGGGGATATGCTAAAAACAGGTAAACCCATGCAATCATTGGAGGATCTCGCGGCGCGTACTCTGCCACAGGAAAAGCGACCGGGTTATGTCCAATCACCAACCATCGAAGTGCTTCAAGGGCCGCAAGGCGGCTGGTTCTCGCAGGAGGGGCTGGAAACATTTTATGAGCGCGAATATTCCATCAGCACATCCTCCGACCGCATGGGCTACCGTTTGGACGGGAATCCCATCCCCCATTCCAATGGCGCGGACCTGCTCTCCGAAGGCACGACGATGGGAAGCATTCAGGTACCCGCGAATGGAAAACCCATCGTGATGATGGCCGATTGCGGAACGACTGGCGGCTACCCCAAGATCGCGAATGTCGTCACTGCGGATTTGCCGGCGCTGGCGCAGGTCAGTCCACGTACCGGGCGAATCCGTTTCAAGATGACCACGGTCGAAGAAGCGCAGTCGCGTTATCGTTCGATGCTGCTGAACTTGAAAAATGGAATCGAGGGAATCGATAACGATGCGAATTTTGCGCAGTAATGCCATGTCCTTCTGGAGAACACCATGAAAATTGACCTGAACTGCGATCTCGGCGAATCATTCGGACGGTATACGCTGGGGAACGACGCGGCGCTCATGCCGCATATCACATCCGCGAACATTGCATGCGGATTCCATGCCGGGGACGCGAGTGTGATGCAGGCCACGGTGAGATTGGCAAAACAGCATGGCGCGGCCATCGGCGCGCATCCCGGCTGGCCGGACTTGCAGGGATTTGGCCGCCGCGAGATGAGTCTTTCCGCTGAAGAAACTGAGGCGCTGATCCTGTATCAACTCGGTGCGCTGGCCGCGTTTGCAAAAGCGGAGGGCGCGGAACTGCGTCACGTCAAACCGCATGGCGCGTTATACAACCAGGCCGCGAAAAACCGGGAATTGGCAAATGCCATTGCACGCGCGGTAAAAAGATTCAGCGGGGATCTAATCCTGGTCGGGCTGGCAGGTTCAAGCCTGGTCGCCGCGGGTGCGGAGGCCGGTTTGCGCGTCGCCAACGAGGGATTCCCGGACCGCGCGTATAATCCCGACGGTTCGTTAATGTCACGAAACTTGACGGGCGCGGTGATCGAATCGCCGGAAGATGTCGCGCGGAACGCGATGCAGCTGGCAAAGGACGGAATTTTATTTGGCGAAAAGCGCGTGCAAGTGGATACGCTTTGCCTGCACGGCGACAACATCCACGCCGCGGAGAATGCGCGGCAGTTGCGCGAGGCATTACAAAAAGAGGGAATTGAAATTGCGGCATTATAAAAAACGGTGGTATAACGAAATACCTTCGCCAAAAACAGGTGAATATATGCGTTGAACGGATGCGCGCAAAGGAATCTTTTATGATCCAACTCAAAACCACCCCCTTCCACGAACGGACGTCCGCGTTGTGCCAGCCGCAGAACTGGCGCAAGTGGGCGGGCTATTTTGTCGTCGGCTCGTACGAGCACGTGCTCGACCGCGAGTATTGGGCGATCCGCAACTCGGCGGCAATGATCGATGTCTCACCGTTGATCAAGTACATCATCACAGGCAGTGACGCGGCCGCGCTCCTGCACCGCGTCACCACGCGGGACATCCACAAAATGAATGTGGGACAGGTCGCCTACACCGGCTGGTGCGACGAGGACGGCAAGATGATCGACGACGGCACGGTCTCGCGCCTCGAAGAGCAGACCTTCCGGCTGACCGCCGCGGAACCGAACCTGCGCTGGCTGACGATGAATGCCGTCGGCATGGACGTGGAGATTCGCGAGGTCACCGATGATGTGGCCGCGCTCAGTTTTCAGGGGCCGAACACACGCAAGGTTTTGAACATCGTTGCTGAAAGACCCGTGGATGAGTTGAAATATTTCCGCCTGGTGAAAAATAAGATTCACGGGGTCGAAGTCACCATTTCGCGCACGGGCTACACAGGCGACCTGGGCTATGAAATTTGGATGGACGCCAAAGACGCCATCAAGATTTGGGACACGTTGATGGAAGCAGGCGCGGACTACGGCATCACACCCGTCGGCATTTTGGCAATGGATATGGCACGCGTGGAAGCGGGCCTGTTCATGCTCGATGTGGATTACACGTCCGCCAGCCACGCGTGGATCGAACCGCAGAAGTCGTCGCCGTTTGAATTGGGACTTGATTGGACAGTGAACCTCGATAAGCCTGGTTATTTTGTGGGACGCCGCGCGTTGGAACGTGAGAAGAAGGAAGGTTCGGCGTGGAAGATGGTCGGTTTGGAAGTGGATTGGGTCGGGATGGAAAATATCTTCAAGCAGGTTGGCTTGCCGCCGCAAATCCCCGGCATGGCGGTGCGCGGAAGTTTGCCCGTGATGGTGGGAAATGTGCAGGTTGGATATGCGTCCACCTCGACATGGTCGCCAGTGTTGAAAAAGTACATTGCACTCGCACATTTGCAGAAGCCCTATTTTGAAGTCGGCACCGATGTCCGCATGGAAATCACGGTCGAACATCACCGTCAGCACGCGCCCGCGAAGGTGGTCAAACTGCCGTTTTATGAGCCTGAGTGGAAGAGGGGCAGGTAGTGTATGTGTGTAAATCAAACAAATGAGTTTTTGTAAATTCTTATGTTGTAGTATAATGAATTTATGAAAATAAAACGCTCTATTTTCTCACAATTCGAAACCTCTCTCCAACCTGGAAAGGTGATGGTTTTATACGGTCCACGGCAGGTTGGGAAAACCACGCTTGCAAAGGATTTGATGACCGCCTTCCCCTTGCGGAGCAAATTTGTCAATGCGGATGAGTTGCTGTATCGCGAAATCCTTGCCAGTCAGAGCAGTCAAAAACTTGGCGAGTTGCTCGGTGATGCGGAACTGTTAGTCATTGACGAAGCCCAACGTGTGCCTGATATCGGCTTGAACTTGAAAATCCTTGTGGATGGCTTTCCGAAGGCGCGTATTATTGCAACTGGGTCGGCGTCGTTTGAACTTGCCAACAAAATCAACGAGCCTCTGACAGGTCGCAAGTTGACATTCAATTTGTATCCGATCAGTTATGCAGAAGTCCGGGATTCGTTTGGGATCGTGGAAGCGCGCAGTCAACTGGAACGCTGGATGATTTGGGGAGGTTACCCCGCGATCGTGACAACCGATGCGCCTGCTTCCCGAGAAGGTCAATTGGGAGAACTCGTCGGTTCTTATCTGTATCGCGATATTCTCGAACTGGAAGGTGTGCGCCGCGCCGACAAGATCGTGGACCTGCTCCGCCTGCTGGCATATCAGATCGGACAGGAAGTCTCCATTGCGGAGTTGGCAACCAGTTTAGGGCTGAACTTCCAGACCGTCAGTAAATATCTTGATCTCCTGGAAAAAGTCTTTGTGATTTTCAAAGTCAATGGCTTTTCTCGCAACTTGCGCAAGGAAGTGACCAAGAACTCGCGCTACTATTTTTACGACAACGGCGTGCGGAACAGTTTGATCCAAAACTTCAACCCTCTGGCGTTACGAAATGACGTTGGTCAACTTTGGGAAAACTTTCTTGTGATGGAACGCCGCAAGGCAAATCAATTTGCAGAAAGACATGTCAATTCCTATTTCTGGCGCACATATGACCAAAAAGAAATTGACTGCATCGAAGAACACGGCGGCAGGCTGTATGGCTATGAGTTCAAATGGCAAGGTGGAGAAATCCGCCGCGCAGTGAGAAGCGAATTTTTGGAAACATATCCCGATTCAGAGTTGATGACGGTAAATCAGGAAAATTTTGAGGGCTTTTTGAAATAACAATGACCGCCGACCACAGACGACCAACGAATAAGATCACAGTCTGTTGTCCGTCGTCTGCGGTTAATCAAAGGGATCATCCATGACATCTAACCAATACGACGCGATCATCATCGGCGGCGGTCACAATGGACTTGTGGCTGGCGCATATCTCGCGCGCGCTGGCAGGAAAGTCGTCGTGCTCGAACGCAGACATATCGCGGGCGGCGTGGCAGTGACCGAGGAGATCTTCTCCGGCTACAAGTTCACCGAGTTTTCGTACGTGGTGAGTCTCTTGCGTTGAGCGAAGTCGAAGGGATCCGTTCTACGAACCTGAATGGAAGAGAAAGTAATCTGCGACAGTTTTGAGTGAACGGAAAACACAAAGGTTGCGAAACAATGAGCAAAGCGATCAAACAAAGACCATTCCTGTTTTTTCTTCTATTCACTTTTGGAATTTCATGGCTCACAGGTTTTCCCACGGTATTCGTTCCGGGAAAATTCGAAGGGCTGGCGTACTTGTCCAATTTTGGACCCGCACTCGGTGCGCTAATCGTCGTCGGGATCGCCGAAGGTTCCGATGGGATCAAGGGGCTGATTCGATCCCTCTTCCAGTGGAGAGTTAAGTTCGTCTGGTATCTGGCGGTCCTGCTTGGCCCAGCGTTGATGATGGCAGTTGCAGTTCTTCTTTACAACGCGTTCACGGGAAGCGGTTCGTCACAGGGTTTCGCCGATTGGTTTTTCGCTTTTCCTCGACATGTGATTGTGGTAATTTTCGTATTCATTTTTATGATGGTGGGCATCTGGGGCGAAGAAATCGGTTGGCGCGGGTTCGCTCTGCCGCGATTGCAAAAGACATACCACCCTTTGTTGGCAAGTCTGATATTGGGTGCGATTTGGGCGGTGTGGCATCTGCCTTTATTTTTCATCGAAGGCTCTCAGCAAGCGCAGCTGGGCATGACTTATTTCTTTCTGGCAACGCTGGGTTATTCCATCCTTTACTCATGGATCTTCAACGGCTCGAAGGAAAGCCTTTTTATGATCTGGCTGCTTCATTCCATGAACAATGCAACGGTCTCGTACACGATGTTATTCTTCAAGCCGTTGAGCGACGAACCGGTCTTTTCCCTGGCTGTGCTTGGGCTTTTTGATGTTTTAGTTATCCTGGCGACGAAATTTACCCTTCTCCATCAAAAAGAAGCCGAAGGAGCTATTTATGCCAACTAACCAATACGACGCGATCATCATCGGCGGCGGGCACAATGGACTTGTGGCTGGCGCGTATCTCGCGCGGGCAGGCAAAAAGGTCGTCGTGCTCGAGCGCAGACATATCGCGGGCGGCGCGGCAGTGACCGAGGAGATCTTCCCCGGCTACAAGTTCACCGAGTTTTCGTACGTGGTGAGTTTGCTCCGCCCCGAGATCATCCGTGACCTGGAATTGCCCAGGCATGGATTGAAGATTCTCCCACTTCCTTCAACATTCACGCCCATGGAAAACGGAGATTATCTCGCCGCGTGGGATGACCACGATCTGACGCGCCGCGAGTTGTATCGTCACTCGCCGAAGGATGCCGAAGCCTATGACGAATACGCGCGCGTCATGGCACGCGCCGCGAAGGCGATCAAGCCGATCATCAACTTGATTCCACCCGACCCGTCTTCGATGAGCATCCGCGATCTGATGGGTTTGCTCAAGATCGGTCGATATGCGGCGAGTCTCTCGGAAAAAGAACTGTACGCCATTGCCAAACTCGCCACGCAATCGTCCGCGGATCTGCTCGAAGAGTGGTTCGAGACCGACGCGCTGAAAGGGACGAAAGCCGCCAGCGGAATTATCGGCACGTTTCTCGGTCCGCGCTCGCCTGGGACGGCATATGTCTTGCTCCATCACTACATGGGCGAAATCGACGGCGCGTTCCGCGCCTGGGGTTTTGCCAAGAACGGCTCTGGCGGAGTCAGCGGCTCCATCCTCAGCGCGGCGCAAGCGCTTGGGGTGGAGGTCAGACTCAACGCAAGCGTGAAGCAGGTCAAGGTCAAGAATGATTGCGCCGTAGGCGTCATCCTCGAGAACGGCGATGAGGTCGACTCTAAAATCGTGATGTCTGCCGCAGACCCGAAGCGGACGTTTCTCCAATTTGTCGAACAAAAATATTTCCCCGATGATTTTGTGACCGCGTTGAAAAATTTCCGCACGCGCGGCTCGTCGGGCAAGGTCAATATCGCGTTGAGCAAACTGCCGAACTTCACCGCGCTGCCATATAAGGCAGGGGCGAGTCACGACTCGCCCCTACATCGCGGCGCGGTTTCGATCAGCCCGAGCATCGATTACATCGAGCGCGCCTACGACGACGCGAAGTATGGGCAGATCTCGAAGCGGCCTTACATCGACATGATCTTCCCCTCCATGATCGACCCCGACATGGCGCCGCCCGGACATCACGTGATGTCGTGCTTCGTGCAATATGCGCCGTACGATATCGAAGGCGGCTGGGATGATTCAAAACGTGATGCACTCGGCGAAGCGGTCATCGCGACCATCGAGCAATACGCGCCAAACATCCGCGAATGTATTGTAGGCATGCAGGTCATTTCACCAAAAGACATCGAAGCCATTGCAGGCATCACAGGCGGAAATATTTTTCATGGCGAACTGCTGCTGCATCAAATTTTCTTTTTACGCCCCACGCCGGGATGGGCGGACTTCCGCACCCCGCTCAAAGGCTACTACTTCGGCGCGAGCGGCGCGCATCCCGGAGGCGGAGTCATGGGCGCGGCGGGAATGTTGGCGGCGAAGGAGATGTTGAAGGATGGATTTTAGAGAGTGGAGAATGGAGAATGAAAAGATGCAAATTGAGTCTTTTAAAGTTTCAATTTCACAGAAAGTTTTCGACGATTTGCATGATCGTCTTACGCGCACGCGTTGGCCGGACGAGGTCGAAAGTTCGGGTTGGCGTTATGGTGCAAACCTAACCTACATGAAGGAGCTTGCAGATTACTGGTTGAATGAATTCGATTGGCATGCACAGGAGAAACGCATCAATTCTTTTGCGAATTATCAAGCTGTGGTTGGCGATTCCCGCGTTCACTTTATCCACGAACGCGGGAAGGGACCAAACCCGATTCCATTACTTATCACTCATGGCTGGCCCAGTTCGTTTGTGGAAATGTTGGAGATCATTCCCATGCTCACCGATCCGGCCAATCATGGCGGCAAGGCTTCGGATTCTTTTGATGTGATCGTACCGTCGGTGCCGGGCTACGGATTCTCCGAACGCCCTCGGCAGGCTGGTATGACTCGCTGGCGCGCTGCTGAAATCTTTGCTAAATTGATGGATGGCCTTGGATATAAAAACTTCGGTCTGCATGCCAATGATATTGGTGCGGTCATTTCCGGCTGGCTGGCATTCGATCATCCCGGCAAGGTGATCGGGTTCCATACCATGATGCCAACCTTCCCTCAGCCGGCCTTCGACGAGACTCAACCACCCATGAGCAAAGCTGAGAAGGCTTTCCAATCTTTTGTCACCGCATGGAATCAGGATGAAGGCGGCTACAATGCCATTCAATCTACACGTCCACAGACTCTCGGTTATGGCTTGAACGATTCACCTGTTGGGATGATGTCCTGGATCGTCGAGAAGTGGCGCGCTTGGACCGATCCCGATGGAAATATTGAAGATTATTTTTCAAAAGACGAATTGCTCACA